>Ga0105092_10001203_pt1 | contig 13776 bp, 13 predicted proteins | sample PPLLak2March2015_FD_87021 | JGI IMG/M metagenome (GOLD analysis project Ga0105092, IMG submission 87021) | Freshwater sediment microbial communities from Prairie Pothole Lake near Jamestown, North Dakota, USA - PPLs Lake P7 Core (1) Depth... | ecosystem: Environmental > Aquatic > Freshwater >... | reverse complement strand
CCCGGTCCGGTCCACAGGGCAACCACACCGTCCACGTCTGGCAGGATCTTTTCGATCGTTTCACGCAGGGAAGTTAGTCTGTCGCTCATTTCATCGTCTCCATAAAGGGCGGCAGAGCGCGGATTTTCTCTGTGAAGTCCCTGATCACCCCGGCAAACTTTTCACCTTCAGCAGCCGAGACCCAGTTGATGTACAGCCGCTCGGGATCGATTCCGGAATATTCCAGCAGTTTCTTCAAAACCGGCATGCGCTTGGCGGTACGATGGTTGCCGGTGCTATAGTGGCAATCGCCGATGTGGCAACCAAGCACCATCACGCCATCTGCGCCCTCGCGGAAGGTGCGCAGGACCAGTTCAGGAGAGATGCGTCCGCTGCATGGCACACGGACAATTTTCATGTTCGGCGGATATTTCAGGCGAGCCATACCAGCGCCATCCGCGCCGCGGTATGAACACCAGTTACACAAAAACCCGATGATCTTTGGTTCGGTCATGCCGTCACCTCCGCAGAGATCGCTTCAAAGTCCTTCATAGTTTGCATGGCTCCGATCATTTCCGCCACGAGTTGGGTGTCGGTAAAGTGTTTCAGCCCGATACATTTCGGCAGGCAGGCCCCTACACAGGTGCCGCAGCCTTTGCACAGGGCTTCATTGACGCGCGCCTTCTTGATATCTGCAATATATGAGATCGCCTGGTACGGGCAGACCTGAATACATTGCTGGCAGCCCACACAGTCCTTTTCATCTACAATGGCTGTAGCGGCCTCGATCTCGATTTCCTTCTGAGAAATGATGGACATGACGCGTGCCGCGGCTGCCGCACCCTGCGCGACGCTGGCCGGGATGTCCTTTGGACCCTGGCAGGCGCCAGCAATGAAGACACCGTCAGTCATCGTGGCAACCGGATCCAGCTTGGGATGTTTCTCGATGAACCATTGGTCGGCGCTGCACGAGATGCCAAACTTTTGCGCGACCTCTTTCGAATCCGCGCGTGCCTGCAAACCAGCCGAGAGGATCACCATATCGACAGCGATACGTCTTTGCTTTCCAGCCAGTGTATCTTCCACCTGGATGATGAGCCGGCCTTTTTCGCTTTCGTAACGCGCCGCGTCCGTGACCTCTGCCACTTTGCCGCGCACAAAGAGAGTTCCTTCCTCCAGCACACGTTGATAGAATTCATCGTAGGCCTTGTAGGCAGTCCGCATGTCGATATAGAAGTTATAAACGTCTGCGCCTGTTTTCTCATGTACCAGGTGAGCGAACTTCAAGCCTTGCATACAACAGATTACGGAACAGTAGTTGTTGAAATTCTTATCGCGCGAACCCACACAGTGGATGATGCCCACCGCTTTGGGCTGAGTCTTGCCATCCCGCAAAACGACCTTGCCCGAGGTGGGACCCGCGGCATTGGTCAGCCGCTCGAATTCCAGGCTGGTAAATACATTCGGCAGCCGCCCATAGCCGTAGTTGCTCACCTGCCGTGCATCGAACAAGTCATAGCCCGTCGCAAGGATGATGTTGCCAACTTTGACGCTGAGGATCTCATCCTTTTGATCGAACCTGATCGAGCCCGGTGGACAGAACTTCTCGCAAGCTTTGCAGGTGCCTTTGATAAAGTATGTACAGTTCTCACGATCGATCACCGGGTAATTGGGAACAGCCTGCGGGAAGGGAGTGTAGATCGCCTTGCGATAGCCCAGACCGGCCTCGAACACGTCGTCGATCACCTTTTTCGGACATTTCTCCTGGCAAACGCCACAGCCGGTACACGTTGCTTCGTCAACATAACGGGCTCTTTTACGGATCGTCACCGTAAAGTTGCCTACATAACCATCGACCGCTTCCACTTCGCTCCACGTCAGCAGCGTGATATTTTTATGATGACCCACATTGACCATCTTCGGCGTCAGGATACAGGCCGAACAATCCAGGGTGGGGAAGGTCTTGTCGAACTGGGCCATGTGCCCGCCGATCGAGGGTTCCCGCTCGACGAGATAAACGTGGCTGCCACTATCGGCAATCTCGAGCGCAGCCTGGATGCCGGCAATCCCGCCGCCGACCACGAGCACGTTCGAGTCGATCGGGACAAGCAGGGCTTCCAGCGGCTCCTGATGTGCCACCCGGCTGACGGCCGCGGCTGTCAGCGCCTTGGCCTTTTTCGTGGCTTCCAACTTATCGGTTGTCACCCATGCAACCTGCTCACGAATGTTCGCCATCTCGAACAAGTATGGATTCAATCCAGCGCGGTTGCAGGCGTTGCGGAATGTTGGTTCATGGAGCTGCGGCGAGCAGGAGGCCACCACGACGCGATTCAGTCCCAGTTCCTTGATATCCTTCTCTATGAGTTCCTGTCCGAGGCTGGAACACATGAACTTATATTCGCGGGAAACAACCACGTTGGGCAGGTTGGCTGCCCACTTTGCCACATCTACCACATCCACGACACCGGCGATGTTCGAACCGCAATGACAAACGTAAACCCCCACACGTGCCTGTTGCTTTTCCATAGGACTGCTTCGCTTGTCGCTCATTTCACAGTCTCCTTCCCCGCTTCACGTTTGGTCCAGCGGCGCGGCATCGGCAGACCTTCATCTTTCTTGCGCTTTGCCACTGGCTCCTGTGTGACAGGTACCTCCAGGCCGATATTTGTCAGGGCATTGCGAGAACTGACCAACTCCGTGCCAATGCCGACTTCACCAGGTTTTCTACCGAAGGCGAGTCCCATCAACTGTGTGAAGAACAGGATCGGCATATGGTAGTGCGTACCAAAGTAATGGTTCATTTCGCCTTGATAGGCATCGACGTTCATCTGGCACATCGGGCAAACTGTTACCATCATGTGCGCGCCGCGCTCATCCGCGTCAGCCACGAGGCGGCGAAGCAATTCGAAAGCAGTTTCAGGTCCGATCTGAGTCATGTGTCCGCCACAGCAGCTCGTCGTGAGCGGATAATCGATCACATCCGCACCCAGCGCGCGCAGCAGGTCATCCAGTTCTGTTGGATGTTCGTGATCAGACCACCTATTTTGATAATCGGGGCGCGGCAACATACAGCCCATGTAAGGCACCACCTTGAGTCCCTTCAAGGGATGAGTTACCTTGCTGCGAATGGTCTCCAACCCGATGTCGTAAACCAGGATGTCAATGAGGTGACGCACATCCAGCGTGCCCGCCTTATATTGAAGCCCACCCGCCTCGAGCGCTTCATTCACCTTCACACCGAGCGAGGGACGTTCCTGCATGTAATGATCCGCTTTGGCAAGGTTGAGGTAGCAAGCCGAGCATGGAGCAACGACTGTGCGTGTGTCCTTCATCTGATTTGCGGCCAGCGCAAGGTTGCGCGCGATCAGCGAATAGGCTGGGATCAAGTTAATGCCCAGATATTCCGTGGCGCCGCAGCAGTTCCAATCATTAATTTCTTCGAAGTTTAGATCAAGCGGCTCCATGATGGTGTTCAGCGATTCCATGTATGCCTTTGCACTGGATTCCATCGAACAGCCCGGATATAAAAGATATTTGTTCATGAAGTCAACTCCAGTTGCTTGGCGCGGTCCAGGATCTTTTTCAGTTGATCCATGTGCTTGATCTTTTTCGGTGGGATCGCCATGCGTCCCTTTGTGACCATGCCAAAACCCATTGGCATCATGCCTGGTAGACGCAATGGGAAGTGCCTGAGATAATGCAGAGCAACCAGGCCCAGTTCATAACTACGCCCAAAGGTTTCCACCATATACACAAATGTCTGTGAGAAATGGGGAGCCGTAGAGTTACGGTATAGTTTGGCTTTGCTTGCCATACCCTTGAGTGTGTACATTACATCTGCAATATGGACCTCCTGTGGGCACCGCACCACGCAGTGATAGCAGGAGACACAGATCCATGGAGTGTTACTCCGCAATACTTCTTCCCGCATCCCTGCACGCAGCATGGCAAATAACATGCGCGGCGTGTGATCCATATCCATCGCCGCGGGGCAGGAGCCACCGCATGTTCCACACTGGATACACATCTCCAAATGCGAAACGCCAGCCGTCTTCATGCTGACTTCGTTCAACAGCGAAAGATCCTCTTCATGTGTTATCCCCGCTCGGACTCGCTCATCGGTCATATGAGGCATACTCACTCCATTTGTGTCGCCTGGCTTACTGGCGGACAAAACCTAAATGATTCTGTTTACAGCGATCCTCTTTCAAACACAATACACATAGCTCCCCCATCATTCTTTTATTGTGACATTGTTCACATATAAGGTCGAGTATTGAAAGTCATTAACGTCTGTGTAAATTGTCACAACCAAATAAGATATGATTATGGGGATTAGATTCTGTCTATCAGAACCACTTAAAGCAAAAACGCGCTCTGCGGAGAGCGCGTTTTTAGTTCTATGTCAAGCCTCTATTTTTCGGGTGCGCCAGCGTCGATCCATTGTTTGATGATTTCCAATTCTTCAACAGTGAGATTCGCAAAATGTCCGCCTGCGCTCTGAATTTGGAACAAGACACTGTTTGCGGAATCACCTGGAACGACGACGGCTCCATTTGAACTGCCCTTCATCAAATCTGCATAAGTCAGCATGTTAAGTCCACCTGTAGCCAGGTCACCATGACAACCTGTGCACTTCGCGGCAACGAGCGGACCCACATAAGTTTCGAAAGTTGGCGCACCTGTTGATGTCGGCAATTCAGCAGTGGGTTCGGGTGGAGGTAACTGTTCTTTCAAGATCTCGCGCAGTTTAGGGGCATCAAATCCTGCGAAGGTGTAAACACTTCCATGGCAGGCTGAATTGGAGCAGAAGGAAGTGTTGCTTGTGCCGCCCGGGTCATCCATGGTGTGACAGGCAGCACAGGAGGGCCCAAACGCCTCATTATGCAGGCTGATCCAGTTCGGGTTCAGATGCGATTCGGGTTCAAGCCCGCGGCTGATCTCGATTGTAGTAACAAAATCCTCTGTCCCAGCAACAACGGGGATCGAGTGACAGACGTTACATTCGAGGCGAATAGCTTGTTGTTTATCGTCGAGGTGCTTTCCATCATGGCAACGGAAACAGCCAGGGGAGTTAATATGACCGAGGTTATTTGGATAAGTCGCTGAATCGATTTTCTGTTCATGGAACACGGTCCGGTCATAGATATCCTTAAGAGTTTGGATAGCCGAACGGATCTGCTCTCCGTGACCAGGATAGTAATCCGTGGTCTTGTAGTAGTTTTCCAGTTCGTCAAATGCGGCGAAGGCTTCCTGGCGCGACGCATATTGAACAGAAAGAGCTTCTACTGCTCTTTTATGGATGACAGGAATCTCAGGACTGATCTGGCCGCGCGCCATGGCTGTATTAACTGATTCTTCGGGGAATGAAAATTCATGCGTAATACGGTTATGACAGGTCACACAATCCATTGTGACAAGCTGGCTTTCATCTATTGTTGCCGGGTCAAAACCAGACTCAACATCTACATACTCAGTTGTGGTCCCATCATCGTTATAGACGCGGATGTAGGGAATTTCCTGGTCCAGTTCATCAATCGGGTAGTATTCCACTTTATTGACAATATGCCAGTGAATACCGCGCCCCAAGCCTTCACGTTTGGCTCCCCCGCCTGTTTTCAGAATAAGGTAAATTTTGCTCTGCGTGTTATGTAAATCATCTGCAAACCGTGAAATGGTGCGCAGGCTGTCATCAGAGAACGTTTCAGGCAGGTGGCATTTCTCGCAGGTATCGCGGGCAGGGCGTAATGCCTTGGCACGGATCGGAAATTCATAGAGCTCGAAGATCTGATAGTAGGTCTCTTTGAGTCCCTGTGATTTACGCGTCAACTGATTGACAAAAGATGCTCGGCCAATATGACACTCTTCGCAGGTCACATTCGCATGAGGAGATAGCTTATAGACGGTATCCTGCGGCGGCATGGTATGGCAGGCTGTACCACAAAATTCCGGTGAATTTGTATACTCCCAGCCATAAACGCTCCCTGAGACTATGATTAGCGTCAGCACACCCAGAACCGCATACGGCAGGATCAACATCCAACGCGGAGAACCAGGCGCGGGAAAGAAGAACCTTGCAAGGCGTTCCCTTAATTTCTTCATTGTTTCCTCCAATGCGATGCGTTTTATAGTACTAAAAGAAATGCAGGAGTAAACTCCTGCATTCCCAGATTCACTTTATTTTTCTAGTGCGCCAGCATCAATCCACTCAATTACTTCGGCGATCTCCTCAGGTGTTAATTGACCGGGATGTCCGCCTGCTTGTTGTCTTGTGACAAGCAAACTATTGGCGCCGTCTCCGGGGACAATAACCGGACCAGAGGCTCCGCCTTTCATGGCATCAGCATATGTTGAAAGGTTCAACCCTCCTAATGCGCCCGCTCCATGACAGGCTGTACATTTTGCCTGGAACAACGCGCCAATGGAGTTATCCCATGTTAAGGCTGACGCTACCGCGGGAGTCGATGGCGTGGAGTCAGCTGTCGGCTGCGCCCCAGTAGGGGATGGTATTGGAAGCGGAGTCTCTGTCGCAGGAAGGGTTGGTGTTTGAGTGGGCGCGGGAGTCGGCGTCTGTGGCACAAAAACGACTACAGTCGGCACCTGCCGTTCAATCGTTGTGAGGGCCGTGGACTCAGCATTGACGAAGCCATAAACGCCCAGCAGCATAAAAAGCGCCAGCACTGCCGCAATCGGGAGATAAATCCTCTGGCGTTTACGAAGTGTGGCTGAGTCAACTGGGCGGTCTGCCATTCCAGCTTTGATATCTGCCAGCTCCAGCGGATGCTCATGCAGCATTTCCTCTTCGCTGATCTTTCCGGTGAACATGGCTTTGTTGAACCGCTTGATGTGGACGCCATACATATGCCAGATGATGATGGCAAGGACAGCCAGCAAAGCTTCGCCGCCGTGTGCGGCTTTTGCAGCAGGGATCACTTCACCGGGCAGAAATTTCGTGGTCGAGAGCGGATTCCACATCATGAAGCCCGTCACACCCATGATGATGGCTCCCCACGCGAACGCCCAGTATTCCATTTTTTCCTCGAAGGTATAGCGTCCCATTTGCGGAGGTGCTTTCGCGCGGCCGATGTTATACATGAGGGCCTGCCAGCCATCTTTCATATCCTGCAAGGTTGGCAGCATGGTTAAGCGCGTGCGGCGCACATATCCCAAATAGCCAAAAACAAGAATGTGCCAGGCAGTGCCAAGCATCATGACTACAGCAGCAAAGTGATGGATTGCCCGAAGATTCTCGATGCCGCCAAGAACATACACAAAGGCAATCGAAAGATTGGAAGAGGGAAATTTTTGTGGCAAACCGGTAAGTGCCAGCGTGGTGAATGAGAGCAGCATGATAAGATGCTCGATACGGCGGGCAAGCGGAAAGCGCTCATAGGTGCGGGTGACTGTCTCGCTCATTCGTGCGATACTCCTTTCACCTGCGCGCGGCGCACAACAAATCTACGATAAATATCGGTTAGCACAAACAAGATCATACCTCCCAGAACAGTCGGGATAAAGATTTTATAGAACAGGTTGACAAAATAAACGAGTGGGAACACCTGTGGACTTGGTTCGTAGTGACTCATCCACGAATCGGTGAAGCTGGCGGTTGTTGCATCAGGATGGCATTGCTGGCATTTGACGAGCAGGTTCTTCTTGAAGGCAATTCCTGCTTCAGGGTTGTCTGGCCTCATAATATCGTGAACGCCGTGACAGTCCGTACAAACAGGCTTGTTCGTTGGTTGATCGGGATAATTCTCTTCGAACATTTTCACCGTTGTACCGTGGAAGTCGGCGACGTAAGTACTTAGTACATTGGTTGATATGCCATATTGCTTCATCAGCGTTTCGTTGGTATGGCATGTGGCGCAGAGATAAGGTGTGCTGTTACGGAAGCTGTTGCTAGTGGGATCTCCAATGTTGTGAACCCCGTGACAATCAATACAAGTGGGAACATATTGATTGCCTTCCTCAGTCAACGCCGCGCCGTGGACACTTTGCCTATAAGTTTCATAGATCGTGCTGTGGCACTTGGCACAGGTCTGCGGGACCGCAAGCCGCGCGCCTAATAAAAGTTCACCAGTGTTTTTATCTGTAAGACGTGTCTGTGTATGTGGATTATGGCAGTCCGTGCAAACGGCGGCATTGGTATTCCCCGCCGCAAGGGCAGTCTGATGAACACTATCCAATACTTTTTCGTATTGCTCTGTATGACATTTCTGACATGTGGGATACATCTCCAGCGAAAAATCGCGCGGGCTGCTCGCGGTCACTTCTGGATGTGGAAAACCGGTGATATTCGTGTGGCAATCCACACAAGCAATGTTTTCCGTGCCATGCACAGAGGCGGAAAATTTTTCTGGATCGATGGTGAGCGGAAGGGGCTGTCCTCCAATTGGGGCGGTCATGCCTGCCTCTTGATGACAGGCTAAACAAGTTTCGTCTGTTGGCTGATCACCTTGAGATTGAGGTGCCGCTGCGGCAGGTGTTACAGACAGCGTCATAACTACAAAGAGAAGAAAAACTCCAAGCACCAGGCCAGTTAATCCCAATTGCGACCTGTTAGCCATAAACCAGTTTCTCATTACACACTCCTCATTAAGGGTGGGCTCATAAATAATTTCAAAATTATACAGCCAAATTACCCATTTCCTCGCGTGGGTTGAATGCCCCAATTCTACGTGGGGTTGTCACATCTTAATAGTGAAGAAAATCACAGAAAAGATATGATTATGAGAAGAATTATCCAGAAAGTGATGATGCTGGGAATAATTTATTGTCTTGTCGTCCAGTACCTTATTTCTTTATCCAGCGGAAATAAGGGAAGCAGGTCGATGCGATAGCCTTTTCCGGCATAGGCTTGCATCAGTTGAGCGGCCTTCTTTAACACCGGCCGGTCATATCCCAATGGCAATGTCATCAACTCTGCAATCGCGGCGTGCGGATATTTCCCTTTTATGCGGTGATAAATGCCAAATTCCAGTTGCCAGGCATCCAACTCGCCAAAAACTGATAAAGCGGTGATCAATCCCTGCTGCAAATGGCGGGCTTCATGAATGATCAGAGTTTTGACGCGCAGATCGTCAAATGGCGTTTCATATGTGTAATATTGCGAATTCAAACGGATATTGCCGAACACGGTCCAGTATGCGCCGATACTGGGTCGTACCCGTTTAAACCCAATCTTCGTCTTGTGTATGCGTAGAAAGTCCACCGCCGCGCGCCCTTCATCCCCCACTTGCACTACTGCCTCCAAAAGGCTTTCCATCCAAATATTATGGTCCATATTACTAATCCCTCACAAGTAAGCTGGCCGGAATTTTCGCAAGTATAAATCATTTGAAGGAACTACGATATGAGCTGTCATAATATCAGATCAGCTCAAAATAGATATAGCCACACTGCTTGACACCTAAATAAAAATAGGAACTGAGTACTACTTATAGTAAATAGGTACCGCTTACAGCCCTGAAAGTTTAATTGCCATTAATTTGAGTAGAATGCAGTAGGTATTATGAAAGGAGCAAAAAATGTCTAAGACAAAGTTGTTTGCAAGCATTCTATTAGCTTTAGCGGTTTTGATTGCGCAGGTTGGCAGTGTGGCTGCCGCTCCGCAAATGCAGGATACAACTCCCATTACAGGCACAATAGAGAGCATTAAAACCGAACCTGATGCAAACGGAATAACCACTGTCCTTGTTACGTTTGAGGATGGCCAGAGCGTTCGCATTAGTGTAAAGACCGCCGTTGACCTTCTTCTAGTGGATCCAGTCACACATGAGGTAGATGAAACCAAAGTTGGATCGACACTGGAAATTGCCTCGGGCGATGTGATTGCTGATGAGGAATCTGCAGAGTCCGATGTTCATCCTATTTCTTCGATACTAGCCGATTTCTTCTTCAAGGACGATCCCGATATGGCCAGCGTCATAGACAGTTTTCACAATGGTGATAACGAGGCAGAACAAGTTTTTGGTTTTGGTGTCATTGCTCAGGCGTTGTGGATGTCAAAGAGTCTTAACGATGGGACCGCAGATGCAGATTTAGCAGCGCAGATATTGGCAGCCAAGCAGAGTGGCAATTACAGCGAAATTAAATTACCGGATGGTTTCGAATGGCCTGATGATACCGCTCCCACCAACTGGGGCCAGTTCAAGAAGGCAATAAAAGCACAAAACGAGAATAAGGACAAGCAGAATTTGGGTTCCATCGTTTCTGATCAAGCCGATGATGGTGCAGAAGATCCCACAGTCCAGCAGGACCAAGGCAACGGCAAGAATAAAAAAGATAAAGACAAGGACAAAGGTAAGGATAAAGGCAAGGGCAAGGGCCAAAACAAACCGTAGTTAAAGTATAGAATCAATGGAGGAGCGGCAATTGCCGCTCCTTTTTTATTTGATAGAAGATGAGAGTCAAAGCTGTTAAAATATATGCGCACGCCGCGCCACGCCCTATCGGGCAGAGCGGCAGTACGGAGAAAACAATGCGACAAGTTGCTATTCTAGGAATCGGTCAGACAAAAATTGACGAACATTGGGACTTATCCTTGCGGGAGATCGGCGGGAACGCCGCGCTGGCCGCGTTACATGATGCAGGTGTGGAAAAGGTTGACGCCTTGTTCGTCGGAAATATGCTTTCGCCCCTGATCAGCGGTCAGAACCAGCTCGGAACTTTTTTTTCGGATTGGATCGGACTCTGGCACAAGGAGGCAGTCAAAGTGGAGGCCGCGTGCGGGTCCGGTGGGGCGGCGCTGCGCGCGGGGTTGATGGCTGTTGCCTCCGGCGACATCGACTCAGCGCTGGTAGTGGGCGTCGAAAAGATGAGCGACAAAGCCGGTCACGATGTGACGGCCGCGCTGGCCACCGCCGCGGACGCAGACTATGAGGCCGAACAAGGTATTTCGTTCGTAGGGATCAACGCACTGGTCATGCGCCGTTACATGCACGAATACGGTTGGAAACACGCGGATTTCGCGCCCTTCTCGATCAATGCACACGCAAACGCCATGCACAATCCGTTTGCGCGCTTGCATCAAAAGATTAATGTGGAGCAGTTCGAAAAATCTGCTATGGTCGCGACGCCGATCAATCTCTTGGATGCTTCACCCATCGGAGATGGCGCGGCCGCGGTTGTCATTGTCCCTGCGGAGAAAGTCGCGTCGTTGAATGGAAAGCCGCGGGTAACGATAGCAGGTGCGGGATCTTCGACAGATTCGATTGCTGTCCATTCGAGAAAGGATCCGTTGTTTTTATCTGCCGCCTATCAGTCAGCCAAACGCGCCTATGAGATGGCAAACGTCGAGCCGAAAGACATTGACGTGTTCGAGCTGCACGACGCATTCTCGATCATGTCCGCTCTGTCGCTCGAAGCGTGCGGATTTGCCGAACGCGGCCAGGGCGTAAGACTCGGGCTCGATAACGAGCTCAGCCCGAATGGACGTGTGCCCATCTGCACGCGCGGCGGATTGAAAGCGCGCGGTCATCCGGTCGGCGCGACGGGAATGTATCAAATAGTGGAAGTCATCCAGCAATTGCGCGGCGAGTGTGGAGCAACGCAAGTGGACGGTGCGAAGATTGGCATGGCACAGAACATCGGCGGCTCAGGAGCAACGATCCTGACACATATTTTGAAGGCAGAATGAAAACATCCCGCAGGTTGAGGTTGAAGATCTAAGTTCCTCGTTGAACCTGCGGGACGGTGATTCTATTCTGCAGACAAGCTTTTTTATAGTCCTAACGAAAAGAAAAAACTCGACAACACAATAAAAAGGATCAACACCAACACAGGGATGAAAGTAAGTGTCGTGAGAACTCCTGCCAGCCGATCCTTTTTGCGAGCGTACGCAATCCATGCAGCGATGGTAAGTACAATTGGCCAGATGGGATAAGACCAGACTGCGATCACAAAAGTCCAGGCTTCCGTCGTCACTCCCGCGTCAAACGCCATAACCGAGATGCCAGCAGCAAACAGCCAAAAAACCAAGGAGGCCAAAGCCAATAATTGTGAGGCAATCAACCAGATGAGGATAGGCTTGCGTGAAGCAGGTTTTGTTTCCAAACTTGCGCTCCTAAAGCTAAATTCTCCCAAGGTGCAGAGTGACTCGAATTTTACTCCAGCGAAGATAACTCTTCAATCTATATCTGGCTATCCGACATCGCTCCCTGCCAGATATGGGAGAGACACGTATTGCAATTACATTTTTGTTTGTAGCATATATTGAATCTTATTTGTACTTGGCATATACTTAGCTGAAGAAAGGAGCGAGCATCATGGCTGACAAGCGAAAAATTGCCCGTCGTGACTTCACCTACTACATGCAAGTCACGGATGCGATTAGTAAACAGTTGATCGGTTATCTTTCAGATATCAGCACAGGTGGATTCAGGTTGGATAGCCCGAAACAGATCGCTGCTGGAAAGGACTTTCGGATGCAGATCGAATTGACACCCGATATCGCCGATAAGAATTCGATGGTTTTCGTTGCTCGGAGTAAATGGTGCCGCCCTGACCACGTGGACCCAAATACTTATAATGTCGGCTTTGAGATTATCAATATGGCTCCCAGTGACGTGGCGATCTTCGAACGCATGTTTGATAAATACGGTTCGGAGAACACAATGAGAAACAAAAGCTCCAATGATTATTTATGGAGATAAATCCAGTGATTTTTCCTCTTGACGGACGGCTATAGCCGTCCGTTTTTTATCCCCACGACTTGCTAAGCAAATCGTGCTTCGCTTGTCCCCAGGACTGCTTCGCATGTTGTACAATTGCCAGCATGAAATACAGAACAATGCGCTCCATCGTTCGCTTTTTTATGAAGCTCATCGCAGATATTGAACTCCATGGCCTGGAAAAACTTCCCGAGGGAAATGTGATCGTCGCCGCGAATCATCTGGGAAGACTCGACACAGCCGCTTTGTTGTGCATCCTTGATCGTGAAGACATCATCATGCCGGTCGCTGAAAAATACAGGGACCATCCACTTTACGGCGCAATCGGACGCGCCGCAAACGCCATTTGGTTAAATCGTTTCGAGGCAGATTATCCTGCTTTGAGGCAAATCCTTGATCGTATGAAGCAGGGTGGTTTATTAGTGATTGCTCCCGAAGGAACACGGTCCAAAACGGAAGCATTACAGCAGGGCAAAATGGGCGTCGCGTTCCTGGCAAGTAAGAGTGGATATCCTGTGCTGCCCGTCGCTGTGACCGGCACGGAAGATCGCCGCGTGCTTGAAAACCTGAAACATTTTCAGCGCTCAAAGATCATCGCGATTGCGGCAGATCCTTTTTACATTAATATCCCTAAAGGCCGGGGGCGTGAAGAATCAATGCGCCAGGCAACCGATGAGATCATGTGTCAGATCGCCGCGCTTTTGCCTAAAAATTATCATGGGGTATATGCAGACCATCCGCGCTTGAAGGAATTGTTGAACTCTCATGCGTAATTTTATTCGCTGGCTTATTCGCCTTATTTTCAATCTCATTGCCCATGTCGAAGTCAGGGGCTATGAGTATCTACCCAAAGAAGGTAATTGTGTCATTGCCACGAATCATCTTGGCATGGTAGATGTCCCCATTGGATTTTATGCGCTCAACCGCTGGGATCTGTTTGTTATGGTTGCCGAAAAGTGGGAAAAGGTCCCTCTTTTCCGTTGGGCTGGCAAATATCTCAACATCATTTTTATTGATCGGTTCAATCCCGATATTAAGGCCTTACGCAAAGTCATCTCATTAATGGAGAAGAATAACATTCTGGTGATCGCTCCTGAGGGAACCCGTTCCCGCGTAGGCTCGT
>Ga0105092_10001202_pt1 | contig 13785 bp, 13 predicted proteins | sample PPLLak2March2015_FD_87021 | JGI IMG/M metagenome (GOLD analysis project Ga0105092, IMG submission 87021) | Freshwater sediment microbial communities from Prairie Pothole Lake near Jamestown, North Dakota, USA - PPLs Lake P7 Core (1) Depth... | ecosystem: Environmental > Aquatic > Freshwater >... | reverse complement strand
GTGCTGCGCTGGAATATGGATAAAGCCTACCTGGCCGGCCTGGCCGGTCGGGGAGCGCTCCTCCCGCCCACGATCTGGCTGGAGCGGGGCTCGCGGGCCGAACTGGGGGCAATCCTGGAAGAGAACGGCTGGACAGAGGCCGTGGTCAAACCGTCCATCTCGGCATCAGCCTATCAGACGCGTATTGCGCGCCTGCCGGCAGCTCAGGCCGACCAGCGGGCTCTGGACGAGATCTTGAAATCCAGCGGCGCCCTGGTTCAGGAATTCCTTCCGCAGGTCAGCCAGCACGGTGAATGGTCGCTGATCTTCTTCGGCAAGCAGTTCAGCCACGCGGCGCTCAAACGGGCCGGAGAAGGCGAATTCCGCGTCCAGAGCGAGTACGGCGGCTCAGAGCATGCCGGAACGCCCTCCCCCGCTCTGATCGAGCAGGCTCGCGCGGTGCTGGACAGCGTTCCCGGCGAGCTTCTCTACGCGCGGGTCGACGGAGTCGAGGTGGATGGCCGGCTGGTCCTGATGGAATTGGAATTGATCGAACCCGTGCTGTTTTTTGGAAAGGATAATCAGGCGCCACAGCGTTTTGCGAAAACCCTCTTGGAGCTGAAATCCAATGGAAGGGGCAATGCAATCTGAACTCATTTTGCCTAATGCGCATCTGCCCCAACGAAATCGGTTGGTTGGGCGGTCAACCGGGCGACCGGGGTTGCGCCTGCGGTTACGAATCCGGCCTGGCCGGCTTAGCCAAAATCCCGCGTGGCTTTTTTAGCCGGCGCAGGCCGGCTTCGCAAGAATAGCGGTGGACGGAATTCAACGAAAGAATCGCTCAACCCAACCTATGGCTTTGTGTTATTTTGTGTGACTTTGTGGATTTAGTTTTATTCTGCGCCGGAGGTCCGCGCTTGTCCGCATCCAATTTTTTCTGGCCCTCCTTTGCGTTTTTGGCGGCTTTGCGCGAGATCATTTCTACTACCATCCGAAATCTATTTTATTTTGGAGCCAGTTATGCCAAAACAAATCGTCGTCGCCTCCACCAACCCAGTCAAGCTGCTAGCCGTGCTGAACGGCTTCCAGCGCATGTTCCCTGGGGACGAGTTCGAGATCCAGGGCGTTTCCGTACCGTCGGGGGTCAGCGACCAGCCGCTCTCCGACGCCGAAACCCTGCGCGGGGCGCAAAACCGGGCAGCCAGCGCGGCTGTCCTGGTGCCCCAGGCCGATTACTGGGCCGGCGTGGAGGGCGGGATCACCGACCTGGATGGTGAGCTGGCCACCTTTGCCGGGATCGTGATCCGCGGCCGCGAGCGGACCTCGAAGAGCCGAACCGGCGCATTTTTGCTTCCCCCACGCGTGGTGGAGCTAATCCACCAGGGAAAGGAGCTGGGCGACGCTGATGATATCGTCTTTGGGCGCACGAATTCCAAACAGGAGAACGGCGCCATCGGGCTGCTGACCGATAACCAGGTCGACCGGGCCGCCCTGTACGAACAGGCGGTCATCCTGGCCCTGGCGCCCTTCAAAAACCCGGCCTTGTACCCGGCCCGCGAAAGATCAGAAAACGCGAGGACCGCGCGCGGCGCAGCGGCGCTAGAGGCGGCAGAAAGCGCCGGCGGTCCCAGCGAGGTCCCCCCGGCGTGGAGCGAGGAGAACACCCAGGACTTCGTGGATTATGGACAGTATTTTGTCCCGGACCGCGAGACCCAGATCCGCACCCTGGCGGAGCTGCTCCCTGCCGGGGAAAATGACTGCCATGTCCTCGAGCTTTGCTGCGGGGAGGGCCTGCTGGCAGAAGCCGTCCTGGAAAAATATCCCGGCTGCCGCGTCACCGGCCTGGATGGTTCCCCCGGGATGCTGGACAGGGCCCGGCAGCGCCTGGCCCGTTTTGGCGAGCGTTTTACTGCCCGCCCCTTTGACCTGGCGGACACCGCCTGGCGCTCTCCGCTGGGAAAGGTGCGAGCCGTGGTCTCCTCTCTGGCCATCCACCATCTGGATAGGACCCAAAAGGAGCTGCTTTTTCAGGACGTTTTCCGGCTGGTCGAACCCGGCGGCGCTTTCATAATTGCCGACCTGGTCCAGCCGGAGCACCCCCTGGGCGTGGAGCTTGCAGCGCGTGAATGGGACGCCGCGGTTCGCCAGCGGGCGCTCGAGATCGATGGGGACGAGCGTGCCTTTGAATTCTTCGAACGCGCAGGCTGGAATTTCTTTCGCCACCCCGACCCGCTCGATCAGCCCTCCCCTTTGCTGGCTCAGCTCCACTGGCTCAAACAGGCCGGTTTCCAAAACGTAGACGTATACTGGATGCGCGCCGGGCATGCCATCTTCGGCGGGTACAAAAATTACAACACATAAACACGAAGAGACAAAGAGGACAAAGAAAAAACTAAAATTAATAAAAGTATGTCATTCTGAGCGGACTGATGCAGTTTTCAGTCCGCGAAGAATCTCTCAGACGAACGTAGAGATCCTTCATGCCCCTCATTGTGGAATAAATTTGGTCTCTCGATATGTTACGGGTCATTCGCTGGCCCAGTATACGCCAGGGCTGGGCAGGATGACATATTTTTAGATTTTCTTGTTGTCAGACGAAGATGCGATTGCCCTATCTCCTCGGTTGAATCGTTTTCCGCCTTGAAAATATGAGATAATGAGGGGGTTGTTTCGGGCCCTGGGAGTGACGACCCAGGCATGCCAGGATCATGCCCGGTTTATAGGTAGTGGAGGTAAACAGGATGGTCCGTAAAAAAAATTTTTTCTCTCTGCGTCTCTGCGTGAGGATAACTTTATTATGGATACCGAAAAAGAACCTTTCTGGAAAACCAAAAAACTCTCCGAGATGACCCATGAGGAATGGGAATCGCTGTGTGATGGCTGCGGCAAGTGCTGCCAGATCAAGTTTCAGGATGTAGACAGCGGCGAGATCTTCCACACCAACGTGGTCTGCCGGCTGCTGGACATCTACCGCTGCCGCTGTAAGGCTTATTCCGAGCGCACTCGCCTGGTGCCCACCTGCGTGGTCGTCACTGAAGATCTGGCGCGCACCCAAAAATGGCTGCCGGAAACCTGTGCATACCGCCTGCTGGCGGAGGGCAAAGACCTGGAGTGGTGGCACCCGCTGGTCTCGGGGAGCCCCAAGACCGTCCACACAGCGGGCATCTCGGTGCGCGCCAAAGTTGTTTCGGAAGAAAAGGTTGACCCGGACGATCTGGAAGATTATATAAAGGAGTGATTCGGGATTGGTGAATAGGGAGGAAGAAAAGAGAAGATGTACATTCCGGCCGAGACACGCTACGATAAGATGCTCTACAACCGCAGTGGCAGGAGCGGGTTGAAACTGCCCGCTATTTCGTTGGGATTATGGCATAACTTTGGGGACGCCGATCCTCTGGATAACTGCCGCGCCATACTGTGGCGCGCTTTTGATCTCGGCATCACCCACTTCGATCTGGCGAACAACTACGGACCGCCGCCGGGTTCGGCCGAGGAAACCTTTGGCAGGATCCTGGTCAAAGACCTGCACGCTTACCGCGACGAGCTGGTTATCTCCTCTAAAGCCGGCTATCTGATGTGGCCCGGCCCGTACGGCGAATGGGGCTCGCGTAAGTACCTGGTTTCCAGCCTCGATCAGAGCCTGAAGCGGATGGGACTGGAATATGTGGACATCTTCTACCACCACCGTCCCGACCCCGAGACGCCCATGGAAGAATCGATCGGCGCCCTGGACTACATCGTGCGCAGCGGGCGGGCGCTCTACGCGGGCATCTCCAACTATAGTCCAGAAGATACCCTCCGCGCCTCGGAAATCGCCGCCGGCCTGGGGACGCCGCTCCTCATCCACCAGCCATCCTACAGTATGTTCAACCGCTGGGTCGAAGATGGGCTGTTGGACGTGCTTCTGGAGAAAGGCATCGGCTGTATCGTCTTCTCGCCGCTGGCCCAGGGGCTGCTGACCAACCGCTATCTGAATGATATCCCGGCCGATTCGCGCGCCATGCGCCCGGGAGCCTTCCTGAAAAAAGAAAATGTCACCGAGGGAACCCTTTCCAAAGTGCGCCAGCTCAACCAGATCGCCCTGGCACGCGGGCAGAGCATGGCCCAGATGGCTCTGGCCTGGGTGCTGCGCCATAAGGCCGTCACCTCGGCCTTGATTGGAGCCAGCAAGATCGCCCAGATCGAAGACGCAGTCGCCGCTCTGGATTGCCTGGAATTTAGCCCGCAAGAGTTGGAGCAGATCGAAACGATTTTAAGAGGATAAGCGATCTCAGGTGGATGGTCTTACAAACAGGAGGATCATTTTCTCATGCCCTGGTTAACCATAGATCGTAAAAAATTCCAGGTAGAAGCCGGCACCCGGCTGGTGCTGGCAATCCGGGAAGCTGGCGTACACATTGGCCACCGCTGCGGCGGAGAAAGCCGCTGCACGGACTGCCAGGTGCGTTTCCTGGAAGGCGAACCGGACACCATCACCGAGGCTGAATATAACTGGCTGGTCGCGGAGGGGCTGTGGGGGCAAACCCGGCTGTCCTGCCAGATTGAGGTCGACCGAGATATGAGCGTACAGGTCTTGGACACGGTCGAAAACCATCCGGAGTGGAAAGGAGATCCGGGACCGGTCCCGAGCGAGCTGGTCACGCCAGAGGCCGTCTGGTATCCAATCGATGCCGATCCTGAAGACGGGCAGGCTTAGCGGATTGTAATCTGGCGGGATACGGATTCTATCCAAAGGATATCTACCCATGTTCGATCTGATCTTATTCCTGCTCTTTTCCCTCGCTTTGGCCTGGTATTCCTGGCCTTACCTGCGCGAGCCGGGATCGGCGCGCATGCACGGTTTCTACCGGTTCTTCGCCTGGGAGGGAATCCTGGCTTTGGTGCTGCTCAACCGCGCGGCCTGGTTTCGCGAGCCGTTCACCTTGCGCCAGTTCGTCTCCTGGCTGGTACTGGCGGCTTCGATTGGGCTGGCCCTGCACGGGTTCCGCAATCTGCGCCGGATCGGCCGGCCTGCCGGGCCATTCGAGAACACTACTCAATTGGTCACAGCGGGCGCCTACCGCTGGATCCGCCATCCCCTGTATACCTCTTTGATCTTGCTGGCCCTGGGCGCCTTCTTGAAACAGCCAAACCTGACCGGCACCACGCTCCTGGCAGTCACGGCTGCTTTCCTCTATGCCACGGCGCGCGTGGAAGAAGGCGAGATGATCGACAAGTTTGGGGACAGCTACAGGCTGTACCGTTCACAAACGAGGATGTTTATCCCCTATCTCTTCTGACTCAGAGAGTGAAAACCGGCGTAAAGTATAGAGATTTATATTCAGGTCTGTGGATAAGGTTTCGATAGGAGGAAAGCGATGATTGAAAAATCGGCGGCGCAGAAGATGAATTTCAAAGCCGGAATGAAGGTTATGCTAATCAACCCGCCGGCCGGGTATACCGATCTGGCCGGCCCGATCCCAGACGGGGTTGAGATCGTCGGAGATATGGGCACAGACCGGGTGGACGCCGTCCACTTGTTTGCCCGCTCGCGCGAGGAGTTGGAGCTGTATCTCCCCCGGGCGAAGGACGCCGTCAAACCGGATGGGATGATCTGGGTCAGTTACTATAAAGGGACATCGAAGCAAAAGACCGATATCCACCGCGACACGATCAATGCTTACGGACACACGATGGGGATGGAAGGGATTTTTATGATCTCGATCGACGAGGATTGGTCGGCCCTGCGCTTCAAGATCACGGGTTGACGGGCTGCACGCCAATACAGACACCAGGTATACTTGGTTTGCCGGCGCCCGGGGGTCCCCGGACCGGCAGAAATCCCACTCCATGCCATAAAGGCTCTCAGCATGCCCAACACTCACCCCCGTATCGTGCGCGAACGGAAGACTATCCAGGTCATGATCCGCCTGTACTGCCGCCAGCAGCACGCACAGCCGCGCCAGGAAAACAGCCTGTGCTTTGAATGCCAGGAACTGCTCGAGTATGCCAATGCCCGGCTGGAGCGCTGCCCTTTCCAGGAAGGTAAAACCACCTGTGCGAAATGCCCGGTGCACTGCTATAAGCCGGCCATGCGCGAGCGCGTGAGACAAGTCATGCGCTACGCCGGTCCACGCATGCTCCTCCACCACCCGATGATGGCCATCCGCCACCTGTTAGACGGCCGGCGGGAAAAACCTGAAACCGATACACAAATCTGTGGTTTATAATTTCAAATTATGGAACAACCCCATCTTTACGAACGGATCTACGCTGTGGTGCGCAAAATCCCTTATGGGCGGGTGGCCAGCTATGGCCAGATCGCCAGGATTGTAGGGGGTTGCAGCGCGCAGATGATCGGGTTTGCCCTGGCTGCACTCCCGGAGAACAGCGGCGTCCCCTGGCAGCGCGTGATCAATGTCCAGGGAAAGATCAGCCCGCACGGGTTCGGCTATGGCAGCGCCCTGCAGCGGAGCCTGTTGGAAGAGGAAGGTATTGAGTTCGACGCGCAGGAGCGCATCGATATAGGCCGTTACGGTTGGATGGATAATAGTTAAGAGTTCACATGGTCATGAAGACAGAAATTCGCAGTGTGGAAAATTTCAGCGAAGTCGCCCTCCAGTTCTTTGGGGATATCAGGCTGGAGCAGGGCGAACGCGACTCTCTGGCAATCGAAGCCGACGAAGACCTGCTTTCGCGCTTGAAAAGCGAGATCCAGGGCCGCCGGCTGGTGATCGGTCTGCGCTCGTGGCTGGATTGGGTCATCCCGCCCTCCGTCCGACCGGTGCATTACCGCATCAGCATGCGCGAAATCCACGCTCTCTCCATCTCCGGCGCGGGGACGCTGTTCGCCCCTGCCATTCGCACCGATCAGCTGCGCCTGGAGATCAGCGGGTCGGGAGAAGTTAACATCCAGCACCTGGAGTGCGAGACGCTTTCCATTCTGGTGACCGGGGCCGGGAAAATGGAACTGGCCGGCCGGGCAGCGCGCCAGGAGATCCAGATCAGCGGTGCAGGCACTTATCACGCCGGGGATCTGGAAAGTGACGAGGCCAGCGTGCGGATCAGCGGATCGGGAGAGGTAAGCATCAATCCAGGCAAAATTCTAAAGGTAAGCATCTCCGGGTCCGGCCAGGTGTCCTATAAAGGCCAACCTGCCATCACCCAATCGATCACCGGGGCCGGAAAAGTCGAACCTGTAAAGGATTAATGGGTAATCAGCGGTAGGAAGATCCTGGGCAGTTCGGTTGCACCTTCTCCTCCCAGGCTCACATAAGCTTTCCAGGCGTCCAGACGGCCGTTCCCAAAAGTGTTATCCGCGCCCACCGGACCCAGGTCTACCACCGCCTGGGTCAGGATCCGCTCCTGTTCGGCCACCGATAGCCCGGGCCGGGCGCTCAAGATCAGGGCCAGGATACCCGCGGCGTGCGGCGCTGCCAGGGATGTGCCAGATGAATAGGCATAGCTGCTGTTCAGGCTGGAGGAGTAGATGCTGACCCCGGGCGCGGTGACTTTCGGGAAGATAGACGCCGGTTGGCCGCAATCGGTCATACCGCGGCTGCTGTATAGATAAGAGCCGTCCTGGCTGTCCGTCGCCCCAACCGAAAAAGCCTCGGGATTGTTGGCCGGTGAAGTGCTGGTATTGATTTCCGGTCCGGAATTGCCGGCCGCGAAAATGGGCAGGATCCCCGCCGCACGCAGAGCGCGCAGATCGTCCTGGAATGTCAGGTCGCAGCCGGGGAATGAGAAACCCCACGAATTATTGACCACATCCGGGGCGTCATCCGTAGCCGGGTTGTTATCCGGGTCGAGCACCCATTGGAACGCCATGTGGATCCCCGAAATGGTCGCCAGGTTCTGGTCATCGAAGATCTTGGCCGCGATCCACTGCGCGTCCGGGGCCACCCCGATGGCTATCCCACCGCTGGATCCACCCACCATGACCCCCATCGTCCAGGTACCGTGGCCGTTGACGTCTGCCGGTTTGGCATGCTGCAGGTATGGATCGAACCAGGAGTTGCTCCCTCCGCGCCAGCGGCCGGCCAGGTCCGGGTGAGTGCCGTCCACCCCGGTGTCCAGGCTGGCCACCACAACCCCGGCCCCTCGGTCCCCGCGCGTCCATAGATCGGGGACGCGCAGCAAGCTGATGCTGGATTGGGCCGATGCCGGGCTTGGCTCCCCCAATACCCCCATTTCGGGAGCCTGGATCACCCTATCCACCTCGATCGCAGCCACCTCGGGCAGGCGCCCCAGTTCTTCGATCACCTGGGGTTCAGCGCTTACCGCCAGGCCGTTGAAGATCCAGAAGGGTTGGGCGCGTGAAACCAGACCCGCGCGCTGGCGAGAGGCCAGCAGGGACTGGATATTTTTCTGGGAGGTAGACGAGCGCACCTGGAGACCGCGTACCAGGCTCTCGCGGCGCTCCGGCCTGGAGGCCGATCCTGCTTGCAGCGCGAGCGCTTCCGCATCAGGTTGCGTGCGGAGATAGACGATCACCCGGACCTGCTCGCCCGGCAGCAAATCTTGCATGATCTGCCGGACGCCGGGAGAAATGCCCCCCACGACTTGTGGACTGGCTTGGGCGGTAAAACTTCCGATTGGGCCCCCCAGCAGTACGATGACGATCAAAAATACCCTTATGATGTTCATTGCTCACCCAATTCATTCTACATAGGAACCGGATAATTGCCCCACCGGCCGGTTCGAGCCACAAATAAGATATTGTCTACCTTTAATTAATAACCCTGACTCACCAAAATAGATATTCTTTGCAAGGTTGTGGTTGCATTATTCGTGCCCGCGCGAAAATCTCAACGATATTCCACGAATATTTTTTGGAGAGGATCTATATCCATTATCGGTTGGAGAAGGGGAAACTTCAATGGACCCGCGGGGGATCTGATCCTTTCCAGGGGTCCATTTTTTATCTAGTCAACGATCTATACCCTCCGGGTGGGTTTGAGGGTTACCGGCTCGAGCTGCTCGTTCCCTCGGATGCTGGCGTATCCTTCGATCTCGCCGTAGGTTAGACTGCTTTGAACGGCAGCCACACGGTCACTTCGGTCCCCTCTCCCAGCCTGGTATCGATAAAAAGCCTACCCTGGAATGTTTCAATGCGCTCGCGCATAAACGCCAGGCCGAAGTGGCGGCTGGTCAGCGCTATGGTGGGGTCAAAACCGGAACCATCATCCTTGATCCGGATGGTCAGATCGCTCTCCCCCCAATCCACCCGGATATTGACCTTGTTGGCATGCGCGTGTTTTTCAATGTTGCTGAGCGCCTCGCGAAACACATAGAAGATCTGCCGGATGATCTTCTTATCCAGGGCGCGAGGATTGCTGGAGCACAGGAAAGCCATCTCAAAACCGGCTCTCTCTGCGACGATCTGCGCCTGGTCTTCGAGAATATCGCAGAAATTGGCCGTATTTTCGATCTTTAATGTGGCCAGCATCCCGCGCACCAGCTCATAGGATTCATCGGTAACCCGGCGCATTTTTTCCAGATCGGCGTGAGTGCGGACCGATGACGGGAACCCATCCTGCTGGCTGAGATAATCCAGCATAAAACGCAGGTAATTCAGATTCTGGGAAATGGTGTCGTGCAGGTCATGGGCGATGTCACTGCGAACATTTTCTACCGCCTGGGCTGCCGTCTGCTCCGATTCCTGGCGCAGCGCCCGGATATGGTTGACCGCAACGGTGATCTCCGGGGCCAGGCTGCCGATCCTATCGAGGTGCGGTTTCGAGAATGTTTTACCCGGATCGGGCGCCAGCCTGAGTATGGCCACCAGAAAGTTCTGATGAACGAGCGGTAAAGTGTAGACGTTGATTTCTTCACCACTGCTGGTGTAATAGACCTCTGGTCTTACAACCGGGGATGGAATGATCTGAAGGAGGCTGTAGCTTCGGTAAGCTTCAGGGTTCGTCAGGATAGGTTCTATTTCTGAAGGTCGGGTCTCCCGCGTCTGGTAGCCTACCAGGTCGAACTCTTCCGTCTCTCGGTTGCGAGCCAAAATAGATACATTGGAAACCGGGGCATGGCTGCTTAGAAAACCCAACAGGTTTGAAACCAGGGATTCCCAGTCTGAGGTGTTGGCCAATTCCAGACTGAGCCGGTGCTTGAGACTGATCTGGTTCATCACCCGTGTCTTTTCTTCGATCCGACGCAAAAGGAGCTGGATCGCTCCCGTAGAAATCACAACGATCCCGACAACGATCCCGATTTCATCCAGGAACCGCATCGCTTCTACGTCTTGCCAGATTTTGTGCTCGTTAAATTGGAAAATCAGCCAACCCAAAATGACCGCCCCGGCAGCCCACCAGATCGATTTCCGCGGGCTGGGATTGATCCATGGTAAATAGTGCTTTGGGAGTGAAATGCGCATCTTAGCACTCTCGGTGTTGATTAATGGTGCAACAGAATCAATATCCAGGGTTATTCAACTGGTCCATTTACAGCGCATATAAATTCAAACTTTATTATATGATAATTTCCCCAGAGAAATCTCTACCCTTCGAGTAAGGATTCCTCCGATTTCCATCCATGGGCTTGAACCAGGCGCTCATTAATTTCTCACCGTGTGAAACCTGCGCCGGTTGCGCAGGGTGATAAAAGCAAACCCGCCGGCTGCCGCAGACAGCGCCAGGAGAACCCCCAGGTATACACCCTGTCCTTTTTGCGCCCGGTTCGCTTCGATAGCCACGAGCTCGATATCAAATGTCAAATTCAAACCGGCCAGGGGAGAATTTCCATCGAAGGTCACGCTGGTTTGGGTGACTTCGGTAATAGTTAGCACCCGTGTTGTGCCGTCCTTCGCGGTTGTGCGCAGCTGCTGTCCAACAACAGGCTGCACGCCTTCAGGCAGATCGCTTCTACTGACCACTGCGACCAGCTCCGGCCGGTACTGCCCATACGCCTGCTCGAACGGGATCCGGACGGTCTTCGAATCCCCGACCCGCATGCCTTTGACCGCCTTTTCGAAACCCGCAATCAACATGCCTTCACCCAGGACGGCTTTCAGTGGTTCGCGACCCTTGGAAGAATAATAAACCGTCCCATCATCAAATTTTAGCGTATAGTTTATGCTCACAGTATCGCCGTTCGCGGCCTGCTGCACGGTAAGAACGCCGGCCAGAACAGCGCCTAACACGAGGACCCCAAGCAAGATCAACCACATCTTTTTAAGCTGATTCCTCAACCGGGTTATCCATAATTTCTTCATGCTGATTCACCCCTTTTTTCCCATAGAATGGTTGGCTCCCATATTTCCCTTCCCTATCTCGATACAATCATTGGGATATGGCTACCCGGATTAAACCGTTCAGGAGTTCCGCCTTGATAAAAAGCGTTTTCGATACTCCTTGTGAAGTTACCATTATGCTGGTTTCTCCAGGGCGCTGCACGGTAATGGTGACGGCGTGACCTTGACTGGGTGATACAACCACAATATCAGGTTCCGCCGCAATCCATTCGGGAAGGATCTCGATCGGCATTCCATTGGCGTCCGTACCCTCCACCCTGGCCTCCACGCTAAAAGTATCCCCTGCCTGCATCGTATCATAAGTAGGTGGCGAGACCCAACGCTCTCCCATATATAGGCTCTTGGTGATTCGTTCGTCCAACTTGAACGAGACCTGCAGACCAAAGGAAGGCGCGGATGGGACTCCGCTGGTATCCGGCGCTTGCGGGTTAGCCGCATTGTCAGAAGAACCTTGCTCCGGGTTGTCCTGCGGATGGTTCTGACCCGGGTTTTCCTGGTACAAGTCCTGGTTTTGGTTATCTTGCGGCGAAGACTGTGCCTGGTATCCTGGCAGCAAGCCGGGGATTGAGTTGTCTTGCGCCAAATTCTGGGTGTGGCCAGCCTGGGCCGGGTAGGGATTCAGCCTGCCTGGCGGCGGGTTCTGCGTTTGGTCCCCAGGGACCGGATCCGGGTTCGGGTTATCGGGCTGCGCTACCCCGCCGGAAGTTTTAGCTGGCGATCCTTGATTGGCATTTTGTGGGCTTTGGGCAGGTTCCATGTTTTCCGGGGCCGGGACGCAGCTCCCAAGAAGCCAGGCCAAAACGGCAAGCGCCAGCAGGATGTTGAGCTTCGTCCATGTTTTTGTAGAGATAATACTTGTTTTCATATTTTTCCTGAATTCAGCTCCTGGAGATCCTCCTCTCATTCCCTCCCATGCAGAGATGGGAGGGAATGAGCTTTAGAGGGGTATATCAGACTGCGATGCAGCGCATCATTAATCGTTGGTCAAGAATGCTAAGAAGAGGGTCCAAAGGGTCTGGACATCCTGGACTGTCCATTCTCCATAGACAGCCGGGGTTGGGTCGACGTTGCCGGCCAGGTCGATGGCACGCACCTCGAACGTGTGCGTACCTACGCTCAGGCCCGTGTACGCAACCGGGGAGATGCACTCGATGAACGGCCCTCCATCCAGCGAACACTCGAACGACTGGCCATCCTCATTGGAGGAGAACGCAAACTCAACACTCGTGAGCGTGGATGCAGGTTCGGGTCCCGATGTAATCGTTGTGTTTGGAGGCGTTGTGTCTGGAGGCAGTGGGACGAAGGAGCGGTCGAAGTGATCGTTATCTGGGCCATCGACCGGTGTGCTCGAGATCCCAAGGAAGTTCTGGAGAGGGTCCGGGTGTCCCGCGAAGCCCACGGCCTCGATGTGGATGAACATGGGGTCGGCCAGCAAGGCATCCCGGCCGCCGGTGTTCGATCCAGCTCTGCCGTCCAGGGGGACGAAAATCTCGGGACGGTCGAATGGCGCCCGCTCGTATTTCACCCGCTGATCGGTGAGGGCCAGCAGGAACTTCACCAGGGATACCTTGGCGAACTCGGGTGTCATGTAGACCGGTTCCGGGATAGAGGGATGATCGGTATCCGGCATGGCATCATAGCGGAAATCGGGATCTGGAAGAGCATCGGCGAACAAGTCGAGATCGCCATCCACAGAGTTGGATCTTCCAAAGCTGAACAACTGCCTACCGATATCCACGATATGCGGGTCGCGGTCCTCGGCGTTGGTAATGGGGAAGTCGCCGCCGCGCATGTAGAAGTCGACCACCTGGCGTAAGGTCAGGTAGCTGCCGGTATGGAAGTAGGGACCGGTGAGCTCGATGTTGCGCAGTTGGGGCGCTTTGAAGGTCCCGTTTCTGAGTACGCGGTTGGCCATCGGCCAGGTGCCATGGAGCGGGTAATCGATGTTGCTGGCTACCCCAGATTGGTTGTTCGGGCAGATGTCCACCAGGGCTCCGCTAACCGGGTCGGTTGCTCCCCATCCATAGTTGGGAGCTCCGGCTCCGAAGGTGCCCGGATCGTAGGTGCTGCAGTGCACGTCGTCTCCGAAGATGTATTCGGTAAACTCGACCGCCGGACCGCCGTTCGGGGCGGTAATGGTGTTGGGCGCAAAGGCCATTTCGTCGATCTGCGGGTGCAGCTCGCCAGCCGGCAGGCCGTTGGCCCAGGGAGCCATGTATTCCGGAAGCAGTGGGGTGATCGGATCCTTTTCAAAGCCCGGGTTGATGGACTGTAGGGTGAGCGTGGTCCCTGGGAAGGGTAGGCTCTCTCCCGACTCCTCGTACACCGTACTGGGGTCAAGCGGATCGAAGTTATCCATCAATGCCGCGGAATCCGAAGGATCATCTGGCGGGTCGAAAGCATCCCCCGGGTTTGTGAGCAGGTTGCCTGCTCCGTCACCGGTGATGTTGATCAGGGCCAGCGCCGATAAGGACAGCGGCCAGCCAAAGGCGTCGGTGCCTCCCCGGCTGATATCTTCTGCTGTAGGCCGCAAACCGATGTTATAAATACCCTGGTCGCCGAAAGCG
>Ga0105092_10001201_pt1 | contig 13786 bp, 13 predicted proteins | sample PPLLak2March2015_FD_87021 | JGI IMG/M metagenome (GOLD analysis project Ga0105092, IMG submission 87021) | Freshwater sediment microbial communities from Prairie Pothole Lake near Jamestown, North Dakota, USA - PPLs Lake P7 Core (1) Depth... | ecosystem: Environmental > Aquatic > Freshwater >... | reverse complement strand
TGTCACCTTGTCACCCTGTCACCCTGTCACCTTGTCACCCTGTCACCTTGTCACCTTGTCACCTTGTCACCTTGTCACCCTGTCAGTTTGTCCGTTTGTCAGTCTGTCAGTTTGTCAGTAGAATCCTAAGCGAATCGGACAGCGCAAGGAGCAACAATGCAGATGGACAGACAATCGTACAAACGCGTCCTGATGGGTCCGGGACCTTCCGACGTAGACCCTCGGGTTCTTGAGGCTCTCGCAAGGCCGACGATGGGACACCTCGACCCGGCGTTCCTCGGGATTCTTAACGACATCCGCAGCCTTCTTCAGTACACCTTTAAAACACAAAACCAAATGACTCTCGCCATGTCCGGCACCGGAAGCGCGGGCATGGAGACCTGTGTTGTCAACCTGATCGAACCAGGCGACCCCATGCTCGTCTGCATAAACGGAGTGTTCGGCAAACGTATGGCCGACGTGGCGGGACGCGCCGGCGCCGACGTGTCGACGCTCGAAGTCGCTTGGGGCTCTGTTTTTGAGGCGGAAGCCATCGATCTTGTGCTGAAGCGCAAACCGGCGAAAGTGGTCGGCATTGTGCACGCGGAAACGTCAACGGGTGCCCGGCAACCCATCGAGGAGATTTCGCGCGTTGTGCACGACAACGGCGCGCTCCTCCTCGTCGATACCGTCACAAGCCTCGGAGGCATACAGGTGGAGGTCGACGGCTGGAAGATCGACGCCTGCTATTCGGGAACACAGAAGTGCCTGTCCTGCCCTCCGGGCCTTGCTCCGGTCACATTCAGCGAAGCGGCGCTCCAGGCACTCGAAAAACGGAAAACGAAGGTTCAAAGCTGGTACCTGGACCTGACTATGATCCGGCAGTACTGGGGCTCCGAGCGGCTCTATCACCACACCGCTCCGATCAACATGAACTATGCGCTGCTCGAAGCGTTGCGCATCGTCAAGGAGGAGGGCCTCGAGAAGCGGTGGGCCCGGCATTGGGCCAACCATCGAATGCTGAGACGAGGGCTGGCCGCGATCGGTATCGAGTACGTCGCGCAGGCGGGGTACGAGCTCCCCATGCTGAATGCGGTCTCGGTGCCTGAGGGCGTTGATGACGCCAAGGTCCGCAAGCAGCTCCTCGAGGAATTCGGCATCGAGATCGGGGCCGGACTGGGCTCCTTCAAAGGTCGAGTCTGGCGCATCGGACTCATGGGTGCGGCGTCAACTGAGAGCAATGTCATGCTCTTCCTCGCAGCCCTGGAGAAGTGCCTTTCGGATCAGGGCCACAAATTCCCGCGCGGAGCAAGCATAGCTGCAGCCGCGGAGGCGGACACTCAATGAAGAACCTGGATCTGGCAAAGAGAGTCGGCGTGATAACCGGGGGAGGCGGCGTCCTTTGCCGCACACTGGCAACGGCCCTCGCCCGTGAGGGCGCCCATTTGGCTATCCTGGATATCGATGCTGAGGCCGCCAGCCGCGTCGCGAGCGACATCTGCGCGCAGGGCGGCACTGCGATCGCCGTCGAGGCTAACGTCCTCCAGAGAGCGAGCCTGGAACAGGCCGCGGAGCAAGTCCTCCAGCGATTTGGCCAAGTCGATTTTCTGTTGAACGGCGCGGGAGGCAACAAGAAGGAGGCGACAACAAGCGATTCCCTGGAATTCTTCGATCTTCCCGAAGACGCTATTCGCTGGGTGGTCGATCTGAACTTGACCGGCACAATTCTGCCCAGCCAGATTTTCGGCCGCTGCCTGATCCAGTCCGATCGGGGTTCGATCATCAACATCTCGTCGATGGCTGCGATTCGCCCGCTGACCCGGACGCTTGCCTACTCGTGCGCCAAGGCCGCCGTCAGTAACTTCACGCAATGGCTGGCCGTTCACGTCTCTCAAAATTACTCTCCGAAGTTGCGTGTCAACGCGGTCGCGCCTGGCTTTTTCCTCACTGAGCAAAACCGTTACCTGCTAATTAACGAGGGAGGCGAACTGTCCGAGCGCGGCCAGACCATTATTCGCCATACCCCGATGGCGCGTTTCGGGTGCCCGGACGAATTGGTGGGTGTGGTCCTGTGGCTCCTGTCGCCGGCCGCGAGCTTCGTTCATGGAGCCGTAATCCCAATTGACGGAGGCTTTTCGGCGTTCAGCGGGGTTTGAGACGTATGGCGGGGACTTTCGATTATCGTACAGAATTGCAGCGGTGCATCCACTGCGGCCTTTGCCTGCAGGCATGTCCGACTTACATGCTGCTCGGGCACGAAGCCGATTCCCCGCGCGGCCGCCTCCGGCTTCTCAGCGCGGCGGCCGAAGGCCTCCTTGACGTAAATCACCCCGACTCTTCGATTCACCGTCACTTGGATTTGTGCCTGCAATGCAGGGCCTGTGAGATCGAGTGTCCCTCGGGCGTCCAATACGGCGCGCTGGTCGAGACTGCGCAAAGAACAATGGAATCGCCCGAGTCGCCGGGTTTCTTCCATCGCCTGCTGAAATGGTTTGGCCTGAGAATCGCTCTTCCCTACCCGGCCCGGCTCCGACTGCTGGCCCGCCTGCTTTGGATCTACGAGCTCATCGGGCTTCAGTACGTGATTCGCCGCCTCCGTTTGCTCCCCGCGCGCCTGGCCGCCATGGAGGAGTTGCTGCCTCCGCTCAAGTGGAATGCCGGGTGGCCGGAGCGCCACTGGCCGGCGAAGGGCCCAAGCCGCGGCCGCGTCGCCTTCTTCACCGGCTGTATCCAGGACGCTTTTCTTCCGGAGGTCAACCGGGCCACGATCGAGTTGCTCCAACGCCTCGGCTTCGAAGTCGACATCCCCCGAGGCCAGACCTGCTGCGGAGCAGCGCACCTTCACACCGGCGATCCCGACATTGCGCTCGTCCTCGCCAGACAGAACATCGATTCCTTTTCGAGACCGGAGTACATGGCGGTAATCAGCAATGCGGGAGGGTGCGGAGCCATGTTGAAAGACGAGTACCCTCGCCTGTTGTCGGAAGACCCGAACTACAGGGAACGCGCCGGGGCCTTCGCTCGGAAGGTCAAGGACGTCCACGAGTTTGTGGTCGAACAGGGAGGCTATGAACCGGATCGCCGCGTCCAATTGACTGCGACTTACGCGGAATCCTGCCACCTGCGCAATGTGATGCGAGTGACTGATCCTCCCCGGCGCCTGCTGCGCGATACCCCCGGGCTTGAGTTCGTGCCTTTACGCGGAGATTACTGTTGCGGCAGCGCCGGGACCTACAACCTCCTTCATCCCGAAATCGCAGAGCAGCTCTTGTCCCTCAAAGTCAAGAGTATTGCCGAAACAGGCGCGGACGTCGTCGCTGTCAGCAACACCGGGTGCCACCTCCAGCTCCTCCGCGGTGTTAGAAACGCCGGACTCAACTGCCGCGTTGTTCACACGACCGAGATCCTGAACGCGGCTTGCGGCAGCCAATCCGGAACCGTCCACACGAAGGAGGAACGACCATGAGCTCCTCCGTACGGAAAAGCCTCCCTCCCCTGTCGAGTATTGGGCTGCAAGAAAAGCAGATCACCACGGACCCGTTCGAGTTGCTCGCCTTCGACCGGGACGCCGGGATTGATCGAGGAATCCCGGACGCGGTCGCTTTTCCGGAATCGACTGAAGACGTGATCCGAATCGTCGAATGGGCCGGAGAGAACCGCGTCCCGCTTATCCCGAGAGGTGCGGGCACCGGCCTGACGGGCGGGGCGGTCGCTGAACATGGCGGCGTCATTCTCCAGTTCTCGAGGCTCAATCGCCTGATCGATGTGGATCTCGAAGCACGGCTGGTCCGCTTCCAACCTGGCCTCATAAACGGCGTTCTTGATCAGCTGCTCAAAGACAAGGACTGGTATTATCCGCCGGATCCGGGGAGCGGCCGGTCGGCGACGATGGGCGGCACAATCGCGGAGAATGCCGGAGGGCCGCATTGCCTGAAATACGGGGTCACCGGCAACTACCTGCGCGGGATGCGGGTCGTCCTGAGCAACGGCCAAACCGTGCAACTCGGAGGTCCTGCGGTCGATTACCCGGAGCTCGACTTTGTCGGCCTGATAACCGGCAGCGAAGGAACGCTGGCCATCGTGACGGAGGCGTGGGCGAGAATTGTTCGCCGCCCGCCCGGGGTCGAGACTCTAATGGTCGCATTTGACTCCGTTGAAGCTTGCGGTGAGGCCGTTTCAGCCGTGATCGCGGCTGGAATCATCCCTGCCTGCCTGGAGATGATGGACCAGAAGATCGTCCGGATCGTCGAGAACCATGCTCATGCCGGTCTGCCGGTTGACGCGGAGGCGGTCCTGATCGTGGAGGTCGACGGCTACGTGTCGAGCGTAGCTCCACAGATGGAGGAAATCTCGGCAGTCCTGAAGCGGGCGGGTGCGTATGATTTCCGGTGGGCGCGGACAGACGAGGAGCGGGCAAGAATCTGGAATGCCCGCAAGAGCGCCGGCGGAGCAATTACGCGGCTGGCGCCGGCATACTATCCCGCCGATGCCACGGTCCCCCGGAGCAAGCTCGCCGCAACGCTCGCTGCCATCAATCGCATCTGTGATGAAGCCGGCCTGCGGGTCGGCTATGCCCTCCATGCGGGCGACGGGAATCTTCATCCGCACATTCTCATAGAAAACCCAAACGATACGGAGCTGCGCCGCCGCGTCCAGGCGGCCGGCGCCCGAGTCATGGAGTGGTGCGTGGCGGCAGGAGGCAGCATCACCGGAGAGCACGGCATCGGGATCGAGAAGCGGGACTTCTTGCCTCTCATGTACAACCCGGCGGAGCTGCAGGCCATGCGGGATGTCAAAGAGATTTTCGACCCGGCCGACATCCTGAATCCGGGAAAAATCCTTCCGGCCGTAGCGACCGCTTTGTCTGCCGGTGAATTTCGCCGGGATGTGGCGGCTGGAAACCGGTTCGTTCCGACATCGGCGGAAGAGGCGGCAGAAGCGTTCCGGAGCTGGAACCAGTTGCCAGGACGAGTCCCAGTCCGGATCGAAGGCGGCAAAACGAAGTCATTCATCCTCGACGATTCTCAAGTCGTGCTTTCGACCGAACGCCTGAAGGGCATAATCGTATGCGCGCCGCATGACCTTTACGTGACGGTAGGCGCCGGGACATCTGTAGACCAACTCCACCAGGAACTGGACGGGACCGGGATGCACGTCCCGATTGCTTCGCCTTGGCCGGGCGCCACAATCGGCGGGATCATTTCCTCCAATTTCAACGCCCCGCTTCGCTCTCTTTACGGCGGTCTCCGCGACCTGGTCCTGACAGTGACCGCGGTGCTCCCCGACGGGCGTTTGATTCGGCTCGCAAGGCCCTTCGCCAAGGACGTTGCCGGGTACGACCTGAAAAAACTGTTCGTCGGGGCTTTCGGCTCCCTCGGCCTGGTCGCCGAGGTCACACTCCGGCTGTTCCCCTTGCCGCGGCTCCGGGACACCCTGGTCTTGCCCGCGCAGGACCTGGGGACCGCATTACGGTGGGCAAACGTTGTTCGAGGCACTTACCGCGTCTGCGCAGGCCTGTTACTGGTTCACGGCTCTCCGGATGGTCGCTCCGCCGCGCCTTGGTCGCTCGTCTGTACTCTGGAATCGCTTCCTGAGGAAGTCGGATTCGAGGCTTCGCTCATCACCGATGGTGTTTGGGCTGACGGAGCAAACGAAATCGTGCACATGCCGGAAATATCGGCCACGAAGCTTTGGGCCGATTTTCTCGAAAAGCGCAAACCGAGTGAGATTGCCTTGCGTATCGGCGTGCCGTTCGGAGAAATGGGCAGCATGGTGCATGAGATTGCCGCGATGTCGGAGATCAGATGGCTGGCGGATCTTTCCAGCAGCCTGATCTACGCCGTCATCCCGGCAGATGCCGCTTCCCCTCTTCGGCTGTACGATGCCGCGCGGGAAAAGGGCGGGTACGCGCTCATGATCGGAGCCCCGCCCGGGCGGTTCAGGCGCGAGGACGTCTTCGGCTACCGGCCCGAGAGTGCCTCCCTGATTCAGGCATTAAAGCAGCGTTGGGATCCGAGGGGGATATTGCCGGACTTTCTGTAACAATGATCTTCCGTTCGTAGTTCCGCCCTTCGGTGAGAGCGAGGTTTTTGCCCCCTCCGGGGGCGAAAACCATTATCCCAACGGATCTCGCCGGCTGTCGGCATCTTCTTGCTATCCACGCGCTGTCGCCTCCTTCACCCGGGCCAGATACTCGCGGAAGAGCTCCACCTCGCGCGCCATCTTCTCCTTGTACATTGCGTACTTATCCGGGTCCGCAATCGCGGCTTCGTAGACTTCGATGGTTCGTTCAACCCACTCGACCGTCTGTTCAAGTCCGTCTCTTTCTTCAAGCAAGGAAATTCGATCCATATCTGAATAGTTACACTTTTGCTGCCTGAAAGTGGAGACAGGACCCCCTTACCCCTTTCTCCTGTCAGCGAGCCGTGGTAGGATCACGCCGGTATTCGCGGCGAGGTCGAAGGTTTAAGGAGAAAGCCGATGCAACTGGAAATGTGGCAGTATTACCTGGTGGGCGGATTACTGGTCGTTTTGGTTGTAGCCGTAATCATGAGGTCAAAGCAGCGGAAGCCCTCCGAGTAAGATCTTAAGATCTTAAGATCTGAAGATTGACGATTGACGATTGACCGGTTTGGGTTTTGGTTCAACCGTCAATCGTCAGGTCTCGCGCGGATCTGCGGTGCGAGAGCTCCAACCAGGAACCGGTCGCCGCGTCCTGGCGCACGATACACTCGCCGCCATCGCTGAAGCGAAGCTTGAAGTAACGTCCTTCCGGTTCCTGCCATTGTTGAAGAACGTCCTTCACTTGGTATCGTTGTCCCTCAATGATCAACGCTCTGGGTGATTCGTCTCCGCGGTATCCCGCATAGCATTCCACCTGAACCTCACGCATAGTGCCCTCGCCTAAGCATGATGCGGCGACTCCTGCAACTCGATAATGTTCCCTTCCGGGTCCGTTACATAAACAACGGTAAGCACCCCGACTCCGGGCACCTCGGTCGCAACCAGCTTTCCCAGTTCTCGGCCGCCTGCCGCAATCACTTCTCGTCTCCCGATATCATCGCTTTAGCGTAGCTCAAGAAAAGGGTTAAAGGCACGGACTACGATGGACGACGATGGACGAGGTGGACTAAGTGGACCAAGCACAATAGTGCAAGTCCATTTAGTCCACCCCGTCCACGTCGTCCATCGTAGTCCGTGCCTTTAACCTTCGCTTGCGGCTGTGTCGAAACCTGCGTAAAATCCTTGAAATTGTGGAGTTATTAAGATGAGCAAACTGCACGTTCTGGTGGTGGTCCTCGGGGTTCTTGTGCTGGCTTCCTGCGGCGGCCGATCCAATACCGCGCGGTTGGAGGGCTGGACAGTCGACCTGGTCAATCAGTCCGAAACGCTTGGGCCGGACGGCCACAAGGACGTTCAAATTACCATCCATGTCGATCCGGGACCGTCAATCACCCGAATTCAAGTTCACAATGTCGACGGGCAGTCGTCCACCTGGGATACGATTCCAAACAATGCCACCTGGGCGTTAGGCGTCGCAGACCGCCGCAAACCGCAGTCGCTGCTTAACAGCGCGAACGGCAGCATTCTGATTCCGCTCAAAGAACAGACCGACCTTCTCCTTTACGCCGAAGACAACGGGACCTTCCGAGGCGGACAGACACAGTTCGAGGTGGTTGTGACGCGGGAAGGCGGCCAGGACACGACCTACGAGGTCGAGCGCTAGGCACCCGCTTGCTGTCATTCTCGGCAACAACCTTCCGATGTTGATCCGCCTGTGAATTTTTTCCTTGTTTTCCCGGGATCGACCGTTTACTATTCCCGCTAGCCCTGGACCGAAGGACCGAAATCGTCCACAGGGACTCCCGACATTGGAGTATGACCCGGACGCCGTGCTCACTCAGGGAGTTCGGCTGTCCTCGATTTATGAGCGAGAAAGGAACCGGGCGTCGACAGATCGTCCCTGTTGACGTTTTGGAATTTAATCCCCAACCTCCGACCCCGAACAGTACCAGACACCGAAAACGAGACCGGAGAACCCGCGTGTCCCGTGAGGAAGTCGAGGAGCGATCCAGGTTCCGGCCCGCGGAGCACGCCATGTCTCAGCCCAAAGATAAGACTGCAGCCATACTGGAGAACACGACCGACTGCTACTGCGTTCTCGATTCCGAATGGCGGTTTACCCAACTAAATGATCGTGCTTGCCGGTACTTCTCGGCCAGGCGTGAAGAACTGATAGGCAAGGTGCTTTGGGACCTCTTTCCCCAAATCCGGGGAAGCATGTTCGAACAGAAATACCGGGAGGCGGTCGCACAGGGCCAGCCGGTGCATTTCGAGACGAATTCAGCGGTGGTGCAGGGCAGGAGTTCGGAGGTCCACGCCTGTCCGCTCGACGGTTCCTTGCATATCTATTTCCGGGATATCACCGCGCGTAAGCGGGCGGAAGATGAGCTAAAGAAGGGCAGCCGGCGCTTCTCGCTCCTCGCCTGGACTTCGAATCAGCTGCTTCTGACGAAGGAACCGGCGGAAGCCTTGCGGCTTCTGAGTCAGCAGGCAATGTCCGACCTTGGCTGTGAGATCTTCCTGTCCTATCTTGCCAATCACAGGCTGCATCTTCATTCCTACTTGGGGATTTCCGAGCAGCGGGCACAAGCGATTGAGTACCTCGACTACGGGCAGGGCATCGGCGGGACAGTTGCGGAGACGGGGCAGCAGCTGGTGGTTGAACGGGTCCAGGAGTCGTGCGATCCAAAGGCGGAGATCGTCAAGCAGTGGGGTGTGCGCGCGTTCGCCTGCTATCCGCTTGCCTATCGGGACAAGATCATCGGCACTCTCGCCTTTGGCACCACTTCGCGCGACACTTTTAATCGGGATGACCTGGCGCTCATGGAGAGCTTCTCGGGCCAGGTAGCCATCGCGATGGGGCGGAGACTGGTCGAGGAAGAGCTGCGTCAAATACATGCCAAGGAGCGAGAATACTCAGTTGAACTGGAAAACCTGGTTCAGCAGCGGACTGACCAGCTGACCCGCGCGAATGCAGAGATCCGGAAACGGACGACTGCGCTCGAGTCGCTGACCAGACAGCTGACGGATACCGAACACCGCGAGCGACGTCGCATGGCCGAGCTCCTTCACGACGGTCTCCAGCAACTGCTCGTCGGCGCTCAATTGTCGGCGCGGATCCTTCGTACCAACGCCGACGAGGATCAAAGACCGGAGATCGACCGTTTGAGCCGGATGTTAACCGAAGCGATCCAGGCTTCCCGGACCCTGACCTATGACCTCTGCCCCCCGGTGCTCCTTCACCCCGGTCTTGCGTCCGCGTTTGTCTGGCTCGCCGGCCAGATGAAAGAGCAACAGGGGTTGAAGGTCGAGCTCGAGATCAGGGAAGACGTGGAACCGTCCGATGAATCGGCCAAAGTCTTCCTTTTCAACGCCGTCCGCGAACTGCTCTTCAATGTCGTCAAGCACTCCGGGACGGGCGACGCCAGGCTTGAGTTGGGTGTCTCGCGCGGACGCGTCAAAATCCGCGTCGCAGATGCCGGAGTGGGGCTGGATCCCAGCCGCATCGACAGCGAGCCGACGAACGCCGGTTTCGGATTGTTCAGCATCAGAGAGCGAATTGCACTCTTTGACGGAACCATGGAAATCCGAAGCAGCCCCGGGCGCGGGTGCAGCGTGACCCTCACCGCTCCACTGAACCAGGGGTAGCGACGGGACGGGAATTTTTCCCCCTTCTGCCGCCCGATCCCTGCCGTCGCAAGACCGGCGCTGTTCACTCCCGCTTTGTTTTCAACTGTTTGACCTCTTGGCACCCGGTTTGCTTTCGCTTAGAAAGGCAGAAGTCAGAAGTCAGGAGTCAGAATAAAAGCGAGGACCTCGTCCCTATTCCTGACTTCAGCCTTGTTCCTGACTTGTGACTTCTGACTTTCAAAATCGCGAATGGAGGTCATATGCCGACCGAATACGTTATCTGGATTGTCGTCGCCGGCGTCGTCGGGTTGGTCATTGGGTTTGCCACCGGCTACTTCCTGCTTCGGAACTCGGCGAGCAGCCACCGCGGCGAACTGACGTCGCTGCGCGCGGCTCACGACGAGAAGAACGCCCGTCTGGAAGAGGCCGGACAGAAGATTAGCGCGCTGAACCGCAGAATCGAAGACAAGGACACTCAGCTGCGGACCGCCCAGGACGAGATTCACCACCTGGAAAGCCGCCTCGAAGATAAGGCCCAAAGAGAGAAAAAGGCTATCGAAGCCTTACGGGAAGTCGCACGGGACGAAGTGGCGGCAGTCGAAAACCGACCGGCCGAGATCGATGCCGACGCGCGCCGACGCGCTGAGAGCCGCAGAATTGCGGAAGAAGAACGCCGCGTCGAGAATATTCACGACGTGCGCAGAAAGTAAGTCCGATTCTTTTTCATGGTCGCGACGTCCGAGTCACGACCGCCAGTGTGGGAGCTTCCGGTCATAGACGAGTGATCCGGTGCCTGCTTGTCTCCCCGGAAAGTTCCCACCAGTCTGTCTGTCTCGCGACCGGATCAGTTAAAGGATTTCAAGGACGGCCAAATCTCTTTAAGCGGCCTCCTGATGCCCTTTGCCACCCAAATCGTCAGGTTCTTCTCATACGGCATCGAGTAAGGGTTGCTAACGAGGCCTGCCGGGGTGACCGACTCGAAAAACTTCATCAGGTCGGCCTCTTTGCCGCCGATCACGACCATTACATTTCCCGTATAGCCGTCGAATCCCCAAAGCCAGTAGTTGTTATGACCGCTGATCGCGTTCGGAAGACCGTGACTATTCCCCAGGAGATCGATGGCACCCGATTCTCCGTAGTTCCGCCCGAAAATCGCACAGCGTCTTCGCTCGGCATCAGGAAGCGAGTGATACACCCGCGACACACCGGCCGCCATCTCTTCCCAGCCAAACATATCCGCAAAGTGCTGAGGCAAAGCGCCGAGCTCATGCCTCTCGCCTGAGGAAGGCTGGATCCCCAGGAAGCTGGAATACCGAATCAAGGTTTCCGGCTTCAGGATAGGCAGGGCCAAAGGGGCGACGACACATCCGCCTAGCACCAGCAGTAGGACGAGCGCGGGCTTCAGAAGCGGCGCCCTGGCAAGTGCGCTCTCGAGCAAAACAGCGCCGCCGGCAAACAACAGGGGGAAGATCGGGGCGAAGTAGTACGGCTTAGCCGACTGCAGCAAGAAGAGAATCAGGATCGTCAAGAAAGCCCAACCAAACAGCCGAAAACGGCCACCCTCCCGATCGAAAAAAAAGTAATAGAGCCCGCCAAGCCACACGGGCAGCGTGAAAGGGTTCACCTCGAGCATGAGCTGGGCCAGAAAATCGACTGGAGAAAGGGCCAGCATCTTGAACTTCTGAGCATTGGCCATGAATTCGAGCGTCGGCCAGTTGTACTGCATCTGCCAGGCGATGTGAGGGATGAAAATCAATCCCGCTATCGCCCCGCCTGCCCAGAACCATCCACTCATCAGTTGCCTACGCTGCCTGGTGAGCAAAAGGCCGATAAACAGTCCGAACCCAAGAAAGAGCATGCTGATCTTGTTCATCAGCCCGATACCGGCTAACAGTCCGAAAAGCAGCCAGAGTCGCTCATCCTCGGTTCTAATGATGCGTATTACGACGAGAGCCGCCAGGCTCCAGAAGAGGATGTCGAACGGATTCATCGAGAAGAAGTGAAAAGCAAACAAGGAAACCGGTCCGACAAAAACCGCAAGCCCGGCGAGCAACTGTGCAAAGAGCCCGCCGCCGAGCTCCCTGGCTATCACCCCTGCTGTAAAGATAACGGCGACTCCGGTCAGAATCGGCAAGAGACGAATGGCTAGAAAGGAGTCGCCGAGCACAAGCCGAATCCCAGCCAAGAGCACCGGGGAGAGGGGAGGATGATCAACGTATCCAAAAGCGAGGTGATCGCTGCAGGCTACGAAGTAGAGCTCATCCCGAAAGAAACCGTAGCCTTTGAGCACGGACAAATGGAGAATTACGCTGGCGAGTGCGACTAGTCCCAAGGCGGCGAAGTGCAACTGATGGGAAAGGCGAGCACGATCGTTCATGGCGCACAGTATAGACGCCGGGCGGGCAGAGTCAATCAAAGTGAGAAGCGGTAAGTGTCAAGTGGCAGGTGGCGAGTGGCAAGCGGCGAGTGGCAAGCGGCAGTGAACATTCTAAAGTAGGCGGGAATCAGGTGGTGAGGGGGAAGGAGCAGTGCGGGGTCAATGGAGGCGGTCCCGGATTTGCTCCATTGGCCCCGCTTTATTAAAAGAGCATCGGAGGGGAGGATAATGCTCTTGGCGATCAGTTCTATCGCCCGCTCCTTTTTGCGGTCCGCCCATCTAGGAGCACGTTGCGTGCCATTTTCGCGGGCATGCCGCAGAACCGGGTTAAGTTGTGAGGCATCAGTCGCTTACTGTTACTACCGGGACTCTCACCGAAGCGTTGGTCATCGAGACCACTTCATAGGATCTATGCTGCGGCTTAAAACTTATGAATCGGGCGGATGGAACCAGGAAGTGATTTGATCCGTAAATAGCGGTTAAGGGACGCCACCCGAGGTCCGTCTTTATCCACAGGCCGGAGGTGTGAGGAGTAGAGATGAAGAAAAGTTACTGGATCGTTGGAACGGTTGGAGTCTGCTTCCTTTTTCTTGGGGTCATCATGAATTTCCTGATGTCCTTTGCCGCCTCTCGCGCCGCTGATCGCTTTTTGTCGAGGCTCTCCGAGGGACAAGCGGGACAAGCCTATGCGATGACCACCAAGGCGTACCAGGCGGGAATGCAGCAAAAGGATTTCGCCCGGATGACTCGTTTGTGGAGCGTGAAGGGATTCACGGAAAAAGAGGACTGGGAAACACAGTCGGGCAACGGCCAGGTGACTCTAACCGGCAATTTGAAAACGCGGGTCGGCCAATCCATTCCGCTTCGCCTGAAACTGGTGAAGGAAGATGGTGAATGGAAAGTCGCTTCCCTGCAAGGCCCACCGCCTCCGGAAATCCACTATCTCGCAATGCGTAGTTTCGGCCACTGGCAGCGGAGGCGCGATGATTCAGAAGCGCCCGTGGCTGCACCCGCCCTGCCCTCGCAAGCTGACATCAACCGCCTCGTCAGCACGACCCTGCTCGATCTGGATAAGGCGCTGGACCAGGACGACTTCAAGGATTTTCACGCCTCGGTCGCCGAAGTCTGGAGAGACCATACGCCGGTTGTCGTGTTCAAGCGCGTCCTGCAGCCATTCAGTGAATCCCAAGTGGATTTGGGCTCAATCGCAAACGGAAAGCCGGTTTTCGAGAAACCTGCGAAGGTGCGACCTGACGGCGTCCTGACGGCTGACGGAAAGTACCTCCTCCCGCCCCACGCCCTCGATTTCTGGCTGCATTACGTCCAGGAGGACGACAAGCAGTGGAAACTGATCAGCCTGCGGATCGGCTGGCGTAACCTGAGTGTCGAGGAAATCGAAGACGAGCAGGCGACGAGCGATAGGGCGGCGAAGTGAGGAAGTGACAAGGTGACAAGGTGACAAGGTGACAAGGTGACAGGGTGACAAGGTGACAAGGTGACAAGGTGACAGGGTGACAAGGTGACAGGGTGACAGGGTGACAAGGTGACCGGCTGAGAACCTGACAGGGTGCACCATCGGAGGCCTGAAGGGCCGACCACATAATAGCCCAGGGCGCAGCCAAACAAGGCCGGCCCTGGGGTAAGATGAGCTACGCCCTGGAGCCCTGCGAAGGAGCGCACTGTCAGGTTCAGGGCAGGTCTCCTCCTCCACAGGTCACCCAGTCACCATTGTCCACG
>Ga0105092_10001200_pt1 | contig 13787 bp, 11 predicted proteins | sample PPLLak2March2015_FD_87021 | JGI IMG/M metagenome (GOLD analysis project Ga0105092, IMG submission 87021) | Freshwater sediment microbial communities from Prairie Pothole Lake near Jamestown, North Dakota, USA - PPLs Lake P7 Core (1) Depth... | ecosystem: Environmental > Aquatic > Freshwater >... | reverse complement strand
GGGCGGCTTCAGGCTCGCGATTATCAACTGCTGGGATCCGGAAATAGGATTCAAAGTCCGCGAGCAACTCGCCTTGATATTCCAGGCGAGTCCACCGCCGCCAACGCCGCAGCATCCGTCCGAAAATCGAATTCAAGATCTCGTTGAACTCTAGCGTGGCCTGTTAGCGGCGCCCACAGCCAATCGCAGACTTCTGCGCGAGAATTCTCAGATCAAACCGGCCAAAATCGAGTATAATGGCGCGCCATGGAGCGCCGATGAAGATTGTCGACCGGTTTCCGCGCACCGTCCGGGTCATTGAGAACTGTTTGATACCGATGTCGGACGGGTGCCGTCTCGCTGCGCGCATCTGGCTGCCGGTCGACGCGGAGGCGACCCCGGTGCCGGCCATCTTGGAATACATCCCCTACCGCAAGCGCGACTTCACCCGCGCGCGCGACGAACCCATGCATCACTACTTCGCCGGTCATGGATATGCCTCCGTGCGCGTCGATCTGCGAGGCTCAGGCGATTCGGATGGGCTTTTACTAGACGAATATTTGAAACAGGAGCATGACGACGCTTTGGAAGTGATCCGCTGGATCGCGCAACAGCCGTGGTGCAGCGGCGCGGTGGGTATGATGGGCAAGTCCTGGGGCGGGTTTAACTCCCTGCAAGTGGCAGCGCGTCGACCGCCGGAACTCAAGGCGATCCTCACCGTCTGTTCCACGGACGATCGTTACGCTGACGACGTCCACTACATGGGCGGTTGTCTGCTGAACGAGAACCTGACCTGGGGCTCGGTACTGATGAGCTACAATGCCTATCCACCGGACCCTGAGATCGTCGGCGAGCGCTGGCGCGCCATGTGGCGCGACCGTCTCGAGCACGCGGTCCTTTTTCCCGAGGTGTGGCTCCATCACTCGCGGCGCGACGATTACTGGAAGCACGGCTCGGTGTGCGAAGATTTCGACGCCATCATTTGTCCGGTATACGCCGTCGGCGGTTGGGCCGACGCTTACAGCAACGCCATTCTGCGGTTACTGGCCGGCCTCAAGGTCCCGCGTAAAGCCCTCATCGGACCTTGGGCTCATCTCTATCCGCACGACGGTGTGCCGGGCCCGGCGATTGGATTCCTCCAGGAGGCGTTGCGCTGGTGGGATCACTGGTTGCAAGGTACCGACACGGGTATTATGGCCGAGCCGGCATTGCGCATCTGGTTGCAGGAGAGTGTCCCGCCGAAACCGTTTTACAAACATCGCCCCGGTCGCTGGGTAGCTGAATCCCAGTGGCCGTCACCCCGGATTACTTTCAAACGTCATTGGCTGGATGCGGGCCGGCTGAGCCGCGCCCAGGCTCCAAAAGCACAATTCGATTTCCATTGCCCGCAAACGACCGGTCTCGGCGCCGGTGAATGGTGCGGCTTCGGCGCGCCTGGAGAAGCGCCGTTGGACCAGCGCGGCGACGATGGCTGTTCGTTGACCTTCGACTCCGAACCACTCCGGGAGAGAACGGAAATTCTGGGTGCCCCGGTGGCGACGCTCGAGCTTGCCGCCGACCAGCCTGTGGCGCTTATCGCTGTCCGCTTGAACGACGTCGCCCGCGGCGGCGCCTCCACCCGGGTCACTTATGGACTGCTCAACCTGACGCATCGCGACGGGCACGAGCGGCCTGAGCCGCTGGAGACCGGCAAGCGCTACCGGGTAAGGGTGACGATGAACGATGTCGCGCACGCCATTCCTGCGGGACATAAACTGCGCCTGGCAATTTCCACAACCTACTGGCCGATCGTTTGGCCCTCCCCGCAGCCGGTGACGATGAGCCTTTACACCGGTGAAAGTTTTCTCGATCTTCCGGTGCGACCGCCGGACCCGACAGACGACGCGCTCAAGCCGTTCGAATCGCCGGAGCGCGCGGCGGCAGAAACCACCGAGCTTCGGCCCCCTCCCTTGAAGCGAATAGTCGAACGGGACCGCACTACCAACGAGACGACTTACACGATCGCCAGCGGTCGCGGCGACTTGGACGGCACAAAGCTGACCCGCATCAAGGCGATCGGCCTGGAGGTCGGGCATGCGCTGCTCAAGCATTTTCGCATCGGCGAAGACGATCCAGGGACAGCTGAGGCGGAAATCATTCAGAAGACCTGGTTTCGCCGCGGCGTCTGGAAGACCCGCGTCGAAACGCGCACCCGCCTATCTTCGAGTTCGCACGATTTTCGGCTCGAAGCCGAACTTACGGCGTATGAAGACGAGGCGTTGTTTTTTACCCGCACCTGGAGCCGACGCATCAAGCGCGATCTAGTCTGATAGCGAATTTAATCGCAGACAATTTTTCAAAAACTCCCCGTTCAACTGCAACCCAATTCATGCTCCGAGGAAAAACTACGACACCGTGTCGATCAAGGGATGAGCTCGGAGGAGCGAAGGTTTCCCCTTCGGGATGTCAGATTGTAAATCTCAAATGGCAAATTTGAAATCTGAGATCTGCGATTTCCCGCGTAGCGGGGACAAGGCCTATTGCCTTCGATCCGGAGGGCTCGTCCCTTGATCATTGCTTGCCAGTGAAGTCCCGTCTAGGCAGAGCAAACGGGACGTTAACCGAAGCGTCAATCTCCCCCGTTTATCCCGGGCGAGTCAAAGATTTAAGACGCCTGTCTAGGGTCCGCGCTCCCACCCAGGATCCGTGCAGCAAAGGCGTAGATATACTGCGTGCCCATGTTGACCACCACCACGCGAAACAAATGGAACGCGACCACCAACGGCACGCTGATCTGCAATGCCTGCGCGGTGATCGTCATCTCCGCCAAACCGCCGGGCGCGGTGGCGATGATCATAGTCGCTAACGGAAGATCGAAGATCAAGGCAAGAACCACGGCCACCGCCGCCGAGGCGATCAGGATGAAGAATGAGTTCAACAGCGCAAACGGGATAAACAGCCGGTAGCGGGCAAAGAAGGCGCGCTCGTAGCGCGCTCCCAACACTAGACCGAACATGAGCTGGGCGAATTCCGTCATCCAGCCCGGTACCGCGGAAAGCTGGACGCCGCTTACCGTCAGCGCTGCGCCGAAAAAAATCGGCGCCAGCAGGTAGCCGTTTTGCAGCCCGAGGCGCTCCGTAACCTCGCCCAGGACAAAACCAAAGGCCAGCCACGGCACCAATATCGAATAGTCGAGCGGCACATCCGGCCGGTACGGAGCTGCCTCAAGCGGGAATCCACCGTAGGTCAACGCGAACGGGATCAAGATGACAAGGATGGAGACGCGCAGGCTGTGGGCAACCGCCACCGGCGCAATCTGCGCGCCGTAACGCTCCGCCAGCACAGCCATCGCCATGGCACCGCCCGGGATCGAGGCGAAGAAGGTAGACTTCCCTTCCAGACCCGAGGCGCGGCTCAAGGTGAGCGCACCAAGCCCGCCGACAAAGAAAGCCGAAACGGTCGCTGCCGCGATGGCAGGTAAGTTGGCGGCTAACGCCGCCACCACCGTCGGCGTGAAATAGACCGACACCGCCGAACCGAGGATCACCTGTCCCATTTGACGGGCATAGGGAGGCGAATGCGCGCGCACGCCCATCAAGTTCAGCGTGGCGACGGCAAGCATCGGCCCGATCATCCAAGGAATTGGAGTGCCGAGAAGGTCGAACAGGTAACCCGCCGGGACACCCACGGCGAGCGCCTTGAGAATGGCCGGCAATCGCCCCCGGACATTGCTGAATTCGCTCATTGATGCTTGATAGCAATCTCCGTTGCGGTTTAGATCGAGGGATCCACGGCCGGTCCGGAAAGATTTCTGCGAGCGAGGTTAGAATAGTGAACAATCCAGGGTTAAGCAATCGCCATCTTTCACTAGTCGACGATGCTTCTAATTGGAATGACACATGGGTATCGACGATCAAAGACGGGGCGGTGCGAAGTTCTCAACACCGATGGATTCTTTTCTATTACACCCGGCGGGACGCTCACCTCGTGTCAATACTCGAACTGGCCAAGGCAATTTGATAACGGAACGTAAGTGGGCTTGTTTTTTGGCTGGTAAAACCGGCAGGCAGAGTTCTTAACGGCTCTAGCGCGATGCGCTGGCCGGGCGGTCAAGCACTACGTTGGTCACCGCGGGAGATTTTTCCAATATTTGCAGCGCATCCAAACCGACGCGGAGCGCGATACCGGGTATGCTCCGGTACAGCCGCATGACCTTGAACTGCGTGCCACCCAGTTCCGCCAAGACATAGCTTTGGGCGCTCAAGATCGCTTTTCTCTGCAGCGCCCTTAGGTCTTCGCTCAATTGTTCTTCGCGCTGCCACGGTGTCCGTAGCCCCGCCAATACCAGGACGGTGCCGTCGCTGGCCGCGCGCTTGAAGAGTTGCCAGGGTACCTTCTCCGACAAAGCGGCCTCGGCATCTAGCGCCGGACGGTCGAGCAATACGTTGGTCACGTTCGCCGAGCGCGCCAACTGCGCGAGCACATCCGCGCCGGCCTCCAAAGCGATCCCCGGGATTCGATCGTAGCGGCGAATCACCTTATAGGATCTTCCTTCCAACTCGGTCAACAGATCCCTCTGAATCGAAGCGATGGCCTCCCGTTGAGCGAGGGTTTCGTCTTCATTCAGACGTGACTCCATTTGCCACGGCACGTTCAAACCCACGAGCACCAACACCGTCCCGTGGGCGGCCGCGTGATCGATGATTTCGGCGGGAATCTTCCCGGCTGTTTGCGCCATTGCCGCGGTCCCGCCGAGGCACAACAGAATGGCAAAACCACTTGCTTTTAACCAATTTGTATTTCGGAAAGACACTTGCGTAATCTCAAACAGATCGGATGAACCATCGAGTTACGGGTGAGAAGCAAAGCCGTGCTTGCGCTAAAATCCATCCTAGACTTTTCAGCAACCGATGTCCAGGATCTTGTCGATGCATGGTCACCGGATGGTTTCCAGCGTTTCAGCGACGACTTGGATCGCTCCGTTTACGAGCGTTAGGCGTGGAACGTCGTCTTTGAACAGGAAAGAAAGCGCCGGGGTCTGTTGACTGGCGGCTATGGCGATGGCCAGGTGGTCCGCGTTCACGTATCCCAGTAAATAACCGCGCGCCACTACGGCATCGTACCATAAAAGCTGGCCGTCATTACGTGGATCGATGGCCGATAGCTTCGCATACGTCGGTTTCAGCACCGGTGAGACACGGTCGGCTCTCGGCACCGCCACGATTGAAAATATCGGCAGCGTGATTGCCGATCGATTGCGCCGCCACCACTCTATGCGGACATCTCGTCGCAAGTCGTGAACTTCCTCGCCGGTGCCGCGGTCGCATCCCGGTATCGGTAGCCCTGCCAGCCAATCGCGATAGAACTCATAGAGCTCATCGGCGATCGGACTCCCGTTTGACGCTCCGGCTATGCTTACGATGGCGGCGATCTGCCGCACACTCTCGGGGTAGCGAACCAGCAATTCGAGCGCGTCAGGCAGTCCCTTCGAATATGTCACCAAGATGAACGCTCGCGGGTCGGGGTCAAGTTCGGCCAACTGTTTTGCCAGTCGCTCAGCGTTCTCGGCCGAGCTGGCCCGACCGGCAGTTCGGAAATCATATACAGCAAAGCCGAATCCCTTGAGGTTTTCGATCACATCCGTGAAGGGATGCAACATTCCATTGAAGCAGTCGCTAAAAAGTCCCGGAGCAAAGCCGATGCGGTAGCGGCTTGCGGGATCTGTCTGCACCGAGGATGGGCTCGGACCGGTTTCGCCCGGGAAGCGTAGAATCAGCTCCTCGCAGGGAGCAGAGTCCGCCGGAAGCTGTCCGCAAACGGCGGCTCGATAAAGGTGGCGGACATCCCTGATGCCGGCGTCATCGAGGGTCGCGAGAACTAACGGCGGCGTAGTTTCCGCGATAGGCAATACCGATTTCGCGCTGCAGCCAAAGAGAAGTAGAGCGGCAATGCCGATCCGCGCTCGTATTCCCTGTCCGCAAACGGCCAGCCAGTTATGCCATCCCAACGGCGGCCTCGGTTAGAAAATCACCTGAACAATCGATAGTGCTATTTAAGGCGTCATACATTAATTGCATTGCCGCCAGCATCCGATGACAGCGCGCGAGGCCTTTCAACTACAGCTATTAGTGAGCTGCCGAGCGGCCAGTGAATGCCGAGCCGCATGAGCTTCTGCTCGGTACGCGAAAGGCCGGCGAACAGTCTGTTTAGCGGGCCGGGAGGGACCGTAACGGTATATGACTTTTCGGGGCGCTGCTTGGTTCCGAGAAGTAGCTTACGCAGGTACATCAACCCCAATGGCCAAATGAAGAAATACCGGAGGTCATGAACTGTAAAACCGCTGTCCTCGATCAGACGCTGCAAACGCGTTTTGTCGTAGCGGCAGTAGTGGCGGTTAATCACATCGTGCACGCTCCACAGCGACTGGAGGGCGGGGACGGTGATGATGGCGTGTCCTCCGGGCTTGAGTAATCGCCGGAGGTTTCTCAGAGCTCCGGCGGCGTCCTCAATGTGTTCCATGACGTCCAGCATCAGCACCAGATCGTACTGGCGCGACGCTGAGTAATCCGGCCCAAATGCGGTCAGTTCAATGCATTGGCGCCACTGCGGACAAGAATCTACTAAAGCGGGGTCAGGCTCCGATCCATAAACCTCGCCATAACGGCTGAGGTCGTCAAAGCTCACACCGCCGGCACAGCCAATGTCGAAGATGGTTCTTTGCGACCGCGGTCTATCGTCCCCGAGAAAGAGCTGTTCGACAGTGCTCATTACCAGTTCGTGGCGGACGCGCCACCACCAATGGCGTCGCCAAAGGTCTGCATAGATTGCGCTATAGGACTCCTGCATCATATTCCGTCTCTGGCCCGCCACCGGCGGATCGTTTTCCGGTACCGCCTTGCTGCACAGAGCTATTACCGGCGAACCATCCGAGATCATGAGGCGAGCTGCGGTCGGCAAATCCCAGCGCATAAGCAATGATCCACGGCGGCCGCCCCTGGACCTCGTCAAAGATCCGGGCCAAGTATTGCCCAATCACGCCCAGCGCCAGCAGCTGCAAACCCGACGTCAGCAGGATGAGCGACACGAGACTCGTCCACCCAGCCACATCATAGGGGCGCATGCCGAACAGCCGGATATCGACCAGAGCCCAACCGACCATGATCAGGATTGACAGCATCGCGACCGCGCACAGGAAGAAACCACTCCAAGCGGAAAGTTTCAGCGGCACACTGCTGAACAGGAGTATCCCGGTGACAGCCAATCGAATCAGTTTTGAGAACGTGTATTTCGGTGCGCCTGCATGGCGCAAAGAACGCTCCGAAACCACGCCGACCTGACGAAAACCCGACCAGCTACGAAGCCCCCGCACGAACCGGGAACGTTCGGGCATGGCCTTGAGCACCTCGACCACCGAACGGTCCATCACGCAAAAGTCTCCGGCATCAACGGGAATCTCGACCGAACCCAGCCAGTGCAACACGCGATAGAAAATCTTGTAGGATGCGCGTTTGACTAAGCCCTCCTTGCGCTTCGTACGGATCGCATAGACCACCTGGAATCCCTCCCGCCACTTATCCAAGAACCGCTGCAGTTCCTCGGGAGGGTCCTGTAGATCGGCATCCATAATGGCGACGACATCGCCATGGCAGTAAAAGATCCCGGCCGAGATCGCCACCTGATGCCCGAAGTTGCGCGAAAACGACAACACCTTCCAGCGCGGATCGCGCCGGTGGATTATTTCCAAGTGCCGCAGGCTGGCGTCCGAAGAACCATCGTCGACGATCACGACCTCGTACTCATCGCCCCACTTTGCTGCGACATCGGTAATCCGCCTGTAGAGTTTCGCGATGTTTTCTTCTTCGTTATAGACAGGAATAACTATGGAGATCATGGTCTCAACCGAAAACGGATTGTTATTGCGGCAAGCACGAGCATTCACGCATCAACCATCCCAGATCCACTGCATCATTCGACACTGCGCTCGGTCTCTGCCTCTACACCGTTATCGCTCGACCTCTTTAATCACTGCCTGCTGTGCATCGATCACGTAGGCTTTGCGCAGCTTGCATGACCGCCCCGTATTTGCGTCAAGAGCCCATGCGGCAATCTTTATAGGTTTCCCGCTAGCCTGCGGAAGTGCAAAGGAGTGCTCCCACCCCGCACGTACAGTCCTGCGTCGGCGAAAGGCTTGGGCGATATCGGGTCTTCGTGTCCTTACTACCACCAGGTCAAAGATTGCAAACGATCCATCGGCTTCCTCATAGCCGAGAACAATCCCATCTGCCGGCTCTCGCCGATCAGGTAGAACCGCCCATCCTTTGGCGAAATAGGTCCTGCCCCGGCGCTCAACAAGGTCAAACCATCCACACTGGCCTGCTCCTGCAGTCTGACGCGACTCATCGTTCTCGATGCGTAAGCTCTTCCGCAATCCGGGCGACAACAACCCGTGCCGATCGAGACCTTCGGCATAATGCTTCAACGCTTCCAAGCCGGGATACATCGTGCGCGTGAGCGACTCGCTCGGCAAAGCCCTGATAAACAGCAGTACAGCCTTGGCTTGGAGACGATGCTCCCAGTTGGACTTGACTCGGGCGAGAGCACTTCTTGTCGTTGCACCGTGCAAAACGATGAGAACAGTGCTCAAAAGGATAGCGCAACGAACCAACCACGGCACTGCCTGCGGCAGCCTTTTCTTACCATAGATGTCGAGCACAATCGGAACGAGATAGATCAACGCTACAATCAGAGGAAACGTGAATGCTCCATAACGAGAGGAAAGCGCCGTCTCCATGCCGAGCCCGAGCCTTCCCAACGTCGTCACACCAGCACTAACCAGGGTATAGCTGCCCAGCGTGAGCCATCCCGAGGTCCGATCGAGTACGAGGGGCTCGTTGCGATTCCGCCAGACATAGAGGCAGATCAGTACAAACAGTGCTGCGATACCGGATCCCACTGCTGTGGCCTGGTACAAACTATTCAGCTTCATCCCCCATCCAAGCGGGGCACCTAGCAAAGCGAGGAAATAGCCCAGAGCGGCGGGTAATTTTGCCAACGCCTCGGTGAAGCTCGGATGAGCGTGCGGCTTGATGTAATTAAAGAAATACAGTCCGACATTGACCGCAAAACCAAGCAACCAGCAGCCCACCAACCATGGCTTCGTTTTGAGTTCCAGCCGCGTCCGCAGCACCAGCACAGGAAAAACAATGACCCAACACATCATCCCGTGAGCGAAGGAGAATGAGCTGAGAGTCGAGAGAACGGCGCTCACCGCGAACTTCGTCCCGACAGAAAATGAGGAGTACGCAAGAGAGAGTATCGAGGTCACACACGCAATCGGGACAAAAACACTGAGTTGAATGCCCCAGAACCAGTTCTCCCACTGCACGAGGCTGAAGATCACTAAACTTGCCAAAAAAAGTAGAAAAACTTCCTGGCTGTGATTGCCACCAAGCGTCAGTCTTCCCAAGCGATAGACGTTGTACGCAACCAGACAGGCAAGGCAGAAAGACCCCCACATTTCATATCTGACATCGTAACCGGTGAGATACGCTAACCCGATAAACACAAGACGGGGAAAAACGAGCCGACTTTCATTCTGTTGGAACGTCAAGTCTCCAACAGACAGCCTGCCATCGAACGCCTTCACGACGAGATCGGCAACTTCCCATTGATCCCAATAGGGAACGTTGACGCCATAGATCAGGATGGTCCCGGCCAAGAGGCCCGCGGGCAACAAGACGGCGGTCAGAGCAGAAACACGAAAGAGCCAGTTATCCGACATGCGCCTGTGAGGATCTTTTGTTGTTTTTTCAAATCTACTCTTTGGCCTGCAACCCAGTCAAATGGGCGTTTTGAGTCGCCGGGTGGAGAACCTGGTATACCGAAAAGTCGCTCACCTGGACCACCCAGTTGCCCGCTGGCACTATGCTTTGGCAATGCGTCATTTTTTCTTAATAATGCTGTAACCTGTTCGTTACAAAGCGGTGATCTAAGGCATTGATCATGTCGGTTTTGCAAGCGCGGGACTCGCCGCATCTGCAAATCAGAACCGTCTCGCACCATTATGATCAAAAACTCGCGCTGCAAAACGTTTCTTTGGACGTCGCTAAAAGCGAAATCCTCGCCCTTCTAGGACCGAGCGGCTCCGGCAAGTCCACATTGTTGGCGGCTATCGCCGGTATGGTAACACCGGCGAGCGGAGAAATCTTGCTTGGCAGCCGTAATCTCCTCGAGCTCCCCCCCGAAGCGCGCGGGTTGGGAATGGTATTTCAGGATTATGCGCTATGGCCGCATATGACCATAGCCCAGAACGTCGCGTTTCCGCTGCGGGCGAGAAAGTATCCGCGACAAAAAATCAACAGCCGGGTAGAGGAAGCCCTGCGACGAGTCAGCCTTCAGGGATTCCAGCCGCGCCGTCCCAATCAGTTGTCCGGCGGCCAACAGCAGAGGGTCGCCCTCGCGCGCGCTATCGCCGCCGAAACAGAGCTGCTCTTACTCGACGAGCCCCTTTCCGCCCTGGATCCGGCAACCCGATCGAGTGTCCGCGGCGAGCTGGCTGAAATATTGAAGAAGCTCGACCTTACCACGATCATTGTGACTCATGACCGCGAGGAGGCCTTCGAACTCGCCCACCGCGTCGCGATCCTAGTGGATGGGCAAATCCAGCAACACGCGGAGCCCGAAGAAATCTACGAGCGCCCTGCCAATCTCACCGTGGCGCAGTTCATGGGCGTGAACGTGCTTCCGCTTGACGCTCTTTGCGCCGCAGCGGCGGTAATGGGTGACGGGCTGCGTCAGCTGAAGCTAGCCATTCTCGCCAGCAAAAAGGCCTCCCATGTCGCCATCGTCCCTGAGCGCACGCAGCTAGCGGAGCTTCCCGGCGAGCTGCAAAGCGCGATTCCAGGCCGGTTGCTGAAGAGCCAATATCGCGGCGGTGAATACCGGCTCCAGGTAAGCATCGAAACCGCGGCGGGTCGGCAGATCGTGGAAGCCCGGTCCAAAAAGCCTCCGGCCGGCGAGTCGGTCTATATCCACTTCCCCGTTGAAGCGATTCACCCCATCCCGTCTCACCTCGTTATCGCTCAACTGGAAACAAAGGAGCGCTACCCCAGGTCGAATCTAACTGCATTGAAGGAGGAAAGTGTGTGAAGGTTATTTCATTCGTTATCGCTTTCATGTCGTTGACTTTTGCCGGTTATCCTGCGGCAGCCCAATCGGTCACGCTATACACCGCCGGGCCGGACGGCCTTGCCCGGGGTATCGCAAAGAGCTTTACCGAAAAAAGTGGCATCAAGGTGGATCTCTATCAGGCGACCAGCGGAGACGTGCTGGCGCGCCTGGAAGCGGAAAAAGGCAAGCCTCGCGGCGCCCGAGGCCAAAAAACTGCGGCGTGAATGGGTTGACAGCGGGCTCGCCGCCCAGGGTGGAGCCGCCCTCGCCCTGATCATCAACACCGAACAGGTAAAAAAGGATCAGCTGCCGCAATCGTGGTTCGATCTGACTTCGCCCGCGTGGAAAGATGCCTTGACCATGCCCGATCCGACTCTTTCCGGAAGCGCCGCAGAGTTTATCGCGATCTTCGCTCAGGTTCACGGTCAGAAAGCGTGGAAGTTTTTCGAGGAGCTGGCGCGCAACGGATTACTGGTTCCAGGACCCAACAACGCCGCCCTCAACCCCGTGCTCAGCGGCGCGAAGAAAGCGACCCTCTCAGGCGTCGATTACATTTCCTACGGCCAAATCGCCAAAGGCGAAAAGCTCGCGATTGAGTATCCCAAGGAGGGAACCGTGGTGGCGCTTCGGCCGGTGTTTGTTCAAAGAGATGCGCCGCGCCGGGAGGAGGCCCGCAAGCTAATGGATTTCATGTTCTCCGACGAAGCGCAGAATCTTGTCGCCAAGACTTATTTGATTCCCGCTCGAGCCGACATTCGCGCGCAGCGCCCGACCCCCGGTGATTTCAAGATGCTTGAACCCGATTGGGATTTCGTCAAGAAAAACCAAACCCAGCTGGTGCAACGCTTTCGCAAGGAAATCGTCGAGCAGATTATCCAAAAGCGCTGACTGGCATGGCGGTCGCTGTTTTCCCGGCTGCGCCGGCCGGCGAGCTGACTGCGGCTCGATGGCTTGCCGCGGCGAATCGAATTTTACTATGGGCCGGGATTCTTTTATTGATTCTTTATCCGCTGCTGATGGTGGTGACAGCCGCGTTTGTCCCGCCGTTTCTGGATGATCAGCCTCTCAAGCTATCCGAGTTTTTCACCGGGCGGTTGTTAACCGCGTGGGTCAATACTTTTCGTATCGGGCTAGCGGTGAGCATGCTGAGCCTCGCCATGGGCGGGCTGGCCGCGCTCCTTGCGGCGCAAACCGAGCGCGAGGGATGGATCGACCTGCTAATGAGCGTGCCGTTTCTTACCCCGCCGTTTCTGGCTTCGCTGGCCTGGAGTCTGGCAGTGGGACGGGGGGGTTATCTCAGCCGCTTCGGCCTTCCCGGCGCAGCGCTGGAAAACGGCTTGTTTTCTTTCTGGGGTATGGCGCTGCTCATGGCGGCGCATTACGCGCCGATTGTTTATTTTGCCGTGCGCGCGCAGATCGGCAGGATCCCGACTTCTTTACTCTGGGCGGGGCGGATTTCGGGCGCTAACTCAGGCCGGATCATCGTTCAAATCCTGCTGCCGATGGCGCTGCCCGCTTTGCTGGCGGGCGGTTTTCTGGCCTTTGCTTCGGGCATCGAAGAATACGGTACACCTCTCGTCATCGGTAACCGCATCGGCTTCCCGGTTATCTCCACGGAAATCGGCCGCCTCGTAAGCGTCTATCCGATCCATCTGACGTTGGCGAGCGCGCTGGCATCAACCCTCCTCGTGCTGGCCGGCGGCGTCTATTTCGCCAGCCATATCCTGCAGCGTCACACCAACCCATCTTCTAAAAACAATTCGCAGACGATGCCGGACTTGCTGCCGTTGCCGCTTCGAATCGCGCTTTGGTCGCTGTTAACAGCCTACGCTTTGCTGACCGTCATCATTCCCTACGGCTCGATGCTTCTGACCTCGCTCCTGAGGCTCGTCAGCGTCGGACCCGCGCTTGGCAACCTGACTTTTGAACACTACGCCCAAACCCTGACGAGCGAATCCAGCGGCCTAAGAGACGCGCTCGTTGCGAGCTTGTCCCTGGCGCTGTTGGCTGCTGCCCTCGGAACCCTGATCGGTGTCGGTTGCGCGCGGGCGAGCACGCTGCTGGCAAGCGTGGCGTTGATCCCGGTTGCGACGCCGGCCATTACCATGGCGGTGGGTTTTATTCGCGGCTGGAATGCGCCCTGGACCGCCTGGCTGCCGCTCTATGGCAGCGCACTGATCGTCGCATTTTTCTACACCGCGCAATTTCTTCCGTACGCGGTTCAATACGCACGCGCCGGGCTGGCGGCGATTCCTCCGTCTTACGAGTGGGCGGCACGCGTGCACGGCGCCAGCGCCGGCAAAGCCGCGAGACGCATCATCGCGCCGCTGCTCTGGCCCCATTGTCTGGGTGGGGCGATTCTGATCTTCTCGATCTCTTTTCGCGAGCTGGTGGGGTCGGTGCTTTTGCGACCGCCGGGAATGCAAACGGTCTCGACCTACATCTTACGCGAATTCGACCAGGGAAACCCCGCCGCCGGCATGGCTATGGGAATGATCGCCGTCGTCGCAGCGCTCGTGTGCATCACCGTTGCGCGCCGACTGGTAGCACGCAATCCCTGATCTGCTTGACGGGATTAGGACGCGTCGTCGGTCGATAATAATATCACTAGCTCCGCTCTCCGCTTTCTGATATTCACCCGGTCTTGAAGGCCATTCAGT
>Ga0105092_10001199_pt1 | contig 13815 bp, 9 predicted proteins | sample PPLLak2March2015_FD_87021 | JGI IMG/M metagenome (GOLD analysis project Ga0105092, IMG submission 87021) | Freshwater sediment microbial communities from Prairie Pothole Lake near Jamestown, North Dakota, USA - PPLs Lake P7 Core (1) Depth... | ecosystem: Environmental > Aquatic > Freshwater >... | reverse complement strand
TAACGGACTTGTTATGGGCTGATGTCGTGCGGAGGGCGAGATCGAATGGAGCCGCGCACGAAAGCGAACGGCAGTGAGCGAGAGTAAGCGGACCACCAATCATTCGCTAAATTGAGACATTGAAACACGAAGCAGTGGAGCGAGTCAGGTGGTCCGCTTACTCTCGCTCGCTTCTCTCGCTCTCGTGCGCGGCTCCATTCGATCGCGATTCGATCGCGCCCTCCGCCGGGAATTCGCCGGTCTATCCGCCTATTAACAGCGAAGTGAACATTTTCAACACCCTCGCTGCGGGCGCGGTTCTGAAGCTCGCTGCGCGCGCAGGGCCGGCGGACGGCTTACACCTTGATGAACCACTTCTGGCGGTAGAACAGGCTCATGACCAGCCACCAGAAGGCGACGTAGACGATTGCAAAGGCCAGCGAGGCGTTGTGAGGGGCCGCCCAGGAGGCGAACAGCGTCTCGTAGAGCCACTGCCTGAGCGAGATCGAACCGACCTTCAAAACCCCCATCAAGTCGCCAACGATGCCCGACATTACGTAGACCGCAATCGCATTCATTCCGAAAACGACAGCCGGTTTGGCCCATCGTTTCCAACCATGGCAGTCGATGAGCCAGTAGCAAACCCCGAGGCAGTTGAGCGCGGCGCCGGCGGTGAACAGCACGTAGGAGCTTGTCCAGATATTCTTGTTGATCGGGAACCAGATGCCCCAGATCCAACCGGCGAGCATCCCTGCCCACCCGAGGACGAACATCCACCCGGCGATCGTTACCCTGTCCAGCTTCGATTTGATCAGATACCCGGTAAGCAGCCCGGCCAACCCCGTCGCGATCGAAGGCAAGGTGCTGAGGATTCCCTCCGGGTCCCACGTCCCCCGGTACATCTTGCCGGGGACCAGCGCGCTGTCAATGTAGGTAGCCAGGTTTCCCTCGGGCGTCAGCTGGCCCGCGCCGAATCCCGGCACGGGGACGAACCGCATCAGCAGCCAGTAGACGATCAGCGCCGCTGCCGCGATCCACGCCTGGGTCTTCAGCCGGAAGTTGATCGCGATGACCGAGACGACAAGGTAGACAATCGCGATTCTCTGGAGGACCCCCGGGATCCGAAGGGCGCCAAGGTCGAAATTGGGGAAAGCGTTCAGGAACAGGCCTAATCCGAAGATGATCAATGTCCGCCGGAGGATCTTTAGATATATCGCGCTGCTAGAAGAACCACGGAGCTTCGAGAGCGAGAGATTGGCGGATACCCCCATGATGAACAAGAAGAACGGAAAGACCAGGTCCGTCGGCGTCCACCCGTGCCAGTCGGCGTGCCGAAGCGGAGGATAGACCGCCTCCCAGGTGCCCGGGTTGTTAACCAGGATCATCCCCGCTATCGTCAGGCCGCGAAAGGCGTCCAGAGAGACCAGACGTTCGGCTCTCGGTTTGGCTGTCGTGGCGCCCGTCTCCCGCGTTGCTTGGGGAGTCGGCGCCGGTGTTGAATCGGTAGAATTCACGCGGGTGGTATCGCCCATGCCCCCATTCTAAAGGCTACAATAGACTTCGTGTCTATGAGAAAACTTACACTGCTTCCATTGCTCCTCCTGATTCTTTGCCCTGTGATCGCTCAATCCGGCAAACGAGCGTTTGATATTGCCGATGTGTACAAGACCGTCTCACCCGGTGCCCCGGATTTCAGCCCCGACGGCAAGCTCGTTATCTTTTCAGTGCAGAAGTACAAGCTCGAAGAAGCGAAGAGCTGGTCGGAGATCTGGATGATGAACGCGGATGGCTCCAATCTTCGCCAGATGACGTTCGGTGAGAATCGTGACAGCAACCCCGTATTCTCCCCGGACGGAACCCGTTTCATCTTCGTCTCTTTGCGTGAGGGCGGGACCCCGCAGTTGTTTTCGATGCGGGTGGACGGCGGGGAGGCCAAACAACTGACGAAATTCTCGATGGGAGTCGCGGATCCCGCCTGGTCACCCGATGGGAAGTGGATCGCCGTCACTGCGGAGGTCTTTCCGGAATGCGGCTCCGATAGCGCCTGCAACGAGAAGATCCGCAAGACCTGGGAGGAAGGTAAGCTCAAGGCGCACATGGCCGATTCGCTGCTCTACCGCCACTGGACGTCCTGGGCCGACGGTAAGGCGGCCCATGTCCTGCTGGTGAACGCCGAATCGGGCGAGGTTGCGAAGGATCTCACACCGGGCCAGTGGGTCAGCCCTACTTTTTCGCTCTCCGGTGACCGTGGCTATGATTTCTCTCCCGATTCGAAGGAGTTGTGCTTCGTCTCGAACCGCGAAAAGGACCAGGCGTCGACCACTAACGCCGATCTTTGGGTCGTCGCCCTCGACGGCGAGGTCAAAGAGTCGGACGCAATCAACATCACCGAGGCAAATGACGGTTGGGACGGTGCTCCCTTGTATTCGCCTGACGGCCGCTACATCGCGTACCGAAGCCAGGAGAAGCCCGCCTACGAGTCCGATCTCTTTCGAATCGCCATGTACGACAGACAGACAAAGTCGGTGCGTTACCTGACGGACCGGAAGACCTTCGACAACTGGGTTACGGAGGTCGAGTGGGCGCCTGACTCAAAGCGGCTTTACTTTCAGGCCGAGTACCAGGGCCGCAACCCGATTCTTGCGCTCGACCTGGATGCCGGAAAGATTTCGCGGCTGCTCACCCACGCAACGATCACCGGCTGGAAGGTGAGCCCGGACGCGAAGACAATCGTGTATAACAGCAGGGGCGTCGCCCAGCCGCCCGAGATCTTCGTGCACGAGGTCGGCAACACGGGACGCCGGCAGCTGACGCACTTCAACAAGCAACTCACCGCTGACGTCGACATCCGCCCCGCTGAAGAGCTCTGGTTGCCGGGGGCGGGGGACTACAAGGTTCACACCTTCATCGTCAAGCCGCACGGTTTCGATCCGACCAAGAAATACCCGCTGATCCTGAATGTACACGGTGGCCCGCAACAGCAGTGGATGGATTCCTACCGGGGCGACTGGCAGGTTTACCCCGGCAAAGGCTACGTCCTGGCGTTTGCGAACCCCACGGGGTCAACCGGCTACGGTCAGGATTTCACCGATGCGATCGGTTGCGACTGGGGCGGGCGCGCGTATCAGGATCTGATGAAGGTGACCGACGGCCTGGCGGCCTTGCCGTACGTCGACTCGGCGCGGATGGGGGCCATGGGCTGGTCGTACGGCGGCTACATGATGATGTGGTTCGAAGGGCACACGAACCGGTTTAAAGCGATCGCGACGATGATGGGCCTGTACAACCTGACCGCCATGTACGGATCGACGGAAGAATTGTGGTTCGTCGAAAAGGATCTTTGCGGGCAGCCCTGGAATTCGGAGCATTTCCGGAAGTGGTCGCCGTCGGAGTATGTCGCGAATTTCAAAACTCCGAACCTGGTCATAACCGGTGAGCTCGACTACCGGGTTCCGTACACCCAGAGCCTCGAGTTTTTCACGGCGCTTCAAAAAATGAACGTGCCATCGCGGTTGATTGTCCTCCCGAATGCCGGTCACTGGCCAAGCTGGTACGAGATGGTGCTTTATTACAATGCGCATCTCGATTGGTTCCATCGCTGGCTGGGCGGCGAAAAGGCGCCTTGGGACATGGAAAAGCTGCTCAGGAACGAAGTGTTTGGGAAGTGAGTTCACGGTTCAAGGATAGCCCGGACTTCTCACAAGTGCCGCCCGGCGGTCTTTTCGGAGCCGCGCACGCAGCGAGGGTGTTGAAAATGTTAACTAGTGTGTTATATCCCCGGAGGGGATTGCCGAATGACCCCAACGGGGTCACGTAGTAAAGCCCAGGGTTGCCCGCGTTGTGTGCGGGAAACCCTGGGACGGGGGCGGGGTGTGGGCGTTCAACCCTGAAAGGGTTGTGTACCGCACTACGCAACCCTTTCAGGGTTGTATCTTTCCCGGTGTCAACCCGGGGTTTCCCGCGGAAAAACGCGGGCAACCCCGGGCTTTGCTACGCAACGCCTTCGGCGTTGAAAAATGTCAATAAGCCGCCGGTCGGACGCGCTCTCCCACCTTTTCAACACCCTCGCAGCGCTTTTCAGCGGTAAGCGGGTTTTCCGAGCACCAGGGGGCGCACTTGCCATCGAGAACCCGCTTACTCCGCTGAAAGCGCTGCGTGCGCGGCTCCGAAGGAAAAAACCGCCTGCCCGTGTGAGAAATCCGTGTGAGACGGTTCAGGGTTAGAACCGGATAACCGGATAACCCTGAACCGCAAAACCGAGAACCTACTCGATTCCCACCATCCTCGCTTCGGGCACCGGCTCCTCGTCGTAAACCATGGTCTCCTTTGGGGTGCCGCGGTGCCACCAGCGACGCATCCGTGCCGCCCAATCGTCGAAGAACGTGTACACGACCGGGACCATGACCAGCGTCAACAGCGTGGACGTGATCAGTCCGCCGATGACTGCGCGGGCCATCGGGGACCGGAACTCTGCACCTTCACCGATCTCAAAGGCCAAAGGCAGCATTCCGAAGATCATGGCCAGTGTCGTCATGATGATCGGCCGCAGCCTGACCTTGGCAGCCGTGATCAGTGCCACCACGCGGGTCTCACCCTCGCGCTGGAGCCTGTTCGCGTAGTCGATGAGCAGGATTGCGTTCTTGGTGACGAGGCCCATCAACATGATCAAGCCGATCATGCTCATGATGTTCAGTGTGTCATTGGTTGCCAGCAGCGCGATTGCGACCCCCAGCAGCGACAGCGGCAGCGAAAGCATAATCGCCAGCGGATGGAAGAAGCTCCTGAACTGCGAGGCGAGGATCGCGTAGATGAATATGATCGCCATGATCAGGGCCCTGAACATGTAGTAGAACGTCTCACGCAGATCCTCGGCCTGACCGGTGTAGTCTACGGAAATCCCGGCCGGCAGCTGGATCTCGGCGTTTTTAGCCCTGATGTCGTTGATGACATCGCCGAGCGCGCGGTCCTGAATCGAAGCAACAACGCGCACCTCGCGCATCAGATCCCGGCGCCGGATCAGGGAAGGTGCCTGGGATTCTTCGAGGCTTGCGACCTGTGACAACGGTACCGAGGTGCTCCCTCGTCCGTTCACCCCTGACAGCATCGCCGCGTTCAGGACCGGCACGTAAATCTGGTCCAGGTCGCTACGCAGGCGGCGTTGGTCCTGATTCAGGCGTAGCCGGACATCGTAGGCGTCGCCGTCGGGATCCTGATATTGCGAAACCACCTCGCCAGCCACCAGCCCGCGAACTGTTGCAGCCACCGTCCCGAGATTCAATCCAAGGTCCGAGGCCGCCTTCCGATCGAGGTTGACCCGGACTTCCGGCCGAGGGTCCTCAAGGGTTGTGTCTACGTCGGTGGCACCAGCGGTCGACCTGACGTTCTGGATGACCTGGGCCGCAACTCGATTGATCACGTTCAAGTCCGTTCCCCGGACGCTGATCTGAATCGGTCGTGCATCGCCCATCTGTTCGGCCTGCTCAACGCTCGAACGCAGGCCCTTCCAGTTTGTCAGTTCCGTTCGAATATCCTTGCGCAGGTCAAGGTCGGTCTTTTCGCGCTCATCCTTGTGCTTCAGTTTCACGTAGATGGCACCCTGGTTCACGGGAGTCACGCCGCCAGCCCCGATGGTTGTAAAGGTGTAATCGATCTCCGGGTACTTCTTCAGCATGTCCGTAAGGCGGCGGGCGACGACGGCGCTCTCGGCCAGCGTCGTTCCGGGTGGCGCCTTGTAGGAGACTTGCATCTCACCTTGATCGGCATCCGGCATGAAGCTGCCGCCAATCTGGCCCATCATCTTGAAACTGCCGACGATTGCCGCAACTCCGATCAACAGGACGATGAACCGGTGCCGCAGCGACCATCCGAGGACGCCGGCCAGCACTGTCTGGAGCCCAACGATCGACTCGTTGAACCGGTTGAGCATCCTGGCCAGCAGCCAACGGCGGCCATGCGTCTCGACGGCCGGGTCGTACCATCGCGAGGAGAGCATCGGGTCCAGCGTGAACGAAACAAACAGGGAAACGAGGACCGCAAAACCGACCGTCATTCCGAACTGGTAGAAGAAGCGCCCGATGATCCCGCCCATGAAGGCGACGGGGACGAAAACGGCCATGATTGAGAAGGTTGTCGCCATGACGGCGAGACCGATTTCGTTCGTGCCCTCCATAGCGGCTCGAAGGTGGTCCTTGCCTTGCTCCATATGGCGAACGATGTTTTCCCGGACGACGATGGCATCGTCGATAAGCATGCCGATCGCGAGGGAAAGGCCCATCAGGGTGAGCACGTTCAGGGTGAACCCGAGCATGTTCATCACGGTGAACGCCGAGATAACCGCTACCGGCAGAGTGAGGCCGGTAATGACCGTGCTCCTCCAGCTGTTGAGAAATGCGAAGACGACCAGGACGGTCAGAATTGCCCCGAGGATCAAGGTGGTCTTCACGTCCTCAACCGATTCCACAATGAAAACCGAGTTGTCCCGCACAACGCGCAGCTCGACTCCGGTCGGAAGCTGCCCCCGCATCTTCTCCATTCCTTCCTTGATCCGGTCGGCGACTTCGACGGTATTGGCCCCGGTCTGCTTCTGGATTTCCACGGCAACGGCCGGTTCGCCATCCAGGAGCGAGAAATTCGTCTGTTCCTCTATCCCGTCTTCCACGGTCCCAATGTCGGACAGGCGAATCGGATAGCCGTTTTTTTCGGATACGATGAGCTGCCGAAAATCGGGCACATCCTTGACTCGGCCCGCTATGCGAACCAGCGACTCGCGGGCGCCTTTTTCAAGTTTTCCGGCGGGGACGTCCAGGTTCTCGCGCTGCATCGCACCCATGACTTCGGCGTAGGTCAAGCCATACGATTCCAGCTTGTCGCGGTCGACCAGGATCTGCACTTCTCTTCGTGCCTCGCCGACAAGGCGCACCTGACCGACTCCAGATATGTTCTCGAGCCGCTTCTTGATGACCTTTTCGGTCAGCGTTGTGAGCGCTTTGGCATCGAGCGTCGGCGAGAGTATCGCGATCGAAATGATCGGTAGATCTTCCAGCCTGATCTGCTGGAGGATCGGGTCTTCTACATCCTGCGGAAATTCGCTGCGGATCGCGTTCAGCTTGTTTTGAATCTCTTGCAGCGCCGTGTTGATGTTCTTGTCCAACTGGAATTCGACGACGACCGACGAGACTCCCTCAGTCGTCACGGAATCGACGTGTTTGATGCCGCCGATGGGGTTGACTGCCTCCTCGATTCGACGCGTCACTTCGGTCTCGACGGTCTCCGGGGCGACCCCCGGATAGATGGTCGTAATGCTGACGACCGGGATGTCGACGTTCGGGAAAAGGTCAACCTTCAGCTCGAAATACGAGACGATCCCGAGCACTACCAGGGACACGATCATCATCGTGGCGAAGACAGGTTGGCGTACCGACAAATTTGAGAGCAGCATAAAGACCTATAAGAGAGGCGAGACTTTGGATCCATCCGCGAGCTCCAGGTACTGCTCGGACACGACGATGTCTCCGGGGTTCAGGCCCTTTGAGATTTCAATTCCTTCGGGTTGTTCGATACCAATGCCCACCTCGCGCTTCCGTGCCTGGTTTTGTTCGACCACGTAGACGAAAGGCGCCTGGTTGGGACGGCGCCAGACGGCGTTGGCTGGAACCATCAACGCCTCAGCGGAACTGCCCGTCACGATCGCTCCCCGGGCGAACATGCCTGCCTTGAGTTTTCCGCCTGGGTTTGGCACGGTCACCTGGAGGAGCAGCGCGCGATTCTGAGACACCACCGCCGGGCTGATGCTCTGGACTCGCCCCTCGAACTGCTCGGCCGGGTAAGACGAGACGCTGAACAGCACCTGCTGTCCGCGTTTCAGCCTGGACAGCTCGGCGGCTGGGACGTTCGTTTCGAGCTCGAGCCGGCTATTGTCAACGATCCGGTACAGGATGGCGCCGCCATCGAGGTAGCTTCCGCGGTTGAGGAACTTGCGCTCCACTTCGCCGGAAATGGGGGCGACGATCGAGCAGTCCTCCAGCCGCTTCTTCGCCTGCGCGAGCATCTGGCGAGCCTGTTCGATCTGCGCCTCGGCGAGTCTGACCTGTGCACGCGCATCCTTGAGGGCTGTCTGTGCAGCCTGGAGATCACGATCCGTGATTCCGCCGGACTGGAGCAGATTGCGCGCCCGCTCATCCTCGATGCGGGCGTGTTCCTCCATCACCTTTCCACGCTCCAGCGCAGCGACGGCCGTCTGAAGGTTTGCCTCAGCCTGATCGACCGCCAGTTTCGGGTTGGCGGGATCGAGTTGGGCCACGACTTCACCTTGCCGGATGTAGTCGCCCTCTTCTTTTGTGATGGCGACCAGCTTTCCGGGGAATTCGGTCTTCAGGTCCACCGCGTCGGAAGAAACCAGCGTGCCGGTGATTTCCACTTTATGAAGCAGCTTGGCCGGTTCGATCTTTACCGCTTTCACCGAAAGGAACACCGGTGCCTCCGCCGCGGGCTTCGTTGAGGATTCCGCTTCTCGGGCGCAGGACGGCAACGCCAGGAGAAGACATAGCAGAAAGACCGGCACAACCGCCCCGGTGCGAGGGGTAGGTCCGAAGTCGGACATCTCCGAACAGCCGATAGATTCTCGCCCGGACCGGGTCTCGATGTCCGATTTGGAAGTCGGACCTACGTTGAATCGAACCGAGTCGAGATTGTTATGGGTTGATTTTATTCTGGGCATGATTGCTCTCCAATGGATCGTCTCCCATGACATAACGCAGCTGTGCTCGCGCGACCGTGTGGTCGTGAAGGCTCTGATAAAGGTTCAAGCGGGCCACCGATACCGCAGTCTGAGAATCCTGGACATCGAGCGTGGTGGCCGCTCCGTAGTTGTAGTTCTGCTCCATCATGGTCAGGACTCGCTCCGCCTCCTTGACGCTTGCGCGCGCGGCCTGGACTGTCTGGTCTGCCCGGTGGAGCTCGTCGATGGCGGTTTGGGCTTCCAGGCTGATGGCGTCCTGAACCTGCGATCGTGTCAGTCGGGCAATTCGTTCGCCCGCGATCGCCTGCTCGACCAGTCCGGCTCGGCGCCCGCCGTCGAACAGGGGCAGCTGAAAATTCAACGTGAACATCCAGCTCGTAAAGGTCGGGTCAACCAGGTTGCTCGTCAGGCGTGATGAGAAACCGTAGCGGGCATTCAAATCGACCCGCATCCGGCTCTCGGCATTGGCGAGCTTGCGCTGCGCCTCGGCCTCCTTCTCGTTGAGCCGCAGGCGCTGGAGCTCGGCTCGGCCGGAATAGGCCTTCTCGACGACTTCCTGGATGCCGCTCTTTTCGGCATCGATGTAGATAAGCTCGCCTACCACGTCCGTCGGGAAGTCGGTCGGCCTGGCCATCAGATTGTTGAGCAACGATCGGGCGTAACGGACACCGTTTTCAGCCCTCAAAACCTCTGGCCTTGCATTGGCCACGCTGACTTCCGAGCGCAACACGTCGACCTCGGTTGCGACGCCGCCCCGAAAGCGGGTCCGGGCCATATCGAGATGCCGCTCGCGTTGCTTAATGGTGTCCTGCGCGATCTCCAGGTGCTTTTTCGACAAGAGGACGCCGTAGAAGGCGCGAACAACCTGCACCCGAATATCCTGTTCGATCTTGGTTACGTCGATGCCGACACCTTCGCGCTCCAGCTTGGCCAGCTGCAGTGCGGTGCCCACTTTCCCGGCGGTGTAGATGGGCTGAGCCACGTTCACGTTGTAGTCGAACAGGTTGGCGCCTCTCGGAACCATTGCGTCTCTGAATTCGGCCGGAATATCGTCGAAACTAGAAGAATTCAAGAACGCCGGGTCGCGCCATCGGACGCCAGTGCCGTTCAGGTTGATGCTCGGGAATGCCTGAGACTTCACCTGCTTGATCTGCCCCTCGAGGACGTCGGTTCGCGCCCGGGCGGTCAGGATTTGAGGATTCCGCTCCATGGCCAGGTTGACGGCCTCCTCCAGCGTCAGGGACTGCTTCTCCGCCGCCACCTGTCCCACGACGGGGCAGGCGAGGGCGATCAAAATGATAGCTGTTGATAAATAAGTGAATCTGAAACTGATCATAGGCTTTACCGATCGGTAGCTTTCCCAAAACCACGGACCAGCAGATCCACGACCTGGGAAGCCAACGCAGTATCAAGATTGGGCTGTTTAGTGACCAGGTAGCTCATCATATAGAAGCGAACCAGTCCGATAAGCGCGTGGCTGATCGAGATAGGATCGCCATCCAACTCGTCGCGCTGGATGCCCTGGCGAACGATCTTCTCAATCAACTTCTCGTCGATCTCGGCCAGCTCAATGAGATTGACGACGGGGCACGCTTCCTCCGGCGCGAACACCATTCGAAAGGCCAGCTTGGCTTGTTCGGGCCGTCGGGTCGTGTACTTGAAAATGGCGGCCAGCAGGTGTTTCAGTCGATCCGTAACCGGACCGTCCCCGGAGGCAAACCGGTCGAGCTCCTTGACGTAGTCGTTGAACGCGTCGAAAATGATTTCCTTATAGAGGTGTTCCTTGTTGCCGAAATGGTAATAGAGGACGGGCTTCGTCACCCCTGCCTCCTGGCAGATTTCCCGGGTGCTCGTCGCCGCAAAGCCCTTGGTGGCGAACAACATAGTCGCCACCGCCCGTATGGTTTCACGTCCCCCTAGCGCGTCCGTTTTCATGTTTACCGGTCAGTATATCGTGCGAGTACGGAGAAGCGCGCGCAAAAGTTCAGTGACACGGAAATCACGGAAAAAGGCACGGACACACGGAAATCACGGAAGACGTTGCCTTTCAGGGAACGATAACTGCCTTGACGATTCCGTCAAGATATTTGAGGTTCTGCGCGAACGCTTCAGGCGCCTGATCCAGGCGGAAGCGATGGCTGACCAGCCCATCGAACGAGACGGCGCCGCCTGAGACAAGCGAGAGCGCCCTCGGGTAGGTGTGCTTCATGCGGCGGGAAAACTTGACCGTCAAGCCTTTGCGACGGGCCGGCGAGGCGCGCATCATCAGCGCGTCTTCGGAAGGAATGCCGACCAGGACGATCCGTCCGCCCAGGCAGGCAAGCTCGGCGGATTGCGCAACTGTCTCGGCTCCCCACGCTGCCTCGAAAACCACGTCCACACCGCGTCCTGCAGTCTGTCGGGCAATCTCCTGCACCGGGTCTCGTTGGTTGATGTCGACAGGGATCCCGCCGAAGCACCGGGCCAGTTCCAGTCGCCAGGGAAGCCGATCGGTCACGAAGACCGGACCAGCGCCGGCGAGCAAAGCGATTTTGAGGATCAGCAGCCCGATTGGACCCGCGCCCAAAACAGCTGCGCTCTCGGCCACACGGACGTGAGCGAGGTCCACAGCGTGAAGTGCAATTCCAAGGGGCTCAAGCAACGCGCCTCCGACGTCGTCGATCGAATCCGGAAGCGGATAGCAACTGCGCGAGGGAACGAGCATGAACTCGCGCAAGGAGCCGTCGTCCGGCCAGAGGCCGCAGAAATGCAGGCGCCGGCAGAGGTTCGGATGCCCGCGCTCGCAGAACTCGCACCGATGGCACGGGGTCGCGGGATCCACTGCCACGCGTTGGCCATCAACCAGGGGATCGTCGTTGCCGTCGGACGCACCCCTGCCACAGGCGATGATCTCCCCGGCGAATTCGTGGCCGAGGACAAGCGGAGACTCGAGAGCTATATCACCAATCCGGGCGTCCATGTAGGAGTGCAGGTCCGATCCACAGATGCCGGTTGCTTTGACCCGCAGTAGCACTTCCCCCGGACGGGGCTCAGGCGGTGCGGCAACGTCGTCGATGCGGATGTCTTTCGGTCCGTAGAGTCTGGCGGCTTTCATGATGGGGCATTATTGTACACCGCCGCGATATGGTCCCGTAGTCCCGGACAATAGGGTCGTCGAGTAGCCCGGAACCGCAAACGGAGCGTCTTTTGCGGAGTGCGCGGATTCTCACCGGGAGCAACCAGCCAGCGAGACACAGATCGCTTCCGGCGACAATCCGCGCACTCCGCAGAAAACGCTCCGTTTGCGGTTCTGTAAGACCCGGCGACCCGGATGAGCGTGGACCGGTTGACGAGCGTTACAGAACCGCAAACGGAGCGTCTTTTGCGAAGTGCGCGGATTCTCACCGAAAGCTCGAAGTCCCGCCTCCGCACTCCGCATTCCGCATTCGGGTCAGCTCCTGGCGCCCTCGAGCTGCCGGGCACGGTACTTCTGAGTGGCGTATCCGACGATCATTCCCACGATCCCACCCGGCAGCATGATCTGCCAGTAGTAGTGCTCACCGGTGTCGCTCGGCATCAGTGCGACGAGGAATGCCAGGAAGAGCCCGACTCCCAGGCCGAGGAGTATCCCGAGTGGCAGCGAGTTTACTTTCTTGGCGAAGTAACCGATCAGAGCTCCCGCGATCAGTCCTTTGATCGTGGATCCGATCACGATTCCGGTAATGTAAGGAGCCGTCTCCGGGGCAGATATCAGGGCCGTCAGACCGTCGAAGATCCCGAGAACACCACCGAGCAGAATGCCAAACAGCGTCTTGTTCATCGTCACATCTCTCCTGTTCTACTGCGCACTACCCACTGCGCACTACGCATTATTTTTGCGATCACGGCTTAGAAACAGTGCGCAGTGCGAAGTGCGCAGTGCTGTGATCACTCTTCTATTCAACAAACCGCCGCGTTTCTTTAGCGGCCGGTGAAAAAAAGCAGCAAGGTCCGCATGACGAGGTAAGCCAGGACCAGGAGGACAGGCGTACGGTAGGTCCTTAGAAGCCGGGTGAGCATCTCCCCGGGGCCCTCCCTGTAAGCCGAAATCCGGATGCCGGTCAGGTAACGCTGAATATCCGCACCCAACTCTGCAACGGACGGGTAGCGGTCTGCGGGCTCCGTTGCCATAGCCCTGGCGCATACGGCCCGCAACGGTTTCGGCACCCGTGAGGAAGGCCGCAGCTCGGCCGGACGGTCCGCCGAGCTCGAACGTGGATGCGACCCGGTTAACAGAAAGAAGAGGATCGCGCCGAGCGAGAAAACGTCGCTTCGTTCCGAAACCTGCGAAATATCACCGCGCGCCTGCTCGGGAGGCATGTAACCCGGTGTTCCAATCACCATGCCGTCGCGAGTAGCCCGAGTGTCACCCGTGTCCGAACCGGCCGGCGCTTCCATGCGCGTTTGGCCGAGCGAGGCGAGGAAGCCCGCAATGCCCCAATCGAGGACCAGGACTTCTCCATAAGATCCGATCATTATGTTCTGCGGCTTGAGGTCCCGATGAACGATACCTTTTGCGTGCGCAAATCCGACCGCGTCGCAAATCTTCAGGAATACCTGCAGGAGCTCCGAGCGAAGTCTGGTTCCCTTAACGTACTCGTCCAGGCGCTGCCCCTGAACCAGCTTCATGACGTAGAACATCCGGCCGTCGGGCAGGGAGCCGAGGTCGTGAACGGGAACGATGCCCGGGTGCTCGAGCGCAGCAAGGATTTTCGCCTCCCTGGCCAGGCGTGCGGAAGCATCCGTCGCGCGCAGCTCGACGTTGAGGATCTTGATGGCAACCTGCCGGTGCAGCAGGCTGTCTGTCGCACTGTACACGGCTCCCATCCCGCCGCGACCGATTCTCTCGGTGGCCCGGTAACGGGTGCCTTCCAGCTCCGGCCAATCGGAAACATCGCGAAGGTGCTCGAAAACTCCATCGTGGAGTGGATTCACTTAGTGCCTCGTTTCAGAAATATGGTGACGTTTGCCGAGGCCCTGGCGAGGCGAGGTCGAGAAGAGAGGAGGAGTCGATGCCAGAGCATCGGCGACGACGAACGACAAAGAGATCGCCCGCCAGGGCCTCGGCCCTCCGGGTGGCG
>Ga0105092_10001197_pt1 | contig 13837 bp, 10 predicted proteins | sample PPLLak2March2015_FD_87021 | JGI IMG/M metagenome (GOLD analysis project Ga0105092, IMG submission 87021) | Freshwater sediment microbial communities from Prairie Pothole Lake near Jamestown, North Dakota, USA - PPLs Lake P7 Core (1) Depth... | ecosystem: Environmental > Aquatic > Freshwater >... | reverse complement strand
TATTATTGTCGGCTTAAAATCAGGGTCCATATCCTCTTCGTAAGTAACAGTCTCAGCCAAGGCCTCGTTTATGGCAGTGTCAATAGCCATTCCATCATGCACTTTCTTATTTACAAGCCTTTCGATTTCCTCAAAGTCAAAACCGAAATAATCCCGTTTGGAAGAATGCGTATCGATTGGGCCAATCTCATAAACGACTTCCCGGAAGACGATTCCATCTGAAGCTTCAATCATTATTGGCCTTTGAACAGCCATTCGGTAAGAGCCATCTCCCGTCCCATTCAAGAGGACAAAAAACTTGTCAGTGTTTGTTGTAAAGGAAAGTACTTTTTCATCGGATTCCCCGGATAACTCTGCATATGTTGAGCCTTCAATTCCATAGTCATAGCCGCCACTGGAATTTATTCCAGCATGATTTCCAAATTCATCATATACATGAATCTGGACGGGGGAATGCACAATTATTTTTGTCTCCCCAGCGTATATCTCCCAAGGATTTATTTTCAAAATCTCTCCCTTGTAAAGGCATTTTACGCAGTTCAGGTTTTGGCAAGGCATATTAAAATCGCTTATGTTGATGCACAAGTTTGCCTTTACTTTAATCTGCGAGCCCTCCACCCTGAAAACTGGAGAGTAGCTTCTTAGGTTCCGGTACGTTACAGTTTTCCCATCAGAAAGTCTGGGCATAATGGAGTCCACATTCTCCAGACCTTCGAAATCGTCTAAAGGCCCAACCATCTCTGAAAGAGCCTTAAATTCAGAAACCTCCGGAAGGTCTATTGTGCGATTGACTTCTGTGCAGACATCCCCTCTGCAGGCTGTTCCTATGGCCATGGCATCTGCTCTAAAGGCAATATTGGTTTTTCCGCCCACAACATAAGCATTGGGAGGCAGAAGCCTGAGATTGACTCCTGCGTCCAGCTGAGGCGTAAAATTGAGGCCTATTTTAACCAAACCTGAATAGTTTACAAGACCTAAATCAATATCAAGGTTCTTATCGTAAGAAAGATTATAATATTTAAGATAGGTTGATCCGGAACATCCTATCTGGCCTACCCAGTCAGAACTGAAATTATCTGTGTCGGAATCATAATAGCTTTTGAAGTCTCCATTGCAATCCAGAGCATTTATTTTTCCGGGAGTCACTAATTGTCCAGCAAAGTCGTTTGAGACCTGCGCCCTTGTTGTGTTCACCCTTTCAATTGGGCCTTTATTATACAATCCACCAAGATTGAGCGAGAATTCGGTTGAGTTGATGATACTTTCTACAATTCCTGATTTTTGAGCATCCTTTTTTAACGAAGGCGCGCTTTTTATTTTGTTTAAGACGCGGAATTCAAATTCAGGATAATTCAATTCTAGATTTTTGTTTTCTCCAGGAATAGGAGTCTTTACCGTTGTGCTCCAATTATACCAGGTATTGAAATCAATTCCAAGGTTTGGGCCGATAAAGGAAGCCTTCATAGGATACGTTGCATAAGAGCCATTTATTGCCCGAACCATCCAGGTGTCATTTTCATCAACTTCTGCGTAGCACAGTTTTATTGAGTCGGGGCTAATTGCATTATCATCATAATTGTAATATTCGTTGTAAAAGTCATAGGGGTAATTGTTGAGGCTTTCAAGAAGTTTTTGTTCAGGCTCATTTGGGCACGCGGGTGTTTTCAGCCGGGTATAAGCATAGCCGATTCTTTCTCTGCCGCTTGCGTCATAGCCAACATACCACATCTTGAATGTATCTCCATCGAGAACGACGGTTGGGTAATCTAAGCCCTCAGAATCCCATGAGCCTGCTGGGCCTACACTAATCAAAGTATTATTTACGGGAGTTGTCCAGTTTATTCCGTCAGGGGAGGTGGAGTAACAGATACTCTTGCCATATGCTCTATCGGTAGTGATGTTGCACTGGTAGAACATTAGGTAATTTTCACCCTTCACAATGGTAGGATGATATTTCCAATCAGAGTAGTTAAACACAGCCTGAGACTTCTTTGTCCAGTAAATACCATTTATTGAAATTGCGTAGCCTTCAGCACCGTTTTGAGGACTAGAGGCACCAAGAGGAGAAATACCACGATACCACATCTGGTAACCAGAATTTTCCTTTATAACCATAGCATTATCTATAAAACGGTCGTCCCATACACCTTCTGAACCTCTCTCTAAAACAGGATTTTGTCCGTATTTTTTCCAAGAAATACCATCCGAAGAATTAGCATAACCTATGCTAGTCACAATAGTTCCATCATATCCAGAATACCACATTTCATATCCTGAAATATCTTTGACGACAGCAGCAGCATATGCACCGTGGCTTTCCCATCCGCCACTTGCTCTTAACACTGGATCTACTAAGGGCCTCAGCCAATGAATCCCATCAGTCGAATTTGCATATCCAATATGGTAAGAACCAGAATACCACATTTCGTAAATTCCATCTGACGTAATAACAACAGGATATTCAAGAATGCCATTCTCCCAAGTTCCGCTTTGTGGCGTTTCAAAAACAGAGCCCTCGTGCTTGACCCATTCCAACTCACTGAGATTATATGCGAGGATTGGGAAAGGATTAAACAAAGAGTAGGTGCACAAAACAAAAAATGCAAGCGCGAGATTTCGGGCCTCCAAAAAATGCCGCATTATTTTGATTAGTGAAAAAATATAAATATATCTATTCAAATATATAGCTCCAATTATCACTAAGTAAAAACTCTATCTAGGCAAATTAAGTTAGTTTATATGTTTTGGCAAATAGGCAAGATAAGAACTATGAAGGAATTCGCTGCTAATCTCTAAACTTTCTAGACATACTTAGGCTTATGTATTCCCCCCCTCGAAGAATACTTCCTGAATTTTCTCATTTCCTCTATTTCCTTCATTTCCCAAGCTAGTTTGCTTTTTGCGTAAAATCCAGATACTTCCTCACCGTCGGGCACGTTTCTGACCACCACCGCATTTATCCCAATAAATGCGCCTTTTCCAATTGTGAGCGCATTTGCAATTGTAACCCCAATTCCTATCCATGCCTCTTCCCCAATCGTTGTGCTTCCGCCAATGCAAGTTGCTGCGCAAATTATGCAGTTCTTTCCAATAACATCATTGTGTCCAATGTGGACATGATTATCGATTTTCACATGGTCGCCAATCACGGTGTCTTTGAACGTGCCCCGGTTGACATTGCTTTGCCCACCGATATGCACATGATTTCCAATTATAACTTTTCCTGTGTGGATTAAGTGCTGCATATTCCCATTTTCATCCTTCATGTTCCTGAATCCATCTTCGCCGATAACTGACTGAGGCCCTATTAGGCAGTTACTTCCAATCTCAACATTGTCATATATTATTGCCCCTGGCCTTAGCACGGTATCGTCTCCAATCCTAATATTAGAGCCAATGACGCAATTTGGCATTATTCTGACGCGTTTTCCTAATTTCACATTTTTCCCAATAACCGCGGTCTGGTGTATCAACCCTTTGTCAAAATCTACAGAAAGAGATTCCCTGCCTTTGTTAAGAAGATTATGGAGCATCATGAAAACCTTTGGCGGGTGGTCGACCAAAATATATTTATTTCCAGGAATATCTTTGACTTGGTCGTAGATTGATTTATTCACAAGGATTGCAGCTCCCAAATTGGGCTTTACGAAGTCAAGAAGTTTTGGCTTAGACAAAAATGTGATTGTGCCAGGAACATATTCATCAATCCCAGAAGTTCCGCTGTACTCTTTAGGTATTCCTAACTCAGACAGTATTTTTTCCACTTCACCCCACCGATTCACATCATTTGGCATCCGTCAACACCTATTACCTGCCCGCTGACATAGTCAGACAGGCTGCTTGAAAGAAATAAAACAACTTTGGCGACATCTTCAGGTGTGCCAATCCTGCCAAGTGCAGTTCTCTTTATCAGGTCGCCTTTGAATTCTTCCTTGAGATTTTTCGTCATTGCAGTATCTATTGTGCCCGGAGCTACTGCATTCACAGTTACACCAAAATGGCCCAGCTCTTTTGCTGCAGACTTTGTCAGGCCGATTACTCCTGCCTTGCTTGCAGAATAATGCACTTGCCCGGCATTCCCCCTCCTTCCTACAATCGAGGAGATATTAATAATCTTTCCAGACTTTTTTTTCATCATCATTTTCGCTGCCTGTTGTGTGCATAAGAATGTGCCCTTGAGATTAACATTCAAAATGTCATCATAGTCCTGTTCTCTTATCATCATTAAAAGCGAGTCTCTTATTATCCCTGCATTATTCACCAGTACATCAAGACTGCCATAAGTTTCCTTTACTTTTGCAAACATGGCTTTGACTTCTTCGGTCTTGCTTATGTCGGCTTTTATTGCTATTGAATTATTGCCTAAACTCTTTGCAAATTCCTCTGTGCCAGAACCATCCTCAACATAATTGATTATAACTGTGGCGCCCTCTTTTGCCAGCATTTCAGCGCAGGCTTTTCCTATGCCTCTAGATGCGCCTGTGATCAAAATAACTTTTCCCTTCAATCCTAAGTCCATAATATGATTCACCTTTTTATTGTTACAAACCTGCTAAGCCGGTTTAAAACCAGCATCCCATCCCAAGGAGAACTATAGTTATTCATTGTACCAAACCTTACGCACCTTGCAGCGCCTTTGCTAGTTACTTCATCGCAGAATCTTTTTATCTCATCAAGATCCTTGATTGCAATTCCAATCGTCTGGATTTTTCTTGTGATTAGGGGTGGAATTTCAAAAAGGTCATTAACTTCCTTAACAAAAATCGTCCTTGACTGCACAGGCTCTTCCAGGGAAATATTTTTGTTTATCAGTATTGTCCAGTCAACGTTCCTTGAAGCGATGATATCCTTAGTTTCATCAAGCAGGTATTCTCCCCTCGCATTGATTATTCTCGAAGCAGTATAGGCTTCAATTTGAGCCTTAGGGAACTTTTGGGAGATTTTTTCAAATTCTCCCGCCATTACTTCAGCAATCTGCTTTATATCGAATTTTGAGTTTTTCTCAAAAAAGAGAACCTGCGGCGAGGAACATGCGTTCTGGTCAAAGACAATTATATCCATTATCGCGCTGTTGAGCAATTTTGCCAAATCCTCTGTTTCTATAAACTCTTTATCAAAAACCCCAAATGAATACTTCGGACCAAAAATTATATCTTCACAATGTTCCTGAGTGGGCAATGCTTTTATTGCCTCTATTGCTTGCTTTCCGCCCCAATAAACTTTAGCGTCAGCCACAAGGGAAAGTTGCCGATTTGCCTCCAAGTCAGTTCTTGAAAAGTAGATTACTGAGACTGACTTGAGCAAGTCTTTGCCATAATATTTTTTGTCTTCGTATTCTGCAGATACGCCTTCAAGCCCTCTTAGCATTTCAGTTATTGTTTCAATCGATTGGCTAGGAACTTTCATTATATTTGAGTTTTTGCAAAGCATTGACTGTATAAGGGAAAATAATGCCAGTGTCGGGACGTTCCCGGCAATCCAGTGGCACACAAGTCCTCGCGGCTGTGCCTTTAGAAATTGGTTTTCTTTAATCTCTACAAATTCGTCAAGATATTTTACATTCTGCAGGTTCAGATTTATTATATCTGTGAGATTTTTTCTTTTGAGCCAAAGGGAAAGATAATTAGCTCCCTCGATATTTCTGAGCTTTGGGTCAGTCAGGAATTTTTTAGAATATTCATTAAGGACTTCAATTATTGCGCCTATTGGCATTTGCCTCAATTGTTCTGAATTCTGCTTTGTCGCAATTGCAATGCTCTCAATATCTTCGGGTTGTTTCCCTCCGAAGTTCCCCGCACAAAGTTTCACGTCTATCATAATCTTTTCTTCTCAGCAAATGTATCTCCACAGCCTCTAATCTCAACTTTCTCAACCCTTGAGACAAAATCAAAATATTTTCCCTTCCTTCCACAAGCGCAATTGTCAATTCCTTTCAGGACGCCAATATCCTCAGTCAAAAGAGCCTGCGAAGGGTAGCTGTTTCCAAGTATGCTTAAAACCTCGATTAATCCAGACTCATCTATCTTGCATTCCTCAAGAGTTCTGGGATTTCTTATGATTACATCCGCAAAGTTTGGGATGTGCTTGTGGCCTTCCTCGCAGTCGACAAAAATTATTCCCGTTTGTTCGGCCATGCCATAGAAATTATGGATATTCCCTGGTTTTGTATTGAACACCTCTGCGACTTTTTCTGAAAATACTTTTTCTGAGACTGTCTGATCTTTGAGCTTTTTCCAGCCGCCACTATGAAACACCCGAACATCGCCAAATGAAGCCTCTGGAATTTCTGGAAGCTTTTGGATAAATTCGGTCCATATCATGAATGTAAAGCCAAAGACGAAAATATCTTCTCCTTTGTGCTTTTCGAAAAAATCCTTTACTCGCTGCAGATTTATTTTCAATCCGCCGCCTTCGGTTTCATCCAGCGCATAGGTTGTAGACTTTGAGAAATTCGCCAGTCCCCTTATTCCTGCGCCGCGTGCAGTCAAATCCTGATTGTTCCTATTTGTCGCCTCTGAGTCTATGACAAGAAATGGGCGGCGCTTAGTTCCAAGGTAACTTGAAAGAATCGAAACAAGAGCCTTAGTCTGCCTCCCCGCAGTTACCTTATCAAGCGGAACCTGGCTTGGGCTTTGCCCTGTTGTCGAGCTTGATTTTATAACCCTAATAATCTCAGACTTGTCGCAGGCGGTTAAATCAAATTTCTTAAACATCTGTACGGGAATTGCTGGCAAATCTGAAATATATTCTATTTTAGAAAAATCTGTTTTTAGTTTTTGGTGCATCGACTTGAGATACGGATTTTTTTCCTTCATCAATTCCATCTGGCCCTTCAGTAGGGGCAGGATTAATTTTTCTTTATCTTTCTGCTGCAAGCTGTATTGTCTGAGGCTTATGATCTCCTGGACCTTATTTTCCAAGAAGCTATTTTCTGGTGAAGGATTTGCAATAACCGCTTTTGGAAAATCCCCATAATCATCAGAAAGCTTTCGAATATCATCTTTTCCTGAAGAGTTCAACGGCATCCTATCCAGGAACACAACTTTCTTTGGCACTTTATAAGGCGCGAGCTTCTTCCGGCAATAGCGGATAATATCATTTTCACTTAAGCCCTGCTTTTTGCTCAGCACTACTATCGCCTTTGGCGACTCACCAAGCAATTCATCATAAGCAGCAATCACGGCGCAGCTTACAACCTCAGGCATCTCGCAGATTATATTTTCAATTTCTTTCGGGCTTGTCCTGCTGCCGCCGCTCTTTATCATGTGCTTTTCTCTTGCCTGTATAAACACATATCCATCCTCATCAACTGTTGCCAGGTCTCCAGTGTAAAGCTTTCCATTCCTAATCACCTTTTTTGTTTCCTCTTCGTCTTTGTAGTAGCCAAGCATTATATTTTTGCCGCTAGCTGCAACCTCTCCGGTCTCTCCAGGTTTTATCTGCCTGCCTTCACTATTGAGGACCTCAATTTTTACTTCAGGTATTCCCCTACCCATTGAACCCATCTTTTTCTCAAGCATCTCTGGCGGAAGGTATGAAAGGCGGGCTGTAGCTTCAGTCTGGCCGTACATAATTATGAATTTTATTTCAGGATGCGCCTGCCGGATTTCCCTGATAAACGGCTCAGCAAGCTTTCCTCCGGCCTGCGTCATGTATCTCAAGTCTGGGAACTTTGTTTCCTTGAAGCGGGATTTTCGGAGCAATATCTGATAGTTTCCTGGCACGCCCGAAAAGCTTGTGCATTTATATTTTAGAAGGTCATCCAAAACAGTCTGAGTCAGGATGAAGGTATTATTTATCACAATACTTGCGCCCTGCCGAGCATGAGTGTGGAGAAGCGACGCGCCAAAACAATAATAGAATGGCAGAACTACCATCTGGATATCGCCTTCTTTAATTTCAAGGTAGCTTATAATCGAATTTGTGTTTGCGATTATATTGCCGTGGCTTATCATGACTCCTTTTGACTCACCAGTCGAGCTTGAGGTAAAAATTATTGCAGCAAGGTCATTGTCTTTTGTCTCTATCAATTTTGATGCCTTCTGAATTTTGGGACCCGAAAAAATCTTCTCAATATCATCCTCATTGATAACCGTTATTTCTTCGCCTTTAGCCAAATCTGAAAATTTCTTCTGCGCGAAAATAAGCTTCATTTCGCACAAATTAAAAATTCGCTGCGCTTCATTTGAATCAATCTTGGTTGGAAGAGGAACAACCATATTTCCAGACTTCATTATGCCAAAATAAGAGGCTATGAAAAAAATAGAATTTTCTGCAATAAGCCCAATCTTTTCGTTTTTATAGCCCTGAAGCGATAAATAATCTGAAAGGTTTTCAATTTTTTTGTAAATATCCCGATAGGAGATTCTCTCATATCTTCCAAGCAATAAGTCCTTGTCCAGACTCTTCGATTTTTCGAATATGAAATCTACAGCGTTCATAACTCTTTTATTCCGTGTTTTTTTAGAATATCCTTTATTACCTTTACGTTCTCCATTGCGGTTATTTCGTCTATGTCAAACTCAAGGCCATAAGCCTCCTCAAGGGCGGCGGTTATTTCGAGGTGCGTGACAGAATCCCAGTTTTTAGCCACATTATAGGCAGTTTCGTCCTTTATCTCCTCTTTCGGGACTCCAAGCTTTTCCGACAAGATTTCGATGAGTTTGCTCATGAATTAACAGTGCAGTAATTTAAATAGTCACTTGCAGTCACAAGCTAGGGTTTTGATACTAGAAGCTCTATACTTGGGTAAAAACCAAATGCCGTTATAGCCCAGTAAAAAGCTCCGCCAAGCCTGAGAAAGCGGACCAATTTTATCACGCCCAAGAAGTTTTGATAGTGTTTAGGCAAGTTCCTGAAATCGCCTTTGACCAAGACACTATTCAATGCGTCCAGGGAATAGTCTCTTTTATTCAAAAGATCGCGCTCTTTCAGCTTTCTTTTAACGCTCTTGTCAGTGATATAGTTTATACCATCTATAAAGCTAGGGTCATCTCCTTTAATTTTTGCGATAATCTTGAAGATAAATTTCGGCATCAGCGGCAGCATGAAGTAATGGTAATGTCCTTCATAAATCCAAAAATAGTTTGGGCATGCCAGATAAAACAGCCCATCCTTCTTTAAAACACGGGTGATCTCATCAAGGGATTTATCAACATCAGCCACATGCTCAAGGACAGTAACTGAGGTTATAAAGTCAAAATAATTGTCATCAAAGGGCAGGTTTTCGTTTCCGGTATTCTTGAAAAAGACATTGTTTTTCTTAAAATGCTTTTTTTTGATAAGCCCCATTTCATACAGGTCCTTTTGAATCTCGATTCCGTAAGCTTTTGAGAAAAACTCGGAAAGCGCGATTGTGTTGTGCCCTGCACCTGAGCCAATATCTAAGGCAACTTTCCTGCGGCAATTCTTAATCCGAGATTTTTCTATAATCTCGCAGGCTTGCTTTTTTGAGCATTTAAGTTCATTTTCAAAATCTACCTTGCTTGTACCCGTTGATATGTCTTTCTTTTTAGATAGAGCTTTTCTGATTTTTTCGTACTTTTCTTTTCCAGAAGATTTCATAATAGTTAGCTAGCGATAAACCATTACCATCGCCACAGAATATTCTTTTGAGTGGGAAAGAGAAACTTTTGTTTCAAAATTAAAGTTAGGATGATTTATCTTTAGCTCAGGCTTTCCATCCTTCAACAAAACTTCTATCTGGTTTTTTGCCAATTTAACTGGAGAAGCCTTGATTAAAGCCTCTTTAGCGCAAAATCTCACCGCTAAATGCTGTGAAGGGTCTTCCTTACCAAGGCAATAATCAAGCTCGCTTTCGGTGAATATTTTGCTTAGAAAAGCCTCATCGGTTTCCTTTCCCATAAACCGCGAATTCTCCTCAATATCCACTCCGATTCCGATAATTTCCATCATAGTTTACAGGCACTTTGCAGGAGGGATAATCTTAATCTCCCTAACTATTTCAAAAGCTTCGGCGTGCGTGGCTCCAATCTGAAATCCTCGGTATCTCGCCCGTCCTTCAATCCCAGAAAGCCAGGGTTCTTTGTGGTGCTCGAGCTGGGATTTATGGGCTTTTATGCTGTTCATTTTTGCGTCTATCTCACTCGAAATATCTACAAACGCCTGCGCCCGGAACACATCCGGCATTATGCCGCTTGGAATCATCTGCTCATACATATAAAGCGAGCCGCGGTTTTTCCTTGTCGCGGATATCACGGCCTTTGAGACAATCTGGTGATCCTGATGAGAATCCTTGTTCCAGCAGGCATAAACTATGTCGGGGGAATGGTCACGGATTGGCTTATCAAATAGGCCTATTATTTCCCTTGTGTGAGTCATCCGGTAAGGGTCAATCTCAAGAAACTCAATTTTTGCCCCAAGGATTTTAGCGGCTTCAATAGATTCCTTCTTCCTTATCTCAACATTTGAGGGAATAGTTGCAACAATAATAGTTACCTCATGACCGGCTTTTGCGTATTTTGCTATAGTTCCGCCCATCCCAACCTCAACATCATCTGGATGAGGCCCAAACACCAAAACTCTCATATTGTTACTTTATTTTAATTGATTTATGCCGCCAAAGCGTGAAATTAAGGAAAAACCCAGCAAAAAAGCTATAACCGTCCTGTTTAACGGCATTTCTTTCAGGCAGAGGCTGAGGGAAACAATAACGCACCCACCAGAAGGAATTGTCTATAAGACAAGGGTTCCGATTGAGAACATGAAGGCTGACCATGCCATGGCACGCCTTGGAAACGAACCAAAAAAAGAATTGTTCGCCCTAAAAATGATTGAATCCTTGAGGATACCGAATATCAGAAGAATACCTGAAAAATTCCTGAAGGGTGTTGATTTGGTCCACACGCCAAACCAGATGGTTCTTAACAATATTCCCTGGATTGTGGAAGTTGATAATTCCGCAGGCCTTAGTTTTTACAGGACAAGAACTACCTACAGCCTAACCGGAGGATTTTTAATAAAGAGATTTTTGAATTCAAAGAACTGCAAAAGAATAATTTGCCTAAGCGAGGCTTCCAGAAAGTGCATGGAAAACACTTTCAAAAATGACGGGATAAACAGAAAGCTTGCGGTAGTTTATCCATATATAAAGCCCAATCCTTACAAATGGCAGCCTTCAGGTAATGGCAAGGTGAGGCTGCTTTTTATCACAACAAACTTCTATGCAAAAGGCGGCAAAGAACTCGTTGCTGCTTTCAAAACCCTGGCCAAAAAATACAAGAATATCGAGCTTACAGTTGTCACTGCCTTAAGGCTTGTTGACCCAAAAATCCTGAATGAATCTAAAAAGTACCGCAACCTCCAGTTTGTCGAAGCCGCCTTCAGCAAGGACGAGCTTTACAAAAACTTTTATTCAAAGTCAGACATTTTCATAATGCCTACTTACCAAGATAGTTTCGGCCTTGTGTATCTTGAAGCTCTGGCTTCGGACCTACCGATTATAGCAACTGATATGTATGCCCTGCCAGAGATGGTCGAGCAAGGCAAAAACGGCTTTTTAATTGAAAGCCCAGTCAAATATTTCAATAAGGACTTTACGCCAAACAGGGCGCTTTTTGACGACCGTGTAGATATTGGAAAATTGGCTCAGAGAAACTTTTATCCTGGCGTTTCAAATGGGATTGTCAACTATGCTTCAATTCTTATTGAGGACGAGAAATTGAGGAAGAAAATGAGGCAGCACTCTATGAATCTTATAAAGACGCGGTTTTCAGAAGAGGTAAGAAAGAAAAAGTTAAGGGAGATATATGAAGAAGCGGTCTCAAGATAAGGAAAGTTTAGGCTATTTGAGCTTTAATTACAAAAGGGAGAATCGAGGGATTGTAGGCAACTTGGTTGTCAGCCTCATAAGAAAAAAATATGGTGTGGGTAATCATCATGAGTTATATCTCAGGTATTTCATAGAAAAGCTTGGGCTTGAAGGGAAGGGACGTTCTATATGTGAAATTGGCGGAGGCGACGGTTGGGCGATATCCTACAAAAGCCCGCTCATTAAAGAAAAGGTCATGGTAGACTATGACGACTATTATGGGAAAATGCTGGAGAGAGAGGGAATTAAATTTATTCATAAGCCCCTTGGAAAGGGTATTTTGAAAGGCCTTGGCGAATTCGATATTGTAATGATAAACCACGTTCTTGAGCATGTGCCTAACTATGAAATTGCAGTCAAGGAACTTTATTCGCTTACAAAAAAAGGCGGATTCGTAATCGTAAGATGTCCCAACATAAAAAAAGTCAAATTTATTTTTTGGGATGACCCTACCCACTGCAAACCCTACAGCCCAAAGAGCCTTGAAACGGTGTTTAGAAAGGCAGGATTTGAAACGGTTTTGCTAAAAGAATTTTCTTATGATTGGTTTGTTTTGGGGTTTTTACTTGGAAAAAGATTGCAAGACAGGCTCATGGGGATGAATGCCGGAGAAATCCTGTATATCGGAAGAAGACCCGGTTAATTTCTGAGAGCAGATATACTTCTATAAAGACAGCTTAGTTTAGGTGGAACATGTGCGGAATATTAGGACAGCTAAACTTTAACGGGAAAATCGATAGTAAACGGATTAGCGCACTCAAAAAGTCCCTTACAATGATGAAACACCGCGGCCCTGATGCTGAAGGGACATTTATCCGGGATAACTTATTTTTTGGGCAGAGACGGCTCTCCATACTAGATGTTTCAACCCGGGCGAACCAGCCTTATTTCTTCAAAGAATATGTGCTGATTTTCAATGGTGAGATTTATAATTTCCAGGAGCTTAAAGAAAAGCTCACGAAAAAAGGCCACACTTTCAAAACTACTTCAGACACTGAAGTACTAATCAAGGGACTTGCAGAATTCGGAGACAAGTTTATCGACATGATGGATGGTATGTGGGCGTTCTGCCTCTACAACAAAAAGAAAAAAACATTTTTGCTTTCGCGCGATAGGATTGGAGAAAGGCCTCTGTTTTATTACAAGGACAAAGAAAAATTCATTTTTGCCTCCGAGCTTCCGCCAATTCTTGTTCTTCTTAAAAAAGATGAGAAAAAAATCAGCTACGAACGATTATCTCAGTTCAACCTTTATAACCTTCGCCATATCCCAGGAGAACTTACGCCCTTCGAGAAAATAAACAAACTAATGCCCGGGTACAACATGTATATAGAGAAAGGCAAAATTAGCTTTAAAAAATATTTCAAAATCCAAAAGGAAAAAATCAAAGAGCCTCTTAAGGAATTTGACTCGGTCTTTAAAAAGTGTGTAATGCAGACTATGGTTTCAGATGTTCCTGTCGGGATACTTTTTTCAGGAGGAATTGACACCTCCTTAATTGCATCGGTCCTTGACAAGAAAAAACTGAATGCCTACTGCTTTGGCTGGGACGAAAATGATGCTGAGATTATACGGGCCAGGCAGGTTGCTAAAGAACTCAATATGAAATTTAAGGAAGTTTATTTCGACAAATCTGAGTGCAGAAAGAACTTCTTAGAAAAAACACGCGAAATTATCAGAATTTATGGCGAACCTATAAACCTTTTCCAGATAGCCTATTCAGAAATCATATTGAAGGAAATGCGAAAGGATGGGATAAAAGTGGCAATTGGAGGCAACGGCGCTGATGAGATTTTCTATGGCTATGACGGGGCAAATAAAACCCTCCTTGTTTCTACGATTAAGGATTTAGCTGACAGAACTCATCTTAATTCTGCTCTAGGCATATTGCCGCAAACTAGACTCTTGAATAACCCTGCCTGGAAAGCTAAAGCAAAAATATATGAAGCTGAGATGGAAAAACGAATCAATATACGACAACCTTCCCGAAAATTTATCTTGTCTGGC
>Ga0105092_10001196_pt1 | contig 13838 bp, 18 predicted proteins | sample PPLLak2March2015_FD_87021 | JGI IMG/M metagenome (GOLD analysis project Ga0105092, IMG submission 87021) | Freshwater sediment microbial communities from Prairie Pothole Lake near Jamestown, North Dakota, USA - PPLs Lake P7 Core (1) Depth... | ecosystem: Environmental > Aquatic > Freshwater >... | reverse complement strand
TTACTTAAGTCAGGCAATTTATAAGAAACAGCTTCATATTGGCAAGAGCATATATGGAACTGAGTTAAAATCTGATTTTGTGCTATTCCACCCAGAGAAGCACCCAAAATGCTTATCTATAGAAGCGAAGTGGCAACAGAGTAGCGGTTCTGTAGATGAAAAGTACCCTTATCTTGTCGTGAACATTCAAACGAAGTATCCCTACCAAGCTATTATCGTCATAGATGGTGATGGGTACAAGCCAGAATCTAAAGCATGGCTTAAAACTCAGATAGGAAACAATCTTTTAGCGGTTTTCAGCATGTCAGAATTTAACAAGTGGGCAAACCAGAAAAACCTTTAATTGGGTCATATAAGTATATAATTACCTTATTTTTTTGTTTTTGAACGGTCATCCAACCTCTTAAGGATTATGTTGTTTGGATATTATGGAAATAAGAGATCAGATTTATGATTTTTTAAAATCACAGTGTTATGACTCTTTAGTTTTTGCAGCAACTCACGGCAAACCTTTGGTAGTCAACTTCGAAGACCTGACAAAGCATGCCGTTGAGGTTGCCGATAAGCTCCTTGAGTCACCGGAAGAATATATCGAGCTTTTTAATGAAGTTGTCAAGGATTTTGACCTTCCTGAGACAATAGTGCAATTCAAGAAACTTCCAAACAACACAAATGAAAGAATCAGGAACCTGAGAGTAAGGCATTTGGGAAAGTTCATGACCGTTGATGGGCTTGTAAAATTAGCCTCTGACGTTAAGCCAAGAATTTATGAAACTGTCCATGAGTGTCAGGAGTGCGGCAACAAGTTTGAGCAGGAGCAAAGAGGCGGCGCATTAATTAAGCCGTTTGTATGCCCTAACTGCGGAAGACGAGATGGCCTTAAGCAGACCGACAAGAAAATGTTTGACTCAAGATGGATTACCTTAGGTGAGCCTTTTGAGATTACCACTGGAGAAAAGCCGGGTGAACTGAGAGTTTTTTTGAGAAGGGAACTCACAACCCCGGATATTCAGAGGCAAACCGACCCGGGTAATAGAATACTGGTTACTGGTATTTTAAAGGAGCTTCCAAGAAAACTGGGAAATGTTGATTCTACAGAGTCAGATATTTATCTGGAGGCTAATAATGTCCAGCCTGCTGAACAGGACATAATTGACCTCAATATTTCCAAGGAAGATGAGGAAAAGATTTTGAATTTAGCAAAAGACCCTCTTGTCGTAAAAAAGCTTGTCAATTCAGTTGCTCCTTCGATCTATGGGAATGATGAAATAAAGGAGGCTATCCTTCTGCAGCTTTTTGGCGGCGTGATGACTGAGCACCCGGATGGAACGAGAATCAGGGGCGACATTCACATATTATTGGTTGGAGACCCTGCAACGGCAAAGTCGCAGCTTTTGAAACTAACGTCAAGGATTCTTCCCCGGTCAAGATATGTTTCGGGTAAAGGCGTTTCCGGCGCGGGTTTGATTTCATCTGTCCGAAAAGATGAGTTTACCGGAGGGTGGGTGCTTGAGGCTGGTGCGCTTGTGCTATGCAACCATGGGCTGCTTGCAATTGACGAGTTTGAAAAAATGGCCCAGGAAGATATGGTTTCAATGCACGAAGCTCTTGAGCAGGGAACTGTTTCAATCGCAAAGGCAAGCATTGTCGCAACTCTTCCTGCCCAGACAACGGTCCTTGCAGGCGCTAACCCTAAACTAGGAAGGTTCGATATATACACTTCAATTGCAGAACAGATAACTGTGCCAACAACAATCATGTCTCGTTTTGACCTTAAGTTTGTGCTTAGGGACATACCCAATCCTGAAGCTGATGAAAAACTGGTAAACCATGTCATGAAGTTAAGAAGCAACCCGGACCAGATAGTCACTGACATTGAGCACAGCCTTATCAGAAAATATATTATCTATGCAAGGCGGACTATAAAGGAAGTTAAGCTTACTGATGCTACCTTAGAAGAATTCAAGAAATTTTTTGTTGACATGAGGGGAAAATATACAGAAGAAGATAAGATTGTTCCAATCACGTTTAGGCAGTTTGAGGGCCTTATGAGGCTTGCACAGGCTTCTGCCAAGATTCATCTCCGGGACAAAACAGAAAAGGAGGATGCTACGAGGGCAATAAATATAATGCAGGTTTCATTGCGGCAGTTAGGTTTTGACGCTGAAATGGGAAAGATGGACATAGACAGAGTTGAGAGTTCAGTTTCTGGAGGGCAAAGGTCAAAGATGAGAGTGCTGCTTGACCTTATAGATAGGATTCAAGCTGATATTGGGGAAGTTTCGCTTATTGACCTGGAAGCAAAAGCAAAGGAAGAGGAAGTGCATAACTGGGAAGAGATGGTCAGGAAGCTAAAGATGGAGGGAGTCTTGTATGAGCCTAGGCCCGGGTTTATCCAGAAAGCCTGAGTTAGCTTAGTTTGGATTGGGTTGCTTTTTTCTCTTTCCCCCCAAGCTCAATAACCATCCCGTCAGTTGCAGCAATTGTTTTTATTCCAGTTTCTTTCTCAATCCATTTTGCTTCCCTCTCTGCGACTCCGAAAAGCATCTTCATTCCCAGATGCTGCAGGATTGCCAGGTTAGGATTAGCTTTTTCAATCAAGGTTCTTGCATTATCCGATGTCATGTGGCCATAGTTGGGAGTGTTTCTTGGCCTCAGGCAATTGATGATCAGGCAGTTGCAGCCTTCAAAATAATTTTCCTGCCCGGGGTAATATTCGCCGTCAGAAGTGTAGCCTAGTTTTTCACCGTTCTCGTCAGTTAAGACAAACCCAATGCATTTTTCTTCAGAGTGCTTGCATTTTGTCGCTTTGATTTTTGCGCCTAAGATTTCAATTTCTTCATCAGGCTTAAGCGAATGGTAAGATTCAAGCACATCAAGGTGGTATTTTGGCACAATTGTCCGGTCAGAGCCTTTATTGTTAAGAACGCTTTCGCTCGTAATCAGAGTCCCTCTTTTTTTCTTTGCGCCGAGAGTCATGGCTTCAATAACCATTTCAAGGTCGGTATAATGGTCCGGGTGGGCATGAGAAACAAAAATTGCGTTATTTTTTTTCAGGTCTTTTTTAAATTCCCTTGCTCTGACAAGAGCTCCTGGGCCTGGGTCAACATGCATTTTGAGTTGGACTCCTTCAACAATAAAGCCGCCGGTTGCCCGAAGCTGGCTGATGACTACATGCCGGCCGCCGCCGGTTCCAAGAAAAGTGAGTTTCATAATCTTAAAGGCAAATTGTAAAGAAGAGTTTAGAATTGGTTGTGCCCATATATTTGCAGATAGCCTTGGGCTAAAGCATAATTGTTAAAGCGCCTGCTTGGGCCCCAGGTATCAAACTCAGTTAGCTCAGCCATTAGCTCAATATTTCCAAATTTTTGAAGGTAGTTGTAGCCTTTGATTTCGCCAGGAGTTATTGAAAGGTTTCTCATAATATCATCGGATTGGTGAGGCACACGGGCAAATGCCATGCAGACAAGCTTGTATTCTGGTTCAGTAAGGTGATCATATTCCCTGACCACAAGGACAGCTGGATCGTTTGAGCTTATTGTTGCTGGAATTTTATCCAGGGTGGGCATAATTTCGACAATACTTTTCATTCTACCTTCCTTTCGGCTTATTTTTCCGCAGCAGATATTTATGGCTTTGTAAAAATCTTCCTTTCTCCTGAAATAAGCGGTGGGCTTTTCATCAAATATTATTTCTGCCAAAGAATATTGTTCTTCAAGAGGCTCTTCATATAAGGTAGCCTTTTCCTCCAAAAGGCACTCAGGAACATTTAAGCACTGGCTGGCCAAAGCTCTTTCTGGCAGCGAGATTCCCAAGGCATAATTCATGTCTTCGCTAATCAGCTTTACATTTTCCAATATCATATACTTACTTCAAGATAATAATTTAAAAGCTTATTGTCTTTTTCGCCCCGCAGGCCTCGCACTTTATCACAAAATACCGGTCTTCTCTCTTGACAATCGTGTCTGGCTTTTTGCACTCGCCGCAGTAAACAAAAGTCTTCATATATTTCTCAATTTTGTCCCTTACCAGAGGGGATTTTGTCTGCATAGTCAGGCGTCCCCGGTCAATTGAGCCGGGCGCTGCCAATTCTTTTAGAAGAAACTTGGATACCTGCTGCGGGTCTCTCCTGATTGAAGCGCAGAATTTGTCAAAGTTTGTTATAATCGTCTTACTGCCCTGGACTGAAACAATAGGCTGGTCTATCTGTATCCTTTGAGCAACTTCTCCCTTTTTGACCACGCTATAGACCTGGTCAAGCATTTCCTTGTAGTCCATAATAAGGTTAATTAAAATTTATGGTGGAGGATTGCAATCTATGCCGGGAACTTCGGAAAGGCAGGCACATTGTCTACAAAGATGATTATTGTTTTGCCATAGTTGCCAAATGGCCAATAAAGAGAGGGCATATAATGGTTCTTCCGGCAAGGCATGTAAGCGACGTTTCAGATTTAAGCGAAAAAGAGGCAAAGTCGATGTTTAAGGCCATAAGCCTCTTCCAGAAGGCTTTTCCCAAGCTCTATGGAAAAGACGCGATAGTTATTCAAAACCCTGTGGAAAGGCGAACTGAAGCCCATATTCATTACCATATTCTTCCGACTTCGGCGGGAATTAGGGGGCTTTTTTCAAAATTTGAGGGAACTCCCTATAGGGAAGATGCTTCTCAGGAAGATATGGATAAAATGGCAGAGGAAATTATGAAAGAGGTAATTTGCAAAAGTAATATTACTATCTAAGATTTATCATGGCAGAAGACATACTTGATTGGGCCTGTCCCGGAACGATCTATTCTCTTGAATTGAACGGAAAGGCAACTGTAGATGATATGCTTATGGTTTATCAGAAGCTTACCGAAGATATGGATTTTACCGACATGATTTTAGACCTTAAGTCTCCCGTGCTTTTGATGAAAGGCGATGAAGTCATAAGGCAGAATTTCAAGGAGTTAAAGGCAAAAGGCGAAAGGATAGGATTGTCATTTTATGACAATTGGGACTCTCCTGAAAGTGATTACCGAAAACTTTCTTCCATCGCCCGAGGAAGTAGATATAAGATGGTGGAGCGTGATGGCAGGTGGGCCTATACGCCGGCTTAGAAGAGGATTAAAAAGGTTAAAACTAACTTATATTATCCCGCGGTGGCTCAATGGCAACCCTTTTCTTTAAAAGGAAAAGGTCTGCACCCCAAAAGTGGGTTGCGCAGTCATTTAAGAGCGTCCGGCTGTAGTGTTTGGCTTTCTTGCCAAATGCGTTCGCTTACGCTTTCGCAGGCACCGGGAGGTTGTGAGTGAATCCTTTTCTCGCGAGAAAAGGCTTCAATCCCAAAAGAGGCAGATTCCTGCTTCGCAGGAAAATTACCGTAAGTTTGGCGGAAAGCGAAAGCTTCCGTTAAGTTTACTTTGGGGTGAAGACCTTTCTCAAAGGCTTAAATGAGGAAAGGGTTTCCACAAATTCAACTCTCACCCGCGGGATCAGTTCAATTAATATTAGGTTATCTATTACTTATGGCTATTCAGGAGATTGTTTGCGGCCTGTTCAAATTTGGTAAGGTCTGCAATACGATTCCAATGGATAAATTGCTGATTGAATATATTCTGGTTCCGGCGGTTATTTCGATTCTTATAATCTATTCAGTCACCCGACTTATGTTGAGTGGCCTTGACTTGAAAGTACATTCATTAATTTCGATTACTGCCTATATTGTGTTTGTTTATTCGGGTTTGTTTGGAATACTCGCGCCGATGATGTATGGCTTTATGTACTTTTTCTTAATCATAGGTGTTGTTCTATTCTTTGCAACTAGGGTTATTAAGCCAAGTACGATGCGTGAAATCGGAAGAGGCAGCTTAAAGCTTGGTGAGATGCGTGGTGATATAAGAACAATAGATCGCCGTATAAATCTAAAGAAGACCGAAGCCGACGAACTGAAGAAGAGGGCAGAGGATATGCAGAAGAGGGGGGATATTACCCCAAGAGAGCGTGCAGTAATAGATATTCTTGCTCAGCAGGTAGATAATGAGGTAAATATACTCAAGACCCAGATACATAAACTGGAAAAGTTCGATCCCAACGCCGCGCTTAATCGTAAGCAGGATGCTGAGCGGACAATAGATGACCTGTTATCAAAAATGGTGGCTACAATGAATAAAGATGGCCGCTATTCTCCACAGGAAGTGGATAACCTTGTTTCAACAATGCTGAGGGAAAGCAAAAGAAACCAATGATTTTGTTTGAAAAGATATTTATTAACTACGATGCGAAGTGTCTTTGTTACTGTATCTCGGGTGCACATCTTTAGAACTGGGGCGAGAGTAGGCATTTCTTTCTAATTCTTCTTTTTGCTTATTCATGCCTTTTTTAATATCCTTGGTCAAGCTGCGAGAATACTCGTCTATGGTTTCACCACTATGTGCAAGAGCATGTTCAACAAGCTCCTTTGTAAGACCTTCTAGTGAAGTTTCATTTTCTTTTATATAGGAATTTAGAAGTTTTTCATCCTCATAGCCTCTTTTAATCAAATAGGTCTTTGCCATCTCAATAATTGCGCGGTAACCCTGATTCGGATCTTTTTTTGCGCTTGGCTGAGGCGTGGTTGGTTTTTCCACATATTCGGTTTTTTCAGGCGTGCTATCTGGTTTGGGGGTGGGCAAATTTGCGGTTTTCCAGGCAAGCGCAGTAATTACGCTAAGAAGGTTTTTCTCGGTAGTCTGCGACATAGTCTCCAGCTCGGTTTTTCTTGCATGGCCTGCATATACGTCATTTGTCTGCCCCATTTCGATAGTTTCTGCGAATATCCCTAAGAAAGGCGAGGCGGCATATTTTACAACAGATGCCAGGTCTTCACCCCAGTCTAATGCGGATAAGTAAATATCTCCCTTTTCTTCAACATGCATTTTTCCAGTTTTTGGGTCAACAATCATTTTTGAAGCTCTACTGGAAGTCATACTGTCAAGAAATGACTCATATTTCCCGCTCAATCTATCAATCACGTTGAGTACGGCATCAGATAATTCGTTGGAAGTTCTAGGTGCCGATGCAATTCCGGCTTGTTGTGCAGTGATTAGCGCATTGGAAAGAGTTTCAGGAGTCTGTCTTGGAGGAAGATCGTAAGCCGCGGCTGCTGCAGGAGCGACACTTTTCTTTTTTTCATCTGCCATAAACTAATTTGAAGTCTATATATTTAAAAATAATCTTCGGTTCGATAATATATAGCTTCAAGAAGATAGTTCTAAAGAACCCCTTAATTATTAATACCCAAGTAATAATAAAGGCACTATTGGAAAGTGGTTGCTTTTTTTGAATATGTCAAAAAAGATTGATATGAAGAAACAGATAGAGATGCTCAGGAGATTGGGTATTAATGAGCTTGCAGAGGATATTGAGAGACTTGGGAGTAGTGAGCAGCCTGGAACTTGGAATACTGGCACTAATTACCCTGCATACGAGAAAACGCTGTCTGATGGTACGCCGGATGCTTCGGAACTACGGGTGCAAAAGAGGGATTGGGCTAGAGAGAAGATGAAGAAAGAGAAATCCAATGAAAGCGAGCTTGAAACTTTGAGACGGAAGTGCAAGAGCTATGAAAAAGAAATTGGTAATTTAAAGGCTGAACTGGAGAGCGAGAGAGGATTTGCCAATCATCTAATGGAGAAGGACTTGAAGAGGAAGTCCTCTTTTTCCCGAGGCAGTTATCAATATCCGTCCGAACCGAGCTATCATGGGCCTCTTTTCAGCGAACCTCCAGGTGTGCCTAAGGATGAGATAAGACCTTTGGACCAGATGCTCTCTTGCGTTGGTAATTCAAATATCCCAAACGCAATAGCCCTGCGGTATAGGGGCGATATCCAAGAAGGCAGATGCATGTATAGGGCAACAGGTCGGTATCTTATGTCAAATGATGGAAATATTTTCGATGTAAATATGATTTATTGCACTCGTGAGTGTGATTTTCGAAGGGGGATTGGGTAAGAATCTGATGATCCCACCCAACAAAAAATAACCTATAAAACCCTTAAAAATCAAGCAAAATTACAAAATCTCCTTTTCTGAGACGATGACAAAATCGCCGACGCTCTTTACTGTTGAGAAGGGGATGATAAACCGCCCCCTTTCATCAGTTTCAAAATTCATCTGCTCGACCATCTTTGTCGGGGCCTCGATTATTATGTTTAGAAGCTCGCCGCTTTCGATTATGAAATTAATGTCGCCGATAAGGCCGAATTTGCGCCCGGTTTCCTCAGAAACGATTACCTTGCCTATAATATCCTTGCACATCGCGTCCATAAATAAGAATAGATATTTATATAGTAGGTTTTGGATTCTGCTTAAGAGCCTCAATAACCTGCTTTCTGCCCAAAACATTATGCAGACCTTCAGGATTTATTTCTAGGGCAGCATCATAGCACTTTAGGGCTTCTTCGTATCGACCAATGTTTGAAAATGCTTCTGCTTTGTAATTTAAAAGCCGGGATATAGCGCTATCAAAAGCCCCCAAGGATTCTTCGTTTTTTCCAATCTTGAGTAGTGCCAGTGCTTTCTTATGAAGTGCAAGCTCATTTTGAGGATCAATTTCGAGAGCTCGTTCATAACACTTTAGGGCTTGGGAATAATTTTCATTGTACTCCAGCAATTTTCCTCCATTATTGAGAATGCAAGCCAGGATGTACTCTTTAGGTTTTGTTTTAGGCTTATTTCCGAAACGATCTTGGTAGTAAGTATCTGGATGAGATGCATCAAAATCCAGATTATTGTATTTCTGTGGATCTATCGAGTCTTTCGTTTTAAGAAATATATTTTCACTTCTGTTTTGGTCCATTACAGACCCGACTCTACATTCTTGGAACTTTTTAAAATCGGTCATTTCAAGATATGCAATAGCCAGAGCAGTATAAGTTATCTCTCGGGCACTGCCAGTCATAAGAGCATGGGTTATGGAATCATCTCTGTAAGGACAACCTTTCATATAGCTCAGCTTGAGAGGCGCCTGCTTTAAATCTGACATCTTTTTGATAGATTCGCTCGTAGGAATTCTCCTTCGGCCTGTCAAGTCGTCTATTCCAATCTGTGTAAAGAGCAGCCGCTCTGCAAAAGAAATGTCCGAGTCCACAATCTCTTCACCAGTTGTAAACATTGTTGTCACCTAATTGTAATAGTATAATGATATATAAATACCTACACCAACGCTTTTTTATTGCCTTCTTATTTTTTATTTTTCCTTATTATGGCGAAAAAGCTAGTGGAGGTTTCGGATTCCAAGGCAGTCGAAGAGACTGTTCACACCCAAATGGGTGTAAAAGCTGAAAAGACCGAGAAATCCACAGAAAAGGCACCTAAAGCTGAAAAGAAGCCAAAGATGGAAAAGAAAGAAAAAGTAGCAAAAGAGGAAACTCCAAAGGAAGCAGAAACAAGAGAGCCTTTGACGCCAGTTGGAGAAAACGCAGTTAAAGCGGCCCCTATAGTAAAAGCAGAAGAACCCAGAAAACAAGGCAAAAAGGGAATAGTTCACATTTATTCAAGCGGCAATAACACAATTGTCCATATTACAGATGTTACTGGAGCAGACACGATTTCAAGAGTCTCTGGCGGCATGGTTACAAAGCAGGATAGGCTTAAGGGAGCGCCTTTCCAGGCAATGCTTGCTGCCGGCAAAGCGATAGACGCTGCTGTGGCGCAAGGCGTCACAGATGTTGATATTTTAGTAAGGGCACCTGGAGGCCACAGGGAAATGGAGATTGGAAAAGGAGCTGAGCAGGCAATTAAGGCATTTTCAAAAAGCAAGCTTAAAATCGCAGTAGTTGAGGAAGTAACCCCAATAATCCACGGACACATGAGAAGAAAGGGTGGAAGAAGGGGAAGGAGATTGTAGTTTCTAAAATCTAAACAATTGAAATGAGAGTAAGATAAATAAAAACTAGTTTTTGGATTCAAGAGGTTTATACACTATTCGCTACGGGACTTTTGTAGATATCTATAGCCCCTAATGTTCCATAACCTAATCGCCTTCCTGCCCAGGCACATGCTAGGGAAGGAATAATATCTCCGTTGGTCACATAGAGCGTGCCGAGTAATGCCGCTAGCCCTACTGCGTTAGGAAGAACCTCTCTTTTTGCGGTTTCTTTCCAGCCAGTACCTGAATATTCATTCATGTTTATCACCTAAATATAGTAAACCTAGGATATATAAATACTTTTCTGTTGGATATAATATCCATTGCAGAATATAATTCTCAAAAATCTTCCAATCCTAAGCCTTCTTTCGTCTTCCAGTTCTCCTTGGGGCGATTGAACCAACTTTCTGGCCAGGAGGAGCATTTCTGGAAACACTGGTCGATTTACCAGGTCCGGTTTTGCCTCCGAATGGGTGGTTGCAAGGGTTCATCTTGCTTCCTGAGGTAATTGGGTAAAGTTTATTCTTGGATTTCATGTGCCTTAACATCAAGCCTGCCTTAAGGAAAGGCTTGGCTGGCCTGCCAAATCCTGCGGGCTTGCCAATAACCGCTCTGCAGTTGCCCTTGAACTTTTTAAGTGCCTTTGAAGGCATTTCTAAGTATACGCTGTCTTTTTCGTGTGATTTTACCGTAGCATAAGACCCTGAGGATTTGCACATTTTGCCGCCATCGCCAGAAGTCTTTTCTATGCAGAAAACAGTAGTCCCATCAGGAACCTTACTAAGAGGCAGAATATTGCCCGTTTCTGGCTTAGCGCCTTCAGAAAAATCAATGGTGTTATTCGTGGAAATATTGGATGGGGCAATCATTTTCTGGGTTGTCCCGTCTTCAAATTGTACATTCATAATTGGGGTGTTTCTTGCTGAAACATGCAATATATCGATAACCCTTGCCTTTCCGCTCTTATGTGGAAGCCTTACAGAAAGCTCACCATTAAACCTATATCGGGTTGCTCCCTTTCCTCTTTTTCTTACGATTACTAATTTTCCCATAACCTAGTTTGAAAAAATATTAATCTACCTGACTTGCCTACATCATCGAATATACCTCGATATAAGCCCCTATTACCAGGAAAATTATCGCAGCAATAGTCAAAAGCAGGGCATCTTTCATAACAAACCAGAAATGGTCCTTGCTTTCCCTGTGCCTTGTTATTGCTGCTGAAATAAGCCCGCCTGCAATTCCTGCAAAAATGTAGCCTAGGAACTCAAAGGAACCATGGGGCATATAGGAGAATAATACCAAAGGAATGGACTGAAGGCCAAGAAGGGCCTTTGCCCCCTGCCCGACAACAACCCCAAGGACGGTAGCGTTCCAGGCAATGAGGAAGAGCGCGCCGGAAGCATAGAAAAGTGAGAAGACAAAGCATATTGCCATAACTCCGAGGTTGTTGATAAGTATCTTTTCAAAAAGAGTTGGCTGGGTGAGGTTTCCGGTAATCTGGTTGATTATTGATAGCTGGTCGGAGAATATAATTGAGGTTGTCTGTTCAGGAAGAATTATATAGGCCGCTGAAATCGTCACAGAAATTCCAATTATGATGAAAATATAGTCCAGAATCAATCCTCCATGCCTCTGAAGAAAGCCACCCTGGTAAATATATTTCCAGAATTCATTGTTTTCTTTCTGTTTTTCGTCGTGCTTTATCTGGATAATTGCTGAAGGCAAAAGCGCCATGACTACAAGCGCTGTCAGGAAAAGCCCGTTTTGTGACAAAAGCTTACAAATAATAATCGCTACTGCGGTTCCCACAGCCCCTTGTATTACAGCTTCGCTTGGATGCCTTCTCAATGTGTGAGTGCTAATCAGGGACTCAAGGACCATAATATATACAGCTTAGATTATATGTGTGAATATTCATACTGCAATTTAATGCTGTAGATGGGTAGTTATAAATATCTATATAATTATGCACATAGGCCATTATTATTTGTAAGTAAATAAATTACCTGAAGATGAGCAAGGCAATCTGCTTAGGATGGCAATTGCTCTAGAGAGCGGCGCTTCTGTAGAAGAGATTCAGGCATATGCATCTAAGCTGGAAATTTCTCAAGGTGGTTCTGATGAAGCTGCGGCTGGATCCGAGAAAAAGCCACCTGGCCATAAGTCAGAATCTGCAGAAAAGAAACCACGATACGATAGGCAGAGTAATGAAGCAAATCATTATAAACAATTGCTTTTTGAGATCATTGGAAAAGATGTCTGCGTATTGACTGAAAAAAAGATTGAACGGGAGACGCCGGTTATTGAAAATTCCGGCGAATGCCCAGGTTTAGGGTGCGACCCTGTGAAGTATATGGGCCGCTCCAACTGCGGGATGCCAACCTTACCAAGGAATTATAAGTGAGTTAAGCTTAAAAATATTTGCGTCGACCGGGAGTTTCGCCAACAGCACCCGTTTTGGGGTGCAGACCTTTTGACCAAATTGGCCGAAAGGGTTGCTTCGAACCCGGATTGTTGACTGTCTTCGATTCTTTTTCTTTTGACGTGCAGGACTTCTCTAGGAAAGAAAAGTCTTGCTTGGAAGGCCAATGTCCTGCCATTAGACTATCGACGCATAAAATAGGTTGAATTAAAATATTATGAACCATTTTGAGATAAATTAGCTTTTAATTCGGGAAGTTATGGACCGAAATGAAGCAAATAAGCTATTGGCAGAAAACGTGCAAAGCAAAACTATAAGGAATCACTGTGTTGCTGTTGCTTCTATTATGGAAGGATTAGCGGGTAAAATGGGCGAGAATAAGGAAACCTGGTGGCTTACGGGCATTCTTCATGACCTTGACTATGAGAAGGCTGCTGGAAAAATGGAGCAGCACGGCCTTGAAACTGCGAAAATTTTGGAAGGCTTGGTTGGAGAGGAAGTGATTTATGCAATAAAAGCCCATAATGGAATTCACACGGGAGTTGGCGCAAAGTCGAATATGGATATCGCCCTTATTGCCTCAGACGCACTTTCCGGGCTTGTAATCTCCACGGCCTTAATAATGCCTTCGAAGAAAATATCTGAAGTCACATTAGAAAGCCTTGTGAAGAAGTTCAAAAAGAAGGACTTTGCTAAAGCCGTTTCAAGGGAAAAAATCATGACCTGCCAGAGGCTTAACCTGACTCGGGAGGAATTTTTTGGAATTGGCCTTGAGGCGCTTAAGGGGGTTTCTGGGGAACTGGGATTATAGCCTTTTAATTTTCATAATAACTTTATGACCGGAATGGTGTAACCTGGCTAACATAGGAGACTGTGGTCAGGGCTTTTCTTTGCAAAGAAAAGCTCTGGAGCAAAAGAAAGCAAATTCCTGCTTTGCAGGATATGACCCAGTTTCAAAGGCAGACATCTCTTGATGCGGGTTCAAAGTCAGGCTTTCTTTCTAAAGAAAGAACGCCCGACACCTCTAAGAAAGAACCGAAAACCGTGAAGGTTTTTGGCGCTGTTCAAGCTTTGGCGAAGAACAAGTGAAAATTTCTGGGTGGTCGAACCTTCTTGAAAAGGAGGGGCTGAAGAAATTCCCGCTTCCGGTCTATTTTCAATTAATGCTCTTTTAAAGTCTACGCCCTCATTGGAATATCCTTAGTCTTTTTTTTGACTCAATGAGTTCTACCTCTTTAAAACAATGAATTGCTTCGTCTATTCGACCTAATTTCTGAAGAAAAAGACCCATCTCATTCAAGGTGACTTGGTTTTTTGGATCTATTTTTAACGAGTCTTTAAAACTTTTTTCAGCATCAGCGTATTTTCCTACCTTCCATAAGTCACAGGCTTTTCTGGTTAGCGCTTCAACATCAGAAGGATTTATTCCTATAGCCTCGGTATAGCAATCTATTGCGGACTCGTATTCTTCGATATGATCCAGTACGACTCCTTTTCCTCTAAATACCATGGATCGCAATTTTGGAGG
>Ga0105092_10001194_pt1 | contig 13862 bp, 8 predicted proteins | sample PPLLak2March2015_FD_87021 | JGI IMG/M metagenome (GOLD analysis project Ga0105092, IMG submission 87021) | Freshwater sediment microbial communities from Prairie Pothole Lake near Jamestown, North Dakota, USA - PPLs Lake P7 Core (1) Depth... | ecosystem: Environmental > Aquatic > Freshwater >... | reverse complement strand
GCCCCTTTGCCCCTTTGCCCCTTTGCCCCTTTGCCCCTTTGCCCCTTTGCCCCTCCGCCCCTTTGCCCCTTTGCCCCTCCGCCCCTTCGCCCCGCTTGCGGGCCTTGCACCTGCGCGGGTATCTTTAGGGGATGTGTCGCTCGGTCTGGCTCGCTTTCGCGCTGCTGCTTCTCGGTGGTTTTGTGCGCGCGCAGGACCGCGTGACGGTCGAGATGCCCTATCACGGCGGAACCATAAAAATAACAGCGGACAAAGTCACCCGGGAAGCAGGCGACCGATGGACCGCCGAAGGCGACGTCATCGTTACCTTCGAGGACAGTGTCCTCAAAGCCCGCAAACTAACCTACGAGCCGGCGACCGAGAAGGCCAACGCCGAAGGACCGATTGACCTGAAACGAGGGGTCCAGTGGTTGCAAGGAAGCCGGGCCGAGCTGGACTTGAAGACCGATACGGGAACAATTTACGATGCCGACGGCTTCACCGATCAGGAGCTTTTCGTCAAAGCCCGAGTACTGATCAAGACGGGTCCGGCGACCTATCGGGCCAAAGACGGGTTTCTGACCGCCTGCGGCGAAGACGTGCCCAAGTGGAGTTTCACCATCAAGGATGCCAAGATTCCGCTCGGGGGGAACGCCAGGTTCACGCACACTCTCTTCAGAATCAAGAACTTACCGGTATTTTATCTCCCATTCATGCTGTTTCCCACCGACAAGAAAGAGAGGTCGAGCGGATTCCTTCTCCCGACGACCGGCAACTCGAGCAACAAGGGGAGGAGAATCAGCGAGTCTTTCTACCTGGTTCTCGGTCGAAGCGCTGACCTGACGATCAGCGAGACTTACTACTCCCAGCGCGGCTTCGGGCACGGTGTCACTTTTCGAACACGACCAAACGCGGCTTCGACCCTCGATCTTGACGGTTTCATGATCAATGACAGAAAGGACCAAGGCGGGGCAAGTTTCAACGGACTGGGCGAAACCAACTTCGGCAACGGTTATCGAGCGGTGGCTGACTTCAACCTGGTCTCCAACTTCTTGTTTCGCCAGGTCTTTTCGGAAGACTTTTACACCGCCACTCGCCCTACGGAGAACTCCCGGATCTTCCTGACCAAGAACTTCCCAATCGGCTCCGCCAATGTCCTGGTCTCCCGCGATGAGACTGTTTTCCCCGTTCGGAACATCATCATCCGCAGCACTCCATCTCTGATCTTTCGCACAACCGGGAGGCAGCTTTTCGGCCGTTCTTTATACCTGGATCTGGACGCGTCGGCTCGTGGTCTGAGCCGGACGGACCCTTTGGTGGCCGATACCGGAACGACGCAGAGGATGGACGTCTTTCCTCGGGCTTATGTCTCGATTCCCCTGTTTCAGGGCTTGCGCGCGACACCCTTGCTCGGCGTCAGGGAGACCTTCTACACGGACAGCCTGGTTCCAACTGAGTCGGGAGGCCTTTCGGTCAGCCGCGATGGCCTCCATCGAAACTACGTGGAGATGGCCGTGAACCTGGAAGGATGGGGGCTCTCCAAGGTTTACCGGAGCAAGTCCGGCTCGGGCTGGAAACATACGATAGAACCGACCATGCGCTATCGCTATTTACATGGTGTCGATGAATTCGATCAGATCATCCGGTTCGATGAAAATGACACGGTCGTAAACACCAACGAAGTGGAATACAACCTGTTCAACCGCTTTTTCGTCAAGCGCAAGGTCGACGGGGGGATGACGAACCACGAATGGCTTTCGATTCGGATCGGGCAGAAGTATTTCGCCGATCCGGATTTCTCGGGCAGCTTCGAAGCGGACAGAATCAATCAGTTTGCCCCCTTCACGTCTCTGACGGGATTTCACTTCGGCGGCATCCGCCGCAGTTTCTCCCCGGTTATCACGCAGGTCCGGTTTTCGCCGGATGGCTGGACGAGCTTTGACGTCCGGGGGGACTATGACCCCCTTTTCGGCCAGTACCGGAACTTCTCGCTCACAGGTTACCTGATTCGACCGGGTTTTACGGTGGGAACCAGCTACTTCGTGACTCAGAAGCTGGAGCCCGGCACTTTCGAGAGCAATCAATTCCAGACCTCGGTGTCGGTCGGGAGCCTGCAGCGTGGGTTGTCCGCTTCGACCTCGTTCAGCTATGATGCGGCCACCTCGCGGTTTCTCAGTTCGCTGTCCCGCGCCAATTACTTCTGGGACTGTTGCGGTGTCTCGGTAGAGATGCAATCGTTCAACCTCGGGGTACGGCAGGAGAGACAGATTCGTTTTTCCTTCTTCCTAAAAGGAATCGGTGCTTTCGGCACCATCAGGAGGCCGCCGAATGTCTTCTGACGAGGTGGCCGAGTCCGCCATCTATCTCTCGCTCGGTTCGAATCTGGGAAACCGGGAAGAACAACTGTCACGCGCGCTCCGGCTGCTCGAGGCGCACGGGATAGAGATCGTGACATGCTCGTCGCTCTACCGGACTGACCCGCTCTACGTCCTGGACCAGCCCCATTTTCTTAACCTGGTCTGTGAGGTGAGCACGCGGCTCTCTCCTCGCCAACTTCTCGATTCCTGTCTCGCGATCGAAAGACAACTCGGGCGAACGCGACGGATACAGAAAGGTCCGCGGGAAATTGACCTGGACATTCTTTATTTTGGCCAGGCGATCATCGAGGAGCCCTCCCTGGTCGTTCCGCACCCTCACCTCGGCGAACGTAACTTTGTGCTGGTGCCATTGGTTGAAATAGCACCCGAGTTTCATGACCCGCGCAGCGGTCTGACCATTGCGGAACTAAGAGATCGGTGCCAAGATCAGTCGGGCGTTGAAGCAGTGGGGAGGCTGGAGTGGTAAGTCCGCGGACGATAGTGCGGGGAAGCCTTTATTGTGGCCGGACTCTCCCGAGTCCGGCGCGTACATATTGGCACGCGCCATCATCCACGCGCCGGACTCTGGAGAGTCCGGCCACAATAAAGGCTCCCGCCTTCAGGAACGTACCGGGGGACGAAGGTATCGTATGATCAAACCGAAAATCATCTTCCTTGCTGTCCTGGCAGCTTCGTGCCTGCCTGGCTTCGCCGACAAGCTGCCGGATCGGGCGGAAAAGGCCGTCGACTATCAAATCAAAGTGCGCCTGGACGTGAAGGCCAAACAGCTCAATGGCCAGGAGCGCATTACCTGGCGTAATCCGTCCCAGAACTCCGTGGGCGACCTCTGGTTCCATCTGTACCTGAATGCCTTCAAGAATTCCCGCAGCACCTTCAACAAGAGTCGGCGCCTCGTTTCGGCGAAGGACTCCAGCTGGGGCTGGGTCGATATCGTCTCCATGACCCTGGAGAACGGTACCGACCTTACCAAAGCTATGACTTTTGAGCAGCCCGACGACGGGAATCGGGATGATCAGACGGTGTTGAGGGTGGGACTCCCTCAGCCCGTTCCGCCGGGAGGCGAAGTCACAGTCCGTCTTGTGTTTCGGGCTCAGCTCCCCGATTTGCGGGTCCGTACCGGGCATGCCAAAGGAACATTCATGGTGGCGCAGTGGTTCCCCAAGCTCGGCGTGTATGAACCGGCCGGAATGCGCGGGCGAGAGACAGGCGGCTGGAACTGCCATCAATTTCATCCAAACTCGGAGTTCTACGCCGACTTCGGCCGCTACTCGGTTGAGATGACGGTTCCTTCCAGCTTTCGTCTGGGCGCCACGGGGAGACTCCGATCCAAGAGAGACAACGGCAAAGGGGAGTCGACGTATCTTCACGAAGAGGACAACATTCACGACTTCGCCTGGACGGCAGGGCCGGATTACGTCCTCGTGAAGAGGAAATTTTCCGGCCGTGCCGACGTCACAGGCCAGGAGTACCGGCAGGCGTCCGAGTTGCTCGACCGACCCGTGGACGAGTTGCTTCTCTCCGATGTCGAAATGATTTTCGTGATGCAGCCCGGTCACCTGGATCAACTGCCACGTTACGAAGGTGCGGCGAAACTGGCTCTCAAATGGTACGGCCTGTGGTACGGACGGTACCCCTACCAGACGTTGACTGTCGTCGATCCCGTCGGACAGGGCGGCGGCGGGATGGAATATCCTACGCTGATCACCGCCGGTACAACCGCGTTATTCGCGTACCGTCCGTTTGATCGAATCCGTTTTCCCGAGATGGTGACGGTCCACGAGGCCGGGCACGAGTGGTGGTACGGCATGGTCGGCAACAACGAGTTCGAGGAAGCCTGGCTCGACGAGGGCATCAACAGCTACTCGACCGGTCGAGTGATGGAAAAGGGCTACGGGAAGCGGGGCACCATGATCCAGTTCCTCGGCCTCGACCTGAATGAACTCGACACCATTCGCATGCAGAACTTCCCGTCTCGGGTCTATGACAAGAGCCTTCAACCAGCCTGGTCCTACCAGTCCGGCTATTCCTTCTACTCGTACACCAAGCCGGAATTGATGCTCCGCACCCTGGAAAATTACCTTGGCCAACGGACGATGGCGAGGATCATGCGCACGTTCCACGAACGGTGGCGCTTCAAGCATCCCGCCTCGCAGGATTTCATCGCCGTTGCCAACGAAATCGCCGGCCGGGATTTGAACTGGTTCTTCGACCAGGCTCTAAAAGGGACGGGCATTTATGACTATGAGATCGCGGGAGTGTCCACGTACCCCGTTCCCAAGCGCCTCGGCCTGTTCGACGAAAAAGGCAAGAAGGTTTTGAATCCCGACAAGAAGGGTGAGAAGAGCCCGAAGGACAGTCCGAGCTCAAAACCCGAGGTCTACCGATCGGACGTCCTCGTACAGCGCAACGGCGAAGCCCAATTTCCGATCGATGTCCTGCTGGTCTTTGAGGATGGGCATCAGGTTGTAAAGCACTGGGATGGCAAATCCCGTTGGACCAGGCTATCGGTTGACTACAAGAGCCGCCTGGCGAGAGCCGAAGCAGACCCGAACCGTCAGATCGAGCTGGACGTGAACTGGGCCAACAACAGCAGGAGAATGAGCTCCGATTCAAGGCCGGCGGTCAAGCTGGCCTCGCACGTTCTCTACTGGCTTCAGGGCATGTTGGCTTTTATTGGTTTGGTGGCGTAATGAGGACACCTATGCATACCGCACAGGCTTTGAAAAAGGGGCTCGATGACATCAGGGCGAACAAAAGAGTGGTGCTGCTGCTCTGGCTCACCAATCTGATTCTCGCGCTTGCCTTGGCCCTGCCCCTCCTGGGTTGGCTCGACAAGCTCAGTGATACGAGCGAAGCCGACGTGATGCTCGAGCAGTTTTCGCTCAGGCTTCTGGTCGAGATCGGCTATTACGACTTCTCCGCCCTATGGCGGCTTGCCAGCCGTCTCTTTGTGTGGCTGATTCTGGCCGCCTCGCTGGTCAGCACTTTCATGTCGGGCGGCGTGCTCACGGTTCTTGCGAACCCCAGCGAGGAGCCTTTGCTGGAACGCTTCTTTGCGGGGGCCGGCCGGTACTTCCTGAGGTTTCTGGGACTTCTCGTCGGCGTCGGTACCTGTGCGATGGTCGTCCTGTCAGGCCTAAACCTGCTGATGGGCGCGATCGTGGCGAAGGTTTCCGAAAGCAGCTCGGAGGTTACACCACTGATCCTCGGTTTATTTCAGACAGTTCTCAGTATCCTCGTCGGTTCCGTGTTCCTGCTCGTCCTTCATTACGCCCGTATTGCGACTGTGGCCGACGGGCTGAGCAGCATAATCAAAGCCGTGCTTCGCTCGCTGGCCTTCGTCTTCCGTAACTTCCTGCGAACCTTTGCCCTCCTCATCTTCTTCGCCGCCGCTGGCGGCCTGGTTTACCTCGCTTATTGGATGATACGTGGCGTTCTGCCCACAACCAGCTGGCTTCTAATCCTGGCGCTGATCGCCGTCCAGCAGGCCGTGACCGTGGCGCGCTCGGCGCTGCAGTTGGGGCTGGTAGGAGCGGAAATGCAGTTGTATGTTCTGCGAAGGCCGAAGGTGGAGAAAATCAGCGGAGAGCCAGAGAGGCAGCCGGAATTGATGGCCGAGGTTGCCGATCCCGAGCCAGGGACAGAAGGGACACAAGGGACACAAGGGACAGAAGGGACAGAAGAGACACAAGGGACTTTAGGCTAAGTCCCTTGTGTCCCTTCTGTCCCTTCTGTCCTTTCTGTCCTTTCTGTTGCCCTGACCTGGCCGTCTAGTCCGACAACCCCTTCAGCCGCGGGTCCAGGGGTTCCGCTTTTTTCATCATTTCGTTCCAGGTCACCACGCGCCTCTCGTACGCCGCCGTCCGGCCGAGAACGGTTATCAGGTTGCTCTGTACGCTTGGCTCGGTGGTGGCATTCTGATAGTTGGCGCTCGAGATGTTCTGGTGAAAAGTCGCGATGTTGTTGATCGCGCCTTCGTCGTAGATCCGGTTGGTGTCACCACCCCGGTAGAAATTGTCGCCTCGTATGAGGACCTGCCCGCCGTATTCTGTCTCGAGCACGCCTTTCGAACCGAACAGCCGGTTGCGAATCCCTTCGGGCCGCGTTCCATGGCCTTTGAACTGCCTGGAGCTGAAGGTGATTCCGAGATTATCCGGATAGGTAAAGAGAATCGTGAAGTGATCCCAGCAGGTGCCCAGTTTACGGCGCCCTTTCAGTCCCCCGGTACCCAATGCTGACACCGGCGGCTGCTTCATGATCCAGTTCTGGACGTCGAGTGTGTGGATGTTCTGCTCCGTGATAATGTCGCCGGACAGAACACGATCCAGGCCCCAGGCGCGCAGCCGGTTCTCCGGGTTGGCCGCATCCGCCTCCAGGTACTTGTACTTCTCCTCGAAGGGGTTGTCGGCATGGTAGGTCGATTCGCCAAAAGCCATCTCGCCCAGCGCCCCCTCGTGAACACGCTTGATCGCCTCCTGGTAGAAGGCGTTGGCGCGGGTCTGGAAGTCGACCAGAAAGACCAGCTTCTTCCCGGTGGCCTGCTGGCTGCTCTTGCCTACGAGCTGGCAGCCGGGGACGTCGACGGCTATTGGTTTGGCGAGATAGACGTGTTTGCCGGCAGCTACCGCAGCAGCCGCCTGGTCGGGGTGAAAGTAAGGCGGACTCTCGATCGCGACCGCTTCCACATCGCTCTCCAGCAGACGCTTGTAGCCGGCCAGCCCCGTATATCTTCGAGCCTCCGGAACCTGCAGCTGAGTGCCGAAGTCGTCGACCCGGTCCCGGAAATAGTCGGCCCCGGCCACTACGTCGTACCCTCCGTGCTTCGCGAAGAACTTCGCGATCCAGGTGCCGCGTCCGCCGCAGCCGATGATCCCGATCTTCACCCTTGAGTTGGCTGCGTAGGACCGGACGATATGAGAGTCGAGCACCGATACGGTCAGGATACCCGCCCCGGCCCGTGTGGCAAACTGCCGTCTCGTCAAGGGGATCGACGATTGGCGATTAACGATTGACGATTTGCCGTCTTCTTTCTTCATTGCTGCCTCCGTTGTCCTTTTCCTCCTAGATTGTCAATCGTCAGTCCTCAATCGTCAACCAAGTTGGATGCTATAATACAAATTTCTTAAGGGCAGCAAATGGCCGAAACAAAGAAAGCTAAGGACGACAAGCAGAAAGAGGGTCAGCAGCACAGCACGCTTCGTGAATACTACGTCACAACCGTCGTCATGACTATTTTTGCCCTGTTCGTGACAACCTACGTTGTGCACCCCATGACCGTTCCGACTCCCTCGATGGAGCCGACGATCATGGTCGGCGACCGGCTGCTCATCGACAAGTTCACGGTCCGTAACAGTTTCCTCCCGCCGGTTCCCGGGACCCCGGAACATGAGATCCGCCGGGGCGACATCATCGTCTTCAAGTTCCCGAAGCAACCCGAGGTGCTGTACGTCAAGCGGGCGATCGGTCTCCCGGGTGACACAGTGGAGATTCGTTCCAAGAACGTCTACATCAACGGCCAGCAACTGGATGAGCCCTACAAGGTTCACTCGGACCCCAACGTTTATCCGGCCGATCCCTCCCATTTCTATATAGGTGAGGGCCAGCGCGATAATCTTTCTCCAGTGACGATACCGCCCGGGCACTATTTCATGATGGGGGATAATCGGGACGATAGTGCGGACAGCCGGTACTTCGGGCTGCTTCCACGGGACCACATAGTGGGGCGGCCCCTGATCGTCTTCTGGTCGTATGAAGATGAAAGAGACGCCTATCTCCGAACCTCAACACCCGAGGTCCTGAAACTCTACGCCGAGCGAGTGATCTACTTCTTCACTCGTACCCGCTGGAGCCGGATGTTCAGAGTAGTAAGATAGCCCCGCGGAAAAACGCAGAAGCAGCTGACGGCTGACGGCTGACAGCTAACAAAAACCCCTGCACCCATTTTGTCAGCCGTCAGCCGTCAGCTGTCAGCTGCTTCAATTCAGCCTTCAAGCATCAACAGGAAGGGTTCTTCCAGCGCCTCGCATACCCAGCGCAGGAATCGGGCTCCGTCGGCTCCGTCGATCAGCCGGTGATCATAGGAAAGCGAGAGTGGAAGCATCATCCGAGGTTGAAAGCTTCCCTCCCGGAACACCGGCTCCAGGGACGCCCGGGCTACTCCGAGGATCGCGACCTCCGGCAGATTCACAATTGGCGCGAAACCGGTCCCTCCAATGCCGCCCAGGTTGCTGACCGTGAAGCTGCCTCCCTGCATCTCTTCCAGCGTCAGTTTCCCGTTACGAGTCTTATCGGAGATAGAAGCGAGCTCCGCCGAAAGTTGAACGACATTCTTCTGGTCGACATCCCGGATCACCGGAACCAGCAAACCTTTTGGTGTGTCAACGGCAACACCCACGTGGAAGTAGTGCTTGAAGACGATTTCCCCCTTCTCCATGTCGAGACTCGCGTTGAATTTGGGGAAGACTTTCAGCGCAGATGCGACGACCTTCAAGAGGACCGCTGTGACCGTCAGCTTCCCGCCGGCCTTTTCGACCTTCGCCGAGTACTGTTTGCGGACCACCTCGAGCTCGGTAATGTCGGCCTTGTCGAACTGCGTCACGTGGGGAATCGTTGACCATGCGGTCGTCATCTGACGGGCGGTAGCGCGGCGTACGCTGGTAAATTGTTCACGGTGGATCTCGCCCCAGCGCGAGAGATCGGGCAACGGCGGGGCGGCGATGGGAGCCGACGGAGCAGCCGCAGGCTGCGGCCCGGCGGCCTTGCCGCTGCGTGCCGCCGCTTTAACGTCCCCTACCGAGATGCGTCCCGAAGGTCCCGTGCCCGCTACTGCGCCGATGTCAACTCCAATTTCCCTGGCGAAGCGCCGAACCGACGGGGCCGCTGGAACAAGAACTCTCTTCCCATTCCCCTGGACCGAAGATGGCGGCGCGGCCGGGCGTTCGGCGGGCATGACCCGGTCTCGCCTTTCCTGCTCGGGAGTTTCTTTTCGCGGTTCGGTCTCTTCCTGGGCCTCCGGCTTCGCGGCCGGTTTCTCAGCTTTGGCTGGAGGAGGTTTGACCGCAGGACCGGAAGCTGTTTTAGGCGGCTCCTTCGCCGCTTCGGTCTTTCCGCCGCCTTCCGCCTCCACGCTGATCACCGGATCACCCACGTTGACCGTCTGCCCCTCTTTGACGAGGATCTTGGCGACCTTCCCGGCGGTCGGGGACGGCACTTCGATGGCGGCCTTGTCGGTCTCGATCTCCAATATCGGCTGCTGCTCGGCGATCACGTCGCCTTCGGCGACCAGCAATCGGACGACATTGCCTGAATGAACGTTTTCTCCAAGATTAGGAAGCTTGAGTTCAGTGGCCATAGGAGTTAGTGTGCGAGTTACGCAGCTGGAAATTATCCACGAATTACACGAATTACACGAATTCTCCTATTCGTGTAATTCGTGTAATTCGTGGATAATTCCCGGCTGCTCGAGGTCATTTCAGAACCGGATTCGTTTTCTCCACATCTATTTCCAGCTCCCGGGCCGCCTCTTTGGCGGTCTGGGCCGGCAGTTGTTTCTCCGTTACCAAAGCGGAGATTGTCGCAAAAAGCACATGCCGCCAATCGACCTCGAAGAAATCGCGCAGAGCAGCCCTCGAATCGCTACGGCCGAAGCCGTCAGTTCCGAGTGCGACCAGGGGCCCGGGGAACCAGCGGCTTATCGAATAGGGGAGTGTCTTCACATAGTCTGAAGCGGCGATGAACACGCCTTCAGAATTGTCCAAACACTGCGTCACATAGGGGATTTTGGGTTTCTCACTGGGGTGCAGCGTATTCCAGCGGTCAACCTCGAGGCCGTCCCTCATGAGCTCTTTGTAGCTCGTAATGCTCCAGATGTCGCAGCCCACCTGGTACTTCTCCTCTAGTTCAGAACCGGCTTTAATCACCTCATTGAGAATCGCGCCGCTCCCGAACAGCTGAGCGCGCGCCTTAGGCTTCTCAAGCTGCGAGGATCGAAATTTGTACAGTCCCCGGAGAATCCCTTCCTTCACACCCTCCGGCATGGCCGGCTGGGCATAGTTTTCGTTCATCACGGTGATGTAATAGAAGACGCTTTCGTCCTTCTCATACATGCGTCTCAACCCGTCTTCGATGATGACCGCCAGCTCATAAGCAAAAGCGGGATCGTAGGCTCGGACTGCCGGGTACGGGTAGGCCAGAAGGTGGCTGTGCCCGTCCTGGTGCTGCAGACCCTCGCCGGCGAGCGTAGTCCGGCCGGCAGTGCCACCGACCAGAAAACCCCGGCACCTCATATCCCCCGCAGCCCAAATCAAATCGCCCACCCGCTGGAAACCGAACATCGAATAGTAGGTGAAGAACGGGATCGTCGTGACGCCAAGGGAGGAGTAGGCCGTGCCCGCGGCAATAAAGGAGGACGTTCCGCCAGCCTCGGTAATTCCCTCCTCCAGGATCTGGCCGTCCTTCGCTTCCTTGTAGTAGAGCAGCGTCTCCGCATCGACGGGAGCGTAAAGCTGCCCGACGTGAGAATAGATCCCGCGTTCGCGGAACAGGCTCTCCATCCCGAAGGTTCGGGCCTCGTCGGGGATGATCGGGACTATGAGCTTACCGATATCCCGATCGCGCAGCAGCTTCGAAAGCAGCCGGACGTAGGCCATGGTCGTCGAGACTTCCCGCCCTTCCGTACCTTGGTAGAACTCCTCGAAGAGCTTTTCGGACGGGATTTTCACCTTGGTGACCTTCGGCTGACGCTTCGGAAGGTAGCCCCCCAGTTTCTCCCGCCGTTCCTGCATATACCGGATCTCGACGCTTTCGTCCGGGGGCCTGTAAAAAGGCGCCTCTGCGACTTCTTCATCGGAGATGGGGATTCCAAAACGGGAGCGAAACTCGCGCAGCTCCTCCTCGTTGAGTTTCTTCTGTTGGTGCGTAACGTTCTTGCCCTCGCCCGCCTCGCCGAGTCCGTAGCCTTTGATCGTCTTGGCAAGAATCACGGTCGGGGAGCCCTGATGTTCAAAAGCGGCTTTGAACGCCGCGTAGACCTTCTCGGGGTCATGTCCGCCGCGGTTCAACTTCTCCAACTGCTCGTCGGACAAATGCTCGACCATTTCCCGCAACTGAGGGTCGACGCCAAAAAAGTGATCACGAAGATACGCCCCGCTTTCGACCGTGTATTTCTGATACTGCCCATCGACGATCTCACCCATCCGTTTGACCAGAATTCCATCACGATCTTTGGCAAGTAGCGGATCCCAGGCGCTCCCCCAGACGACTTTGATGACGTTCCAGCCGGCCCCCCGGAAAACGGCCTCCAATTCCTGGATGATGTTGCCGTTCCCCCGCACCGGGCCGTCTAGTCGCTGCAGGTTGCAGTTGATTACGAAGATCAGGTTGTCTAGCTGTTCTCGAGAGGCCAGAGTGATAGCGCCGAGAGTCTCCGGTTCGTCCGTCTCCCCGTCGCCGACGAAAGCCCACACCTTCGCATCCGATCGATCTCTGAGGCCCCTGTCCTCGAGGTATCGGTTGAATCGCGCCTGGTATATGGACATGATCGGCCCGAGACCCATCGAGACGGTCGGGAACTGCCAGAAGTCCGGCATGAGCCAGGGGTGCGGGTAGGATGACAAGCCGCCGCCCGGTGCCGTCTCGCGCCGGAAATTGGCCAGCTGCTCGACCGAGAGCCGGCCTTCCAAGAAGGCTCGGGCGTAGATGCCCGGAGAGGCATGGCCCTGGAAATAGACCATGTCGCCCGGATGACCGTCTGTCCGCCCCCGGAAGAAATGATTGAAGCCTACTTCGTAAAGGGTGGCGGCCGAGGCATAGGTCGAAATGTGCCCCCCGATCCCACTTTCCAGCCGGTTGGCTCTTACCACCATGGCCATGGCATTCCACCGGGCCAGGCTCTTGATCCTCCGCTCGATCTCACGGCTGCCCGGATACGGAGGCTGCTTGTCAACCGGTATGGTGTTGATATAAGGGGTATTAGCCGTAAAAGGGATGTCGACGTCGTGCCGTCTCGCATGAATCTGGAGCTGCTCCAGCAGTTTGCGCACGCGCTCCGGGCCTTGGCTCTCGAGAACATAGTCCAGCGAATCAAGCCACTCCCTGGTCTCGATAGCCTCCTCTTCGGAGCTCTGCTCTGTTTCTTGGCCCGCGGCTGCCGGCAATTCCTCTTCCTCTGCCGCTTGCTGTTCCTCTTTTTCCGGCTCGACAATCACACTCATCGTTTTTCACCCGTTCTATTTAGGAATGCCTCGAAACTTTACGACTTATTCAACGTCTGAATCGACGTCAGGCGTTGATGAGAGTTTAACTTCAGGTCGTACTCACCCGATTGGTTGAACTCCCACCGGAAGTCATGCTTATATGTTTTGTAAAGGCAAAGACGGCGCCCTGAACCACGCAGGGAACACCCTCAATTGTGAAGGAGCGTCAGGCCGGAATCAAGTCGGGGAGGCGAGCCTCCGCTTCGGATTTTCTGCTTTTGTTAACAAGCTTGGGTTGTAATCGGCGCAAAAAAAACTAAAATAATGGAGGAATTTTTTTGCATTAAAAAAAAGCAGTGATGAAGAACAGATACGCTCATTTTCTCCTTAGCCTTTGTATTGTCATAATAGCCCTCGCTCTCATCTGGCCCGCGACGTTTGTCAGCTCTACGGCTCGAGGAGTAGACGAGGAGAGTCGTCTACCTGTTCCTGTCGAAGCTGGATTCGTCGATAACGGGTCAGGGTACGAATTACCGCGTGTTCCGGCTCCAGTAGAGCCCTCCGCGGTGGAAGCTAAGCCCGAAGAGCCCCCGGCGTTCGATCCGGCCGGTCGTTATGCCGAAGTCGGGCGCAAGATCACCGCGATCGTCAAGAAGCCTCTGTACCGGCGCGCGGAGTGGGGAGTGGACATTCGCTCGCTCGAAGACGATTCCCCGGTTTTTGTTTACAACAGTGACAAGCTGTTTCCGCCGGCCAGCAACGCGAAGCTGTTCACCACGTCGACCGCCCTCGACCGCCTGGGCCCGAACTATCGCTTCAAAACCCAGGTGGCTTACGAAGGCAGCCGTGGACCCGGCAACCGGCTTACCGGAAACCTGGTCATTTTCGGTCAGGGTGACCCGGACTTGAGCGGCAATATTCAGAACCTGCCGAATCACTTCGCTCACTTCGATACCATGGCCCAAAAGGTTCGGGAATATGGCATTACCGAGATCGAGGGAGACATCATTGGAGATGACTCCTACTTCACCTTTGCCCCTTACGGGGAGGGGTGGACGGCCTCGGATCTGACCCGTGATTACGGGGCCCCGATCTCGGCGCTTTCTTTCAACAACAACCTGGTAACCCTGAGCTTGCGGCCGAACCGCCGGGTCGGGCAGCCGGCCAGCGCTTCGGTCTACCCGTCCGAATCGCTCCTTGACGTGAACAACAAGACCAGAACGGTCCGAAGGGGACGCAGCTCCGTGCAGTGGTATCGAAAACCGGGGACGGACAGCGTAAGCCTAAGAGGACAACTGCCGCTGCGAAGCGG
>Ga0105092_10001193_pt1 | contig 13865 bp, 14 predicted proteins | sample PPLLak2March2015_FD_87021 | JGI IMG/M metagenome (GOLD analysis project Ga0105092, IMG submission 87021) | Freshwater sediment microbial communities from Prairie Pothole Lake near Jamestown, North Dakota, USA - PPLs Lake P7 Core (1) Depth... | ecosystem: Environmental > Aquatic > Freshwater >... | reverse complement strand
GAGAAACTCGCTCAGGAAGGCATCCCGCCCTATGTCCCTTGGCTCTATAACTTCAAATTGGATTTCCGGTTCAAATGATGGACACGAGTCAAATAAATGCCCCCTTCGAAATCCCTGCTATAGGGCGCATCCTTTCAACTTCATCAAACTACAAACATCCGGCTCCTAACGGAGCCGAACAGCTTTTCAACGGCCTCCGCAGCTCCGTCTCGATTTGGGCAACACGCCCTGAAGCCCCGGCACCCGGTCATTTCGGGATACTCTTGTCGAGCCTGGCCGCTTCCGGTTTCGCGTTCCACCTTCAGCTCCACGACGACGGCCCGCGCGTGTCTGTCCGCATCTTTCCCGCACAGCATGCAGTCAAGCCGACGAGAACTGAGCGGAAGCTGATACTCCAGCAGGATGCCGTGGTCCGTGAGCCGGGAGCACTGAATGACATCCTTGAGCACGCAGAGAGTTTCGCCACGACTGAACCTCCGAGGGACCGGGGTAATGCCTGTAGTAATCGAGAAACGCCGCGCGAAGCTTCTCGGCTATCTGGTTTTGAATCGTGTCATTGACGAACTGATCGACTGTTCCGGAGTAGAGTCTCATCACAGCTCCCACCTCTCGTCCCATGTCCGCTGAACGAGGGGCTGCGCTCGTGTTTATACAGCGACAGGCAATCGCGGGGCAAGGCGACCCTGGGCTTTTCCCTGCGGGAAATCTTTTGGTTAAGCGTGCGAGGGAAGACTATCATGCGGTTGCGAGACAGGAGGACGGATGAAGGGCTACGTCGCCAACACCGACTACGAGTGGTACCGATATCTACTGCAGAGACCGGATATTGACGAAGTGAACTTCTGGCAGCCGTCTCCGAGCACCAACTTTCACGCAATCCCGCCGGGTGCTCCCTTCTTCTTCAAGCTCAAGAGTCCTCACTACGCAATCGGCGGGTTTGGATACTTCGTCAAGCAGTCGATCATTCCTGCGTGGCTCGCTTGGGATGCATTCGGCCCAGCCAACGAGGGCGGTCAATACCGCGTGCCGAATGGGCTTCTGCTCGTCGGATATACATCGGCTGTTTGACCAGGGTTACGTGACGGTTACGCCGGTTATCACTTCGAAGTGAGCAAGGCGATTGCGCGATGATTACAGTAACGGCAGATCTTACTATCCGCTTCGCGGTACTCGAATTGCCCTTCCAGACGACCCGGCCGCTCAGCCTGATCGCGACCTTCTCGTTTGGCACAACTCAAACCGCTTCTTGGGATAGACGGTGTGTCTCCTCGGAATATAATCCGCTCTAGAGAGAGGTGAAGACTATGGGTCAAAATTCGTACGATGGTGTCGCCGCTCGCAGGCTGGGGCGGCGTGACTTCCTGGCAGGCACCGGAGCGGCTGTCTCAATGACGATGGTCAAATCCGGAACACGCGCCTCCACGCAGGCGAACTCCAAAATCAGGCTGGGCCTGATCGGTTGTGGAATGCGCGGCAAATGGATAGCCGATCTCTTTGTCAAACATAACGGTTACCAGATCGTGGGAGCAGCCGATTACTTTCAGGACAGAGTCGACGAGTTCGGGGACAAGTTCGGAGTCGCCGCCAACCGCAGATACACCAGCTTGTCCGGCTACAAGCGCCTGCTTGAGCAAGGGTTGGATGCGGTTGCGGTCGAGACGCCTCCCTATTTCCACCCCGAACAGGCGGCCGCCGGTGTAGATGCCGGAGTCCACGTCATCGTGGCGAAACCCGCGGCTGTTGACGTCCCCGGGGCGCTGCTGATCCGGGATCTGGGGACGAAAGCCAGCGCCGCCAAGCGTTGTTTTTTCGTCGACTTCCAAACCCGTTCCAACGCCTTCTTCCAGGAAGCCGTGAAGCGAGTTCATTACGGCGATATCGGCCGGATCGGCTTCGGCGAGGCTTGTTTCAACGGAGGAGACGTCTGGAACAGCTGGAACAATATCGGACAGTACCTTCAGCCGGGTTCCAGCGACCCGGAAGCGCGTCTCCGAGCCTGGGGACTGGACAAGGTGCTTTCAGGCGACATCATCGTCGAGCAGTGCATTCATTCGATTGATGTGGCCACTTGGATCATGGATGCCGACCCTGTTGCCGCCTGGGGCACCGGCGGACGCAAACACTACAAGCAGGGAGACATCTGGGATTGCTTCGCGGTCTCCTATCGTTTCCCGGACGACGTGCCTCTTCTGGTTAACGCCAAGCAGTTTGGCGAGGGATATTCAGATATCGGCTGCCGGATCCATGGCCTGAAGGGGACGATCGATACTCACTACGGAGGCGAAGTGAGCATCCGTGGCAATAAGCCCTACCGGGGCGGAAACACCGGAAACCTCTATCCTGAAGGCACGTCAGCAAACATCGCCCTGTTCTACGACAGCATCACGAAGGGCGAGTTCGCGAATCCAACCGTTGCTCCCAGTGTCAAGAGCACCCTGGCCGCGATCCTCGGACGGGCGGCCAGCTACAAGCGACAGGAAATAAGTTTTGCCGAGATGATGAAAGCCAACGAAAAACTGGAATCCGACGTGGTTCAGAGGTTGAAGACGTAAGGTGATAACCCACTCGCTGATTCTGACGGCACTCTCGCTCGCAGTCGCGATCTTCGGCCAGCCGGCTTTCCCGGCCAATTGGCAAGCCGACCGTTTGCCTGAACCGGGGCAGACGATCACGAATTCGCTCGGGATGTCGTTTGTGTACATTCCGGCGGGCCGGACCGTGATCGGGAGCGCGTGGCAGGACCAGAACCGCCAGTACGACGAGTATCCGCACCCGGTGAGGCTGAGCAAGGATTTCTGGATGAGCTCGACAGAGGTCACTCAAGGCCAATGGAAGGCTGTAATGGGTGCCGCCACTCGATCCCAGTTTTCGGGTGACGATCTGCCGGTCGAAAGCGTTTCCTGGGTAGAGGCGGTAGCTTTCTGCGAGAAGCTGAGCCGGAGAGAAGGGAGGGTTTTGCGGCTGCCGACCGAGGCCGAGTGGGAATACGCCTGCCGGGCCGGAGGTGAAGGGAACCAGGACGCGGGCGTCGGTCTGGAAGAGGCGAGCTGGTACGCCACAAGCAGCGACGAGCGAACACATCCTGTTGCAGCAAAGAAGGCCAACCCCTGGGGTTTGTTCGATATGCTTGGAAACGTCGCTGAGTGGTGCAGCGACACGTACCAGGCCGAGTATCCGCGAGAAGAGGTTGTCGACCCGGCCGTGCGATCGGAGCGCGGAGCGAAAGTCGTTCGTGGCGGGTCGTGGGCCAGCTTCGCCCGCAGTTGCCGCTGCGCCGCCCGTAGCAGCACGCCCGCCGCCTACCAGGAAAAAGAGACCGGCTTTCGAATCGTTATGGAGGCGTCCGGAGCTCCACAGCGCGGTTCTGAGGCGGGACAGCAAGAGCCGGTTGTCAAAGGCCTCACTTGGCTGGATCGCGCCATCCCCTACCCGGATCCTACCCCCACTGAGGATAAGGCGGCGCTGGGAGACACTTACAAGATCTGGTTTGCGGGTGCTGGACCGGCCAAGCGGGGCGACACGTTCCCCATCACGTGGGCCGAGGACGGACATCTCTACACCTCCTCGGGAGACCCTCATTGGGGCCGGAAAGCAACCGGGTTGGATGTAGAGCGGTTTTCGGGGATGGCTCCGGGCTACTACATCAGTAAAGTCAACGAGATGGAGGATTTTGTCGGGAACGGGGGAGAAGGTCCGAAACCGACGGGGATGATTTGCGTGGACGGTGTGCTGTATCTGGCCGTCCAGAACCTGCTCGGCAAGAAGCCGCCGGTTTACGGATCGAAAAGCCAGCATGGTAGTGATGCGGCCATCTTCGCGTCCCACGACCATGGCTTGGGCATCCAAGCAAAGGCTCCATCCCCGTCCCCATGTTTCCCGGGCCCCTTTTCGGCGGGCCGGCTCTTATCAACTTCGGCCGGAATAACGAGGACGCTCGCGACAACTTTGTTTACGCGGTCTCGACTGACCAGTGGGACAACGGTTCGCACTTGCGGCTTGGTCGCGTCCCGAAAGATAAGATCCTGGAGGCGTCCGCCTGGGAATGGGTTTGTTCTCTCTCTCAGGCCCGAGAACCGTCATGGACGAATCACTTGCAGCGGTCAATGCCGATACTGAGCCGGGACAGGCAGATCAGCCTTCCCGAGATGGTCTACCTGCGCTCGATCAAGAGATATCTGCTGCTGACGTGGCGACTGAAGCAGGATTTCTCGCCGGAGCACGGAAGCGAGCTGTTCGTCTACGAGGCAACGGAGCCGTGGGGACCCTTTCTTCTTGTCCACCATGAGGAGCAATGGGAGGATGCCGAAACGACACCGTACTGCCCGAGGTTGCCGCTCAAATGGCTGGACCAGTCCCGCACAGAGATCTCTGGATGGCTCCAATTCTCGGGAAGCTGGCGTGAGAACAGCCGACATTACCGGTCGCACGTGCGTCGCTTCAAACTGCAGCTGAACCGAGCTGGACCGCCCGTTTTGGGGAGTCAGCGAAAGAAGGATGATACCCTTTGAAACAGAGTTACTTATCCCGTAGGAAATTTGTTTCAAATGCCGCAGGCATCGCAGGCTTTGCGGCGCTTTCTGGGTTTACCGGAACGACGAGGGCAAGCAACCGACTCCACGTTGCCTCGAACGAATACTCCTGGACTGTTTTTTACGCACGGGAGAATCGTGACTTCAAACAGTCGCTCGAGGCGGGGCTGCGCGACGTCGAGCGGAGCAGGCTGAACGGCCTCGAACCGTTCTGCGAGAAGCCTGAAGAAGTCGATCGAATTGCGCCGCTCCTCAAAAAACACGGCCTCGAAATGCGTTCCCTTTACGTGAACAGCACTCTGCACGAGCCTGACAAGGCGGATGCGAGTATCGAGCAGATACTGGCGGTAGCCAGGAAGGCCAAGGCAGTCGGGACACGATTTATCGTCACGAACCCCTCTCCGATTCGGTGGGCGGGGCCGGAGAACAAAGACGACAAGCAGTTGAGAACGCAGGCCGCCGCATTGGGAAAGCTCGGTCGGGAACTGAGCGGTCTCGGCTTGACACTCGCCTATCACAATCACGACATGGAATTGCGGAACGGCGCTCGGGAATTCCATCACATGATGGTCGGCACCGACCCGGCGCTTGTGTCGCTTTGCCTGGACGCCCATTGGATCTACCGCGGGACCGGGAACTCGTCGGTCGCGCTGTTCGATATAGTCGAGCTCTACGGCTCCCGCGTGGTTGAGGTTCACCTGCGGCAGTCACAGTCGGGGACGTGGAGCGAGACATTCGGGGAAGGGGATATCGACTACTCCAGACTTGCGGCCAGACTGAAGGCCAAAGGGGTTAAGCCGCACCTGGTGCTCGAGGTGGCAGTCGAAAAGGGGACGCCGAAAACGCTCGATCCCGTGGCTGCCCACCGTAAGAGTGTGGAATACGCACAGAAGGTGTTTGCCGGCTTGTGATGGAGGCGTGAAATCTGCAGGGAGCGCAGGCGTCTTGCCTGCGCTCCCCCAGTGCAGGCAAGATGCCTACGCCCCCGATGTCAAGGCTTTTCGGGGCAGCGCTCAGCGCGTGATCGCCATTTCCTCGATCGCGTCCATGACTGCCAGGGTTCCCGACTTGAAGTAACACTCGGTCGCGTCATCCGTGGCACCCCAGGTGCCCATCTCGGTGAAGCCCAGGACCAGCTTGTCTCCCGGGGCAGCACTCTTCAGTAATTCCGCCGTATACTGTTTTGTCGCTACAGCGCCCGACCAGAAGATCGTCTCAGGAAAATTCACCCAGATGACTGTGTTTGGCCAGGCCTTCCGGGCTTCCTGCAAAGGAAAGTCAGAGACCGGCGGGGGGGAAGGCTTCGACCACGTCGACACCGGTCTCGGCAATCGCTTCCGCGTATTTCTTCAGGCCGAAGGTGACATCGCAGTGCAAAGCCAGGATCTTGCCCCGGCTTTGCAGATAGGGCACCCATTTCCTGTAAAAAGGCAGTTCGTGCTTCCGGAATTCGTCGGGGCCCCACAGTCTCTCGATCCACCCGAAGGCAACGTAGCCGGGGGCCGTGTCTAGAGTTTTTATTTTCGAGTGCTTGGAAATTAGAGACTAAAAACTTCAGACACGGCACGGGTTACCTCCGGATCGTCGGCGGCCGCAAATTCGGTCAGTCGGACGACGTTCCTGTCCGAGATATGGCGCTGACGAACGAGGAAGCTCCACAGGGTGTCCATCGCTTCGATACGAAAGCGCTCGGCCTTCGGGAGTCTTTGGCACGCCTTGCAGACATGTGTACTGTGTCCCTTTCCCGAAAAGCGCTCGTTCGGTAGGTAACTCTTGCAGACCTTGCAGAAATGGCCTCTTCGTTTCTTCTTTTTCGCCATATGAGTGGTTTTTATGAGCGGGTGGCCAACAACCCGGCTAGCGAGTCGGCCAGCCGATCAAGGGCGGCGCGGTCCGGGAGCGTTACGGTGAACTTGAGCTGACCGGTTTCGTCTGCCTCCACACATTCGGCAAGCCGTGCTCTGAATGCTTCCGCCTTTTCCCGGTGCGGTTCAGAGTCGGGAGGCGCCGGAATGATCTCGGCCAGGAATTGAAACGCGGCGCTCAGCAGGTGGCCTCCAGCTGAAGCGACCCGCTGGCGCCGAGCGAGCCGCTCGGCTTCCGCTTCCTGGCTCTTCCTCTCCTCCTCATCCGGCGCGATGACCGGCTTCGCGCCTAAGAGCAGTTCAAGCCGCTGCTTCAGCTCCTCATAGCCACTCGCGAGGTTCACATCTTCCACTTCACTGTCGGGGTCGAGCGCCGCCATCGACAATTGCTTCTTGGCCGAGAGCGTGAGCAGCAGGTTCTCCTCGATGGTCTGTTCCGTGACCAGGACAAAAACCTGTACGGCGCGCTTCTGCCCCATACGGTGAGCCCTGGAAATTCGCTGCTCGAGCACCGCCGGGTTCCAGGGCAGATCTACGTTGACGACGGTGTTAGCGGCCTGCAGGTTGAGCCCGGTCGCTCCCGCATTCGTCGTTATGAATGCGCGGCAGCCTGGGTCTTCCTGAAACTTGGCGACCAGCACCTGCCGCTGTTTCTGAGGAATGGAGCCATCCAGCCGGACGTGAGGCAGTTCGTGCCTGGCAAGCAGTTGTTCAACCAGGCCGAGCATAGTCGTCCATTCCGAGAAGATCAGGATCTTGCGATCCGGCTCTGCAGCGACCTGGCTTAACAAATCGTCCAACGCATCGAGCTTACTCGAGTGTCCGGGCGGCTCGTGGTCCACCAGGAAAGTGCTGTCGGCAACCATCCGGCAGGCCAACAGCGCCTTGCGCAGGCGCAGCAGGTCCATCTCCGTGAGATACGGTTTGCGGACAATCGAGCTGATGACTCGCAGGTGCCCGCCATGGATATCGATCTGCTTGGCCGTAGGCGCCACACGGACGATTTCGGTCATTCGTTCGGGTAATTGCTGCATCACGCTCTCGCGGGTGCGCCGCAGCAGCACCGGTTTCAGACGCTCGCGCAGCTCGGCGAGGTTGCGATAGCCAAGCACCTTCCCTTTTTCATCGACGACCCTGTGCCTCTTCAGGAACTTGAAGGCTGGCCCGAGCAACCGCTCGTCAATGAATTCGACGACCGAAAACAGCTCCTCGAGACGGTTCTCAAGCGGAGTCCCCGACAGAACCAGGGCGAAACGTGAGCGCAGGCCTTTTACGACCCGGCTGGTCTTGGCCTCCCAGTTCTTGATTCGCTGGCCCTCATCAAGAATGATCAAGTCCCAGGTAATTTGCTCGATCGAGTTGATATCTCGCAGAACCTGCTCATAGTTGCAGATCGTGAAGAAGCAGTCGTTGGCGTACTGTCGGGAGCGTTCTGCGGAAGGTCCAAGGACGAGCTGGCTGTCAAAATCGGAGAAGCGGTGGATCTCGGCCCGCCACTGGGATTTGAGGCTGGCCGGGCACACAATCAAAACCTTTTTGATTCCTATCTCCCGGGCCAGCAGGGCGGCCAGCCCGATGCCCTGAATGGTCTTACCAAGCCCCATGTCGTCCGCCAAAACCGCCCGGCGCGCGCCGAAAGCGAAGGCAATGCCGTCGAGTTGGTAAGGGAGCAAATCGGCCTTCAACAGCTGGTGCCGCAACGGGTGTGCGGCGGGGTCGGACCGGATCTGCGCGACTCGTTGTGCGATGCGCTCGCTTAGCAACTGCTGGTCTATGTACTCCTCAGCGTCGGGGTAGACGTTGACGCTGATCGCTTGACTTTCAAGTCGCCGGATTGCCATCACCAGGGTGTGGATGTCCTGGATAGCGGTGTCCCGGAACGGTCGGACCACCGGTTCGAGCGCGGGCGGGAGGCAATCGGGCAGAAGCATGCGCAGCTCGATCTTTTCGCTGTAACGCAACACGACGGAAATTCCCTTACGAACGTAAGGTTGGTTCAGAGTTTTTTGCGGGTACCGCTTTCGAATCTCCTCCAATGCAAACAGGATGTGCTTGCAGGTTCCCAGCGTATTCTTCCGGAAGTCGGGACACGAGCAGTACGACTGGCCTCGATCCCAGCCGCGCAGGGCCACGCGGTAAGTTCTGCCGGAGTTGAGCGCCGTGACGGTGTGATCGGACCAGGGGCCGGCCTCGCGTGTGAGGCCAATGACCATCGGTTCGGATGAGGCTCGCTCACGTCGCTCAGTCAAGAGACGCTCGATAAGCTGTTCGTCCGTCAGCAGTTCAAGAGGAGTCTTCATGGGCGGTGGCGCGGCCAGGCCCAGCGCGGTCTTCTCCTCGAGAACGAGGGAGAGGGCTGCCCCGACGTGCTCGCAGGCCAGCCGGCACCGGGAACAACTCCACTCAATCCGATTCCTGGCCCCGCGGTTCAGATAAAGCTGTACGGTAGCATCGGGGAGGTCCAGGATCATGCGGGTTTCGCTCAGTTGGACGCTGTCGAAGTCAATCTCCCGTTTGCCCCCCTCCCGGATGAGTGCCTCGCCATCGCGTCCGAGCAACCGACTTGCCCGTGCCAGATCGAGTCTGGAAAGCTTGTCTCTCAGAGTAATCCCGCCAGACCTCCCCGTTTCTTCTCGCATTCTTACAGACGCCTTCATTCCGCCTCCTCCTCGAGTCGCCCGAATTGTATAAGGGGCGTTGTGCTTTTTGTAGAGGCAGTTTGTGCCGGTTCGCCGCGGCCTGGACAGCCACAATGGACAAGCGCAGTGTGATCAGTCTTTGTCGCCACGACGCTTTGCGGTTGCATCTCAGGTTGCTCGCGCTCGCAATTGTACCTGCCACTCCTCAATCCCCTTGATTATCGTCTGCCAGATCGCGCAAGCGGTGCGCCTCCGCTTCCGCGAATGCCTGGGACTGCATGAGGTTCATGCGGTCGAATGCCGCCCGGTCGCTCCCCTTTCGGTCTTCATGCCACCGGCCCACGGTTTCCGCTACTTCGTCGATAAGTTGCTCGACTCGAGAATCGGCCAATACTCGCTTGAAGAAGCCCTTTGATTCTCTCGGAAACTTCGCAAGGTAGGCATGGAGCCCACGCCGAAGCGATACGCCTGCGTTGTGATCCCTTACTTCATCACAGGGCCGGGGAGTCTTTGAGACTCGGATCCCCACCAGCATCCTTGCAGCTCGCGGGTAATTAAGTGCCGCGTGCAGAAAGGACGTCAAAGCAGCGCGGCGTTCCCCGAGTGCCTCGGATGCCAAGGCTGCGATGAAAGCGGCATCAGGATGAATCCGTAAGATACGGCGCGCGTTGCTGGAGGCCTCCGGCCAGCGCTCCAGGTTGAGGCTGGCGGCAGCGCGATGCCAACAGGCGGTGATGTCGTCGCCGCACTCCTGCTCGAGCCGGTCGCACAATTCGAGCGCCTCCTCGAAACGGCCGTATTCATTGAGAGTCAACGTAAGGTTTCGCAGCCCGCGGATGTATGGACGCGTGGCGGGGTCGGACCAGAAGCGTTTCTTGCTGATCCGCCTCGGAAACAAGGTGCGCCCGACCGTGATCGTCTGCTCAAAGTACTTGATGGCATCGTGGTAACGCTCCTCGTCGAGGGCGATAAGGCCGAGGTAGTTGTAGCCTTCGGCGTACCGGTCGAAGCACTCCGTCAGAAGCCGGAAGCCAGCTTCAGCATGACGATAGTCGTGTTTCTCATAATAAGTCGCCACGAACTCCTCGGCATCGGGCGGCACTTCCGATCCCTGGAGCGAGGAATGCCAGCAGAACTGATTATCGCCGAACCCCTCGGTCTCTCTTTCATCGGCAACGCGAAGACGCCAATCGATCAGCTCGCGAAGCACCTCCAACTCGCAACGTTGGCCGGGTCGAGAACCCCCTTGGAGGGTTTTACATGTCCTTCTTCCGGGTGACGTTGCGTTGTTGCGCGAGCCGGTGCTGATCGAGAGCCTGCCGGAGGATGACCTTGATCACCGCCTGGCGGCTGACATTGAGACTGTCGGCCAGCTCGTCGAGCTCGCGCAACATCTCCTCTGTGAGATCTAGATTTGTCTTGCGGATGCGGCGGGCAATTCTTGGTTGACCCACTCGGGGATGGTCGACGTCGAAGTACTTGTCAATTACTTCTTTCCCCGCCTCCACTTCCTTCTCAATCCTCTCGATGGAGACCTTTGGTTTCCCGTTCATAAATCTCTCTTTCCCTGACGGTCGATTTCCAATACGTGACGAGCCACAAGGTAAATCCCTTCCTCATCCCGGCGCTCCTCGAATATGACCGTCACGAAATCAACGCCAACCAAGCCAATCGCGGCAAACTGCAAGGGGTCGTCATTCTTCAGGAACTCGACCGTAACCCCTTCGAAGACCCTCGCCAACCTCATCAAACGCGAGACCTCGCTTTCGCTTCAGCAGCCGGCTTTTCTTCTCGTCCCAGTCGAGCCTGATGGTCACTCATTTTCATTATATGTCATAACAGTTATGACGGCATTCACAGCTTGTGCAGGCACGACAGATATCGATGACCCGTGGAGTAGTGCCGATCAAAATCGGTGAGGATAGGAAACTAGGGGAAAAGTCCTCGGGGCTTCTGCCTCCGTAACGTAACCGGGCCGTGTCTAAAGTTTAAGTTTCTAATTTTCAAGTGCTTGAAAATTAAAAACTTAAACTTTAGACACGGACCCGGTTACGGAGAAATCCCGGGCAGACTGTCCCGCACGCGGACACGGCGTTTCGAATACGGACAGTGGGTGTGACGCCAAACCGCGCACCAAGCGCAATCACCATCAGGCACGTTTCTTGCTTCTCACGCAATCGGAAGGTACAGGAATCAGCTATGGCGCTCAGAGAAGACATCAAGCACGCGGTACGAATGGAGTTGAAGAACCCGAAATTCGCCTTTCTCGTAATGCTGACGCTGGCTTTGGGAATCGGCGCTAACACAGCGATTTTCAGTGTCGTGAATGCCGTTCTGCTCAGTGCCTTGCCGTATCGAGATCCGGATCGGCTGGTGATACTACTCGAGCACGATCGCAAGTCGGGAGACAAGCCAGTCGCCTACGCGAACTTCCTGGATTGGCGCCGCATGACCCAAACCTTCGATGACCTGGCCTGCTACCGTGCCCGGAACTCGGTTATCGTTGCCAAAACAGGCGCTGACCGAGTGTCGGGAAAGTGGGTCTCCGCCGGCTTCTTTCGCACCTTGGGCGTCGATTTTCGGCTCGGCCGGGAGTTTACCACTGAAGAGGATACGGTCGGCGGACCGCCGGTTGTTGTAATTGGGGATGATGCCTGGCGTCGCTACTTCGGCGCCGAGACCAATGTGCTTGGCCGGACCTTGAACATCGAGGGAGTCAGTCGCACTGTGGTCGGCGTGCTCCCGGCTGATTTCCGGTTTGAGGGAGACGCGCAGGTCTTCCTCCCCATCCACGCATTGGCCTACCAGGAGCCACGATTCAACCACGATGCGTTGTACGTCGTCGGCCGGCTGAATTCGGGGGTCACGCTGGAGAAGGCTGCGTCCGAGATGAATGTCATCGCGAGGCAACTCGAGGAGCAGTACCCAAAAGAAAACGCGGGCGAGACGATCTCCGTCATTACGCTGGACAAACGGCTGGCCGCCAATTCCGGTGAAGTATCTCTGCTGCTGTTGTGGGCAGTCGGCCTGGTTCTTCTGCTCGCCTGCGTCAATGTGGCTGGGTTGTTCCTGGCTCGGTTGAGTGAGCGTCGCAGAGAATTCGCGGTCCGGGCCTCCTTGGGGGCGGGTCGCGGCCAGCTGGTCAGCCAGACGCTGGTGGAAAGCCTGGTCCTTGCGATTCAGGCAGGGTTGTTCGGACTCTTGCTGGCCGGGCCTTTCCTGAGCACTCTCGCGACTTTTGTGGCCGCCGAACAACTCGAAGCCGTGCGCATCGACTTCCGGGTGCTTGCTTTTACTCTGCTCCTCTCCTGCTTGACGGCTGTTGCCTTTGGGCTGTTCCCGGCGCTGACGGCGGCGAGAGTCAACCTGAATGAAGAGCTGAGAGACCAGGCGCGCACGCTGACGAGCGGACACCATCGTTTCCGCGACATCCTGGTCGTTTCCCAGGTGGCCCTTGCGCTCGTCCTGCTGATCGGATCTGGCCTGATGATCCGGACCGTCTGGTCCCTTCTTTCAGTGGAAACCGGCATCCGCCCCGAAGGAGTCGTTACGCTCCAGATCCAGGGCCCTGAAACCCGGTTCACGAAGGAGAGTCAGACAGCCAAGGGATTTGACATCGACAAGTACGTGACACTCTGGAAAAACTACGACAAGGAGGTCCTCGAGCGCGTGCAGGCGCTACCCGGAGTAGAGACTGCCGCCATGACCTTTCCTCTGGTTTTTACCGGTATGACCTCGCGACTGGGACTCCGGCTGGAGGGCCAGAAGGATCCTTCAGAAACGAAAATTTTCCATCGCTATGCCGTCAGTCCGGACTATTTCAAAGTAATGGGCATTCCGTTGGTCAAGGGCAGAGGTTTCACGATGGCGGACGACTGGGGAAAGCCGAGAGTAGCCATCCTCAGCGCCACTGCGGCGCGCCTTCTGTCGCCTGACCGCGACCCGTTAGGCAGGCGCTTCGTTGTGCCGGATCTGGAGGACTGGGGCCAATTCACAATCGTCGGGGTCGTAGCGGACACCTTGCATCACAACTTGAACGCCGCGCCTCCTCCACAGGTCTACCTCTCGTTTCTCCAGTGGCCGAGTGTCATCATCATGACCATCCGCACACCGCTGGCTCCTGAGGCGCTGGCGAACGAGGTTCGCCGGGAAATCGCTCTGTTCGACAGGGAAGCGCCGGTCTATGAAGTGCACGCAATGGGGGATCACCTGGCCGGGGTGACCAGCTATTCGCGACGGATGGCAGTCGTCCTCTGTGTCCTGGCCGGGCTTGCTCTGGTGCTCGCGTCCGTCGGAATCTACGCCGTCATGTCCCAGGTTGTGACCCAGCGGAGGCATGAGATCGGGGTCCGGATTGCAGTCGGCGCCTCTCCGTCGGAAGTGCTTGGGATGATCCTGGGGAAGGCGATGTTGCTGGCTGGGATCGGGGCCGGCATCGGGCTCGTCGGCGCCATCGCCTCTGCCCGCGTGCTGGAACGGTGGCTGGTGGGCGTGAGCGCAACCGATCCGCTGACCTATGCGGGCGTCTCGTTACTGTTGGCGGTTGTCGCGCTGGCGGCCTCCGGCGTACCGGCCATCCGAGCAGCGTCCACCGACCCCATTGCGGCCCTGAGATGTGAGTAAGCGTGCCGGGGCCTCTTTCGCTTCAGCAGCCGGCTTTTCTTCTCGTCCCAGTCAAGCCTGATGGTCACTCATTTCATCCTTACCCGCGGTCTGAAAGGTTGCTACGTCTACTTTATGGATAAGAACACGGAGAGGTTCTTCCGGAGTAGATTGCAGTGACGTTCAGCTACGGGTGACGTTTGATTCACGCAGCCTGAAGTCGAGTGATT
>Ga0105092_10001192_pt1 | contig 13866 bp, 9 predicted proteins | sample PPLLak2March2015_FD_87021 | JGI IMG/M metagenome (GOLD analysis project Ga0105092, IMG submission 87021) | Freshwater sediment microbial communities from Prairie Pothole Lake near Jamestown, North Dakota, USA - PPLs Lake P7 Core (1) Depth... | ecosystem: Environmental > Aquatic > Freshwater >... | reverse complement strand
TGCCTATGTTCAAAGACTTACCGCAACACTTGCATACGATATTGCTCGAGAACGGCAATGGCCCCGGTCCGGTCGGTTCGAAGGGGATAGGAGAGGGTGGGTTGCTTCCGGTCGCATCTGCGGTGGCGAATGCCGTGTCACGAGCCGTTGGGGTAAGAATCCAAACGCTTCCATTAACGCCGCCGAATGTGTGGCGGGCTCTGCAAGAAAAACGACAAGTCCATTAGACGTCATACTTTTCTGCCATTCGATTCGGGGAGCGGACGATGGCGGAGCAGCGACGTTAACCCATTATAGGGCCAAGACCGTGCCGCAGCTATTACAGGTCGCGAGCTTCGGATCAGATTTCATCGCAGCGGTCGCTTTGCCGACGGCGTCGGAGGGATCATTAAAGCGTACCGTCGTCTCGTGCAACGTGTTGCTACATTGTTCACAAATCCAGATGAATCGGTCTTGCTCTTCCGGGCGCCGCGTCCTCTCAACCACCAGGGTCCAAGAGCCCTCGCTTCGTCGCGGCGAGTGAGGAACGTTGGCGGGCAACAAGAACAGGTCGCCCGCCCCTAACAGAGCAAGTTGCGCTTTGCCGTCCTTCCCCAGATAGTGGAGATTGAGTTCGCCTTCGAGTTGGTAGAAGATCTCATCGCCGGGATTGATGTGAAAATCTTTGCGCCGGTTGGGGCCGCGGGTAACAAAAGCGATGAAGTCTGAATCTTCCCAGATGATCCGGCGCTGCCCCCAGTCGCCGCGGTTTTCATCGATCCATTGCTGAAGGTTGAATCCTTTAAGGTGAGGAAACATAAAAGCCTCCTTACTGGTCGAGGGCAGTATAGGGTCACTCCAAAAACCAAATCAAGGCATGCTGAAATTGCCAGGGAATGATATGCCGCGCTCTGAACCTTGGAAAAAGGAAAGCACTCCGTGTGTGATCGGTCTCATCTCCGACACCCACGGCTTGCTCAGACCGGAGGCCATCGAGGCGCTGCGGGGTGTTGATCTCGTCGTTCATGCTGGCGATATCGGCAAGCCAGAAGTGCTTGACGCTCTGAAAGCTATTGGACCGCTCCTGGCGATCAAGGGCAACAACGACATTGGAGCTTGGGCAAAGGCTTTGCCGGACACCCGATTGGTGCAAACCGCAAATAGGACGCTATTTGTAATTCACAACGTAAAAGAGCTGGATTGCGACCCTGCGGCAGAAGGCTATGAGGTCGTCATTAGCGGCCATTCCCACAAGCCTTCAGTACTGACCCGTGAGGGTGTTCTTTTTGTGAATCCCGGCAGCGCCGGACCGAGACGCTTTAAATTGCCTGTCTCAGTCGGGAAGCTTTTCATTCAAAACCGCAAGGTCAACGCCGAGCTTATCGAATTGGGAGTTTGAGACGAATCATGATTGACTTTCAGGTCGAGCCACGCTAAGAAAAATTAATCCTTTTAAACCGATTCTGTGAGATCGGAAAAGGCTTCATGATAAATCTTATTGTTATTGAATGCTTGCCCAGACCCGCTCGGATCACCGAGGGGGTCTTTTTTTGTCTATGACCGAAGGGAAGCAGATTCTCCTAGAGCAAGAGGAGCTAGGTAGAATCATAAGCCGTATGGCTCACGAAGTGGTCGAGAAAGCGCCGGACCTCAGCGACCTGGTGCTCATCGGCATTCGCTCCCGCGGCGTGCATCTGGCCCGCCGCATGGCGCGAAAAATTGAGGGCATAGCCGCGTTGCTTCCCTCGGTTGGCGTCATCGATATTAGTCAATATCGAGATGACCGAACCCATGACGCAAGCGCAACGGCCGCTATCCCTTTTGAGATTCCGGTCTCGGTGGACGATAAGACCGTGGTTCTGGTTGACGACGTGATCTTTCGTGGGCGCACGATCCGCGCCGCGATGGAAGCCGTGGGCCGACTTGGACAACCCAAGCGGATCCTGGTTGCCGTGCTTGTCGACCGCGGCGCCCGCGAGCTGCCCATTCGAGCCGATATTGTCGGTAAGAACGTCGAAGCCAATGCGACCGAGAGAGTGAATGTGATGCTTCAAGAATCCGATGGAATTGACCGGGTTGCCGTGGTTGAGTGGCAACCCAAATAGGGCTAGCGAGAGCATGAAAAAAGTGTCCTGGCGTAACCTGATATCGATCGCTGATCTGACTAACGACGAGATCGAGCAAATCTTCGAGCTGGCGGACTCGGCGGACCAGCTAAAGAGCGGCAGAGCGGCGGGCGGGCGTATTATGGCGACGCTTTTTTATGAACCCAGCACCCGCACACGGTTGTCGTTCGAATCCGCTATGCAACGCCTTGGGGGTACGGTTATCAGTTGCTCGGACATGAAGGCTTCGTCCACCGTCAAAGGCGAGACCGTTGCCGATACCGCCAAGGTAGTTTCCAGCTACGCTGACGTACTGGTGGTGCGGCACTATTGGGATGGCGCCGTTCAGGCGATGGCCGAGCATGCCGATGTTCCAGTGATCAACGCCGGTGATGGCGGCCATGAGCATCCAACCCAAACGCTCTGCGACCTGTACACTTTGAAGAAGGAAAAAGGCGGTCTGAAGGGGCTTACGGTCGTGATGTGCGGTGATCTGAAGAACGGCAGAACGATTCACTCGCTGGTTTTCGCTCTCGCCCGTTTCGAGGCGAATATCGTGACCCTCGCGGCCAACGGCATGGAGCTGCCGCAATATGTGCTCGAACGCCTGGAGCGAGAATACGGTTACTCTCTCGCGCCGGTTGCCTCCGGAGACCTGAGCGCCGTGGTGACGGAAACCGACGCGCTTTATTTAACTCCGAAGCAACCCCATCAGCTGGCTCTTTTTACCGAGGTAGATTCGGCAATTCAAAATCGCTTGAGCTCAATGGTTTCGGGTTTGCGTTACGACGCGTTTTACATGACGCGTAAACAAAAGGAGCGGATGAAGGACGGGACAACCGGAGGCAGCTATCCCACCATCGGCGCCGGATTTCTCCGGGAAGAGCGATTCAAAAATACCGTGGTCATGCACCCATTGCCGCGGGTCGATGAGCTTTCGCCCGAAGTCGATAAAGATCGCCGGGGGATCTACTTCAAGCAGGCCGCCTATGGCGTCCCAATTCGAATGGCCTTGCTGAAATTTCTTTTTGACCAGCGCGCCAGCGGGATCGTGGCGGCGAAGAAAAGCCGTAGCCGCTACGAAAGCCCGGAGCGTTTGGGTCCGCAGTGTGCAAACCCCAATTGCGTTACGCTTACCGAGCCTAGTTCCGCGCGCAAGAGATTCGATCTCCTATTCACCGGCGTCGGCGGCGCGCTGATCTTGCGATGCGTTTATTGCGATCATCGTTTCAAGGTGCAACTCGTTGGCCACGTCAAGTCCAAGCGTTACTGCGCCTACGACGCCGCGCTGGCCGACACGATCAAAGCGTGGCTAAAGAAGAACGAGTTGGCGATCTTCAACTCCATCAAGGAGGCGGAAGAATTAGCCTACGAACCCTACAAGAGCGGCCCGCAGAGAACGGTGATGGACGAAATCGAAATCCAGTCCGCGGTGCAGGAAATGAGCCGGCAGATCGTGCGCGACTGCAACGATCTCGATCGGTTGTTGATACTCGGGATTCGTACCAAGGGCTCTTTGCTCGCGCAGCGGATTGGCGCCGAGCTGGAACGCCAGCAAAAGCGAAAGCCGGAAGTAGGCGAGATCGAGATTTACGGTTCCGGGGAGGAGCTTCGGCGAATTCCGCCGGGCGATCCCGAAGCCAGCCCGATCAACCTCAAGGATCGTACGATCATTCTGGTGGACGATGTCATCTATACCGGGAGGACCGTCAAGAGCGCTCTGACGATTATTTTTCGTTCCGGGCGTCCGCAATCGGTGCGTCTCGCCGTGCTGGTCGACCGCGGCCACCGCGAGGTGCCGGTGAAACCGAATTACGTCGGCAAGAGCATCCCGAGTTCGGAAAGAGAGCGGGTCCGGGTCAAACTGCGTGAGGCGGAGTACGATGAAAAAGATAAGGTGGTAATCTATTCGCTCATCAGTCCGGTGGAGGGGCTGGAAGGGAAGCCCCGGTGACGAGAAAAGAGGCGATACTGGCATTGGCCGATGGTCGCTATTATCACGGGACCGCCTTCGGCGCCGAGGGTGAGACGGTGGGCGAGGTGGTGTTCAATACCAGCATGACCGGTTATCAGGAAATTCTCACGGACCCGTCGTACGAAGGTCAACTGGTCGCGATGACCTATCCGCAGATCGGTAACGTCGGCGTCAACACCGAAGACGTCGAGTCCAGGCAACCGTTCGTGAAAGGGTTCATCGTCAAAGAGTATACACCTCGACCGAGTAACTGGCGGGCTAGCGAGCCGCTCCACGAATATATGAAACGCCACGGAATCGTCGGGATCGAAGGAATCGACACCCGTTCCCTGGTGCGCCACCTGCGCGATCACGGCTCCCAGGAAGGGATTATCTCTACGCTCGGCGGCGACCCCGCTGCCCTCGTTGCCAAAGCGAAAGCTTCGCCGGGGCTGATTGGAGTCGATCTGGTGCGCAACGTCACTTGCGCCGAGCCCTACGATTGGAACGAAGGGATGTGGGATCTGGCCGAAGGCTATAAACAGCGCGCGGCGGCTAAAGCTGGAACTAAATCGAAAGGCAAAAAAGCCGGCTCGTTCCAGGCTCCCGTTTTTTTGGTCGTGGCTTACGATTACGGTGTCAAGTTCAACATTCTTCGCAACCTTGCCGAAGCGGGATGTTGGGTGAAAGTGGTGCCGGCCGCGACGCCTGCCGAAGATGTCCTGGCGCTGAATCCGGACGGCATTTTTCTTTCCAACGGTCCCGGCGACCCCGACGCCGTTCCCTACGCCAGAGAGAACGTTCGAAAGCTGCTCGGCAAAAAGCCGATTTTCGGGATATGCCTCGGTCATCAAATCATGGGACTCGCTCTGGGGGGTAAAACGTACAAACTCAAATTCGGTCACCATGGCGGTAATCAGCCCGTCATGGACTTGACCACAAAAAAGGTAGAGATCACCGCGCAGAATCACGGCTTCGCGGTCGACGCTGATTCACTCAAGGGAGCGGCAGAGGTAACCCACCTCAATCTTAACGATAACACTGTGGAAGGACTGGCCCACCGAGAGCTGCCCATCTTTTCCGTGCAGTATCATCCCGAGTCTTCGCCAGGTCCCCATGATGCCAATTATCTCTTTCGCCGGTTCATCGATTTGATGACACAACATCGAAGCTAGCCGTAATCCATGCCCAAACGTACCGACATCAAATCGATCCTTCTGATCGGCTCCGGGCCCATTATTATTGGCCAGGCTTGCGAGTTCGATTATTCGGGAACTCAGGCACTGAAAGCTCTCAAAGAAGAGGGCTATCGAGTCATCCTGGTCAATTCCAATCCGGCAACCATCATGACCGATCCCGGCTTCGCCGATCGAACCTATATCGAGCCGATTACGACGGATATTGTCGAGAAGATCATTGCGAAGGAACGCCCCGATGTGCTCCTGCCCACGCTCGGAGGACAGACAGCACTCAACCTCGCCATCGACCTGGCCGAGCGGGGCATCCTCGACCGCTACGGCGTCGAGATGATCGGCGCCAAACTGGACTCGATCAAAAAAGCTGAAGATCGCGATCTCTTTAAGGCTGCCATGCGTAAAGCTGGTTTGGATCTCCCGCGCAGCGGTTACGCGCGCACCATGGGCGACGCCATGCGCATTCAAAAGCGGCTGAATTTTCCGGTGATCATCCGCGCCTCGCGCACCCTGGGTGGCAGCGGCGGCAATTTTGCGTTCGGGCCAGAGGACTTCAAAGAAGTCGTCCAGGCAGGCCTCAGCATTTCGCCGGTGCACGAAATTTTGATCGAAGAGTCCGTCCTCGGCTGGAAAGAATTTGAGCTGGAGGTCATGCGCGACCACAAAGACAATGTAGTCATCATTTGCTCGATCGAAAATTTCGACGCCATGGGTGTTCACACCGGAGACTCTATCACCGTTGCCCCCGCCCAAACGCTCACCGACAAAGAGTACCAGATCATGCGCGATGCGGCGCTGCGGGTGATCCGGGAAATCGGTGTCGATACCGGCGGATCCAATATCCAGTTCGCCGTCAACCCGACGGACGGCCGTATGGTAGTCATCGAGATGAACCCGCGCGTCTCGCGCAGCTCCGCTCTGGCGAGCAAAGCGACTGGTTTTCCGATCGCCAAGATCGCTGCTAAACTGGCAGTCGGATATACCCTGGATGAAATTCCCAACGACATTACCCGGGAAACGCCCGCTTGTTTCGAGCCGACCATCGATTACGTGGTCGTCAAGGTGCCGCGCTTTACTTTCGAAAAATTTCCCCAGGCCAAGGATCTGTTGACTCCCCAGATGAAATCCGTCGGCGAGGCGATGGCCATCGGCCGGACCTTCAAAGAGTCTTTGCAAAAGGCGATGCGCTCGCTGGAGATCAACTCCTATGGTTTCGAGTCGAAATTCGGCGCGGCTTTGGGAGACCGCCGCGACGAAGCGCTGAAAACAATCGAGGAAAAGTTGCGGCACCCCAACGCGCAGCGGCTTTGGTATATCGGGGATGCCTTTCGCTTCGGGATGGCTACCGACAAGATCTATCAACTCTCGGGCATCGATCCCTGGTTTCTCGAAAAGATCCGCGAGATCATCGCGACCGAAAACGATATTCGACCCTGGCGCGGTAGAGCACGCGAGATCGACCGTGAGCTTTTGCGCTCGTGGAAACAGATGGGCTTCGCGGATTTCCGTATCGCTACGCTCACGGACAGCAGCGAACAAGAAATCCGTAAACTGCGCAAGGAAAAGGGCATCGACGCGGTGTTCTGTGCAGTCGATACCTGCGGCGCCGAGTTTGCGGCCTTTACCCCCTACCTCTATTCCACCTACGAGGGGGAGGACGAGTCCAAGCCAACGCAGCGCAAGAAGATCATGATTCTGGGCGGCGGCCCCAATCGCATCGGTCAAGGCATCGAATTCGATTACTGCTGCGTGCACGCCGCGTTTGCTCTCAGAGAAGAAGACTATGAAACGATCATGGTCAACTGCAACCCCGAGACCGTCAGCACCGATTACGATACTTCGGACAAGCTTTACTTCGAGCCTTTGACCCTTGAAGAAGTCTTAAACATCGTGGAGCGGGAAAATCCCGACGGCGTGATCGTTCAATTCGGCGGCCAGACGCCCTTGAAGCTCGCGCTGGCTCTGGAACGGGCCGGGGTGAAAATTATCGGCACGTCCCCCGACAGTATCGATTTGGCCGAAGACAGAGAACGGTTCGCGCAACTGCTCAACCGTCTCGGCATCAAACAACCGGAAAATGGCATCGCTCGTTCCTTTGAGGAGGCTTTCAAGATCGCCGAGCGTCTGGGATATCCAATTCTTGTTCGCCCCTCGTACGTGCTCGGCGGACGGGCTATGGAAATCGTTTACGACGGCGCCGCGCTCAAGCATTACATGACTCATGCCGTTTCCGCTTCGCCGGAACACCCCGTCTTGATCGACAGGTTCCTCGACGATGCCATAGAGATAGACGTTGATGCTCTCGGAGACGGTGAGGAGGTCGTTATCGGCGGTATAATGGAACACATCGAGCGGGCTGGCGTCCATTCCGGCGACAGCGCCTGCAGTCTGCCGCCGAAATCCATCAACGAAGCTGTCAAAGACGAAATTCGCCGTCACACGGTAGCGCTCGGGAAAGCCTTGAATGTGCGCGGTCTGATGAACGTTCAATTTGCCGTCCAAGGTACGAATGTCTTCGTTCTTGAAGTCAACCCGCGCGCGTCGCGCACAGTGCCTTTCGTCAGCAAAGCCATCGGCGTACCGTTGGCCAAGGTTGCCGCGCGTATCATGGTGGGGAGAAAACTTAAGGATCTGGGGCTTGCTGCCGAGATCGTCCCGAAGCACATCTCGGTCAAAGAGGCGGTATTTCCATTTAATAAATTTCCCGGCGTCGATACCCTGTTGGGTCCGGAGATGAAATCTACGGGCGAGGTCATGGGGATTGACGTCTCTTTTGGCTTGGCGTTCGCCAAGGCCCAGCTCGGTGGCGGCATGTGTTTGCCGACGCGCGGCAAGGGTGTTATTAGCGTGCGTGACGAAGACAAAAAGCCCGTGACGGCGGCCGCCGAGAAACTACACAAGGCCGGCTTCCAAATCGTCGCGACTCGCGGCACCGCCGCCTACTTCGCCGACCGGGGGATTCCCGCCGAAGTCGTCAACAAGGTCCAGGAAGGCAGCCCTCATATAGCGGATCGTATTAAACGCGGCGAGATTGCGATGGTGATCAACACGCCGACGGATGCCCACTCCCAGGCCGATTCCTACCAACTGCGTCGCTGCGCTTTGGACTACCAGATTCCCTATTTTACGACTATCGCCGGCGCTGAAGCGGCTGCCGAAGGCATTGAGTATCTCAAACAGCGCGAATTCGATGTCCAGGCCCTACAAGACTACGGCGCTGTGCAGCCGTAGCGGATTTCATGGATCTGTCAAATCAGATTCCGCCGCATGGACCCCTGCCGGACCCAAACAAAAAACTTTTGATCGGCGAAGGCTTCCGTGTGCTCCAAAGCCCGCTCAGGTTTCTCAAGGGGATCGGGTCCAAACGCGCCGAGGAGCTTGAAAAGTTTGGCCTGAAATCGGTCGAGGACCTGCTGTACCATTTGCCCTTTCGTTACGAAGACCGTCGGGAAATAAAAAAAATTGGCGACGCCACCATCGGCCGTGATGAGACTTTCATAGGCGAACTTCGGCGGCTTCAGAAGAAATACAATCCCCGCCGCCGGGCGCGACTCCTGGTCGCTTCTCTTGGCGACGATAGCGGGGTCATGGGGCTTCTCTGGTATCGCGCTCCGGCCTACCTCGCCGATAGCTTGGCGCCCGGACAGCGGCTTCTGATACATGGCAAAGTAGAAGCGGAGCCGGGCGGGCAAAAACGAATCGTTCATCCCGAGTTCGATATACTCGATGCAGACGGTATGGAGTCGTTACAGAAGGTAGTGCCGGTTTATGTTCATCCTGCCGGCGTGTCTTTGACTTTGCTTCGGAAATGGATCGCTCAAGCACTGTCGCAGTACGCAAACTACTTGCCCGACCGCTTGCCTGTGGCGATCAAACAACGTCAAGACCTTTTCGGCTTGACGGAAGCGTTGGCCCAGCTGCATCAACCCGGTCCGACCGTTGACCTGACTGCGTTTAATGGATTCTTTTCCCCGGCACACTGTTCAGTCGTATTCGATGAGCTTTTCTATCTGCAACTTGGGCTTGGTTTGAGAAAGCGAGCACAAAGCCAGGAGGAAGGGCTGTCGCTCAGCCCCTTGAGCCGGAGTCTGGCGGCCAGAATGAAAGCGTTATTGCCATTTAAGCTAACCGGTGCGCAAGAGCGGGTACTTCGTGAGATCGATGAGAATATGGGCTCGGCGCAGGCGATGCAGCGATTGATCCAGGGTGACGTTGGCGCCGGCAAAACGATAGTAGCGTGGTTGGCCTCGCTCCGGGTGATCGAGAACGGATACCAGGCGGCCTGGATGGCGCCAACAGAGCTGCTCGCTGAACAGCATTTTCGCAACGTCCGCCAGTACGCTGACGCCCTGGGCGTCAAGGCGGCGCTGCTGACCGGATCGTTGGCTGCCAAGGACAGAAAAGCGATCCTGCAAGGGATCGCAGGCGGCCAAATCCCGTTTGTCATAGGGACGCACGCCTTGATCCAGGAAGGAGTGGTGGTGCCGCGCTTGGGACTGGGCGTGATCGATGAACAGCACCGCTTCGGTGTCGTGCAACGACTATCCTTGCAGAGGTTGTTGTCCGCCGATTCGGGCGCGTCGGTTCCGCTCGGGAAGCAGCCGCACCTTCTGCTCATGAGCGCGACGCCGATCCCGCGCAGCCTCGCCATGGTTCTTTACGGCGATATGGAGGTTTCTTTTTTGGATGAAATGCCGCCCGGGCGTCTGCCGGTTCAAACCAAAGTTTACTACGAGAAAGACCGCCGGCGGGTTTACCAAACGGTCATCCAGGAGCTGCGCGCGGGCCGTCAAGCGTTCATCGTCTACCCGCTGGTGGAGGCATCTGAAGAGCTGGCGCAGGTCCGCGATGCTTCGCAAATGGCGGAAAAGATGCGCCATGGCGTGTTCAAAGAATTCGGCGTCGGCCTCGTGCACGGCAAAATGTCTACGGCGGAACGGGACAACGTCATGCGTTCTTTCAGAGACGGTGCCATCGGCGTGCTCGTGGCCACCACCGTCATCGAGGTCGGCATCGATATTCCTAACGCCACGGTGATGGTGATCGAGCACGCCGAGCGCTTCGGTCTCTCGCAGCTGCACCAGCTGCGCGGCCGCGTGGGCCGCGGCAGTGCGGCGGGATATTGTTTACTGATCAATCGCGCGCCGCACAACGATCTGGCGGGCAAGAGGCTGCGTGTCATGGAGCGTGAACGCGACGGATTCAAAATCGCCGAAGCCGATCTCGTCATACGCGGCCCGGGTGAGTTCTTGGGCACGCGCCAATCCGGTTTTGGTGATTTCCGTCTAGCCAACCTCGTGCGCGACGGAAGGGTGTTGATGGCGGCGCGCAAAGAAGCCCAAGCCTGGCTGGAGAAAGATCCCGAATTGACGGCCTTAGAGTCTGCAGGCTTGCGCGAAGTCTTGTTGCATCGATGGGGCCAGCGCTTACTATTAGGCGCGGTGGGCTAGCTCAGAATTAAATCTGAGAGGCGAGCCCAGGAACCGAGGACATGGGCCTGCTAGTTCAAAGTTCAACGTTCAAGGTTCAAAGTTAGGGATAGCGTTATGCGGTTCAATTAAGGACCGCAACACCTTGAACATTGAACCTTGAACTTTCAACCGCAACGCCCCTCGCTCCTCCAGGCTCGTCCACTCGGTCCATGGAAAAGCCTGGCCAGCGGGGTTTTGACTTGGATTTCCTCGAGTTGCGCGCTTCGCTACCATCGCCTATAAAAGTAGTTTAGAATGCCAGTTTCAACGAGCATAAGGAGCCCGGTGGAGTTTCAACGGATCAAACGGCTGCCGCCTTACGTTTTCAGCATCATCGACGGGATGAAAATGGAGGCGCGGCGGCGTGGCGAAGATATCGTCGATTTCGGCATGGGTAATCCCGATCTGCCAACGCCGCCGCACATCGTCGCCAAGCTGGTCGAAGCCGCGAGCAAGCCGCAAAACCATCGCTACTCCGTTTCCCGAGGGATTTATAAGCTGCGCGTTGCGGTTTGCGATTGGTACAAACGGCGCTATCAAGTCGTGCTTGATCCCGATAGCGAGGCGATCGTTACGATCGGCGCCAAGGAAGGTTTGTCCCACCTGGCGTGGGCGATCGTCGACCCGGGAGACGTCGTCTTGTGCCCGAGCCCGACCTATCCGATACATCAGTATGCCATGATTCTGGCCGGCGGCGACTTGCGCTGTATTCCGCTCATCACCAGCGACGGTTTTTTTGGCCATCTCGAAGAAGCGGTCAAGCAGACCTGGCCAAAGCCCAAACTGCTGATTATCAGTTTTCCCCATAATCCGACTACGGAAGTAGTGGAGCCGGAGTTTTTCGAGCGCGTTGTCAAATTCGCTCAAGAGAACAACCTGATCGTCATTCATGACCTGGCCTATGCCGATCTAACCTTCGACGGCTATCAGGCGCCAAGCCTGCTTCAGGTCGCCGGCGCTAAAGAGATCGGCGTGGAATTCTTTTCGCTGTCCAAGAGCTACAACATGCCCGGCTGGCGTGTGGGTTTTGCGGTCGGCAACCCGGATATCATCCACGCCCTGGCGCGTATCAAGAGCTACCTTGACTATGGAATTTTCCAGCCGATCCAGATCGCAGCGATTCAAGCCCTGAACGGGCCGCAGGACTGCGTCGAGGGCATCAGGCTGATGTATCAAAAGCGCCGGGATTCCTTGGTCGACGGTCTGGACCGGGCGGGTTGGAAAATAGCGAAACCAAAAGGAACGATGTTTGTGTGGGCGGAGATCCCGGAGCCGGCGAAAAAGATGGGCTCCGTAGAGTTTTCCAAATTCCTGCTCCAGGAGGCCAAGGTGGCGGTCTCTCCCGGGATCGGCTTCGGCCAATACGGCGACGATCATGTCCGTTTTGCCTTGATTGAAAACGAGCATCGCACCAAGCAGGCGGTGCGCAACATCCGGCGCGCGCTGGGCAAGCTACTCGACTGAAAGATCCTCGCGCGTCATCCCCGTGAAAACGGGAATCCAGAAGTTTTATTTCTAGACTTCCACTCTGTGGATGACATGCGAACCGGTTTCGTGGTTTCATTAGCTTCCAAGTCAAGTATGGGTTTTGTTGGATAATATCATGGCATCGGGAAAGGCCCGACATAGCGTCGGTCTCGGTCTGCTTGGCTCCGGCGTCGTTGGCGAGGCGATTCAAGACATCGTCTTCGCGGACCTCGAAGGCCAGGTGGGAGGCGATCTTGAGCTGGGAATCCGCAAGATATACACGCGGAATCCGCAAGAGAAAAAGTGGTTTTCCAGCCGCGCGTCCCTGTTTACCACAAAGGCCGAGGAAGTGATCGACGATCCCGGCGTCGAGATCGTTGTCGAGGCCCTGGGATTCCAGCGGGATGAGGAGCTGCCGTTATTTCGGGACTACATCTTGCGCGCTTTCGAGCGCGGCAAGTCGGTTGTCACATCGGACAAAGCGGTATTGGCGAGATTCGGCAAAGAGATCTGGGCTGCAGCACAAAAGCATGGCCGGCAACTTCGCTTCGAGGCCTGCGTTGGGGGCGGCATTCCCATCATACGCTCGCTGACTGAAAGTTTCGCGGTTGAAACGCCCGAGGCGGTCTTCGGCATCGTCAACGGCACGTGTAATTACATTCTGTCGCAGATGGAAAAAGGCGGCAAAACCTACGCCGAGGCCCTCGCGGAAGCCCAACAAAAGGGTTACGCAGAAACCAATCCGGCGACGGACGTCAGCGGCAGCGATGCGGAAGCAAAGTTGCTCTTGCTCAATGCCATCACGTTTGGCTTGCATCTCCAACCGGGCACTACTTGGCGTAAAGGGATCGAGGAGATTCATGCCGTTGATTTTCGTTATGCGGGAAGGACCGGTTCGAGCACCATCAAACACCTGGCGGTGGCTAGACGGCATGGCGACGCCGTGCAAGTTTTTGTCTCGCCGGTCCTACTGGCACGGGACAATTTTCTCGCCGGTATCGACGGCGCCACCAATGCGATTTGCTTCAAGGGGAAAAAAAGCGGCGCGGCGCGCGGCGAGCGCGATTGCGATTATGTTCTGGTGGGTCCCGGCGCAGGCGGCGGCCCTACGGCCGTTGCGGTGCTCGGCGACGTGTGCGAGCTTGCGCGCGGCAAGGGTGGGTTCGCCGGTCTTCCAAGTTTGGCGCCGGAGGGAACTCTAAAAATTCAACCGGCGGAGGAGATCGAGGGGTCTTTTTATGTCCGCTTCATTGTTAAAGATCGCGCCGGCATCGTCGGCGACATCGGCCAAACCTTCGGCCGCTTACAGGTGAATATTTCGGAGATCTGGCAGCTTCGACATAGTGAGGAAGAGCGGCGATCTCTGAAGCAGAGCTACAATCTCAAGGAAAGCCCCCGGGAGATTCTGCCTTTTGTCATTACTCTGGAGCGCGCCACGCTACGGCAAGTGCGCGAGGCTCTGGACTCTATTCGCAATCGGGATTATATCCTTGTCGATCCCGTTTGGTTTCCTATTTGGGGAACGAAGTGATAATCAAACCCCGAGTCTGAAATATTAAAAAACAAAAAAAAACAACTTTCCGAACCGGGCTTATAATCGTGAAATACATCATTCTTCAGGGCGACGGCATGGCGGATTACCCCCTGGAGGCTCTCGGCGGCAAGACCCCACTGGAAGCCGCCAGGACACCTAACAT
>Ga0105092_10001191_pt1 | contig 13880 bp, 18 predicted proteins | sample PPLLak2March2015_FD_87021 | JGI IMG/M metagenome (GOLD analysis project Ga0105092, IMG submission 87021) | Freshwater sediment microbial communities from Prairie Pothole Lake near Jamestown, North Dakota, USA - PPLs Lake P7 Core (1) Depth... | ecosystem: Environmental > Aquatic > Freshwater >... | reverse complement strand
GGGGGTTTTTCGTGGCCACCCCTAGACCAACCTGGTACACCTGGTCTAACGTCCCCTGAGTGCTCACAGAAGCTGAATGGTTGGAACGTGAACGCACCAGGGCAATGGCTCACGGGTTCCCACCAACTGTGCGTGAGCCGGTAGCACTGGCAGTGGTTGCTGCAGTGTGGTCCACCAGTGGTGAACGCTGCAGGGGGATCACACAGGGGGACCAGAGCCAGAGTCCCCCTATTGCTGCCTAGAAGGCTCACAGAGCTATTCATCCGCCCGTGATGGCTCTGCAGAGCACCAGGGGCACTGGTTCCCTAGCTGGTGCCCCTGGACGTACCTGCATCCCTGTGAGATGCTGCAGCCATGGCCTACTCAGATGTTGCCTTGCTAGCCAATGACTATGATTTCACGCAGAGGGTTACTGCTGCAGTAGCTACAGAAGGTGAAGCCGACCCTATGCAGTGGGTACAAACTCACTACTGGCAAGTAGCTGCATCCCCTGGATTTGGTGATGCGTATGCGTCTGCGCTTGCAGCAAATGTGGAACGTCCAGGGAATGATCCATCAGTGATCAGTGATGCACAAATCCTGGCTGCTGTGCAAACCCTGAGAAATGCCTAAGTGTTATTAGTCCAGTAGTTAACACACATTGCAACATTCGTATTATTATTCCATGGAATGTTAGCGCCCAACTGAACGGTAATGCTGCCAGTAGTGCCCACTGAAACCCGCATACTTTTACCATCCTGAAAGTTAACAGTGGCACTAGAAGGCAAGTTGAAAATTACGCTAGTAGCCAATGGCCTAGCTTCCAGTGGCATGGTTCCTACCACGGTATTAGTAGTAGCATTAGCACCTGTGGTATTGGTTATCAATCCCTGCACCATGATCAATTTATCAGCAATAGCATAACGTAATGGCGTAGTGTTATATCCAGCTACCAGGGGAACGTTAAACCAGGTTGGATTAGTAATAGCCTGAAGTAAAGTCTGCAGTGCAGCCAAATCGGTAGCTGATGCTGTCTGACTAGTAAGCCTATTCACTTCATTGGTAATAGGTATGCCCCACTGCACCGTAGTAATCTGAGTCTTAGTGATTGGTGTAGGGATTACCATGATTCATCCATCCCATATGTCTTGATCCCATAGCGCAGTATCCCACCCACGATCAGACAGATTAACTCTGACAAACGAAATGGGTTGGTCTAGGGTGAGTGTGGTTTCCCACTGCTTGATGCCTATACGGTGCTCTATGGACTGAACGTGAGTAACTACTGCAAATGCCCATTTACCAGTGGGATGGACGTACCAGACGCGAACCAGGTAGTTCAGCCACAGGTTTTCAATTAACCATCTCCACTGCCTATTACCAGTGGGGTTGAATCCCACACTGTTAACCCGTAATACCGCTTCTGCGTAGCCATTCATAATGTCTGCTGCACGCGTAGGCAGATAGCTAGAGTAGCTAGGACCATTAGAGTTTACGTAGTCATGCCTTTGGTATGTGTAGGGACCATACTTCTTCTGTGATTCATCATCCTCAAAAGTGAATGCCACCCCACCCTGGTTGGCTAGAGAGACAATGTTTAAGATTCTAGCCCTAGACCAGTCAGTAGTTAGCTGATCGGGGCATATGGTGGGAATTTCACCAGGCAAGTCTGGTATCTGATCAATGATGGGCACCGATTGCCCCTGGAAGATAGGCGTAGCTACCAGGTTGGCAGTTACGTTAGTCATCATGGCATTAGTGTAGGCGCGTCCCCTATAGAAGATTTTGCCTTCGGTATCTGTGTAGAGTGTGCCACCTTCAGATTCGGCTGATACTTCTATTTCATCTCTAATGCTACGTCCAGAACCCTGTACTGCTTGCTGAATCCATTGCCCATTAGCAGACGTATAGAGTTTCCAACCTATAGATTGCAGGATTCTGGCTACGCGCAGATGTGAGTATTCTTCCATTGTACTAGCAGTGCTAGACGTAGGTGTAGCGATATTAGCAAGGGTGGTAGATGTGTCTAGAGCACTGATGGTGCAGACGGCTCTACCATCCAGACTGAAGCCATCTACCAGGGAATCAATCAACCCATAGAACAGTGGATACTCAAAGTAGTAGTCTGGACGTTTAAACGTCCCCTTGATGTGTCTCCCTGGACGTAGATTGAATTCATGGGGATCATTGTAGGCGTAGCGTCCAGAGTCATTCTGCACGGTAACTGTCATCGTGGCTACATCGTAGCGTTCTCCATATTTCTCACGACCATAGCGCATAGATACGCCTATCACATCACAGGTGATTTCGTGCCACGTAAGCGTAGGGGGTGGGATCACTTCTATCAGGCTCAGGTTTTGAAACTGCACCCCCCAATCAATCGCAGGGGTGGTATCGCTTCCTGCAAACAGAATAACGTTAACCTGATCTATACCAGCAGCTATCGGATCAGGGGTACGAATACTAATGTTCTCCCATTCACCTAGTGCTACCCATTGGTTCAGATGCCATGAAGCAACGTATGCACCCTGGTACCAACCTTCTAACGTGATACGTCTGATGCCACCTATATTTTTGCCTTCCATGCTCCTAGCTTGCACGTTAAGAAGATAAGTCTTACCAGGGGTGATATCAAACCTACGCTGCATCCCCCAATATTGCCCACTGAGTAATACTGGTGGGGTTACCGCATTGGATACGCTCCACCTACCTTCAGCAGTGGTAACGTTTACTTTAGTCCAATCACCAGTACCACCTAAGGTGTACCTGCTCCACCCTGCAGGGTTCCCATTGGTCCCACCAGTCTGGAAGGGATATTCAGTACGTATGCCATTCTCAAATGCCTGGTTATCTAACGCAGTAAATACGCGTACCTGTACCCCTTCATCTAACCACGATGGCATTTCACGCTACTCTGCCTGTAGTGCGTTCATACTCACGTAATGCTTCATAGACCTTCCTACCTACTTCAGCATTGGCAGTTAGGGCATACACATTGATCACCACAGAGCCGGTAGCTAGTCCACCCTTGCCTAGTGGGATCACTGCTTCTGGTCCAGCTTCACCTAGCAGAGCAATGGTGGGACGCGAGATGATGCCACCAGTAGCCATAGATGGGATTTCAAATGACTTTCCACCCACCCCTGGCACCCATGATGGGATGCTGAATCCAAACCCACCTACAGTGTTATTCCATAGGTCTTGAATCGCACCAAACGCAGACTCAAATGGTGATGTGATGATATCCACTACATCACCAATGGCCGAACCTATGCGATCAGGGAACTCTCCAAACCACGTCAGAATCCCATTAGCTACGTCTTTGATCGCGCTAATAGCATCCTTGAATGGTTGGCTCAGGGTACGCCAGATAGCACGTACTGCATTACCGATTCGATCAGGGAACCCCCTGAACCAATCCACTACGTTCTGCACCACTGTCTTAGTAGCAGCTACACCTTCCCTGAAGGGTGCAGTGAATTCACGCCAGATAGAAGCAAGCAACCTACCGATACGTCCAGGGATATCTCTGATGAAATCAAGCATGTTTCCTAGTACGGTCCTAGCTGCTTGATATCCCTTCTTGACTGGATCAGCAATGATGTGCCAGATAGCTGAAAGTATGTTTCGTCCAGTACGGTAGAGATACTTGAACTGGTTTACAAAGTTATCAATGATGCCTGTGACGATTTTCTTTGCACCATTCCATGCACGTTTCCAGTCACCTGTAAGCAAACCAATGATTACATCAAAGATGCCAGAGATAACTTTCATGCCTGCTTTAATGTGGCCACCAATGAACTTCATGAAGTTCTTAACTTGATCCATGATGTTCTTGCCAAAATGCTTCCAGATCAAACCCACGGCATCAAGCACTGCTTTGATTATGATTTGAATGTTCTCCATCACGGGTTTGATGTATTCTTCATAGATAGGTGGCCAGTTCACCTGTATCCATGTAGCTACCTTTGACAGAGCCGGAATCATGGTATCGAGCAGGAACCCCGCAACCTTATTGATGATAGGTAGCAGTTTGGTTCCTAACTGCGTCTGCATATCTTGCCATCGTGCAGACATAATGGCTTGCCTGCCAGCTAATGTGTCTGACTCGCGGGCAAACGTACCTGCACTGTCTGCAGATTGCTCCATAATCAATGCAATAGCAGCTTGAGACTTTCCATAATCGGTAGCCTTACCTTCAGCATCTACCAATCCCATGGATACCGCTTTAGCGTTCACTGCTGAAGCCTTCAGGCTCACGCCAAAGTTCTCTAATGGGTCCATCTCACCCTTGAGCGCACTATTGATAGCACCTAGGGCCTGGTCTACATCACCACCAAACATGGCTGCCATATCGGCTGCACGTTCAGTAAGTGCTTTAGTATTCCCTGTAACTTCCTTCAGGGGCATCCCTGTGTTCTTCAGCAGAGAACCAGTCACATTGGACATTTCTAGGAATTTGCCTTGAGAAATCCCCATATTCTCCGCAGTGGTCTTAGAGAACTTTTCTATGTTCCCTGCATACTTGCCAAATATCTGCTGAGAACCCCCTAGAGATTGCTCTAGGTCTGAAGCACTGTTAACTGCAGCGGTACCAAACTGCACTACTTTGTCAACTACCGCAGATGCAGCAATAGCAGCAGCAGCACCCTTGAATGCAGTAGCAAACCCACTGGACTTCTTTTCAACATCACCTAGAGCCTTCTGAGCACCAGTGGAATCACCTACGATGCGTAGCAGGAACTCTCGATCAGCCATAACTACTTAGGTGCTCTGTAATCCCATGTAGCAAATGCCTTATCAATGGCATCAGCCCACATATCGGAATACGCTCTACCCCTGCTCCTGGCTACGGGGTACAGGAAATAGCCTTGCCTTCCCCTATGGGGTAAGAACTGCTGAGTAGTAGGTCTACGCCCACCCCCAAACTCTGCACCGTAAAAGATATCTGTGAGCCTGGTTCCTGGTCTAACAGTGGTTCTGCCAACCCGTACCACTGGCACGCGATCACGTTTCACCTTCAGACCACTGGCAGCAAGATTCTGTAAGGGGGTACTGGCAGCCGATTGAGCACCTGAGACTAGATCAGACGCAATCTCAGCAGACGCATCACGTATATCATTCTGTAGGTCTTTATCAATCTTGCTACATGCACGTAGCAACTGCTTCATGCCCTTAATCTCTACAGTGGTTTCAGTAGTACGCTTAGCCACTACCTGCGTCCCCTACCTGCACGTTGCTTCTTAGCTACTTCTTTCATTACATGAACCATTGCATTATGCTCTTGCAGGGTTAGGGCGCGATATTCAGAAGGGGTGATACGCCAGAAGTACCAGAAGTATGCACGTTCACGCGTTTCATGCTCTACTATGGCGTGATCGTAGGGTTTGCCTTTTCTGCTGCTTCCATTTCTTCAGCAAACTCTTTAATATCAGTCATAGTGGTTTGATGTTTAAAATCATCCCACGATAAATCAGGGGTACCGTTCTTCCTTTTCGTGAGCCACATCACCCCACTAGATAACGCTAACTGGTCCACATCATCTGAGAACACAGGTTTACCACCTAGCACTTCAGCTTTCAGCAGGTCTAACTCTGCTAGCGTCAAATCATCAAACGCAGACATTTAGGCTGCAGCTTCTACCGGCTCAGGCTCAGTGGTATGCGTATGCCCTGAAGCACCAACTACCGTAACGACAGAACCATCATCCTTTGACACATCACCAATAACATCCATCTCTAGGTTGATTTCAGTAACTTCATTGATACCCGCATCTACGATGGGGTATGCAGTTATTCTGACTTCACCAGTCCAGTGGGGATTATCAACTGAAGCTACTGCTTTGGTAAATGCAAATTCAAAGGGCACTACTGTTCCTGGTCCACCCAATGAACCTAATGCTTCTTCCAATCCATCTACGCCCAATGATTGCAGTAGGTCTAACGTAAGCAACCAACTGAACCCCAAAGGATCGCAGAACGTAGCTGCAGCATCATCTTCTTCAGGAGTAAGGTGAATGCCTTTGGCATAGCAGGTTAGGTCTACCGCTACCGTGATAGGTGGTCCAACGGGTTCATCCACCCCCAATGTAATGAACGGATCAACCAACCTTACTGGTCTTGCTGCCATCTTCTAATCTCCAATATCGTGCATGATGTTTATGGATGCAACTAGGTAATCCACCCCTGCAATCTGCATAGGGAATGGTGAAGTAACGTCTATCACTGCAAACTCAGTACTTTTGAGTGCAGGAAGTATGGAAGAAACCATATCTTCCAGAGTCTCAAGTTTTCCCCCTGGTTCAATCCTTTGAGCTACTACCATCACTTCCATAGCAGCTTGATAGGCACACAGGGTAGATGGCTTCAGCCATGGATCAGACCAGCCAACCAGCACACAGGGTGGCTGAACTGAGTCCGGTAGATGGTCGATCACGCTTGCTTCTACAGGTAGAGCAGCATTCAGGATGGTGGCTAGTTCTTCACGTACTAGAGAGAGTTTCATGCCACCCCCCAACCATTCTCAGAATAGAAGGGGATTAGTTGGGCATCGTACCTAGCTACCAAATCACGCGCTACGCGTACTGTTCCAGTCTCACCCATCCCCATGATGCCAAACGTAGCGTCTGGTTGCTTCCATATGTCTATAGCTAGGGATAGAGCTATCTCCTGAATCATGGGGGGTGCAGGATCAGGGAAGGATTCGATACCGCACCAGTCATTGATGGCATCACTAGCAGCATCACAGACATTCTGCAGCCTAGGGTTAGTAGTATCCCTGTAGGCCATCTGCCTAGCTAGCTGGTCTGGTGTAACGTAACTCATGATGATTTGTAAGGGGTGGGCAATCGCACAGAGAATCACCCACCCCTTACGGGTTAGCATCCTTCTAGGTGACAGTAAACACTCTGATACTACTGCTTAATGCTCCATCCTTCACTTGTACGTTCACACTTCCTGCAATCGCAGGGGTGGTAACTGCTGCATTCAAGCTAGTAGCACTGACATAGTTGGTGGTTACCGCTACACCATTCCACCAAATCACTGATGTAGCAGTGAAATTGGTACCTGTACAGTTCAGGGTATACGGGGTACTGATTACACCAGTGCTAGGTGCAATAGACGTAAGCGTAGGTGCAGGGGGTGGTGCAGGTGGTTCCCACAAAGATGGTGGATAGCTCTGGTACGTAGGCATCAGGGGATAGTGATTTTCACTACGCCATTACGTTCTGGCGTAGCACCTTCCTGAGTGATTGGGCTATAGAACGCGAGTGCAGTAACCACTGCAATCTGCCTACCAAACACTGCTGGTTCAATGGCACTCAGTACAGGCATACGCTTTTCGTATACCTCAATCCCTGCACTGTTCCCCATGTACAGGGAATCATCATTGATCGCGCCGGTAACCACTGGACGCAAACCAGCAACCCCATTATTGGGATCACCCCCACCCATAGCGTTAGATGGTCCAACTGCAGGGAACATTGGCCTACCTGCAAGGTCTGTAAGACCTAGCAGCAACCCGTAACCTGCTGGTCCCATCGCCAACCATGTAGGCAATGCTCTAGTATTGGTGAACACTGCAGCAGAAGCAGCACCAATAGCAGCCTGGATACCGGCTGCAGTGGCATCAGCAGCAGCAATTACTTCTGTAGTCTTACCAATCTCTGTAACTGCTGCACGTTCTGAATACCATTCCAGCCGTCTATTCATATGGCTAATTACCATATCAAGTGAACTACTAATCATTTCGATCAGAAGTTCACTGACATTGATGTATCCACCAACGGGAGAGAGAGTGATTGGTTCCCCTAAGATATCCCACGTTTTTGAAGTTAGCTCAGATTTCTCCTGAGCTTGCTCAGCTACGCCAGTATCAAAATTAGGGTCTACAATGCGTGGTCTGGTGAAGGTAGATGAAGTCACAGGGGTAACCCCTAATGCAGTCAGCAATGGTCTACCAGCGGGAGATGGATCAAGCACTGCACCCTGTGGAGATGCAACCACTAACCCATTGAACCCACCAGCTACCGCAATCGTATTTGCCTTATCCAAACCCAAATGCTCTGCTGCACGCTTGTGATACTTAGTGAATCGCGTAGCTGCATCCTGATTTTCGTTCCTATGGATTGCATCCCACAGGTATTCACCTGCGCTACGATAGGTGAAGTCTCTACTGACAATATTGGGATCAAGTGCGCGCACTCTGCTACGCACTGAATCAGCCATTTCCAAATCACCAGAAACCTTATCAATCTGAGAATCAAGTTCCCTGATTCGGGAACGTGCATTATCAATGGTTTCTAGATCAGTGGTATAAAGGTCTCTACCTTCTTCTTCGGCCGTGGAAGCAAGCGTTTCGATCAAAGCGACCTTTTGATCGCGTTCATCAATGAAACGCTTTACCAATGAATCAACTGCCATTGCAGTACCATCCTTATAGATCAAACGTATGGTTTCGCTTGACGCTATGAAGGGTGCAATAACAGACGGCTGAAGGGTGCCTAGCTGGTTCTAGGGGTGCTCTAGCTCATCAGTATCGGGTGCTTCTGGTGTCGGCTCTGAACGTACCACAGATAGACCAGGTTGGTCTAGAGCAGAACGCTCCCCTTCACGAAACCCTAGGTAGGAACCTAAGATGCCAATGATGCCACCAATTGCACCAGTCAAAACCTGCGTAGCATTCTCAGATAGTGGTACATGACTATGAACTATCGCATTATAGAGAATACCAGCAACCATCAGATTGAGAGCAATACAGATGGATAACGCTAGGATAAGGGCAACCCAATCCTTTAACTCATGCTCACGCTTCACATCAGAAGTTGCCTACATACTTCTTAATATCCGCAGCAGACATAGCACCTACATTGGACCAACTGTAAACTACCTTTTCTGAAACCACATCAATCACACCAGCACATACCAGAAGGTTTGATGACTTCTTATCATCACCACCTACCCACGTAGCGGTAATGCCATCTCCAATGTAGTAAGCATTACCACTATCCTTATTCTTCCCTGCACGTAGCATGGTGTCATCATCCTTAGGGATTAGCGTAGGTGGAACGATACCACTACCATCAGGGGGGAATGGCCTAGCACCTGCTCTGCTTAGGCATTCAGCTTTGATATCTTCGCAATTCCATGTACCAGAGCTAGTGCAGCTACCAGGCTTCCATTTCCCCTGCACGGCTGATGCGGTAGCAGGATCAACTTTTCTATCTGGTGCCCATTTCTGATGTGTGCAAACATCATCAGGCTTATTGCCTAGCTTCTGGTTTACCGTATTAGATACCAGGAACATGGCATCAATTTGCGCTGATGGCCACTGTTCACCCCTACCATCATTGCCTAGTTCTACACCAAAGGCATATGAATTCATAGAGTTATCAGGAACGGTACCCTTGCTGAACTTGAGTGCGTAACCTGAACCATTGGTATTGGTTGCCCCTGCAGCTAGGCACCAGACGGTACCGCTACGATCAATGTAGGCATTGGCTAGGGGTGCATCCTCATCACCTTCAGCACAGTAGGTAGCATCTCCTGCACCATCCATGCTCTTGCCTGATGCAGTGTGATGCCACATCACACACCATGGTCTAGAGCTATCGGAATAGCCACCTGAACCACGCGCACGCGTTTTCCATCCATCATATTCAATGACAGTTAGTCCAGCTTGCCTGAACCAATCAGCCATAGACGTGAGATAAACACCAGCCATTAAGCTGAAGGTGATCCTTCATCCTCATCATCAATCACATCAGCTTTATCCTTATCTCCATACTCAGGCTCATCAGGGGCATCAGGCTCATCAGGTACATCAGGCTCATTACTCATCTTCTTCAGCTTCCTGCTCATCAGCTACCGGCTCAGTAGCTTCAGTGATGGGGTATGGTTCCACCCCTAGGAATCTTCCTGCTGCTAGGGGACCAGTTTGCGTTTCTGGTTGCTCATCAGACATTAGCGGTACCCTTCAGTTCAGCAAGCATCAGCTTGATTCTATCTAGCTCTGGCGTATCACCTGCGTGCAGTTCTTCAGCGCTACGCATAGCGGTAATGGCTGCACCTTCATACTGTGGAATAGTGGTAGCAGCTACATGTCTGATGAATACCTGAACTCTACTGATCACCCCATCAATCACTTTAGGTGGTCTGATATCTCCAAACATCAGACTTAGGCCAGTGTGAGATTCGCGTAACATGCTCTGCCATTTCGTCAACTGTGCATCTTCATAGAGTCTGAAGGTACCATACGCTCCATCATCTCTACTCTCAAGTTGCTTGCAGTAGCCAATCTGGCCATCTCTCAAAGATTCATCATGCTCTAAACAAAAGGCAATAGGACTAGCGTTACCCCTTCTACCAAATCCCTGTGCCATACGCACACAGGAACCAGGTAGAAACTGTTCACGATATCGGATCACTTCACCAGTCTCAGAATCCTGCTCTAGAACTTCTGCTACTTCACCATAAGGTACGATTCTTCCTTCTACTGTACGTCCATCATCACGTAGCATCAGCTTTTCAGTGCCAATGAACCTAGTAATAGTGTTCACGTAAGAACCCCCTGCACTTGCTCTGCGTCCATAGGTGAATTAGGTAGGTACCGTTCAGCAAGTCTGATTTCATCTACCGTGATCGCGTGGTTACCCTTTTCATCCACTAGGCCATGAAGAAGGGCGTATGTCCTAGCGCGTTCTTCACCACCAGGCTTCACGTATTCATCTCTATTGAATTCCATCTTTGTACCCCTAGGCAGCAACCATCCAGACATAGCGCTAGCTGCAGTATGTGCCATCGTTCTGAGTGTGCTACGCCAATGGAAATCAAATAGGGATTCAGCATTGCTATAAGTCATACCGTCTGGTTGGGGTAGACCTACCAGGAATGGCGGTACGCCTAGAGCACTAGCGATACGGGTTTCATCAAATACGCGTAGCTCAATCAATGCCATCTCTCTAGGGGAAATGGTTAGTGGCTCTAGCTCTATGCCACCTGAGAGAATTGCAGGTGCCCCTGCACGATTGCGTGCAGCAGTTACCCATCTGTTCTGCAAGTCTGCAGCTTCCAGAGCATTCAGGTGCCTAGGGTGCTTGATCACCCCCCATGGGATACCGCTACGGGTTGCCAGATTGGTAGCCATCTGCTCTAACGCATTGGCACTGACAATATTACGTGATGCCCATTCCAGTGGACCAATCCCGCGTAGGTTCATGGGATAACTCTGATACTTGATGTGGCATACGTCCCTACGCTCTAATGGTTGCCCTGATAGGGCATAACTGATTTCCCCATCAGACCATTCCACATTCACAAACTCAGGATTCAGTACCACCCACCTAGCTACTGGCCCATCACTGTTCAACCCATACCTACCAGTTGCCCATAGGATTGCTTCACCTGTGTTCTGATAGGTATTGAATAACTGTTTAGCAGCTTCCACCCAATCTGAATACAGTTCAGGCTCAGGGTTATTGGACCATTCCGGTAGCTGAACTACCTGCACCCCCTTCACCCCGTAGATGGGGAATGAAGCTAGCTGCTTAGTATTCAGGTCTATGCAGGTGCCTAGGGTGGCTAGCAAGTGTGCAGACGTATCGAACCAGCTAGGGGTATTCCACCCTACTGGCCATCCATTCCATGCTTGTACCTGCACAGGGGGATCACTTGCAGGATACATAACGTGAGTATCCCCAAAGCCTTCAGGTACGTTTGGACCTACCGACCCAATCGGATCATTTGGATTGGGTAGGTTATCTCTAGGAATGGTGCGCGACCGAAAATCGCGTACGATCAGCAGTTCACTCTGCTCAGACACTAGAACTGCACCATACATCACCTAGACCAGCGTAGTCCAGTAGTGGCACACTGGTCTTATGTCCGCACGCAATCGCTTAGCGTATAGAACTAAGCAGTTCAAAGCTGCAAAACGGTTCCTAAGTGAAAACTATGTGCTTTGCTGGGTACGTGATGAAAATGGGCAATGCCATAGAAGGGGAACAGTTCCAGACCATCAGCCACCCCTTTGCACCTTCCCTGATCCAATGCTTTGGAATGGCAAGTTTCTGGCTATGTGTGCTTTTCATTCCTGCAAGCAAAGGGGAATGTTACGCCATGGCAGAAACCTTCCAGCACCTTCACGCCAATGGTGATGCAAAGGGTTGCCCCACCCCCACGATTGGGAACTGCACGCAATACCGACAGAGCCACCCTAGGACCGTACATAGCTGAGATTGGATCAGCACTAGGGATTGAGTTTCACCCATGGCAATCACTGCTAAGTGATGTGTCTATGGAACTGATACCTAGATCAGAGCCGGTAGAAGGGCAATCACTCTACCGTCTGAATCATCAGTACGCAGGTGCTCTGGTAGGTAGGCAATCGGGCAAAACTGCATGGTCGGTAGCGCGCATCCTTGCTCAGTGCCAACTAACTGAGCACAGAGAGATAGCTGAACAGTGTGGATTGCCATACATCAAGTCTCAGCATGTTGCTTACACTGCACAGAGTAGAACGGTAGCAGTGCAGAAATGGCTAGAGCATCTAGACATAATCGACAATTCATCACTAGGTAGATGCATCAAAACTGTAAGGATGGCTACAGGTAGGGAAATCTGCACGTTCACCAATGGCAGCACCTATAGACCAGTCACCCCCAATAAGACTGGTGCTAGGGGACTCACCCTAGACCTAGCCATCATTGATGAAGCCTTAGCGCATCCTATGTGGCTACTGCAGGTATTGCGTCCCACGATGGCACAGAGAGATTCAGCAGAACTGTGCATAGGTGCTCAATTTGTAGTCATCTCAAACGCTGGTGATGAAGATTCTGAGCTACTAAACAGAATGCAGGAGCTAGGGATTGAGTCTCTGTCTAACCCTGAAGCTAAACGCTGCTGGTTGGAATGGTCTATGCACCCTGAAGCTGATCCACTATCGGAAACCACCTGGTTAGACACTATGCCTACGCTAGAGCAACCTAATGGTATCTCTCTTGACTTCATGAGGATGGAAGCAGAAACGCTACGCCTAGATCAGTTCATGAGAGAGTACCTGTGTCACAGGATTGCTAAGTCTCGCGAACAGTTGATACCGGCTGATAGATGGATGGAAGCTTACAGAACTGATATCACCATCCCTGCAGACCTAGTGCTAGCTCTAGATATCTCCATGGATAGGCAAAGAGCATCCCTGATGGCTGCAGGTGCAGTAGGCAGCTACATACCCCTAGAAGTTATTGATGGCAGGGAAGGTCTAGATTGGGTACTGGAACGTTGCGTACAAGTAGCTCAGAGATGGCTAGCACCAATCGTGATAGACGCAGGGGGACCAGCAGCAAGCCTGATAGCACCCCTAGAAGCACTGCACGTAACAGTGATCCCCATAGCTACGCGTGAAGTCTCAAACGCTGCAGCCATGTTCTACGATGCAGTGCTAGCTAAGCGCATTTGCCATATGAATGACTACCGGCTGAATGATGCGGTAACTGGTGCGTCTAAACGTGCAGTAGGGGAGAGATGGGCATTTGATCGCAGGGGACATATCGACATATCACCCCTGGTAGCAGCATCATTTGCAGTATGGGCAATCGAAACTGGACAGATACAGAAACCAGGAATCTTCTAGAGATTCAGCCCAATTCAGCAGAATTCACCCCGTAGACGACTCAAAAGGGTGGCTCTGTAGCTAGTACGCCCACCAGCACCCTGTATGGCACCAGCAGTACTGGACTACGCAACCAGAGCCACCCCACGATGGTTCTAGCACACTTGCTACCGCCTACGCAGAAAAACCCCACGATTACGCTATGCATGGTCTGAATGGAGTTTATGCAAGATTTCAGACCAACATGCATGGTCTGCATGATTATGCAATTTACCAGGTGAGAGACAGAATGC
>Ga0105092_10001190_pt1 | contig 13884 bp, 13 predicted proteins | sample PPLLak2March2015_FD_87021 | JGI IMG/M metagenome (GOLD analysis project Ga0105092, IMG submission 87021) | Freshwater sediment microbial communities from Prairie Pothole Lake near Jamestown, North Dakota, USA - PPLs Lake P7 Core (1) Depth... | ecosystem: Environmental > Aquatic > Freshwater >... | reverse complement strand
TGGAGGCGGCGAGCGGATTCGAACCGCTGCATCGAGGTTTTGCAGACCTCTCCCTTAACCACTTGGGTACGCCGCCCTAGTTCGCTAGCTAACATAATCTTTCCGAGAGTTGCAAGGCTGGCCGGAATCATTGACAACCCAAGACCAAACAAGTAATTAATTCTCAACGGGAGTCTCTTTTAATGGCGACGATGATCACCAACGAGTGCATCAATTGCGGAGCGTGCGAGCCCGAATGCCCGAACAATGCGATTAGCCAGGGAGACCCCGTCTTTGTCATCGATCCGCTTTTATGCACCGAGTGCGTAGGGTTTCACGATTACGAGGCTTGTGCGGCAGTCTGTCCGGTCGACTGTTGCGTGACGGATCCCAATAACGTCGAGAGCGAAGAAGTGCTCATTTCCCGGGCTCGAAATCTGCATAAGGACACCGATTTCGGCGAGAGTTTTGAGTCGCGGTTTCGAAAGGGAAGCACAGAGCAAAAAGCGTCGGCTGCGCCAGCCGCTAAGCCAGCCGCAGCACCGAGCGGCAGCCCAAGTCCAGTTGCGGCGCCCAGACCCGTGCCGCCATCCAAACCTGCGGTAACTCCGGTTGCAGCCGCCCAAGCTGCGCCTGCACCGGTTGCGCCCAAGCCCGTGGTTCAAGTCAAGAAAGAAGTTCGACCCAAGAAGAGGTTTCCTCAAGAAGTGTCGACAAGCTTTGAAGAAATTTCTAACCACTATCAGAGCAGTGGCTTTTTCGCGCAGGGGATCGGCAAATTTCTGATTCTGTTCTTGCAACCGCTTCTGGGTGCATTGCCGCATGACACTAAAAAGCGACTCGAAGCCGCAGTGCGGAGTCCTTGGTTCACCGCGGCGGGAAGCACTGGGCTCAATATCGTGCATAATGCAGTGATTTACCCGCTGGTAGCTATGGTGGTGGCGGCGATCATCCATGGGCCTGAAGTCCTCTTCACCCAACAGATTAACTCTTATATTCTCGTTGGGCTTTTTTTGGCGGTGGCTGAGGGCGTTTATCGTCTTCAAGATGGGATATTACGCGCAAAGCCGGCGGAGGAGATGGTTTTGCGAGGCGCTGTTTATGGGGTTCCGCTCGGAATAGTTTTGCAACCGCTTTTGGCAAAGCATGCCGGGGTCATTCGAGATGTACCGATTCCCGTTGATGGTTTTTACTCGAAGGGATTTGTCGATAAACTTGAGCGCGAACGGCGGTACGGGAACGTCTATACGGTTGAGGACCGAGGCGGTGCGCTTCTCCTGCGACTGGAGTTTCCCACCCGGTTGCCCGATATCGGTCTTCCCGACCGGCAGCAATTGCCGGACGAAATGCCAGAATATGACTACGATCTCGCCCTCAAAGACAGTCAGTTTATTGTCAAAGGAAAATGCACGGACGAAAGGGTTCGCAAGATATCGTCGAGCATCGGCGCTTTTCCACCCGAGTTCACGACGATTGTTCCGTTAAAAGACAGAGTAGTCGGGTTTGTGCATCGTTTTGAGAACAAATTACTGGAAGTTTTTTTGCTCAAAGATAAAGGGACTTCCTGGGAGACCAGCTATCGCTAGTAAAGAAAACTCCCCGATCGCCGCCACCGCACAACCACAGGAGTCGACGGCGTCCTGTGGTTTTTTTGTTTCCGGGCATGAAGTGGCGTTCAGGTCGATGGCGCTAGCCGATCTCGACGAAGTCATGGCCATTGAAAGGACATCCTTCAAGCATCCGTGGAGCTCTCACTTCTTTCTGGAGGAGCTGCAGGTCGCCTGCGCCCGCTCCTTCCTGGCGCGGATCAGCGGCAAAATTGTCGGCTACGTCCTTTTTTGGCTCCTGCCGGGCGAAGTCGATATCCACAACATAGCCGTGCATACGACCTTCCGCCGTCAAGGAATTGGCCAAGCTCTGCTGCGACAGGTCGTAGCGGAGGCACTGAGCCGCAACTCGTCTCGCTTAACACTTGAAGTTCGGGTTTCCAATATCGCGGCCCAAAAACTCTACGAGTCCGTTGGCTTTGTCAGTACGGGACTGCGCAAGGGTTATTACTCGGATGATGGCGAAGACGCTGTGCTGATGGCACTCGAACTTGCCCCTCGCTGAACGCTTCCGGCGCACGCCGGAAAAAGTGGATAAGCCTTAAATAATTTATATCTAAACTGTTGAAAAAATTTGTTTCTGTAGCCCCTGTGTGCAGTTAGGCCCCCTTGACGGAGTATTTTGCGCTGGTGTATAGTCTTTTTATCCTCTGGCGGTCTGAATGTTTGGCCGCTAATTTTTTTTGGCCTGGTCGCCAGCGGAGCGGAACGAAGCATGATCATTAGAACGTGTAAACGGCTCCAGATCCGGTCTCAAAGATTTTTCCCATCGACCTCAAAAATCCCGTTCCATACCGTTGTTATCCGATTGCCCGTTCAATATCGGCAACAGTTTGACCAGCAGCGTGAAAATGACTCGCCGCGAGGAGGTCCTAATGTTCAAGGTTGGTGAAAAAGTCGTATACCCCGCCCATGGTGTGGGAGAAATCGAGGCTATCCGAACCCACGTTATTTCCGGAACCGAGAGAAAATTTTACATGTTGAGAATTCTCGAAACCGATATGAAAATCATGATTCCGATCGATAACGTCGAATCCGTGGGATTGCGTAAGGTAATTGACCGCGCGATGGTCTCAAAGGTGTACAAAGTTTTGCGTCAAAAGAAAGTCGAAACGGATCAACAAACCTGGAATCGACGCTATCGGGAATACACTGAAAAAATCAAAACCGGCTCGATTCTTGAGATCGCCACCGTACTGCGTGACCTTTTCGTTCTCAAGGGCGATAAAGAACTCTCCTTCGGCGAGAGAAAAATGTTAGACACGGCTCGCAATCTCTTGGTCAAAGAGCTTTCGATTGCGCGCTCCCATTCCGAAGAGAAGATTATGGAAGAGCTGCGTCATATTTTTACCCACTGAGTTCTTGTCTGTTCCTGCGATATTTATATTGATTGACCTGAGCCGAGAGCCCACTCTCGGCTCTTTCATTTTCTCAGACCCGCATGCAGGTAACCGCGATTATCGTCGGGGCCGGAGAAGGAAAACGGATGGGGGGACCCGTTCCCAAGAGCTTTCTTCCCCTCGCTAATCGTCCTTTAGTTTTACGCGCTCTCGACCAATTCTTCTCGGCCCGCAGCATCGAGAAAGTCATTCTCGTTGTCGCGGGCCAAGAGCTGCAACGAAGCCAGGTGCTGATGCAAAGCGACCCCAATCTCAGCCACCGACCGTGGACGCTGCAAGTGGGCGGAGCGACCCGGCAGGAATCGGTCAGGCGCGGGATCGAGAAGCTTGACTCGGATTGTGAAATCGTTGTGATTCATGACGCGGCGCGGCCTTTCGTTTCCGCCTCGCTCATCGATCGCTGTGTCGACAAGGCTCGCCAAGTGGGTGCGGTTGTTGTCGGCGTTCCGGTAAAAGACACGATCAAAGTCGTCTCGGAGGAGCAATGGGTTCAAGCCACGCCAACTCGAAGCACTCTGTGGGAGATACAAACGCCGCAAGCTTTCCGCAAAGAACTGATCGTGGAAGCTCACGATCGGGCAGTGCGTCAAGCAATCGACGCCACCGATGACGCGACGTTAGTGGAGCAACTGGGCAAGCCGGTCCTTGTTCTGCGTGGAGAAACCAGCAATATCAAGATTACAACACCCGAGGATATCTTGCTCGCCGAAGCGCTATTGCGGGAGGGGCGAGCCCCTTAACTCAACGGCAAGCGCAAGCTTTCGTTCAGGCTTCCGGTTCGGTAGCCTTGTAAGTCGAGGCTTATATATTGAAACCCGATCTCTTTGAATTTTTGCACTACGGCATCGCGGGTGGCCTTTTCGAACCAGCGGGGGAATTCGTTTTGCGCGACTTCGATCCGAGCCAGATCTCCGTGGTAGCGGACACGAAACTCCCGAAAGCCGAGATCCTTCATGAATTGCTCGCTCGCGGCGACCTTCCCTAATTTTTCCAGATTAATTTCCGTGCCGTATGGAAAACGGGATGAGAGACAGGGGCTGGACGGCTTGTCCCATGTCGGCAGATCGAGTTCCCGACTGTAACGGCGAATATCTTCCTTGGTCATGGCGGCTTCCACCAACGGATGACGGATACCCCATTCGGTCGCGGCCTTGAGACCCGGGCGGTGATCCCGCAAATCGTCGAGGTTGGTACCGTCAACGATGATCGCTATTTCCAATCGATCGGCCTGTTCTCGGCAAATACGGTAGAGCTCGTCTTTGCAGAAAAAACATCGGTTGACGGGATTTCGGGTAAACGACAGGTTGGCAAGCTCATGCGAGTCGAGGACGATATGACGAATTCCCAGGCTAGCGGCGAACGCTTGTGCCGCCGCCAATTCCCCGGGCGGTGCCGTCGCCGAGGATGCCGTCAAGGCGATCGCGCGCTCGCCCAAGACTAGGTGCGCGATCTTGAGCAAGAACGTGGAATCCACCCCGGCGGAAAAGGCCACCATCACTCCACCGGTTTGCCGCAGTATTTGTTTGAGTTGCTCTAGCTTTACGTCCATCGCTTTTCACTGAATAGGTCGGTGCTTAGATAATGTTCGCCCTTGTCGGCGAAAACAGTGACGACGACGTGGCCCTTGCCCAAGGCCTTGGCAACCTTCAGGGCGGCGCAGCACGCCGCGCCCGACGAGATGCCAACGAGCAGGCCTTCCTCCGCCGCCAAGCGGCGTGCATACATGGTTGCGTCCTCATCGGTCACCGTGATGACTTCGTCCAGAATATTGCGATTGAGAACCGCCGGGATAAAGCCAGCGCCAATTCCCTGGATTTTGTGATAGCCAGGCTCGCCCCCTGAAATCACTGGCGAAGCAGCCGGTTCCACAGCGCAAATGCGAATATTTTTCATTTTGTCCTTGAGAACTTCTCCGACCCCGGTAATCGTACCGCCGGTGCCGACCCCGGCGACGAAGGCATCGATTCGCTTGAACTGTTTGAGCAGCTCAACGGCAGTCGTTTTGCGGTGCATCTCGGGATTCGCGGGATTATTGAATTGTTGTGGCATGAAGTAGTCGCTATGCTCTTGCAACAGTTCCTCGGCTCGGTGAATCGCTCCGCCCATTCCTTTGGTGTCGGCGGTGAGAATCAAATGAGCCCCGTAGGCCGACAGCAGGCTCCGCCGTTCTTCGCTCATCGTGTCTGGCATAGTCAAAATGAGCCGATAGCCCTTCACCGCGGCGATCAACGCGAGGCCGATTCCGGTATTGCCGCTGGTCGGTTCGACGATGGTCGCCCCAGGGGTGAGCTTCCCCTCGCTTTCAGCGGCTTCGATCATGTTGAGACAGATGCGGTCCTTGACCGATCCGCCGGGATTGAAGGATTCCATCTTGGCCCATACTTCTGCATCCTTCTTTTCAGGAAGGGTCCTCAGTCTTACGACCGGGGTGGAGCCAATGAGATCCAGGATGGATCGGGCGCCATTCACGCTCGTCACGGGTGCACTCTGGGTTCCGATTTGAAGGTGAATTCGAAATGGTTCGTAAGGAATGGTATATTTTTGCGATTTCGAAGTCAACGAAACTCAAGCCCCGATCATGTTGAAATCCGCACCCAACCGCAGATTGGTCCTTTTCCCTGGCGCTCTCGGTGATTTCGTTTGCTTCCTGCCTGCGTTACAGATTTTGAGTCAAGGTGAGCAGGTCGATCTTTTGGCTCATAGTGAGTTTGCCGATCTGGTTTTCCCAGAAATCAATGTTGGCTCTCTCGAGCGTTACGAGATCCATAGGCTTTTTATACCCGGAGCCTCGCAGGAGAAAGCATTGCGGGACTTTTTTGGTGCTTACTCCTCAATCTTTTCGTGGATGGGCAGCGGGCAGAGCACGTTTGTCCGTGAACTTGCCTTCGTATCGCAAGGTCGAGCCGCGGTTTTTCCGTTTCAACCGGCCCAAGAGCGGATGCACCAATCTGACTATTATCTCGCCTGTGTTGGTCGCCCTTCGGCAGTGACGAGCGCTCCGGAAATTTTCTTGAAGCCGGAAGCACGCGCATGGAGTGAAAGTTTTTACCGCGAGCATTTTTTAACGGACAAGCAGATGATCGCGCTAGCCCCGGGAAGCGGCGCGCGGGAGAAAAACTGGCCGGTTAATTCTTTTCGCGCGGTTGCGGATTGGTGGTGTCAGCGACCCCGTAGCGCTGTCATGGTTTTGCTTGGACCTGTCGAAGAAGAAAAGGGAGACTACACCGCTTTGGCGCGAGGGGCTGTGGTTGCCTCCAACTTGAACCTAGGGCGGTTGGCGGCACTGCTGGCCCGAAGTGACCTATACCTGGGAAATGACAGCGGTGTAAGCCATCTAGCCGCAGCCCTGAGTGTTGTGAGCTTGGTGCTGTTTGGGCCGTCCAGGGTCAAGCAATGGTCACCCCGCGGCAGGAATGTCGCCGTAGTCAGCCAGCATGTGGAATGTGCTCCGTGCGCGGCTCCAGTCATGAAGATTTGTCCGCATCGCAAATGCCTGACGACGCTCGATCCCCAATCCATAATCAGAGAATTGGATAAGCTGGCGGAGAAGGTCAAAATGGCGGAGAAGGTCACCTTGACAAGGGGGGGGTCAGGGATTAGAGTAATTTCTGAAATTCCTCCAGAAACCAGATAAGAGAGGCTAGTTTTTTACTGACGATGGGCAAATCGTTGCGCTGCAATAGGCGTGGGTAGCGAAATATAGATCTTCAACGGTGCCTGGAGAGACCCGCTGGCGAAGTAGCGGAGATCGTTCCAGGCTTTTTTGCTCTCTGAGGAGGGTGAATATGGCTGGAGAGGAAGAAAAACGAGAGGGGAAAGGTTTCACGGTCCAAGATCGACGCCGGTTTTCGGAGACCGGTGAAGCTCGTGAAACTCCCGAACAGACTCAGGGGGTTACTCTATCCGAGCCGAGTAAAGACAGCGAATCGCCACGCCAAACCGAGACTCCGCAAGAACCCCTGCCCGAAATCAACTTTTCAACGTTTATGATCAGTCTTAGCACCCAGGCGCTAATGCACCTGGGTGAGATCGCGAACCCGCTGAGTGGCAAAAGCGAAATCGATGTTCCCGTCGCGAAGCAAATGATCGATATTCTCGGCATGCTGCAGGAAAAAACCCGCGGCAATCTGGATGCCGGCGAAGCAAGGCTTATAGAGGATGTTCTTTTTGACTTGAGAATGAAATACGTGGAGGCGGTGAAGAAGAAAGATAGGAGCGTTCAATGAACTTGAAAAGCATCGTGAGTGGAAACGCAGGCTTTAAAGGGGTGATACTCGTCGCCGTAGTTTCTCTGATCGTCGGCTTGGGCATCAGCGGCAGTCTCGATTGGTTGTCGCCCAGCCGCGCCGTAAATTTGCTGGGGGAGGCGGGCAATGTTGAGCTCCGGTCACCCAACGAACTGCCGGATTTTGTCGCGCTTGCAAAGAAGATGAAGCCGGTGGTCGTTAACATCTCGACCACCCAGGTCGGTGAGGCTCGCGGCCAGCAAGAATTCGGCAGCCCGTTCGGCGAGGATGATCCTTTCAATGATTTTTGGAAACGTTTCTTTGGCGGTCCGATTCCTCGGGGTCCCCAGCGGCAAAGGAGCTTGGGCTCCGGCTTTGTCATCGATACCGATGGGTCGATTCTGACCAACAACCATGTGGTGGAAAACGCCCAGAAAATCGTCGTGAAAACCGAAGACGACCAAGAGTATGAGGCCAAGGTGGTGGGACGGGATCCGAAAACTGACATCGCCGTGATTAAGATCAATGCCAAGACCGGCCTGACGGTGGCGAGTCTTGGGGATTCTGACAAACTCGAGGTCGGCGAGTGGGTCATGGCCATCGGCAATCCCTTCGGCTTGGACAGCACCGTGACGTCGGGTATAGTCAGCGCCAAGGGACGTCACATCGGCCAGGGCCCCTACGACAACTTCATCCAGACCGACGCTTCGATCAATCCTGGGAATTCGGGCGGTCCGCTGCTCAATCTGCGCGGGGAGGTCATCGGGATCAATACGGCCATCTTCAGTCGTTCGGGTGGAAATATTGGAATCGGTTTTGCCATTCCGATCAACTTGGTCAAAGAGCTGCTGCCGCAGCTGCGCGGCAAGGGAAAGGTCACGCGCGGCTACCTGGGAGTTCTAATTCAAAAGGTCACGCCCGAAATCGCGGAGAGCTTGGGCATCGACAAAGCCCGTGGTGCATTGGTTGCCAATGTCTCCAAAGATGGGCCGGCGGAAAAAGCAGGCGTCAAAGTTGGCGACGTGATCGTCGAGTTCGACGGTAAAGAGATCAAAGAATCAGGGGACTTGCCGATCGTTGTTGCGCGGACTCCGGTGGAACGCAAGGTGCGAATGAAGGTGTTGCGAGACAAGAAAGACTTGCAGCTGACGGTAACCGTCGGCGAATTGAAAGACGAGGAGGTCGTAGCCTCTGCCCCCGAAAAAGGCGAATTGGGGATGACGGTGCAAAAACTGACACCGCAGATGGCGGAAAGCTTGGGTTTGGACAGAGCGGACGGGGTGGTCGTGTCAGCCGTGGATCCCGGAAGCGCGGCAGACGACGCCGGGATTCGCAGGGGGGACGTCATTCTTGAAATCGATAGGAAGCCCATACGCGGTATCGACGAATACAAGAAAGCCGTCGCCGGGGCTCGAAAGGGCAAAGGTGTTCTTCTGCTGGTGCGGCGCGGCGAAAGCACGCTTTTCTTAGCACTTAAACCGCAAAACTGACGCTGCTGCTGTTTTGATCTATGAGAGGGCCGTGGTGCTAAGCACGGCCCTCTTTTTGTTGCTTTTGCCCCAGAACTAGGTAACAATCAATTTTGTATTTGGAGTGTTAGGTTTGAAAAGACCCAAACTTCGAATCTTTAGTATCCTCTTCATTTTACTTCTTATCGTAACCTCCAGCGGGTTGGTTTTTGGTAGTTGGTACCTTAGGCGGCTCGAAGAGACGGTCACGGCAAAATTTGAAGGGCAGAAGTGGCGCTTCCCGTCCAAGATTTATTCTGACACGTACCTGCTCTATGTCGGAATCAACCTCCGCTCCGAGGATTTGTTAGAGAAGCTCCGGCGACTTGGCTATCACGAGACCCAGTCTCCGCCCAAGACCCGAGGGGAGTATCGTTTCCAGCCGTCCCGCGGTCTGGTGGAAATCTATCTGCGGGATTTTTCCTATCCAACGGAACAGTTCAAGGGCACTCCGGTTCGCATCTCATTGCAAGGCACCGTCATCACGAAGATCGAGAATCTTGCGACTGGCGAGGAAATGGTCTCTCTCGAGCTGGAGCCGGAGCTTATTACCGGTCTCTACGACCGGGTCTGGGAGGAGCGTCGAGTCGTTACCTTAACGGAAGTGCCCCCTCTGATCGTCAAAGCTATCTTGGCCGTCGAAGATGAGCGATTTTATGATCACCACGGCATCGATCCGGTTTCGGTTATGCGCGCCGTCTGGGTCAACCTGCGCAGCGGGGGCGTTGTTCAAGGCGGCAGTACGCTTACCCAGCAGTTGATGAAAAATTTTTTCCTCAGCGATGAGCGCAAATTCAGCCGCAAGGTCAAGGAGGCCATCATGGCTCTCATCGCGGAACGCAAATACTCCAAGGACCAAATTCTGGAAAATTATTTAAACGAGATCTACCTTGGCCAGAAGGGATCGCAAGGGATTTTCGGCGTCTGGGAGGCCTCGCAGTTTTATTTTTCCAAGCCCTTATCCGAACTGACGGTGGGCGAGGCAGCTCTACTGGCGGGTCTGGTCCGAGCGCCGAACAGACTGTCTCCTTACCGGAGTCTGGAGGTTGCCACCGGGCGAAGAAACGTTGTTCTGGGTAAACTGTTGGCCGACCTAGTTATCACCCGCAAGCAGTACGAGGCCGCATTGCGGGAAAGTCTGCCGCAGCGGGAATTAATAAAGGTAACCAACGATGCCCCCTATTATGTCGACTACCTCCGGCGCGAACTGGCGGAGAACTATTCCAACGACGTGCTTACCGCTGAGGGACTTAGGATTTTCACCAGCATGGACCTGCAGCTTCAAAAAATCGCCGAAAGATCCCTCGTCGAGGGGCTAAAGAAGCTGGAAGCGTCCTATCCGGCTCTGCGACGGCGCGGGGAAGAAGATAATCTGGAAGGCGCGATTGTTGTGCTCCGACCTCAAACCGGCGAGATCAAGGCGATGGTGGGCGGCCGGAGCTATCAAAAGTCTCAGTTCAATCGTGCCTTTCAGGCGAAGCGGCAACCGGGGTCGATCTTCAAGCCCTTTGTCTATTTGGCGGCTCTCATGTCGGGCGGTGAGGGCGGCAAGAAGTTTACGCCGGCAACTATGGTCGAGGATTCGCCTTTCAAGTGGAATTACGACGGACAGGAGTGGGAGCCGGGCAACTATAACGACCAGTATTTTGGTACGGTTACTTTTCGCCGCGCACTGGAGAAGTCTTTGAACTCCGCCACGGCACGAATAGCCCGGGAGGTGGGGGTCAAACGCGTTAGCGACATCGCGCACCGTTTGGGCGTGCAGAGTCCTCTTCCGGCGGTGCCGTCGTTGGCGCTCGGCGCTGCGGAGGTGACACCTTTGGAAGTCGCCTACGCGTTTTCCACCTTGGCGAACAACGGTGTGCGCGCCCGCTCGCTCGCAGTAAAGCAGGTGATGGATGCGGATAGCAAAGTGCGGGAAAAACGCGATGTAAAAGTTGACAAGGTCCTGACGCCGCAATTCGCATTTATCATGAACCATCTTCTAAAAGGCGTCTTCGATCGTGGCACGGCGGACGTGGCCCGACGGTGGGGCTTTACGCGTCCGGCGGCGGGCAAGACCGGGACGACAAATGATTACAAGGATGCCTGGTTCGTCGGGTATACACCGGACTTGCTGGCCGTCGTGTGGGTGGGATTCGATAACAAAGCGAAGCTCGGCCTTTCCGGCGCCCAAGCGGCGCTTCCCATCTGGACTGAATTCATGAAGCGGGCGACCGCTGGCACCCCGGTCACTGATTTCGCTGTGCCGCCCGGTATTAAGATTGTTGAAATCGACCCTTTGAGCGGCCAACTGGCGACAGCCAACTGTTCGTATGTTATACGTGAGGCCTTTCTCGAGGGCGAAGAACCGGTCAAGACTTGCCCGCTGCACCCGATGACGTCGCCGCAGGTTTCGAAGTTTGATTGAGGCGAACGGCTCTGGTCATGAACATTCCCCAAAATACTTTCTCGAAAGGGATCTATTTCACTGTCGGGCTCGCCGGGATCATCGGCATAACGCAAAGTTGTGCGCCGCAGCCACGGTATCGGACACCCCTACCGCCCAGTAGTCCTCCAGTTTCTTCCCCCAAGGTATCGCCAACTCCTCCGCCGGCACCGGTGCAGGAACCTCCCAGAACACCGTTGCCTCAAGAATCAAAAATCAGAGAACAGGACCTAAAGATCAGGAGTCCGATTACCCCCCCTGCCGCTAGAGAAACTGCCAAACCACCGCCCCTCACGCCAGAGTCCGCTACCGGTCCACTCGCGGATGACAGTTCATTGCTTGCCAAGATTACTCCGGGAACCCCAGCCCAACGCGCCGCCTCGCTTCGGCTCACGGAAGAGGGCAGGAAGCTTCTTGAGGCAGGCGATGCCGCGAAAGCACTATCGCGTTTGGAGAAAACCATCGTTATCGATTCGACCAATGCGTACGGCTACTTTTATTTGGCGAAATCGCATTATCAGCTCGGGAGTTATAAAGAATCTCTAAGTTTTCTCGATGTCGCCGAATCTCGCCTCAGCGAAGAACCTTTCTGGCTCGCTGAGGTGCACGCCTTGCGCGGCGAGAATTTTCGCGCGCTCGGGATACCCGATAAGGCAGAAGCCAGTTATGCACAAGCGCTGCGGTTGAATTCCGGTAACCGGACCGCCAACGATGCCCTGACTCGGCTCCAGAAACCGACCCAGGCCATTTCGCGCTAGGGATTCTACGTCGATGTTGATCCTGGGTGTCGAAACCTCTTGCGACGATACCGCGGCTGCAGTGCTGGACGATGGGCGCACGATTTTAGCGAATGTTGTCTCAGCGCAGGATCGGGTCCATGGGCCTTACGGCGGCGTCGTGCCGGAATTGGCGTCGCGCCAGCACATCCAAAGCATTCTCCCCATAGTCGATAGCGCGCTACAACAGGCAGGCGTGCGGCTGCAAGATCTCGACGGCATGGCGGTGACCTATGGTCCAGGGCTCGTGGGCTCTCTGCTTGTAGGACTTTCAATGATTAAAGGCATCGCGTTTCGCTGGCGCATCCCTTACGTCGGCGTGAACCATCTGGAGGCGCATCTCCTGGCGATTCAGCTGGAGCATGAAGTACCGTTTCCTTATATCGCATTGCTGGCGTCGGGGGGCCATACGCTGCTCTACTGCGTTGAGGCTGTCGGCAAGTATGTACACCTAGGCGGCACCCGGGACGATGCCGCAGGGGAGGCCTTTGATAAGGTCGCTAAGATGATGGGACTGGGCTATCCGGGCGGGCGCCTCATCGACAATCTCGCCCACAGCGGCAATCCCAAGGCTATCCGTTTTCCGCGGGCACAACTTAAAAAGGGTGCTTATGAGTTCAGTTTTAGCGGCATCAAGACTTCCGTGTGGCACTATCTCAAATCGCAGAGAGAACCGCGGCGGGAAAATCGCCTGGCGGATATCGCTGCGAGCTTTCAAGAAGCGGTTGTTGACATGCTGGTGAGACCGACCTTCGAGGCCGCCGTTGCCCGCCGTGTGAGCCGAATCGTCCTTGCCGGCGGCGTCGCCGCCAACAGCCGCTTGCGGACGAAAATGACGGAGAAAGCGGATGCGGACGGGTTTAAGGTCTACTTTCCTTCGCCTAAGTTTTGTACGGATAACGGCGCGATGATCGCTCTTGCCGGCTACCATCGCCTAAAGCGGGGATGCCGGGCTGATTTTCAGCTTAACGCCGACGCTGATCTTACGTTATAAGCGAGAAATTGAGAATTGAGAGCGACTCTCGGGTTGATATCCAATGGCGACCCTATATGAAGAAGCGCGCGCGGCGCTGAAGGAATCTCAACTAAGTCCGAGAAAACGGCTGGGGCAAAACTTTCTGGTTCACGAAAGCGTGATCGATTCGATTGTCCGCCTGCTTAACGTTGCTCCACTGGACGAGATCGTCGAGATCGGTCCGGGGTTGGGATTCTTGACACGCCGGTTGGTAGAAGCAGCAAAGAGGGTGTGGGCGATCGAAATCGATTCGGGCCTGGTCAACCGGTTGCAGCGAAGTTCTTTAAGTTCTGATCCCGCTTTCCAACTGATTCACAACGACATTCTCAAAATAGCTCCGGCGGATTTTCTACCGCCGCATAAAGTGAAATTGGTCGGCAATCTGCCCTATAGCATCTCGACGCCGGTGTTGTTTCGGCTTTTCGATTGGCGTGCGCATTTTTCGTCTTTAGTTTTAATGGTACAAAAAGAAGTCGCCGACCGAATGACCAGCCATCCGGGTACAAAAGCGTACGGGACATTATCCGTTTGGTGCCAAGTGCATGGACGGATCACCGAAAAACTTCCGGTCTCCCCGGAAGCATTCTTCCCCAAACCCAAGGTGAGATCGACGATACTGAAGATCGAACTTTATCCGGAGCCGCTGATTGCAGCCAAAGAGATCGCTTTACTGCGCGGGCTTGTGCGTTCAGCGTTCGGGCAGCGGCGCAAGACCTTAGGTAACGCGCTGGTGAACTGGTTGAAGCGGGACCGACGCCAAATCGAAAACTTTCTGTGTTCTCAAGGAATTGATCCCGTGCGCCGGGGAGAAACGCTAAGCATCGAAGAATTCCTCGCGCTGAGTCGGGCTTTGAAAGTGTCTCCTTTGCTGGCTGCCGAAGACTAAACTTCGAATCCCATGCCCGAATTGCCTGAGGTCGAGACCATCTGCCGCGGACTCCACTC
>Ga0105092_10001189_pt1 | contig 13890 bp, 16 predicted proteins | sample PPLLak2March2015_FD_87021 | JGI IMG/M metagenome (GOLD analysis project Ga0105092, IMG submission 87021) | Freshwater sediment microbial communities from Prairie Pothole Lake near Jamestown, North Dakota, USA - PPLs Lake P7 Core (1) Depth... | ecosystem: Environmental > Aquatic > Freshwater >... | reverse complement strand
TGATTGGTCCAATCGGTGGAATTGTCTCTGTGCGCTATGCTGTCCGGATCGAGCCGCTCAAAGCGCTACGCCTTACGTAGGAAGGAACTCGCGATGAATTACTATCCACTCGAAGTACATAATGTAATTAAGACTTTCAAAAGTGATTCTGGTGTGATCAATGCCGTTGATGATGTTTCCTTCAGGGTTGCTGCTGGTGAATTCGTCGCCCTGGTTGGACCTTCAGGATCGGGCAAGACGACCATGTTATCTATTCTGGCAGCTTTGCTCACACCTACTGCGGGACAAGTGCTGATCGATGGGCAGGATCTGGCTTCTATGAACGACTCGCGCCGTGTAGCTTTACGCCGCCAGAAGATCGGTTTTACCTTTCAGTCTAACAATTTGGTGCCGTATTTGACCGCATTGGAAAACACCGAGTTCATGCTGCGCTTGAATGGGAACCTTAATAAACTGGGCAAACTACGATCTCAGGAGCTGCTCTCGAGACTGGGACTGAGTGAACGTCTGCATAACTTGCCTTCACAGATGTCGGGTGGACAGCAGCAACGCGTTGCAATTGCCCGTGCGCTGATCCACAACCCAAGCCTGGTATTGGCAGATGAACCGACTGCCAGCCTAGACACAGAACGGGCTTTCCAGGTGGTGCAGACGTTCGCCGGGCTGATCCACGAAAATGGGCGCGCAGGTATTATGGTCACGCATGATCTGCGTATGTGCCAGTATGTAGATAGAGTCCTCCAGATGCGCGATGGCAAACTGGTACGAGAGTATACAACGCCGCACGAAATAACAGCCCTGGCAATGGGTGAGCGAGTAGATGAAGCTGCCTCTGACTATAACCTGACCCGGTAGTTTATCCTCTCACCCTTTCGATCATCTGGCGAATCGTGCCAAGGTGGTAAGCAGCATGTGGCACGAGAGCCAGCACACCTAAGAAATAGTCCCCTTCAAGGTCTGTCTGGCTCTTCAGACCCTGGCACATCGCCTCGAACTCAGCTCGCAGGGAACTGCGCAATCGATCCCAGGCTTCGCTATCTGCCTGGAGAAGCTTCCAGCTCTCACCCCAGTTTGGATTATATTGTTCTCCACGCATTGCAGCGTTCGCGTTTGCCAGGCTCCAGCACAAATGCTCGGTATGAGAAGCAATCGTCGTTCCCGGTTCGCCCTTGTTGTCTATGGGAGTGGAAGCCTCTTCTGCAGAGACATTTTCTAATTGGCCTAAAATGCCTGAATTTGGCTCGTTGTCGATGAACCAGGTTGCCTTAGGATCAGGTGGTCCTGCATAAGCTTCTGTCAGCAGAACGACGATTGAATTGATAAGAGTAGTGGTTGGTATATCCATATAAATACGACTTGGCTCCTTCATGTATAAACATATTCCCCCATTTGGGTCGTAATTTTACTACCATCCTGCCCGTTTATTCCTTAATATTTCCTTCGCCCAGTCTGGTGTTGAATTCAAAAATTCCGCTCTTCCATTCAACCTTGGAAATGGTTCATCTGGGATTGGCTTACCCAGGAAATCACACAATGGCTGCCAACCAGCGTTGATATGAAATTCCAGCAACTGCCCTGGCGGCGTGATTTCTCGTACAAACTGGTAATGCTGCCTGTAAACTTCGAGTGCGTAATCCTTATCCCGGTACCTATCAGCAAATGTTCGCTCCAAAATCAAACGGCGCTTCATTCCGCTTTGTTCTTTCTTGACAGGGTCCGGATTATGATCACTCAGTTCGAGGGTATTAAAAATCGTTGCGTTCGCACTCTCAAACCAGGAATCAGGATCCCTGTGTGTGTGAATAATCTTTGCACCAGGAAAATATTGTATAAGTTCAGAAAGAAATGTCACAGCAGGCCATTCAACTGTTGAATGGTAAGATTCGAACAGCCGGTTCCAGTCAACCGGTTTTCCATCAATTGCATTGTTCCAGATGTCCTTGTGGTCAGGATTTTTGGATACCTCGAAAACGTTATAGCAAGGACCAAATCCGAGTATTTCAAGGGCAAGTCCCAGGCTGTGAGTACCTGTCCTGCCAAATCCTGCTCCGATGACATTTAACATTATTATTGTTCCCCTTCAGATAGTTGTCTCCCCTTTCCTCTCCACTCTAATTTCATAATGCTGTGACCGTCCATCGAAATGGGAGAGGACCGCTCTTGCTTTCTTCGGAACAACCGCTACTTCATAATCTTCTCCTGCAAACTCACGTACAGCATCCAAAGAATCAAAAACCATAATGGTGACAAATTCCACCTCTCCACCCACATCTCGGCGCAGTACTTGAATGCTTTTGAAGCCGCGAATATTACGGTTTTGAATCCCGGTGATGATTTCCTCTTTTAAAAGGCTCTCGTATATATCCGCGTTTTCAGGAATTGTCCATCCATGCCAGATTCGACTTATCATGAATCTCCCTCCCTTTCTACATTTTTAGATGCCAGATAATTTAACAGATCCATATCCCCTGGCGAGCGGTTGATTGTCGCCAGGTACTGCCCGACTTCTGCACGATGATGGGTTCCATGGTTGATAATGTGCAGGAGGATATGCCAGAGCGGTCGGACACGCGGCCGTGCTTGAGGCCAGGAATAAGTTATTGTTTGGTTGAGCTGCTGATCGGTCAGGGAGGTTGCATAATTGATCAGTGCCAGGTCGTCCGTTTGCCAGCTTTTTCGCAACTGCTGGATTTTGTCGAAATCTTCTGCCGTTATATATTCCATTGGTAACCAGCCCGATTCACAAGCCATCCGCCACGACCACTGCACATCCAACAGGTGTGCCAGGGTACGGAATATTGTCTCCTGGCTTAACCAGCTCTTTGTATGCAGTTGTTCATTGGTAAGGTGGGCAGCACGGCGCATTAGACGCTGGTTAGCCCATGCATGATATTCTGCCAATGTGATGATGTCTTGCAGTTGCATAGAGCTTCCAACCCTATCGTGTTTGTTCCAGCGTTGATTGCTTTAAAAACTCAATCAGAATCGGGGTCGTTTTTTCAGGCATTTCGGTTTGAGGGTAGTGTCCTGCCCCTTCGATCATCACCAACGTTCCACCGGTTTGTTCCGCAATGATCTTGCCTTCTGCCTCGGGATTTGGAAAATCTGGATCTTTTGAGCCCATGATTACCAGCGTTGGAGCTTTGACACGCCGCATCCCTTCTTCTGACGGCTGCCGGGAAGAGTTCGCCAGAGCATTTGAAGCATCAAAACGCCCGGGCTGTGCCAGGTTCTCCGTCAACTTGTCGAGGTAGTCCTTGAAATCGGCTGGCTTTTGCGTTGGGTACAACATTTTATAGTACATCGCCCAGGTCTGAACGCGCCAGGGATTGTTGGCCATGAACCAGAATAGTACCTTCATGAAAGGATTTATCTTTGCAGTACGCACAAACCCGGTGATCAACACCAACGAAAGGACCACTTCCGGATGCTCTGCAGCGATCAAAATGATCGGAGCAGCAGAGAAAGAGGTGCCAATAAGATGCGCAGACCCAGCATTCAGGTGTTCGATCAAGGCGATGATGTCGCTTCCCACAGATGGCACGTCGTAAGTCTTCCACGGTACGCTCGATTCACCGAGTCCTCGTAGATCGACGGTGAAGGCTCGAAAACCTGCCTCTTTTAATTTCGGTGCGAGGAAGCGGTACTCCCTGCGAAGTGCACCGATTCCAGGCAGCATGATGACGGGTGTGCCGCTGCCGCCGTAGTCGGTGTATGCCAAAGTTCCTTCCTTGCGATTTAGAAACTGAGTTTCCATTGTAATCGTCCCCCAGTATGGTTAGACATTAATACGCTATCGCGTCGGAAAAAAATCACTTATTGCAATACCTTGTCGAAGTTTACCATAAGCCGGTTTTGATCACCGCTAATAATTCCTCCATAATTCTGTTTAATTTTATAAACCTTTGCATAGAAATCCCTGCACGTATCCTGGGATTCATTTATCGTTGGGTACGTGCGTAACGAAAAGCCACCCAAACCTATTCGATTTGGATGGCTCTTATTTGGTTTGTCTACCCTGATGGTTTTTTCTCTAAAACTTCATGAGGGACACCCTCAGAAAAAAGCGTGGATTTAGGGTTTTCCCTTGCTGCTCTTGTCTTTCCCACTGCCATTGGTGGCAGGTTTTCCATTACCGTTCCCGTTATTGGTCTTGGTTTGGCCAGTGGTGTCAGGTTTTCCATTGCCATTCCCATTGCCATTGCCGTTGACTGTAATGTTTTCTTCATCGGTCAGTAAACCATCGTCTTCGTCACCGGTTGGGTCGGTATCGTCTGGCAATCCATCTTCATCTTCATCATTGGGAGCATCCGCCAATTTCGGCTTGCCGCTAAAGCCCAATTCCTTCCAGATCTGGCCCCAGCCAAGACCACCTGCACGCATTTCAAGTAGATCGGTGAAGACCATTGGATCCACAATGACCTGCGTTCCTGTCGGGACCTCAGTCACCAGGGTGTCCGTTGGCACTTCCGTACCTGGGGTGCCGGTTGGAACGCCTGTTATCTGGATGGTATGCAGGGCCAGCATGATCTGCCCCCAACCAAAACCCTGGCAGAAATATTCCTGTAAGTCGGCGTAATCTGCCTCATAGCGAGCGGCCAGCCGAGCACCGAATGGGTGCTGTACATCTGTCTGGGTGCAGTAGTAACCGGTGGACGGATCATCCCCATCGTCATCCTGATCTTCTTCTCCATCCTGATCATCATCGATCGGATCATCAACCGGATCATCGTCCGGATCGTCGATTGGATCGTCTACCGGGTCATCGACTGGATCATCCACCGGATCGTCAGTTGGGTCCAGGTCTTGCTCAACCACAGTACTGTTGACCGAGGAGAAGCCCCCATCCAGTGCGGCTGCTGGGATTACCGTGGCCAATACCAGGCCCAAGGCAACCAGCAAAGCCAGAAACGGGAAACGAATCTTACGTGTAAGCATCTTAGTCTCCTTTTCTTTTATTCGTAACTATCGAAAGTTGCCAGTCAGGTAACTTTAACGGTCACCAGTGAAACCAGTTTCATCCCATATAACTTCCCATTCTTTATCCAACCGCATCTCGAGCAGCATATCTGTCGGGATATTCACAACACTGCTGGTTTCCAGGGCAATCAGGATGTTTTCAAAACTGTAGCCGCTGCAAAACCAGTTCATCACCTGCAGATAATCTACTTCGTAGCTTTTGGCAATGCTCTGTCCTATAGGATGGGGTTCGGTGTCCGTGCAGTTATAGCCACCTGTGGTCTCATTCCCACCCGGTAATACCGTTTGGCTACCTGCGTCTGGTTTATCTACATCAGACAGAGAGGATTCTCCAACAGCATGTGCGGCCGATTGATTTTGGCCTTGCCTGATGCTTTCAGATTGGAGCATGGTGCATGCGGTAACTCCCATCAGGGTAATCAACAACACCACGATCGGAAAATATTTTATTTGATTTGGTTTCATATTCTCCCTCAGCCTGTGCAGCTAATTCCATTATACGTGCGAATCGGTAGATATTTTCAATAAATTGTGTAAACGGTACAGAATCACTACCAGGGCCTGCTGATCAGGGCCCAGACGTGTATTTTGATAATGTTTAAGCACTTTTACCAGGGTATGAACAACATTTTGCCGTAGAAACGTATTACCGAAGTACCAGGGATTCTTTTTTTGGACTTCTAGGAGGGGGTCGTTAAGGATATGTAAAACGAGAGCCGATCAATACTTTTACAAATTGATCGGCTCTCGTTTCGAGATTGTGTTCTATTAGTTTTATGTTTTAGAATTCAAACAGGACATTCGCAAGACGGGCCAGAAAACTCAGGGTTTTGTCTTATTCTTGTTTTTCCATGACTTTCCTGGTTTGTCAGGTTTTCCATCCCCGTCTGCATCGTTCATCGAATTGGCAGAACGAGAATTCCCAATGAGGCCTAACTCTTTCCAGATTTGCCCCCAACCCTTGCCTTGACTGCGTAAGTCGAATAATTGGTCTGTGGTATATGTACTGTCTGCCTGGCTGGTTTGCAGTGCAAGCATGATCTGCCCCCAGCCTAAACCACTGCAAAATTTATCTTGTAACTCACCATAGGTCAAACCATAGCGCTCTGCAAGTCGGGCTCCCATTGGATGTGGTATATCAGATTGGGTGCAGTAATAACTGGTCGATGGATCCTCGTCGTCATCTAATTCTTTTGCTTCCTGCCCTTCCGGTTCGTCCGATTGTTTATCGATACTGATGTTTGGAGCAGGAATGACTGCCGCAACGGCAGATGCTGGCAAAACAGTAACCAGAATCATCGCCAGAGCACCCAATAGAGCCAAAAATAGATTAGGAATCTTTTGCTTGTTCATATTTCCCTCCAATATCCCTCCATAATTATCTTAGCATAATTATGATCAATTTGATATAGGGAATTTTAAAAGCCAGAGTCATGGTTTTGTAGTGAATCCTACCTCTTCCCAGATTTCTTCCCACTCCTGCTCCAGGAGCATTTCGAGCAGCGTCTCCGCCGGGATGTCCACCGCTTCACTGGTTTCCAGCGATAGCAAGATATTCTCAAAACTGAAACCTGCACAGAACCAGTCGATCACCTGCTCGTAGGGGACATCGAAGGTTTCAGCGATGCTCTGGCCCATCGAATCTGGGTCAACTTCAGGGCATTTGAGTTCTTCCTCGATTTTCCCAAGGGTATCTGCTTGATTGCTGTCATCCTGCGGGGTCGTACCCCCTTGGCTATTCTGTCGTGGTGGTTCGGGCTGTCCGGTGCGGTTGATTTGAAGACTTTCTCCCGAGGTTGTTGGGGTTGGCTGGTTGGTTAAGTCTGTACCTTCTTCAGATGATGTGAATGACATGCACGCAGCCAGCGCTAGAAGGGTAACCGCAAGCAGAGTGACCAGTATTTTTATTCTTATGGGTGCAATCATGTTATCCAAATCCTATGCTTCATTAATTCATATAACGTTCAATTAGATGATTCGTTACAAAACTTGGAGCATATATTAAGAAAATCAAAGGTTTTTGATATTGCATTTGGACGAATTACAATATACAACAAGACCAGTTGATCCAAACCGAACGTATTCCATAGGTTCCTCTTAAGGATTTTAAACTAGGAGCTTGTTGAGCGTGGCACGAGTTTGATTGTCGCGGATCGCGCCTCAGGGCTCAAAGTAGTATTAATGATGCTTGCAGCGTAGCGGCGGTACTTTGTGCGGTACGCTGTGTCGATCTGGTTGTTGATGTCGGGGTCAGCCTCTTCTACGAATGCCACGTCTTTGTCGACACCGCCAGCCTGGATGCGGCCTTCGTGGCGCACCTGGGTGCCACGGAACCAGGCAGAGGTGCGCCCGTAAACGGATCGGACGTAGAGGTCGTCGCCAACACGGACAACCCAAATCGTCCGCGCGCTGCGCAGCGTGCCGTCGCGCCGGAGTGATGCGATCTCCAATTCTTCTGCTGTTCCAATCTTGGTGAGTTCGTCACTTGTCCATGTGGTCATTGGTATGTCTCCTCTGCGTTATTTACATTCATTCTACTGTCACTACTTCATTATAGTGTACGAGAGCATTCGGTAACCCCTCCACTTGTACTTTCGAACTACGAATTCAGAAAACACCAAATTGAATTCTCCTCGATCCAATTAAGGATTTCTCCATCTGACGCCAGTACATGTTTTACCATGCCGGCCCTGAAAAACATCCCAGATTTGCAGGAGGGACAGGTCTCCGATTGACGATTGCAATAACACCCCTACTGCCCAGACCTGTCCGTCTAGAACGTTCGGGGTCGTGTGGCGTTGGCAAGAGGGTGGTTTGAACAATGCAGCCTGGAATTTTCTTGTTTTTATGGCAGGTTCATTGGGAGTATTTCTACTCGATAATCCGTGGTAGACTAAGCATCGAGAACCAAGAAAGGGTGGTAGATTCAAGATGCCAATTCGGGGAGCAACGGCGATCAGTTGTCCAAACATCGCCTTCATCAAATATTGGGGCAACCGCAATGAGAAGATAAATCTCCCAGAAAACGGCTCCATCTCGATGAACCTGGCGGAGCTGTATACCCGCACCTCGGTCGAATTTGATCTTTCCCTTCCCGCTGACCATCTGTCCATCAACGGTAAACTTGCTTCCGGTCCTATTCTCAAACGTGTTTCAGATTTCCTCGACAATGTCCGCCGCTTGGCTGATATCTCAGCCTACGCATCTGTTACCAGCGAAAACAACTTCCCCGCCGGAGCCGGGATTGCCTCTTCTGCCTCAGCATTTGCTGCCCTCGCCCTTTCGGCTTCAACCGCTGCCGGTCTGCAGCTCTCCGAACCTGAGCTTTCCCGGTTAGCCCGCATCGGTTCAGGTTCTGCCTGCCGGTCGGTGCCAGGGGGTTTTGCGGAATGGTACGCAGGAGAGTCCGATGAAAGCTCATATGCAGTCACTATTGCACCCCCCGATCATTGGAACCTGGTAGACTGCATTGCCGTGGTCAGTGAAAGCCATAAACCGGTCGGTTCAGCGGACGGTCACACGCTGGCAAGGACGAGCCCGTTCCAGGAAGCGCGCGTCACCACCGCTCCAGGGCGAATCGATCGCTGCCGGAACGCCATCCTGGCTCGCGACTTCGAAGCTTTGGCCGAGGTAACTGAGTTGGACAGCAACATGATGCATGCAGTAATGATGACTTCCAAACCAGCCCTATTGTACTGGTTACCTGCAACCCTTACCGTAATGCAGGTGGTTGCTGCCTGGCGAAGGAAAGGTATCCCTGCCTTCTACACCATCGACGCCGGCCCCAATGTCCACGTCTTCTGCGAGGAGAACGACGCCCCAACCATCTTCCGCCGGCTTACGGAGATCCCCGGTGTTTCTCGAGTCATTATCGCCCACCCCGGTCCCGCCGCCAGCCTGATCGATCCGGCTTGTAAAGAGGGCGGTTGAAACCGCGGCAATTTTGTTTCAGTCTGTAACAATGTGCGTCATACCTTCTTAAAAATTCCTGCATTCCTGACTTCCTGCTGATAGCTAAAAGCGAAGAGCTAACAGCTAAGAGCTCACAGCTCATATATACCCCGTTAGAAATCTATTAATCTCTCTTCATTATTCTGGCAGGAACGTCTGGGAACGGATATAATTTCAGATACTGTATTAATTACGAATCCTCTCGTAAGCTTTTAGCTAGTGGGGACTTGTTTCTACGATTGAGCAGGACTTCTACCAGCATTTGGCTGAGGTTGGATTTATAGGTGAGGTGTATTGATGGAATTTCTTACCGGGCTGATCCAATTTGTTCTTGCACTGGTTGCCCTAATCTTAATCCATGAGTTTGGCCACTTTCTCGCGGCAAAATTCTTCAAAGTCGAGGTGGAGGAATTCGGTATCGGATTCCCGCCTCGGGTAGCAACCCTCTTTCAATGGAAAGAGACAAAATTTACCCTGAACGCTCTGCCTCTCGGAGGTTTCGTCCGTCCGAAAGGTGAGAACGATCCGTCTGTTGAAGGCGGATTGGCAGCGGCTAACCCGTGGGTGCGTCTGGTCGTTTTGTTTGCCGGCCCGGCGATGAACCTCCTGCTTGGCGTTATCTTGTATGCCGTAATATTCATGAACGTGGGTGTGCCTGATTATGACCGGGTCATGATCGCCGATATCGCGGAAAACTCTCCGGCGCACGAAGCCGGCCTGGTTCCTGGTGATGTCATTCTGGAAATCGAGGGTGCTGACGTTAAATCTACAACGGATCTCCAGGAAGCGGTCCAATCTTCACTGGGGACGCCTATCGATATCGCCTACGAGCGCGAGGGTGAAGTACAGCATGTTGAGCTTACACCGCGCGTCAACCCCCCGGAGGGAGAGGGCGCGATCGGCATCCTGATGTCGAATCCAATCAATCAGGAAGCTAACTTCTTTGAAGCTCTTCCGGCTGGTGGTTACGCTGTTGTACAACACTCGAGAGCGCTGCTGGAACTGCCCTTCCGGATGATCCAGGGGACAATTTCGCCGGAGGAAGGACGTGTGGTTGGTTTTGTGGGCATGTTCAACATTTTCCAGGAGGCGCGCGAAGGTGAGCCGACGGTGGGTATTTCTCCACTTCTGGGTGTCCTGTCGTTTGTCACCAGCATCACGATATCCCTTGGTCTGCTGAATCTGGTTCCATTTCCTGCCCTTGACGGCGGGCGTATCTTGTTTACCCTGCCCGAAATTATTCTGCGCAAGCGGATTCCACCGCAGTACGAAAACGTGATCAACCTGATCGGTTTTGGCCTGCTGCTCCTGCTGATGATCTATATCAACCTGCAAGATATCTTTTCGCCGCCCACGCTGACTCGGTAGAAGTCTATCTGCAGGTAGATATAACGAATTACTTTTGCCATCATAGCTCACCCTCCGGCGATTCTCCAGATAGAGTAAGAGATAGCCGGAGCTAGAGGAAAGAAAGTTGAAACAGGATAATTTTTCTCCCACAGATATCCCGATGACGGAGCTTTTAGACGCGTTTCTCGACGAAGATACGCCGTTTAACCCCCGCTTCCTTTACCGCCTTTCAGATTTATCACCGGAAGACTTGCAGGCTTTCATAAACACATGGCAAAGGGTGTCTACTTGGCGGCGCCAGACTTTGATGGAAGACCTGGAAGAATTGGGCGAAGTGAATACAATCGTTAATTTCGAAGCTATTGGTCGACTGGCTATTGATGATCAAGACTCCAGAGTGCGTGCGGCGGGTTTGCGTGTCCTTATCGAGTATAAGGATGAAAGCCTGATACCGCGCTTTCTTGTGCTTTTGAATGACGATGATGATCCTGACGTACGAGCCGCAGCCGCAAACGTTCTTGCCAGGTATGTGTATATTGGAGAAGTCGAAGAGCTGTCGGAAAATTGGCTGCACGAAATTGAGGATACCTTACTTCGGGTGACTGAAAGTGATGATCTGCCCATTGTCCGCAGGAATGCACTGGAAAGCCTGGGATATTCATCCCGACCTGAGGTTATTCCCCTGATCCAGAGGGCATACAATTCGAATGAACGGGAGTGGGTCGCATCTTCCTTGTTTGCCATGGCTCGTTCTGCCAGTGAGGAATGGGAAAAGCACGTTCTTGCCAAGATCAACAGCCAACACCCGATCATACGGCTAGAGGCGGCGCGAGCCGCCGGTGAATTAGCGCTGGATGCTGCCCTCGATCCGTTATTTGAACTCCTCAATGATGACAATCAAGAAGTCCGCATGACGACTATCTGGTCTCTGTCGCAGATTGGCGGAGAAGGCGTTCGTGAACGGTTAGAGTATATTCGTGATTCTTCAGAAGATGAAGATGAAGTCGATGCGGCAGAAAATGCTCTTGAGAACCTCGAATTTACAGAAGACCTGGAGAATTTGACCTTATTCGATATCGAAGCAGATGATGTTGATTCACTTTTGCAGAAGAGAGAATCGATCCCCGATGCCCGCTTAGGCGAGGGTAATCTCGGTGCTGATGAAGAAGAGGAATTCTTCGATGACGATGAATCTTTGGAAGATGAGTATGACGAGGGTGACGAGGGTTTAGAATTCGACGAAGACGATGACGATCTGGAGGATATTGACGATTTCGGCCTGAACGATTACGATGATGTCGATACCGACGACGAATATGACGACGAGGATGACGACGAGGCTGCTTGACTGAACTGGTCCGCCTGTTCCTGAACAATCTGCTACCCATACTATTGATGGCTGGCGCAGGATACTTTCTCGGCAGGTGGCTTCATGTTAATCCCCGTCCGGTCTCTCAGGTAGTCCTTCATTTATTCATCCCCTGCCTGGTTTTTAAGCTTCTAACAGAAAATGAGCTTGAGAGCGGGGATGTGCTTCGGATGGTTGGATTTGCTCTTGCTACGATGTGCGTGCCAGGAATTCTCGCCTGGTTCGCAGGGCGATTCTTCCGGTTCGAGAGGAGCCTTGCAGCCGCGGTCGTCCTTTCAGTCACTTTCAATAACTCTGGTAACTACGGTTTACCACTCAATCTTTTTGCTTTCGGTGAGAGCGCCATGGCCCAGGCATCTCTGTACTTTATCACGAATTTAATACTGGTTTCTACCCTTGGCGTTTTGATTGCCTCGATGGGAACTTCCACCCTTCGAGTGTCTGTCCAAAGCCTGGTCCGTCTGCCAACCCTTTATGCGCTCGTTTTTGCAGTCTTGTTTCTTGCCTTCGGTTTGAGCTTGCCCGGACCGCTGGATGTGTCGGTCGATATGTTTGCCAGTGCAGCCATTCCAGGTATGCTCGTGCTCCTGGGCCTCCAGCTCAAGCAAAGCGATTGGAAAGGTGAGCCCTTTGCCGTTGGCCTTGCCAGTGTGACCCGGTTGGTCATCTCCCCCTTGATCGCGATCGGGCTTGCTTTTGTCTTCGGTCTGCAAGGTGTTGCACGGCAGGCAGGTATTCTCGAAGCAGCCATGCCGGTCGCTGTCCTAACGGCTGTTGTTGCTTCTGAATATGATACAAAACCTAAGTTCGTTACCACCGTTGTCCTCATAACGACCCTGCTCAGTCCCTTTACCCTGACCCCTCTGCTTGCCTTCCTCGCCAGGTAATATGACCCGAATAAACCTCCTCCTCAGAACACTTATCACCAGCCTGCTGTTTGTTCTGTTAATGGGCACTGCATTCCCGGGCCTGGTTTCTGCACAAACAGTTGAAGTGGTCGATGAAGGGGTTGAGTATGTCTATGGTAAATTCATCGTCTTCAATGCCCGCCTGGATCCGCCGATTCCCGTAGAGAAAGCTTTGATCGCATTCCGTTCTTCCGGAGAACAAGACACGCAGGTCTACGATGTGGAAGTAGATCCGGAAGGCCTTCTCACCTATACATATGAGCAATCTTCCAGGCCTCTAAGTGCATTTACGACCATTGAATATCGATTCACGCTAACCCTGGAAGATGGCACTGAGGTTAAGAGCCAGCCCTTTACATTCTTCTATGATGATAACCGCTTCGATTGGAAGTCAATAGAAAGGGGTTCAGTCACTGTCCGCTGGTATGAAGGAGGCACTGAGCTTGGAGAAAATGTCATCGATACTGTCCAACAAGGGTTGGATCGTGCGCGCACCATTCTCGACGTCGTTTCTCCGGGGCAGCTGCTGATTAATGTATATGCTTCTTCTTCGGATATGATGGCTGTCTTGAGCCCGAATGGGAATGGTTGGGTGGTGGGACATGCTGACCCGGGGTTAGATGTGATCGTCGCCGCGCTCCCGCCGGGCCCCGATCAGCGCTTGCAGACCGAGCAGCGTATTCCTCACGAGCTGATGCATGTGCTGCTGTACCAAAAAACAGGCGCCGGCTACACCAATATCCCGGCCTGGTTGAATGAAGGCCTTGCATCGATGGCAGAGCTCTACCCTGACCCAGATTACCAGATCCTGCTCGAAAATGCTGTCAAGGAAGATCGCCTGCTGCCGTTAGCTTCTCTGTGCCAGTCCTTCCCGAGCGACAGCTATGGTCTGCCGCTTGCGTACGCGGAATCGACCTACTTCACCCGCTATCTCTACCGTCAGTACGGTTCATCGTCTCTGGAAACCCTGATTGCCGCTTATACTGATGGGCTTTCCTGCCAGCGGGGTATCGAAAGTGCCTATGGGAGTACACTGGAGAACCTGGAGAATGAGTGGCGGCAGGCGGCGTTTGGCCAGGCGGCTGCCGCAAAGGTAGATTTTCAAGAGCTGCTACCCTGGCTTGTCGTCCTTTCCGCTGTTCTTCTGCTGCCGCTAGTTGTTACGATTGCAAGTTTACGGAGGAGATAAGGGAAAATCTTATCAGGAAACCAGGAAGAGAAGAAAACAGGAAAAAATAAAAAGTTAAAAAGAGGTTCTTCTGGAACCTCTTTATTTTTCATGGTTTCCTGTCTTTCCTGGCTTCCTTATATAAGTGTCTGGCATCACCAGAC
>Ga0105092_10001188_pt1 | contig 13890 bp, 10 predicted proteins | sample PPLLak2March2015_FD_87021 | JGI IMG/M metagenome (GOLD analysis project Ga0105092, IMG submission 87021) | Freshwater sediment microbial communities from Prairie Pothole Lake near Jamestown, North Dakota, USA - PPLs Lake P7 Core (1) Depth... | ecosystem: Environmental > Aquatic > Freshwater >... | reverse complement strand
TTTAGGCACGTGCACTAAACGCACGTCTTTACGGAGGCGGCTCTCAAAGGCGCAACCAGTCTTGAATACGTACACGCTTGTCTTAAAGAGACGTTCGTCCAAGCGATTGACGAGGTTAACCACACCGTTCTCCGCGCCGCCTATTTGCAAATCCACGATCAGATGCGTTAGCCGAATCACTTTGTTATCGCCAACCCCAGGGGCCCTGAGGGTTTCACGATGCAGACAGAGCCGAAAGAAAATAAGCCCAGAGATAAAGGGCACAAACTTTCCGTGCTCTTTCCTGAAGAGTCATAGGCTGATTGCCTTTATCCATTGCTTTGCCGCTTGCCATACCGCCTCAGGCAGGAGCACGCGAAGGCGTCGTTTGATGTGCGCAGGGCCTTCTAGCACGCGCAGCACGTTACGTCCTCTGGCGGTGAGAGGACAACGCACCTCTACGGTTTGTCGAACGTCAGCCGTCCATTGGAACTTGTAGTCCTCATCCCCCCTCAGGAAATCAAATTCTTTGCACCCCTCACGAATCGCCATCTCAATGCATTGTCCCATGAGCACCATGCCGACGCTGTATTTGCTCCACCGGGGATCGAACCCCGACTGAAAGTAAGAGACCTTGCTGCCGTACGTGAAGCAGTATATTGCTGCTATCACTTGGGAATTCGCTTTCAGAAGTAGAAGTCTCAATCGCCCCTGCCTCAAAAAGGTGTCGGCAAGGGTACGATGAAACTTCTGCCGGGTCTTTACAGTAAAGCGCGTCTCTCCCCCGCGCACTGCACGCCTTAAGGTATGCAGCCGGAACAGATCGTCCATTGCCGCGGATAATTCTGCGGCACTCTCCACGCATACGATCTCACTGCCTCCTTGCAGGTTAAGCACCTGTCGGGTCCGCCGCCGCAGATTGTAACGCATGTTTTTACTGAGACCGGACACATAGGCATCGAAGCTGGACGGCAGGGGTACATAAGGACACCCGTAGAGGGGAGTGACTTTGATCTCATCGCGTCCCATCGCAGTACGGCAGAAAAGTACCTTAATCAGATGGGAATCCTTCGCCAGGTTCGAGAGCATCAGGACGTCGTAACGCTGCCTGCCCACAGTGACTATCCAATCGCACACCGCATTTGCCACAGGCATGCGCATGGACTCCTCAGCCACCACGTCGAGATTATCAGGCGACTCCGGTTGTGTGCCAATCAACCGTAGAGATCGGTAGCGCCGGCCGAACGCGAAACGAGATTCGCTGTATAGTGGTAGCCCGCCCAACAGACGCCCTTTTTCGTCGCGCACCAAGAGAAATTGCCACTGGTGACCGGTCCCATAATGCCGCCACCAATTGACCAGCCAATCGCTGGTCAGGAAGACATTCGTACTCGGGCAAGCAGCCACCAAACGGTCCCACTCCATCGCGACTTGGGCAAAAGCTTCCACGGAACAAAGCTCCTCTAGGCGCAGGTCGGGATGCAACGCAGCTTTCTCGCTAATATGAGCAAATGTCAGTAACTGAGATCTCATTGGATAATGTATTACTCATTGTTGTGATTGCGCCCTGATTTGGCTCACTCAATCAGCGCTGCCGTCTTGGAGAGCCGAAAGGCACGCCCTTCGCGTATCTCTCACCTAGGGACATGTCGTGAGATCAGAAAGGGGTCGGTTCAGAACTCTAACCGCCAACGAGCCATGATCTGTTCCGAAAACATTTAAGCAACGACCATACGCCGCTAATCTTGGCGAGGAAAAAACTGAAATCCTCACTGCGCACGATGTTGATCCGCCGCAGAGCCATGAGATCGGTGCTTGCGTCATTAAAGCCGTCGATTTGAGTCACTGCGGCCTGGTACCCCAGCTTTTTCAAAAGCTTCCCCTCACGAGAGCCGAAGTCCACTTGCGTACCATTTGGATAACTGAAAAGCCTGCATTCCGTTCCGAGTTGCTCCCCAATCAAACGTCCTGATTCCGCCACTTCAAAGTTCACCTCTTGCTCGCTTAGGGGGGTCAGAATCGGGTGCGTATGAGTGTGTGAGCCAAAGGTAATACGCGCGCGTGCCATGGCTTTGACCTCCCCCCAGTTGAGAAAGGCGTACCGTTCTTGAGCGTCAACTGGGCTATCTTCGCTCCCAGTTTGGACACCTTGCGAGTGGGCATCGATCTGTTGCACCAACTGGGCTACCACACATTTCCGCTGCTTTGGCGACAACGTTTTCAGATAGCCTCGGATTTCATCCGAAGCAACCGCACGCTTAGCTTTAGTATGCAACAGGTACGACTTCGCCGTCCCGTTTGCGGCAATTCGAACGCTTGGGACCCGCGCGCGATGAATCAACCGGTCCACCCGTTCAGTCCATAGACCCATCTCGTCGCTGCCAATAAAAGATGTCGCGAGAAAAACCGTGGCGGGAAGACGATACTTCTTGAGAATCGGCAGGGCAACCGTAAGGTTATTGCGAAAGCCGTCGTCAAAGGTAATTGCTGCCGTGTACGGCGGCAGCTTCTTGTCCAGTGACAACCATTCAACGAAGGTGGAAAGAGGGACCACCTTGTAGTGGCGCGCCATGAAATCCATCTGGCGGTCGAACATTGCCACATCGACACAATTGCGGCTGGTGTAGAGGTCATCACTCTTCGTCAAAACACCGTGGTAAGTGAGTATTAAACCTTGATGACGGTGAAAGAACCGGAATACTCTGTAAATACGCAGCAATGACAGTGACTCGTACAAAAACCTCTTCACCGTACTTTTTCGCAACGGGCTCACGATTACAAGTGAAACGACACGTAAAAACCGCAGCGTGGAGGGATCTCTTGGATCACTGCGTGGTTCTACACAACATTAGCTTGAGGTCAGCGGTTAATTCGCTCAACAACGACATGACCGAGGCTGGTCTGAGAAGCAAAAGGGTACCTACGTAACTGATCACACCCACACCGACCGAACACAGAAGCGTGACGGCGGAATGGCCTTCAGTCGCCCCTCCTAACCATCTTTGATAAGCCAGCACCGTTGCTGTCATGACAAGTGACGAAACGGCAGCAGGAATTTGAGGCCAAACGAATTCGGTAATACTTAAGTCGGTAAGCATGAAGAAATAACTCGTTATTGAAACGGCCAAGACGCCGGTCGTAAGTGTTACTGCTGTCGATACACCCGCTATCCCCCAGAAACTTCCAATCCAGCATCCAACGCCCAATAGAAGAAGCGCAGCACCTCTCATCCAGACTTCCGTAGCTACATAGCCCATCGCATTAATAGCCGTGCTCGTTATCTGGAGGTACATACGCAGAATACCCGCTATACACAGGATTTGTAATGGTACGGCACTTGGCAGCCACTTCTCACCAAAACAAACGTAAATGACCGATGGGGCAACAACAAAAAGCCCGCTGAACACGGGAAAGCAAACCAAAGAGAGCGTCAGTATAATCTTCATGTAGGCCGCTCTAAGCCTAGTCTGATCCTCTTGGATTTTTGAAAAAGCTGAAAAGAGCACCCCGGAGCCTATCTTAGCGCTCATTTCCTTCACCGTGATATCCATCAGGTTAAAGGCTTTCTCGTACATGCCGAGTACTCCAGGCCCAAACTGTTTTCCGGTGATCAAGTAGTCGACTTTGTCCGATCCGTAGATCAACAGATTTTTGAGAAAAATATTGAAGCCGAAAGAAAAAAGATCTCTGAACGCCTGTAAACGAAATCGAAGATTCGGTTTCCAGCCAGCCCAAGTTAACAAAACAAGCGTTCTCAATAACGTACCGGCAAGCTGGCCATATACCAAGCTCCAAACGCCCTGGCCCTGCCATGCGAAACCAATACAGGTTACCGCAACTGCCACATGGTCTACGATGTTCGCGGTTGCGACCCCTCTAAAATCCATCTGACGCTGTAGGAGAACCCTGGCTACCGAAGAAAAGGGGCTCGCGAGGAAAGTCAAACTTAAGATCGATAGAACGCGCCCAGCCAAGGGATTCTCAAAAAACAAACCCACCAGCGGTGAAACTGAAATCGTGACGACGGTGAGAGTGACAAAGAGCAGCACACTTGCCACGAAACATGACGAGACATGCTCGCTCTGAATCTCCTTTCGCTGAATCAAAGCTAGACCGAACCCTACATCGCCAAATCTGCTGGCCAGTCCAGCAAAAATGAGTGCCATGCCGTAAGTTCCGAAATCTTCTGGCTCGAGTAACCTTGCTAATACGATGCTGGTACCGAGACTGATGAGAAAGATGACAACGCGACCGCTCAAATTCCACGCGATGCCTTTCTTGACTGCTTGTGAAAGGCTAGCTCCCTTTGTATTCGTATGGACGCTCATTGCGTAAAGGATTCAGTTAGCACTCTGTCTAGTTCCTTTGAAAGCGTGGCTATCGAAAAACGGCCCAAATCGTCACTGTCGACCTGGTCCTCGTTGATGACTGGCCATCCATCGATGAGATCAAGCAGCGCCTTCTTTATCGCGCTGACATCATAGGGATCTACAATGTGACCTCTTTTATATTGCTCAACAAGTGATTTCGTAGCTCCGTTGTGTGCCAAGGCGAGAATTGGCTTCCCAACCGCTATATATTCGAACAACTTGCTAGGCACCTGAAGGTCGGTCTCAGGTTGGATCAGGAGCAACAAATCGGAGCAAGATAACAACTCGAGATATCTGCCGTGTGCTAGCGGCGGCTCGATTGTGACTACCCCTTGTAAATCGCGCTGCCGGACCCAGTCATGAATGTTAAACTTGGGATCAACCGCACCGACAAACCGAATGACGAGATCGCTCTCGGATATCGCTTTTTCTCTTAAAAGCTCTGCAACAGCTGTGAGGAATGGCCTTGGATCACGCTTTCTATAGAACGAGCCTCCGTGGGTAATAACGAATCGGTCATTTGTCCGACGAGCTGAGTTTCCTAACGAAGGATAGTCATCAGGATCCATGCCGTTCATAATGGTCACGAACTTCGCCGGGTTAATGTCACGATAGAATGCAGAGAAGTCACGACGAAGTGGATCGGTATTGAGGATGACGCGGTCAGCTAAATGAACGACAGCCTTTTCAATCCTCCTCAGCGTATTGTATCGAGCACCTCTGCGCTTCTCCGCGGACAACCAAGGACGTCGGGTCCAGGGATCTCGTATATCCGCAACCCATCGTATCCGCGTCCTTTTCTTCAATAGACTCGCAATGACGTGAGCCGTCCAGGGAGGAGCAGAAGAATATAAAACGGGAATATCCTCCCCTTTTATAATCCGCAGACCCTTATAGAGGGCTATGGGAATCCAGCCTGCCTCCCGGTCTGGAACTAAATAACTGTTAAGACCAGACAGGGGCCACAATAGCCTTAGTGCACCGGTTTGATGGACACTAGTGCATGAGGGGATTTTCCCTAGTAGGGATTCATCGGACGCGTGCTTTTCGAAACTGAATTCCGGCTTCAGAGTTAGAACAAATATTTTCCAGTCAAGCTTCGTCAAATACTTGATGAACCCAACAAGCCTATGGCTACCAGGCTGCCCATTCGGGGGAAAATGTTTACTAACGATTAGCAGCTTCTTGGCACTCATTGAAATAAAGATTTCTTAAGACTGCTGTAAATGCGGACAACCAATAAACGGCCTCAGAGTAAAGCCCATTACTGAATATCCCGGCGGTCAAAAACCCGATAAGTCCTAGCTCAATCGCTAAACTTTGCAGATGGAGCGTCGTTTGTTCAGGGGTGGTCGGAGAAACTCTCCGAAGACGATGCAGTTCGCGAAAAGTTCCGATCAGAAAGGCGAGAAAAAATACCAAACCCGGGATTCCCCACTCTGATGCGGCAAGCAGGTAGGTGTTATGGACCGTGCGCTCATTGCCAAACTCCTCGACCACTTCGGCAGCGTAGATTGGGCTCAGGACTTCGTAGCCTCCCGCACCGACGCCCAAGGGATAATCCTTGATGAGATTAAGCGCTCCTTTCCATAGCTCAATTCGGCTGGTTGCTGAACTATCCTCATAATTTTGAATCGTACTCTGTCGCTCGATGAACTTAGGATCCATTAAATTATAAAACAAGATCGCACCCAAGCTGAGCGCAGCGAAAATCCTTGCGCGAAGCCTTCCCTTCGTCATTACCAGAGCATAGAGTCCGGTTACCAACAGCCCCAAAAAAGCACCTCTGCTATTGCATAAAACGAAGGCATTGAGCACGAAAGGAGCCGCCAAAAGGCTTATAGCCTTTTCCCACAATTTACCCGTAAGAAAAACGACCCCTATAAATGGCATAATCGCCAGCAGATGAGCGGCCGCTCCATTACTCGAGTTAGAATCTGCACCCCCAACGCCTTCTAAGCGGCCACCAACAATGAGATTGGGCCTTTGAAAGGCATCCCAGCCCCACCAAAACACCCCGACAATTTGAATGATAATAAGGTAGCCGAAATGTTCCTTTGAACGGATCGTATGAATAATAAGAAAGTACAAGACCGCTATTTTAGTAAGCTCAACCACGGCTTTCGAACTCGCGTCCATCACAACAGCCATTGTGGGCGTCACTATAAAGGTCGTGACAACGAACATCAGAAGCCATTTCGTTTGCGGATGGGCAAGGCTTCTTAACTTGGGAAGTTTGTTTTGATTAATCAACAAGGCGACAAGGGTCACCAGCGAGATGGTCAACGACCAACGTAAATCGGCTAGGCCCTTTCCCCACCAGCGGAGTGGTGGATGCCCATAATAATCTAGAAAATAGCCAAATAATCCATACGCGGGGTTGACAAAGGCCATAATGGCGCTGGTTCCGTAACCCGCCAACCAGAGAAGGGCCGTTTTCGACATGATCGTATCAGTCCCTAATCACTTTGGTCTGGCAATAAGAGCGCTTTGGCGGCCAGTCGCACGCAAGAGACTAGAAACTTGCATGCGAGTCGATTCCTTTTTGCTCTCTCTCCGTCTTCAGGCGGCAGTTGAGCGGAATCGAAATTCCTCGATTTCCCACAAGATTTGAAAGAGATCTGGGGTTGTCCTTATCCGACGGAGTTCTAAAGCATCACTACGCAAGCTGACGACCCCTAGCTTCGAAGTAACCGCTGAAATGTAGCCCGCCTGGCGAACGAGGTCTTTGATCCGGCCATTATAATATTCCGAACTTCCCCCGTTAGGGTAGGCAAAGTGCCTCACGTTTATACCAAGGCGCTCTTCTAGCAATACTTTACACTGAAGAACTTCGTTCCATGACTCGTCCTTCGTAGCGCTGGGTAAGTTGCAGTGGGTCATGGTGTGAGCGCCTATTTCCATTCCCATTGCAACCATTTCTGATAACCGTTGCCAGGTTAACATTAGATTGTTTTCCAGTGCTGACACATCATCAAGCTGCTTTCTCAGCTCCTCGCGAATGCTTTCTCGGGTTGCAACGTCTACGGTCTTAATCAATTGAGTTAAGCGTCGTATCGGTTCCACTCGAGTCGAATCAGATAAAAACGCTTCAAACACCCTGTCTCGGACCCGCAGGCAAACGCTATTCTTCGTGGTTTTTCCGAGAAGATGATGGATTTCAGCCACCCAAAATCTCTCCTCGGACTCGATACACCCGGCCGTAATATAAAATACCCCCGTCATCCCGTATTTTTTGAGGATTCGTGCAGCCTGATAGTTATCCGCGTACCCGTCGTCGAAAGTGAGCACAATGGCATTTTCGGGAAACGGCCGTCGGTTCTGAACACAATCAATGAGCGTTTCCATAAGAATCGGGCTGAAGTGCTTCGAAAAATAACAAACCTGCTGTTCAAACACTGCCGGCGGCACTGTAATCCCGTCATTTACCAGATCATTACCTTGGCTGACAGAATGGTACCGGATAATGACTGGATGATGAGACGGAAAGCCACGCCTCAACCAGGTTTGAAGACCGGACTTAAAAAAAGCTTTTTTTACTTGCCGTGCAATAGTGCGACGCATAGCGGGTTCGCGGGTGTGATCGTCTTTTTACCGCAGTGCGGCTCGTTTGATCTTGCCTGATGAAGTCTTAGGAAGTTGTTCCACAAACACAATCCTCCTGGGGAGTTTAAACGCGGGGATGAATTTTCTCGCGTAGCGCAGCAAGTCAGATGATAGAGGATAACAGTCCGGGCGGGTCACGACGAACGCTACGATACACTCGCCCAAAACTGCATCATCCATGCCGACCGCAGCGCTCTCCTCAACATCCGGATGGGAATTTAAGGCCTCCTCAATTTCCATCGGATGAATTCGATAGGATCCGCTCTTAATAATTTCCGACTCCCGACCAACAATAAAGATAAATCCTTCCTCATCAATCGTCGCCAGATCGCCAGTGTAAAGCCTATTTCCTCTCAGGGTGTTACAGGTCTCAACAGGATTATTCCAATATCCTTTCATGAGACAATCGCCCTCGGCGGTGATCTCTCCCACTTCTCCGGGCAAAACTTCTGTGCCGTCCTTTCTAAGCACTTGGAGGCGCACGCCTGGCATTCCCTTTCCGATAGAGCCCATTTTCCGGGTTAAATCCGATGGCTCCAAATAGGACAATCTTGCACACGCCTCCGTTTGTCCGTACATGACATAAATACCGGTATCGGGGAGACAGTCCTGAAGCGCGCGTATCGAAGACTTGGACAAACCTCCCCCGGCACAGGTCACATATCGTAGTGTTTCAAAACGTTGCCTTGAGAAGACGGATTGCTTTAACAGCATCGCATAGGACGACGGCACGCCGGAAAATCCCGTGACTCGTTCCTGAAGCATTTGGGTGACAACTTTGTTCAAGAAAACGAATTGCTCGGCAATGACCAGCGTGCCGCCGACCGAAACATGAGTAAGTAGGAGCGAGTTTCCATACGAATAGAAAAACGGCAAAATCACCATAACGCGGTCTCGCTCATTGAGCTTTAGATACGCGGCGATTGACTCTGTGTTGGCTATAAGGCCGCGGTGTGTCAGCATGACGCCCTTAGGCTTTCCTGTGGTTCCCGAGGTGTAGATAATCTGAGCCAAATCTGCGTCACTCCGGACAAAAGACACGTCCCGTGGACTTGCTATTTCCAGAATATCGGCCAGCCTTTCGAAGTTTTGTAGCCCACTCGCCGACTCCGAAGACAAACATCCATCCACCAGAATAAATTCCGGTAACGGAAATTGTCCGATCCCAGGCTGTAACATTGACAAAATGGAAGCATGGCAAATGATCCCCTTTGGCTTGCTGTCCGAAAGAAGATGTTCAAGTTCGTGCGAAGTCGTATCCGGATTAAAGGCGACGACAACTGCACCGCTACCCAAAACCCCAAAATACGAGATCAGATAGCTAGGCGAATTTTCCAAAAGGAGAACCACTCGGTCGCCAGCTTGTACACCCCTTTGCACTAAACAAGAGGACAAGCGACAGGCTTTCTCAAAAAATGTTCGGTAAGTAAGCCGCCCAGACTGGTGGACTATAGCTTCATGATCCGGATACTTGGCGACTGTCCGATGAAATATTTCCATCAAAGTCATGGATCCACTCCAAGCTGCAAGGAGGCACAAGGAAAAACCGCAACTTTACAATGATCTGGGAAAGCCGCTCCTAGTTCTCTTAGAACTTCTGCCCAAGTCTGACAGAAATGATAGCCCTCCCAGAATATGCTTCGACACTCCTCGTTGCTCACCGCAGGGGAATAGATGATCAAGTCTTTGTTGCCAAGCCACCGTTTCCGAATAGGCTTCCTGTAGAGTCGACCGCCAGGCGCGAAGATACCGTGGACTCCTCGTCCATGGCTGGAAGCGGTCACCAAGACGATCTTCCCCCCATCCTTCACAAAGCTACGGGGTGTAGACCGAAGCACATTGAAAGCATTCTCCGATTGGATAAGATCCGTATCCTTCGGGTAGGCACTGAGTACTGCGACATCCACTTCCAGCGGCAACGGTGTCTGATAAACCTGCTTGGCGAACTCCACCCCTTTCAAGAAGGCCTCCCTGAAGTCTCCGACAAAAACCCCTGCTACCTCTCTTTCGTGGTTCACGACGATATCTACGATCAGATTTAGTCCGCACTTATGGCAAACTTCTTCTACCTCCTCACGGAATTGGTTGCCTTCCACGATTCCCATGCCACCCCGGAATCCCATGACGACATAGCGGTGTGTCCTTTCGATCACGTCCATGCTCGCTAGACCTGGAAGGATCAATTTTCCGCCGCCGCTAAAACCCGCGAATGGATGCGGCGTGATGCAGCCCATCGAAATCTTTAAATCAGAATCGAAAAAATCCTTGTTGATTCTTACCGGTATCTTATCTAGATGGATTCCGATCTCCGCCAAGTTCTGTAACGGATCATGTTGTAGGATATTGTAGTTTTGCACAACTTCAGCGCCGAGTTTGCGTGCAAGCTCGACCTCCGATAACGGAGCATGAGAACCCAATGCCACAATGATCTTTATCTTTGCCCTTGCGATCCCGGCAGTAATGAGCTGATCCAATACCAAAGGTAATAATGCCTTCGTGGGCGTGGGGCGCGTAATATCATCGACGACTATCGCGGCGTTTTTTGCTCGACGAAATACCGCATCAAAGCCCGCACCATCTATCGAATCGCGAAGCGTGCTGCGTATCTCGAAGTCCGTTAACCGCGGCGCCTGTGTCATGGAACAGAGCTGAACATCCCACGACTCAGGAAAGACCAGTTTGCATCTTTTATCACCGTGCCAAGCTTTCCACGGCAGCGAAAGAGTCTTCATCAGCCGCCATTCCGTTTCGAGGTAATATACGCCCCCATAGCCGCCAAAGAGTCAAAATTCTCCGGCATAAGTTCTTCATCGTGAATGCGAATTTCAAAGGTCTGCTCGATGAAACTGACAAGCTCTACCATTGCCACAGAATCAATCACTCCTTTTTCAAGTAGCGAATCGGATTCCGACACTTCGGCATCATCTGTCAACCACGCTCGCTCAGTTAAAAAACGCCTGATCGTTTGTGTTATACCGTATTCCATTTCGTTCCCCTCTTTCATACATCGCGGTCTCCGACGGTCATAAACCAATTGGTTTTGGCTTGGAGCATTGGGCCGCATGGCAGCCCTGGCGCAGCATGAATAATGACACTGGAAGTCTCCGGGCGGCGCAGATAGCCGGCTCTGACTAATGACTGAATTAGTAGGTTGGATTCCAACAAGGTCACGGAAACAGCTCTCGCTCCCCGATCCCAGCCTGTATTTGTTAAGTAGGTGATTAGTGCATCAGAGACGTCCTGTTCAGGAAGGCAAAATACGTCGTTAATATACATAACTTCATCGTTAAACGAGTAGAAGGCGTATCCCACGAATTGTCCTATCCTGTAGAGAAGAAGTGTATGCAATCGAACCAACGGATTGATTCCAAAACGCCAGTTCAAGTATTCGTAATTTCTCAAGCCAAAAATCGGCAATCTTCCCCGGACTTCCTCTAGTAGAGAGTTAAAGGGCGCGTCTACCGCGAATCCGTCGAAAATCTTGGCTCGGAAGGCTTGCTTCGAACAGCGCGATTGCTTGCTGATTGAGCGCAGAGTATTAGAGGCCCAGGCCAATCCCGAGGATACCCATGACATCCCCGGCAACGGCGGAAGGCATCGGTCGATTCTTAGGGGCATTGCGAACCTAAGCATTTGACCGATCACCTTGTGCCCCGCTCTAAGGTGGACAATTTTCATCCGATCATTGGGGTGGGCATAGAGGAAAGGCACCCGCCCTTCATTCACCATTTTGGTCGCCGCCAATCTCAACTGAACTGCAACACCAAGACTCCGATAACTCTGGTTAATCGAGAAATCACCACAGTTCCAGCAAAGCATCTCTTTGCCATCTACATTCATTAATCTTGGGAATGCCGCTGTAAAGCCCGCAATCGCACCTTTCCGATCATCTATGGCAATCCAAGCTCTAGCTTTTCCAAACGGATTATCCAGGTAAAGCCAGCGGTAGCGACGCTCGTCTGTTATTCGTGCCCTATTCTGATTGAGTGTACCCACTAGCAGGTTTTGATCTTCAATAAGATCAGCCTCACGGATAACGATAGCCATGGAGTGTTGGAGATTTGCCAGGAGTCGCTTTTAGAGCAATCAGCTTACTTGAGGAGAAAAGCTAGTCTAGCAACAGAAAAATGATTCAGGTCACGCTAACTCTGGCTTTTTAGTCGCATGGAAAGCAAGCTTCCGCCATTCCTGCATCATGCGGTTACAAAATACTGCACAAATTGCCCATTCAACCTCAGAAAGAGAGGCAGCTATTTCCTGAAAACGCGAGAACTCTTTCGATAAACTTCAATCTCTCCGTCAAAAATGGCTGCTATCGGACGGTTCAGCAACCAGGAGGACAAAGCTGCCCGAAGAATCCAGTGAAAATCGCTTGTTTTCCGTCTGGACCGCAAAAGGCATTCCAGTAAGGATGTCCTCCTACGGCTGGGCAAACGATGAGATCGGAATTAGCTTGGTGGAAAAAGGTCGTGAGGTGCTGGGCTAACGACTCACGAGCCAGGCAGGGTGTTTCGGTCGCGGTGGAATGAAGGACCCGTTTCGTCTATGCGTTATTGTTTGGCCGACGGTGCTTCCAGCTTGCCGGCTGACCCTGAGCCCGATGGACGTTAAGTGAATTGCCGCTGGTACTGATGAAACATCCCAAGCGTTACCTAAGGCTTCTACTTGTCGCTCAAAGATCCCTTCGAATCCGCAGCCATTCCCCGGTCAAAAAGAAGTCGATGATCAAGGCAACAGCCGGCAAGACACGGCGGTCTCGATCTTTTTGAGAAAGGCTTACGAACTCCGTCGTCATCTACTGACACGCAGCGGCAATGCCGCAGTTAACATAAAGAAGAACTTTTGCGCCGGATGGAAAGGTCTGTGCAATTAGTTAGCTCCCTGAGTTAAGCATACGAGTTGACCTTGCTTATCGGACGAGAAAAGATACACAGCGGTATGACGGTCTGCTCCCTGGTACACCGTACATCCACTGATCACGCGCAAAAAGCTGTTGCTTCCGAACTGTTGTTTGTAAAGACGGAAGGCATCCGTCAAAAACCAAATTCGTCGACCAGGATTAGTCGCTGCTAACTCCCGCAATCCGTCGTCATCGATATTGCTTAGGCGCAAGTTGCTCGCCTTAGCCTCCCTCTCGGGGCTCCAGATATAGTCCAATCGCCCAAGATAGGAGAGCGGTACCGCCTCTCTCATGCTGACCACTAGATCGTCGTCCCGTAAATGCTTCCTTATCTGTTCGGTGGGAGTCTTGTAATCCGGATGGAATGGAAAAGCCTTGCTGCTGGCTGTGTGAGGCCGCGTGAAAGCATCGCCATATTCTCGTTGTCCGATCCTTACTGCATGAAACAACTCCATGTCGCTCGGTAACAGTAGCAGAATCAGCACAAGTCCGGCGATTTTCAGCGATGCCGACTCTCCTGGAATGAATTTAGTGGCAATAAAAACAATCGCGTAGGAACCCCACATTAATATCATCGGGAAGAAATGAAAGCTGTAGCGCGCGCCGTCATCGCTACGCGGGATCAAGCTTACAATGAGAATCGGCCCAATGACAGCAGCCAAAGCAAAAAAGGCGCGACCATCGTTCTCCCTGACGTATCGAACCCACAAAAGTATCGCTCCGATAGTCGCCAATCCAATTTCTATAGGCCAGTCCGTCAGAAAAAATTTGCCGAACCTTTCATGAACATAGGGATAATCGAAGAAGAAACGCATCGAGGCTTTCAAGGAAAGACCGCCAGCCCATGCGGCGAAATACCACGCGATTGAGCTCACTGCCAGAATTCCAACACCCAGAATAATAGGCCCTTCCCGCCAATCCTCCACTCTTCTCATTAAGACGCCTAAATACAAAAGCAGCCATAAAGTCGCTAGTCCGAGTTGGCCTATAGCGCAAGCCATGACTAGAGGGATCAACGCCATATACCACCATCGA
>Ga0105092_10001187_pt1 | contig 13893 bp, 12 predicted proteins | sample PPLLak2March2015_FD_87021 | JGI IMG/M metagenome (GOLD analysis project Ga0105092, IMG submission 87021) | Freshwater sediment microbial communities from Prairie Pothole Lake near Jamestown, North Dakota, USA - PPLs Lake P7 Core (1) Depth... | ecosystem: Environmental > Aquatic > Freshwater >... | reverse complement strand
CGGCCTCGGCCCCGGCACTCTGGCGTTCAACAACTTCAGCGGCGTCGGCCGGCCCGGCACGGGCGCGCTCAAAGTGGACGGCAAGGTGGTCGACACGAAGCCGATGGCAAAAACGCTGCCGATGATCCTGCAGTGGGACGAATCCTTCGACATCGGCTCGGACACGCTGACCGGCGTGAACGACGCCGACTACCAGCCGCCGTTCGCGCTGACCGCCAAGCTCAACAAACTGACGGTCAAGGTCGACCGCCCGCAGCTCTCGCCGGCGGACATTCAGAAGCTCGAACAGGCGCAGAGGAACAACAAGACGAGTGAGTGAGGCATGGAGGGGCCGGGTGGATCCGGCCCCCTCGCCAGTGCCGCCGATGGCGATGCCCGCTAGCCTCGCTCGGGCTCGCCGGCTCGGCCTCCCGCTCGCCGCCGTAGCGGCGTTTCTGGCCCAGGCCTGCGCCACGGCGACGCGCCGGCAGGCCGTGCCGCTGCATCTCGAAACCCAGGCCGTCGTGTCGGGGTTCCCGGACGGCATTCGTTACTTTCCCCGCGACGCGGCCCAGCTCCACCAGTTCGAGGAGGACTTCGCCGAGTCCTGGAAGCGCGAACAGGCGTACCGTCTCGCGCAGGGACACACCGGTCCCCTGCCGGCGGCCGCCTATCTCGCCATTTCCGGGGGCGGCGACAACGGAGCCTTCGGAGCCGGGCTGCTCGCGGGCTGGACGAAGGCGGGCACCCGGCCCAGTTTCAAGCTCGTCACGGGCGTGAGCACGGGAGCGCTCATCTCGCCGTTCGCGTTCCTGGGCCCGGAGTACGATGCGCAGCTCAAGGCCATGTACACGGCGGTGTCGATGAAGGACATCGCCGTCAAACGCTCCATCCTCTCGGTGATCTACGGCGACTCCATGGCCGACACGACTCCCCTCTGGAACCTCCTCAAGAAGTCGGTAACGCCGGAGATGCTCGACGCCATCGCCGCGGAGCACGAGAAGGGCCGCATCCTCCTCATCGGGACGGCGAACCTCGACGCGCGGCGCCCCGTCATCTGGAACGTGACGAAGATCGCAGCGAGCCGCCGCACCGGCTCCCTCGAGCTCGTGCACAAGATCCTTCTGGCGTCGGCGGCGATCCCGGGCACCTTTCCGCCGGTCATGATCGAAGTCGAGGCGGATGGCGCGAAGTACGACGAAATGCACGTGGACGGCGGCACGGCCTCGCAGGTGTTCGTCTACCCGGCAGGGATGAAGCTCCACGAGCTCTCGGAGGAGAGCGGCGTCGTCCGTCAGCGCCAGCTCTTCGTGATCCGCAACGCCCGGCTGGATCCGGAGTGGGCCGAGGTGGACCGCCAGACGCTCCCGATCGCCATGCGGGCCATCGCCTGCCTGATTCAGTACCAGGGGATCGGCGACCTCTACCGCATCTTCTCGATCACGCAGCGCGACGAGGTCGACTACAACCTGGCCTTCATCCCGGCGTCGTTTCAGGTCCCCCACATGTCGGAGTTCGATCCCGGCTACATGCGCCAGCTGTTCGAGTTCGCCGAGCGCATGACGATCGAGGAATACCCCTGGGCCAAGCGGCCGCCAATACTCGTCAGCGGTGAAGACGAGCCGTCCGCGCTTGCTGCCCCGTAACCCGCAAGGCCACAAATCGCACGGCGGCGAGGTCTACCTCAGGTAGATGCTCAGCACGAGCCCGACGCCGTTGACGTCGCCGCTCGAGCCGCTGTTGAAGTCGCGCTGGAAATACACCTCGGGCACGACCCGCTCCCAGATGTGAAGCTCCAGCCCGGCCGTCACGCGGGTCCGGATCCACTTCCCCTCGTCGAAGGAGTAAAAGAACTCGCCGTAGACGTAGGGGGTCAGCGTCTTCCCGCAGAGGTCGACGTTACGCTCGAGTCGGAGCCGGTTTCGATAGCGCGGATCGAAATCGCCGCCCGTGAAGTTCAGGTCGAAGCGATTCCGGTCGCTGATGAGCAGCTCCCAGGGGAGGGCCCGGCGCCAGGTTGCCTCGGCTGCGATCGTGCTGGTCCCCGGCTCGCCGTCGCCCCCGGTCGTGTAGTAGTAGCCCGCGCGAATCAGCAGCCGATGCCTTCGGGGAACGTTCGACGGCCCCACCAGACGCAGCTTCGAGATCGGCAGGGCGAAGTAGTCGAGAAAGATCCCCGCCGTCCCGTCCTGATCGGAGTCGTTCGTCCCCTCTCGTGTCTTGGCGAGGGGGACGTAGATCCGCATGTCATCGTTGAGTCGGACGAACGTGTCGATTTCGGGCCAGAACTGAGTCGTGACGTCCTGCGCCGCCGCGGAAGGCGCGAGCGCAAACATCGCAATAAACGCCAGCGGCGCCGCGGCAATTCGGCGATCGGCGGATCTCATCGGCGGGGCCGATCGGGCTTTCCTTCGCTCGGAGCACGCACAGCGACTTGGCGCCAGCGTAGCAGACTCTGACACGGTTACTCGAGGAGGGCGGCGCGCCGAGCTTGCGGCCGCGCCACGGAACTTGAAATAGGATACCTCCCGGAGATCAAACCGATTCGTCATTAGAGGAGAGAGAAAATGCGCAAGGTAGCTACCATCCTCGTGACCCTGGCGGCCGCCGTGACCGTCGCCTGTTCCACCATGACGACCGCCGTCGACTACGACCACACGATCGACTGGAGCAAGTACAAGACTTTCCAGGTCGGCACGGGAACGCCCGCGCCCACGACATTCACGCAGAAACGGATCGACAACGCGATCACCACCACGCTGACCTCCAAGGGCTGGCAGGCGGTGGAGAGCAATCCCTCGATCATGGTCTATCCGCACATCGTCCTCTCGGAGCAGACTCAGCTCAACACCATGAACATGGGCGGCTTCGGCTATCGCGGTTGGGGAGGCATGGGCGGCGGCATGGCGACCACGACCGTGCAGAAGATCCCGATGGGAACGCTCGTCGTGGACCTCGTCGATCCGAATACGAAGGAGATGGTCTGGCGCGGAACGGCCACCGATCAGGTCTCGGGCTCGGGCGAAGATCAGGGCAAGGTCGACGAGGCGATGCAGAAGCTCTTCGCGAATTTCCCCCCGACCCCCGGTACCAAGTAGACAGGCCTCAATCTCGCCGGCGGCCGGGCAGTCCGGCCGCCGGGCCGTGACACCTTCAGCATGAGGTGGCCCCAAAATGGACTCCAAGACTCTCCGGAGTATCGCGGTGTGTGTCTCTCTGGCCCTTCTCGCCGGCGTTTCCGCCGCAAGCGCGCAGCAGCTCATCATCAAGGGCGAGTTCGGAAACAAGGGAGGGGTGATGCCCCCTCCGGGTCTCTATGCCGGAATGTTCGGCGACATCACCTGGGCCGACCAGCTGGTCGGTCCCGACAAGAACGTCGTGGACGGTCCGGACCTGAACCAGCAGCTCTTCGGCCCTCTCGTTCAGTACGTCTCGCCGTTCTGCATCTTCGGCGCTAACTACGGCGCTCTGGTCGCGATGCCCTTCGCGAATGTCCGGCTCGACGCGCCGCGCCTGGACGTGTCCGGGTCGACGGGGATCGCGGCATCGCAGCTGTGGGTGGTCCCGGTGATGCTCGGCTGGCACCTCGAGGAGCCTCTCTTCCTCTCGCCGGGCGGTGCCGACATCACCGCGCACTACGCCTTTTACGCTCCGACCGGCCGATACACGCCGGGTGCGACGAACAACACCGGGCTCGGCATGTGGACCAACGAGCTCTCGTTCCGGGTCACGAGCTATTTTTCCAAGGACCGGAAGTGGCACGGTTCGGCGTCGCTCTTCTACGACATCAACAGCAAGAAGAAAGATCAGGACTGGAAGACGGGCAACGCCTTCACCTACATGTGGGGCCTCGGGCGCGACTACGGCGAGGCGGGGAAGATGTTCAGCGGCTGGGTCGGCGCGGCCGGATACGCGCAGTGGCAGGTGACCTCGACGACCGGCGCCGACGCCCCCTTGATCGTCCGGGCGAACAAGTCGCAGGCCAACGGCGTCGGCCCGGAATTCACCACCCTCCAGGGGGCGCTGACGGTCCGGTACTTCTGGGAGTTCGGCGGAAAGTTCACGACCCGGGGCCAGGGCCTCTACGTTCAGTTCGCGATGCCGCTGCCGTTCTGACGCGGTGACCGGGAACCACCATGCGCCGAACCTTCGCGTTTCTGGGATCCATCCTCCTCGCGAGCTCCTTTCTCGAGGCGCAGGAAGCGGCCGGCGAGAAGGCCGCCGCGCCGGAGGGAGCCGAGGCCCTCGCAAAGAAACTCTCGAACCCGATTGCCGACCTCGTCAGCATTCCCTTCCAGTTCAACTGGCAGCAGGGCTACGGGGTCAACGACGATCTGCAGTTCGTCCTGAACGTCCAGCCGGTCGTGCCGTTCCATCTCACGAAGAACCTCAACATGATCGCCCGCTTCATCGTCCCCTACATCTCGCAGCCGGAAATCTCTCCAGGAGTGGGGCCGGTGTCGGGCCTCGGCACGATCACGTACTCGACGTTTTTCTCGCCCGTCGGCTCGGGTGGGCTCACGTGGGGCATCGGGCCGGTCTTCGGGCTGCCGATGACGTCGGACCCGCTTCTCGGCGGCGGCCAATGGCTGGTCGGACCGACCGCCGTCGGTCTCTATCAGACGGGGGGCTGGACGATAGGCGCCCTCGTCAACCAGCAGTTTTCGATCGCGGACACGGGCAACCAGGATCTGCCGACCTTCAGCCAGGCCTTCATCCAGCCGTTCTTTGCGTACACCAACAAGCATGCCGTGACGTTCACGCTCCAGTCCCAGTCCACGTACAACTGGGAGGGCGATCCCGACCAGCGCTGGACGGTCCCGATCAACTTTCTCGTGAGCAAGCTGACCCGGCTCGGACCCTTTCCATTCAGCGTCCAGGCCGGCGGCGGGTACTACGCGGCCAAGCCCGACGTCGGACCGGACTGGAGACTGCAGCTCGCGTTCATCCTGCTGCTGCCCTCGGCGAAATGAGGAGAACGATGAAGACTTCCCCGCTCCGCTTCGGATTCGCCGTCTTGCTGACCGCGGCCGCGATCACGAGCCCGCTTGCGGGCCAGGACGCCGCCAATCAGGCGATCCGGGCCGACATGGCCGGCAAGATCACCGCGGCCCGCCAGGCCAATGCTGCGGCCATGCAGCAGTACACGTGGGACCAGCGGACCGAGGTCCTCGAGGACGGCGTCGTCAAGGACACGCGCGTCGAGCTGGTCAACTGGGTCAACGGCCAGTATCAGAAGAGCCTCGTCAGCGATCAGGGTCCGTCCCTCCCGCGCTTCGGCCTGCGCAAGCGGATCGCCGAAGAGAAGCAGAAGGAAATGAAGGAATACGCGTCGGGCCTCAAGTCGCTGCTCCAGCAGTACACGCTCGGCACGAGCCCGCAGTTGCTCGCCTTCTACGACAAGGCCCAGGTCAGCGGCCCGGACGCCAGCGGGTTGCTGGCCCTTTCCGGTGGAAGCGTCATCTCGCCGGGCGACTCGATGACGGTCTGGATCAACACCGCGACGCACAAGGCGCAGAAGGTGTTCATCGCGACGAACTACCAGGGCAATCCGGTCACAATGAACGCCACGTTCAACACGCTCGCTTCGGGCCTGAGCTACATGAACTACGCCGACATCCAGATCCCGGCCAAGCCACTGGAGCTGCAGGTCTCCAACTTCAACTACAACAGGAACAATTGAGGCCGTCATGAAAAACACACGCTTCTTCGCGCGAGGCCTGTCGCTGGCGCTCGCCGTGGGCCTGGCGGCCGCGGCCGCCATGGCTCAGACTCCGGCCCCCGCGCCGCAGAAGAAGAAGTCCGCCCCGGCCAAAGGGCCGACGCCGGCTCCCCCTCCGGCGCCGCCCATGGAGCCGAAAGCCGTCGAAATCCTCAAGGCCGCGTGCGACAAGCTCGCCGAGGCGAAGTCGATGTCCTTCACCGCGGTAGGCGCCTACGAGGTGCCGAGCATGCTCGGGCCGCCCCTCATCTACGGGCGGATCTACGAAGTGCAGCTCCAGCGCCCGTCCCAGCTGCGCGTGATCACCGTCGCCGACGGGCCCCGCGCCGAGTTTTACGACGACGGCAAAGTGATGATGAGCTTCCATCCGGCGGAGAACATGGTGGCCGTCGCCGACGCTCCTCCGACGATCGACGAGGCACTCAAGAAAATCTACGACATTGCCGGCACGTACTTTCCCTTCACCGACGTCGTCGTCGCGAATCCTTGGAAAGACATCGAGTCGGGTTTGAAGACGGCGTTCTACGTCGGGTCCTCGCAGCTCGTCGGCGGTGTCACCACCGACGTCATCGCCTACGAGTCCTGGGGCGTCTTCGTGCAGATGTGGATCGGGGCGGAGGACAAGCTTCCGAGAATGGCGCGGGCCCAGTACCACGACGATCCGCTGCAGCTGCGGCAGTCGGTCCAGTTTACGAACTGGCAGCTCAACCCGGCGGTGAGCGCCGATGCGTTCACGACCGCGAAGGCGGCGACGGCCGATCGCATCGCGTTCAGCAACCCGCGCATGAAGTCCGAGCTTCCGGCGACCGTCAGGCCGATCGGACCCCCCGCTAGTCCCGCGTCGAAGCCCAAGCCCACTCCCAAACCCAAGTGAGGTGGACCCCATGAAGACCAAACTGCACGTCGGTATCGCGGCCGCGCTCGTCGGCCTGCTCACGGCCGGTCCAGCTGCGGCCTGGTCGCACTCCAACGCCTACGGGGGGCACACGTCGGGAACGTACGGCGATTGGAGCCACAGCAACGCCTACGGCGGCTCGACCCAGCACGAGTACGGCGTGGGAACCGAGCACAGCAGCGCCTACGGCACCAGCACGGCGCACAGCGCTTACGGCGGGACCACGCACACGAACGTGTACGGCGGCACGACCACCGGCGCTTACGGCGCGGGCGCGTACCACACGGGGCCCTACGGCGCGACGGCGTACCATCCGCCGACCTACTACGGCGGCGCCTACTACCATCCTCCCGCGGCCTATTACCCCTATCCCTACCATCCGCCGTATCCGTACCCGACGAGCTCGTGCGGGGGCTGCGGCTGGGCGGTCGCCGGTGCGGCGATGGCGGGAGCCGCCGTCGGAGCGGCGGCCGCTTCCTCGAGCGCGCAGGCGGCTAGCTCGAGCGCGTATTCGTCGGGCTACTCCGCGGGCGTTGCGACCGGTACGGCGAACACGGCGGCCGCGACGTCGACCGCGTACGCCGCCGGAGTCGCGACGGGAGCGGCCGCGGCGTCGCACCCGACGTCCACGGTCGTATACGCGCTGCCGTCCGGCGCCGTCCACACGACGATCGGCAGCACGACCTACTACGTCGCCAACGGCGTCTGGTACCTGCCTTCGTCCGGCGCGAACGGGGTCATGTACACGATCGTCCCCGCGCCGTGATTGACGTCCCCGGGAATGAAGTGATCTTCTATCGCAACAAACGGAGGACCAGGATGCGCCAAAGGCATTTCGTCCCGGCGGGTCTGATTCTGTCGAGCGCCCTCCTCGCGGGCGCGGCATCCGCGCAGACCCCACCTCCCCCGAATCCCGACAAAGATGCCTACTTCGGCGAGACGCACGTCCACACGAGCTGGTCGATGGACGCGTGGCTGGGCGGGGACCGCCTCACCGACCCCGGGGACGCCTACAAGTACTTCAAGGGGCAACCCATCAAGCATCCCATGGGCTACGACGTCAAGATCGACACGCCGCTCGACTGGGCGGGAGTCACGGACCACTCCGAATACGTCGGCGTGATCAAGCTGGCGAACGATCCGAAGTCGCCGATCAGCAAGCTGCCCGTCGCGCAGCCCATGATCATGAAGGCGAACACCGTGGCCGAGTTCGAAAGGATCTTCGTGTACCTGGTGAACCTGATGGGCGGGCCGCCCGTGAAGGCGCTCATGTCCCCGGAGGTCACCGCTACAGTCTGGAAGAACAACGTCGACCTCGCCAATGCGGCCAACGAGCCGGGCAGGTTCACGGCATTCTGTTCGTACGAGTGGACGTCCATGCCGGACAACATGAACCTTCACCGCAACATTTTCTTCAGGGATTGCGCGAAGGTTCCGAAGATGCCGTTCAGCGCGCTCGATTCGCACTTTACCGAGGACTTGTGGAACTGGATGGACGGCCAGCGCAAGGCGGGCAACGAGCTCCTCGCAATTTCCCACAACGCCAACCTTTCCGACGGCCGTATGTTCCCGACCGAGCTCGACGAGAAGGGCCGCCCGATCGATGCCTCCTACGCCGCGTCCCGGGACCGCAACGAGCGGCTGACCGAGATGAAGCAGCTCAAGGGGACGTCGGAAACCCATCCCCTGCTCTCGTCGAACGACGAGTTCGCGAACTTCGAGATCATGTCCTTTCTGTTGGGCGACCCGGCCGGCCGCATTCCGCACATCGTGGGCAGCTACGCCCGGCAGGCCTGGAAGGACGGCGTCAGCATGCAGGACGCGAGGGGTTTCAACCCTTACAAGTTCGGCGCCGCGGGCGGCTCGGACTCGCACAACACCGCTGTCTCCTATCGCCAGAACAACTTTTTCGGCCAGGCCGGAAATGCCGACGGCACACCCGAGCTGCGGATGGCCGGTCGCATCGTTGCCGGGATGGACCCGCGTGTCATCGGCACGGGGGGCTTGACCGGCGTGTGGGCGGAGGCCAACACGCGTGCTTCGCTCTTCGACGCGATGCAGCGCAAGGAAACCTTCGCCGTCAGCGGTCCGCAGATCAAGGTTCGCTTTTTCGGCGGTTGGGCGTACACCGCGGACATGATGGCCGACCAGGGTTGGGTCAAGACCGGCTACGCGAAGGGCGTGGCGATGGGCGGCGATCTTCCACCAGCGGCGGGGAAAGCGCCGACCTTCATGGTGTGGGCCGTGAAGGACCCGACGTCCGGCAACCTGGACCGCGTTCAGATCGTCAAGGGCTGGTCGAAGAGCGGGCAGAGCTTCGAAAAAGTCTACGACGTTGCGTGGGCGGGCGACCGCAAGCCCGACAAATGGACGGGTGTGGTGCCGCCGATCGGCAATACGGTGGACGTCGAGAACGCGACCTATACGAACACGATCGGTACCGTCGAGCTGAAAACGGCGTGGACCGATCCGGAGTTCGATCCGAGCCTGCATGCCTTCTACTACGCCCGCGTGCTCGAGATCCCCACGCCGCGGTGGACAACGATCCAGGCCAAGCAGCTCGGAATCCCGCCTCCGGACGTCGTCCCCGCCACGCTTCAGGAGCGGGCGTGGAGCTCCCCGATCTGGTATACGCCGAGCGCCGAGGCGCGAAAGCGCGCCCAATCCAGCCCGAAGGTGGCCGACCTGAAGGCCAAGGGAGCCGCGGCTCTCGACGAGGCCGCACTGCGAGCCCTCATCGTCGAAAAGACCCTCTGGTTCGAGAATCTGGTCACCGGCGACAAGTACGAAGTTCTCTACGCCTCATCGGGCAAGGACGCATCGGCGAAACCGGTGGCAACGGCCCAGGCGGGATCCGTGACTGGCCAAATGGCTTCCAACCAGGGCCAGATGCAGCTCCGGCACGTGGGAAAAAGATCGACGCTGCCGAGCCTCACGGGCAACGCCGCTCGAGGAAGCTACATCGCCACGTCCAGCCCGTACTTCATCAACAACGGGAAGATCGTCACCGAGCTCGTCGGCACGCCGATCGAGATGACCGTTTACAAGATGGGCGACAAGTATCTAGGCGCGCGAAGCAACGAATTCGGCTACGCCAACTACCAGCTCACACCGGCCGTGGCCGAGTTGGCCCCGCTCATGGGACCCATGAAGGCGACGGAGCGTTGAAGACGCCGGCCCGTCATGGAGACGAGCGCCCCATCAGCCGATTCGTGACTTGAGTTCCGCGCCGACAACCCGGGAAGCGCGGCCCCCGGCCGAAAGCGGCGGGCCCCGCGGATCCCTGCGGAGGGCTGCCGCGCGCTGGCTCCGCGAGCCGCTCGTTCACTTTCTCCTTCTCGGCGCTGCCCTCTTCGCGGTCTCGCGCGTTCTCGATCCGTCCGCGGGCAAGCCGCCGCCGTCTCGGCAGATCGTGCTCACCCTCGACGACCTGCGCGCTCTCCAGATCGGCTTCGCCGCTCAATGGGAGCGGCCGCCGAGCGAGCGGGAAATGATCGCCCTGATCGAGAACCGCCTTCGCGAGGAGATCCTCTATCGCGAGGCGCTCGCGATGGGCCTCGACAAGGACGACACGATCGTGCGCCGCCGGATGGCGCAGAAGATGGAGTTTCTGGCGGAGGACGTTTCCGCCGCGTACGAGCCGACGACCGACGAGCTCCGGGGCTGGTTCGCGAAGAACGCCTCGATGTTCGAGGAACCCCCCCGCGTCACGTTCCGCACCCTGTACTTTTCGCCCGACCGCCGCGGCCCGAGCGCCAGGAGCGACGCCGAGAAGGCGCTCGCGAGGCTCTCAGGCAAGCCCGTGAGCTGGCAAGGGGCGGCGGCGCTCGCCGACTCTTTCATGTTCGAGGACTATCTGGCCGACCGCGCTCCCGACCAGATTGCCAAAGACTTCGGCCCGCCGTTTGCGAATGCGCTCTTCCAGGAGATACCCGGCGCGTGGAGAGGCCCGATCGAGTCCGGCTATGGTTGGCACCTCGTGTTCATCGACTCGCTGACGCCCGGCCGCGTCCCGGCGTTCGAGGAGGTCGAGCCGGACGTCAAGACGGCCTGGCGCGTGGCGCAGAAGGCGGCGGCCTGGGAGGAGGCCTACGCGAAAATGCGGGCAAAGTACGAGCTGGCCCTGCCCGCTCCGCCGGAGGGGACGCCCGCCGCGACGCCGGCGCCGACGCCATGAGCCCGCTTCTCGTCAGTGCGATCGTCTTCGCCTGCGTGTACGGCGGCGCGCTGTTGGGCTTCGCCCTGCGCGTTCCGGAGCACCACCGCGACGGCGACTCCCGGGACGTGCTGAAAGCCAGCACGGCCTTGATCGCCACGATGGCGGCGCTGGTGCTCGGGCTCCTCGTCGCATCGGCGAAAGGCTCTTACGACAACCAGAGGGAAGAGCTCATCCACATCTGCGCCGACGTGGCCCTGCTCGACCGGGCCCTCGCGTACTACGGTCCCGAGGCCGCCGCCACCCGAGAGCAGCTTCGATCCACGGTCGTGGCCGCGTTCACCCAGCTCTGGAAGACCGGCTCGGAGCCGCCCTCGGCCGTCGGAGAGGCTCTTTACGACGGGATCGAACGCCTTCCGGCCGCGAACGACCAGCAGCGATCGATCAAGGCCGCGGCCACCCAGCTCGCGGTCGGGCTCGGCCGGACGCGCTGGCTCATGCACGCCCAGAGCGGGAGCGCCATCTCGACGCCGCTTCTCGTGATCGTCGTGTTCTGGCTGACCATCCTCTTCGTCAGCTTCGGCGTCTACGCGAAGCCCAACGCCACCGTCCACGTCGCCCTGCTCGTCTGCGCGGTATCGGTGGCCGCGGCCATCTTTCTCATCCTCGAGATGGATAGCCCCTTCCAGGGCCTCATCAAAGTTTCGGACGCTCCCCTGCGCGACGTCCTGAGCCGCCTCGGGCGCCCGTAGGATTCGACGGAGGAGTTGCCATGTCCGTCAGGAGGACCCCATGAAGCATCGGAATTGCCTCACAGTGTTTGGCCTCATCGTGCTCGCCGTCCTCGCCGGTCCCGGACCCCTGCACGGACAGAGCGTCCCAACCGACACCGGCACCCTGGACAAGGACACGGCGATGGCCTTCACGAAGGCGCCCTACTCGCCGTATGCGGGCCGCGATTTCCCCACGCGACCCTTCTTCGGAGAGACGCACCTCCACACTTCGTTCTCGATGGACGCCGGCGCCTTCGGCTGCCGGCTGAGCCCGGCCGACGGCTACCGCTTCGCCAAGGGCCAGGAGATCATGGCCTCGAGCGGCCAGCGCGTGAGGCTCTCCCGCTCGCTGGATTTTCTCGTCGTCGCGGATCACTCCGACAACATGGGGTTCTTTCCGGACCTTCTCGCCGGAAAGTCCGAGATGCTGGCCGATCCCACGGGCCGCCGCTGGTACGACATGGTCCAGTCCGGCAAGGGCGCCGAGGCCGCCGTCGAGATCATCGTCGCCTTCTCCCAGAACAAGTTCCCGAAGGCCCTGATGTATTTACCGGGCACACAGCCATACCGTTCGGCATGGCGGGAGACGATAAAGGCCGCCGAGGAGGCCAACGATCCCGGCCGTTTCACGGCCTTCATCGGGTACGAGTGGACTTCCAACACCGGCGGCAACAACCTCCACCGCAACGTGATCTTCCGCGACGGGGGGGACCTCGCGAATCGTGTGGAGCCGTTCACGGTCTATTCCCCGGGCAGCGACAATCCCCGTGACCTCTGGAAGTGGATGCAGACGTTCGAGGAGAAGACGGGTGGCGACGTGCTCGCGATCGCCCACAACGGCAACCTCTCGAACGGCCGGATGTTTCCGCTGATCGAGTCGTTCTCCGGCAAGCCCGTGGACCGCGAATACGCCGAGCAGCGGGCCAGGTGGGAGCGTCTCTACGAAGCGACCCAGATCAAGGGCGACGGCGAGACTCACCCGTTCCTCTCTCCGAACGACGAGTTCGCGGCCTTCGAGCGGTGGGACAAGGGCAACCTCGATCTGAGCGAGCTCAAGAAGCCGGAGATGCTCCAGTTCGAGTACGCCCGCCGGGCGCTCGCGAACGGCCTGAAGCTCGAGAAGGAGCTGGGCGTCAACCCCTACAAGTTCGGAATGATCGGCTCGACTGACTCTCACAGCGGCCTGACCGCGGTCGAGGAGGACAACTTCTTCGGCAAGACGTCCAGCTCCGAGCCGAGCCCGGTGCGGGCGACGCATCCCTTCATCAAGGCCGAGAAAGCCGTGATCATGGGCTGGGAGCAGACGTCTTCGGGATATGCCGCCGTCTGGGCCACGGAGAACACGCGCGAAGCCCTCTTCGACGCGATGGAACGCCGCGAAACGTATGCGACGACCGGACCGCGTATGCTCGTGCGCTTCTTCGGCGGCTGGGAGTTCGAACCGAAGGACGCCCAGAGCCGAAACCCCGGTGTCGTCGGGTACCGCAAGGGCGTGCCCATGGGCGGCGACCTCGCATCGGCGCCGGCCGGCAAGGCGCCGACGTTCCTGGTCGCGGCCCTCAAGGACCCGATCGGCGCGAACCTCGATCGTTATCAGATCGTGAAGGGCTGGCTCGACGCGAAGGGCGAGGTGCGCGAAAAGGTCTACGACGTGGCGTGGTCGGGCGGCCGCAAACCGGGAGCCGACGGCAAGGTTCCGCCGGTCGGCAACACCGTCGACGTCCCCAACGCCACCTACACGAACTCGATCGGGGCCTCGGAGCTCATCGCCGTGTGGAAGGATCCGGACTTCGATCCGTCGCAGCGAGCCTTCTATTACGGCCGCGTCATCGAGATCCCGACCCCGCGCTGGACGGCGTACGACGCGAAGTACTTCGGCGTGACGATGCCGAAGGAGGTCCCCATGACGACGACCGAGCGCGCCTACACGTCCCCGATCTGGTACACGCCCGCGAAGTGAGGCGCGTGCGACTCGGATTCGCCCTCGCGGGACTCCTCGCCCTCGCGGCCCCGTGCGTCTTCGCCCACGAGGCCCGCCCCGCCTATCTCGAGATCCGGGAGACCAGCCCGGGCCGATACGACCTCCTCTGGAAGACGCCGGTTCTCTCGGGGATGCGCCTGCCCGTCGTCCTGAAGGTGCCGGACGGCGTGCGTGCGGTCGGCGAGCCGACGATGCAGGAGCTGGCCGACTCGCGGCTCGAGCGCCGGACGATCGATGCGGGCCCGGAAGGGCTCGCCGGCAAGCGGATCGAGTTTCCTGGGCTCCAGGCGACGATCACGGACGTCCTCGTGCGATTCCAAATGCTGGACGGCCGCACGTGGACGACGATCGTCCGTCCGTCGCAGCCCTGGGTCGAGATCGCGGCCG
>Ga0105092_10001186_pt1 | contig 13894 bp, 16 predicted proteins | sample PPLLak2March2015_FD_87021 | JGI IMG/M metagenome (GOLD analysis project Ga0105092, IMG submission 87021) | Freshwater sediment microbial communities from Prairie Pothole Lake near Jamestown, North Dakota, USA - PPLs Lake P7 Core (1) Depth... | ecosystem: Environmental > Aquatic > Freshwater >... | reverse complement strand
CATCCTGGTTCTGCAGCAGGAGCCAAGGGTGGGGCTGCTCGCCCATTAAAGGGGAACGTGAGCTGGGTTTAGACCGTCGTGAGACAGGTCGGTCTCTGCCTGACAGGGGTGTAGTTGTTTGAGGGGAAGTTGCCCATAGTACGAGAGGAACAGGGCAGCGCAGCCTCTGGTTTATCAGTTGTCCGACAGGGCAGGCTGAGCCGCTAAGCTGTTTAGGATAACTCCTGAAAGCATCTAAGGAGGAAACCTTTCCCGAGAAAAGACAACCTTCTGTAAGGAGAAGGGCAGCTATAGAAGATAGCGTTGATAGAATGGAGGTGTACGCATCGAGCTTTTTGCGAGATGTTCAGCCTGCCATTACTAATAGCCCAACGCACCTGAATTTACAGACTAACTAGATGATGGATTCAGTATCATTCAATACGATAGAATTCACTGCTTAGTTCAGTTCGCCAGTTCGTCAAATTGTTCTTTTGTATGACAATCTTTTTTATTTCTTTTTGATATTTCATAATCGTAATAAATAGGTCTTGTAAAGGATTGTAGTAGTGACATCCAACAGTCTGAACGATCTGTATAAAAAAAAAACTCGCAACTCAAGAAAATCCTATAATGATTCTGTAAGGATCTTCCCCGGAGGTATTAGCCATAATATTCGATTTTTTAGGCCCTATCCGTTTTTTGTAAATAAGGCAAGAGATAAACACCTCTTTGATGTTGATGGCAACAAGTACATTGACTACTGGATGGGGCACTGGGCGCTAATTCTAGGTCATTCTCCTAATGTAGTCGTTAAGAAGCTTGAAAGGCAGATACATCAGGGTACACTATATGGTACTGCAAACGATATTAGTATCAAGCTAGGAGAAACCATAAAAAAATCGGTTTCTATTAGCGAGCTTTTAAGATTCTGCAGTACGGGCTCTGAAGCTACAATGTACGCTATTCGAATTGCTAGGGCTGTCACTAAAAAAAGGATTATTTGTAAAACTATTGGTGGCTGGCATGGATTTAATACCGATTTGATGCAGTCTGTGAATTATCCATTTGAAATTGATGAAGGAGTAGGGATGACTGGCAGGGAGGGTGATTTCGTTGAATCAATTCCATTTAATGATCTAGATCGATCTATCAAATTATTGGACAGCGTAAAAGATGATTTAGCGTGTATCATTCTTGAACCCGTATTGGGAGGTGGAGGTTGTATTCCTGCAGATATCAATTACTTGAAGGGTCTGGAAGAGTATTGTAAAAGAAATGATATATTGTTTGTTTTAGATGAAATTGTTACTGGATTTAGACTCAATTTTGGTAGCGTTTCATCCCTATATCATTTAGACCCAGATATAATTACACTTGGAAAAATTGTTGGAGGAGGTCTTCCAATAGGAGTAGTATGTGGTAAAAAGGAAGTAATGAAACTAGCTAATCCTGTTGAGAACAGAGATAAGGAACAGCTATGCTACATTGGCGGCGGGACATTCTCATCAAATCCCCTAACAATGACCGCCGGATACGCCACGTTGGATTATATCGGAAAAAATCGTAAAACAATCTACAACAAAATTAACAAATTAGGAGATATAGCTAGGAATGGTTTGACAAAATTATTTTCAGAATATGGATTGAAAACACAAGTAACCGGTATTGGTTCTCTTTTTCTAACACACTTCCTTTCAAATAGAGTAAATGAAATAAGGAGTGCAAATGATGTAGCTTTATGTGATAATCAAATACTTACTAAATATCACTTCTCATTGATGGCAAAATATGGAATATTTTTCTTACCCCATAAGATGGGTGCTATCTCAAATGTTCATAATGAAAAGGATATTCAGAGTCTCATTAATGCTACCGAAAAAATAATTGAATCAGATATTTTGATAAAATTAAAATTAAGAAACTAGTCATGTTCGCCTTTACTTTAATGCTGTTGCACTTGTGGTAACCTGATTGGGAAGACTACATCACCACGAGTCATTCATCAATAAAGATAAATTAATTGATATAGTACCAATAATTTCCATTATAGTTGATTATATTTGGAAAAGGTAAATCATCTCACAACTTTTTCATGTAACCCTAGTGTTCATTTTCAAAATTCTAAATCAAATAACAAAAAAGTATGGGTAGAAGCATTTGGGTGCTCTGCTAACATGGCAGATGCAGAAATAATCAAAGGAATACTTTGCAATAATGGATATGAGTTGACTTCTATTAGAAAAAATTCGGATGTCAGCGTCCTAGTCACATGTGCTGTGAAGGATGCCACTGAACATAGAATGATTTCAAAAATAAAAAGATACTCAAAAGAAAAACCGCTTGTTGTTGCTGGATGTCTTCCAAAAACAAGCAAGAAATTGATTGAATCCTACTCTCCTGATTCCTCACTCATGGGGCCGCAGTCCCTAGATAGAACGCTTCAAGTTGTTGATGCTTCTTTGAACGGTCGAAAGGTTGTGGCATTAGAAGATTCCATGTCAACAAAGGTAAATTTTCCAAGATTAAGATTGAATCCAGTAGTCAGTATTATTGAAATCTCCAGTGGATGCCTAAGCGAATGTAGCTTTTGTCAAACGAAATTAGCAAAAGGATTGTTAAAGAGCTATAGAATTGGTGAAATAGTAAGGCAAATGGAAGATGACCTGGCAGCAAATTGCAAGGAAATTTGGCTAACTTCAACTGACAATGGATGTTATGGATTGGATTTGAAAACTGATCTAGTTGAACTACTCGAACAGTGTTCCAATATTGATGGAGAATATAAAATTCGTGTCGGTATGATGAATCCCATGTATGTTCCAAGGTTTTTGGACAGATTAATTTCGCTTTACCGCAATAACGACAAGATCTTCAAGTTCCTTCATATGCCCGTGCAAAGTGGAAGCGAGAGAATTCTGCGTAAAATGAAGAGGGGTCATACAGCAAAGATTTTTCTTGACGTGGTAAAAGAACTGAGAAAAAAAATACCAGAGATAACGATTGCTACAGATATTATTACTGGGTTTCCATCAGAATCCGAGAGCGACTTTGAAGAGACTCTAAACCTTATTGAAGAAAGTCAACCAGACGTCATAAATTCTTCCAGATATAGTCCTCGTCCTGGAACAGTAGCCTCCAAATATCCAAAACTAAATACAAAGATTGTGAAAGGAAGAAGTACTAGACTACATGAGACAATCAAGAAAACCTCAATGAGTAGAAATCAAATGTGGGTTGGATGGAACGGTAAAATTTTGATAGATGAACTTTTAGAAAATGGCAAGATACAAGGCAGAAATTATGCATACAGACCAGTAATAATAAATATGCCAACAGCAGAAAAATTTGATCCAAAGCGGTTACTAGGACATTATCTATCAGTAAAAGTCGTAGAAATTTCAAATTATTCCTTATTAGGGAAATTAATTTCCTAATTCCCATAATCTTATCAACATTTTTGTACCAAATATGATACTTGATTTAATCAACTAAATTTTTATTCTAATACTCAATGTTCTGATTAGGAGTTGATTTGATTGTCAGACTGTATTGAATTAAGAAAACCTGCGTTGTTAATCGGAATCGGTAAAATTGGCAAAAATATCGTATCGAAATTAAACAATGTGGAACATGATTTCTTATTAATTAGTAACCATAGAGATGATCTTGAAGTCTACAATTCGCTTCATGTTGATTGTAAATCTTGGATTAATCCTTCGAGTTACAAAATCCGATCTTTTCTAGAGATTCACAAGGAAGAGATTTGCTCAAAATTATCAGGGTATGAAACTATCATTTTAGTAACTAGTTTGGCTGAGAAACCAGGTATTGCAATTGCGCCTATAGTTTCGCATATAGCAAAAAGCATACTTGACAAGACAGTAATCTCACTTGTGACCATGCCTTTTGGACATGAAAAGGATAGATTGTTTCAAGCTAGCATATCACTAAAAAGAATATCATTAAATTCTGACATTAACTTTGTTGTTGACAATGATGCCTATGTCGAAATAAATCCTAATCTCACAGTTAAAGAATGTTCAGAAATATCGGACGAGATTGTCCTCAACACAATCAAATTGATTCCTGAGATAGCATTGAATTTAGGAACAAATCTAGTGTCTGGAACCATGAAAGAGAACAATATTGAGGCGGGCATAAAAGATCTAATAACACAACTATATTCATCATTGGGTACGTCCTCAATAACAAAATCCATTCTTTATGTAAATGGTGCAAGAAACGAACCTATTGGAAAACTAAACGAAATGTTGAGTAACTTTCAAAATTCAATGGAAGGAGATACAAATGACGTTTCGTTCGTAGTTACTGATTCTTCTAGGAATAACATGCATCTCATTGCGTCAATAAAAGGAAGAACGAAATTTGATTCCTACGACCCACTCAACATGATACCTGATGATAACGTTTTAGATTGGGATATACCAGAATCGCATCCGAACATAGATTTACCATTACCTTTAATCGATTAGATAGAAATTCATTTTATTCCCAATGAATTTCAACGAAGTACACTACATGAATTAGTTCTAAATATTTGATAGTTATTCTAAATAATTTCTTAATTTCTATTTACTTTTATCTTTAGGCTCTTTCTCTACTTTCTTCTCTTCCTGCATTTTAGGCTCTTTCTCTACTTTCTTCTCTTCCTGCATTTTAGGCTCTTCTACTTCTACAGACTCTTCAGACAATTCAGATCCTTTTTCCTCAATAAATGAACTGACCACAACTGTATCATCATCTTCTTTTATCATTCTCAATATTATCTTCCTTGGTGGATTCTTTTTTCCTCTAGACCAGATATGTCTATTCAAATCTTGATCTATCTTTACTTTATTAGTCTGCATATGGCGTCGGGTAAACTCTTTTATGATGTTAATTACTCTATCCGTTCTTCTATACTTTGGAGTGTCCCAGGCCTTTGCTAAATTCACCGTGTATATTCTTGTTGTATTTTCTTCAGACATTTTCAATCATTCCCTAACTACTATCCTACGTTAACATCCGACCTTCTCCAAGCTCTTCGCTTTGGATTTGTTCTAACATGACGATGGGTCCTAATTATTACCCAGGCTGGCACTGGTCTGTTCTGTTTAACTCTCCTTATCAGTCTCTTTTTTCTCGATGTATTCTTCCGTGCAGCCATTTTTCTACACTGAGTTTTTTGCCTATTTTAAGTGTTGGTTTATTTTTTAGTTTCAGGAATCAGCAAGAAATAGGAATTCATTTTCTCTACGATTATAACTCCTGTAAAAAGTTGATTCGAATATCTAGTATGTCAATGCTATACCTCAACACAACCAAAAGATTAAAGATTAATTCCCAAACATGACAAAATATGAAGCAAATGGAGACAGAATTTGTCTGTTCTATCTGCTACAAATTCTTGAGTACCATATACGATAAAAGAAAAATGAAGCACCTTCGAGTACTACCGGACCAGATGGTTCATAGAGATGGTTGCAAAAGCATATATCATAAAAAACTAATCGATTCATTCAAGACTTAAAGTAACTGTCCAAATTAGATTTTTTCATAAATCATTTCATTTCGGTATTTTTTCTATTGATAGCAGACCAGAATTGATATTTTCATTAATTGGTGACTATAATTTTACCTTCCATGATTCCAGGATGAATTGAGCAATAATATCTAAAAGAACCTACTTTGTCAGAAGCAATTAGTGTGGTAAAATCTTGCCCACTTGAAATGAAACCAGTATTAATATTCAGATCATCTACAATAAAATCATGTTTTCTAAAATCCTGATTTGCAATACTAATTTTTAATGGCTGATTGATTTTGACAGTAATATCTGGATTAGTAACATTAAATTTGTTATCTTTCATTAACATTATGATACCCTCATTCTCTGATAATTGGGTATTATCCTGAGAAACTAAATTCCCAATTCCCCATAAAGAACCAACAATGATGAAAGAGATTGCAATAATAGCTATGATGTTATTCTTCAAACTAATTTTCTAAATTAGAAATTGTAATTGATAAAATAATACTTGATGAACATACTTTTAAAAATTAATTTTTGTAAAGATATAAAATAATTAGAAGTTTCAAAAGTAACTGCGACAGGTTGACTATTCTGTGGGGGTTTCTGTATTGGCATCAGCATTTGCCGGTGCGCTTTCAGTCTGACTCTGACTTTCAGAATCACTAACAATCTCTGCAGTTGCAAATCTATTTCCAACCTGTATTATCTTTATTTTTGTATTTTGTCCTACCTTTCCATTCTTTACGAAAATCACAAATCGCTGTATCCTTGCTATTCCATCTCCCTTTCTACTTAATTCCGTGATCTGCACGTCATATTCCTTTCCTACTTCCACTGGTTTTGGACCAAACATGTCGTTTGTCTTAAATCCGTTGTAACTCATAGTTAATCTTGTCAAATAAATATTCCACATATAAACTGTCAAAATTTGTCCATATCAAGTCCCTATTCTGAAATTTTCGTTGCACAAGCTTCTCAGACATTCGATGGCAGATAGAGATGCCAAGTAACTGGTTTTAGGATTTGTAGGACTTGGAATGTTTTCGACTACAATATGTATTCCTCCAAAGCTCCCTTTACCTACTATTTCATGTTTATTTACCGATATCAGTGGGTCTGCTACTATCTTTACGCGAGTTTTCTCTAAACCAATTCCAGCAAGTGCGATTGAAACTGCTACATTCACATTTGCAGGAAAAAGTTCAATAGCTGTAATAGCATTACCTTCAAAAAGGACTGTTTCACTAGTAATCTCATCCAACCTAATTCTTGAACTCTTGAAAAATGGAGCACCTACAAATGATTTGGGATGCTTTGTTGTCGTAATAGACAAACTGTCCAGATATTTTTTACGCTTCTAATGGAATCCAGTCCAGCGATAGCACCAGTAGGTATCAATATTCTGGTATTATTCAAGTTCGACAAATCTTGCAATTCTGACAAGTATTCTTTATCAGAAAAAGCGCCCACACTAAGAACTATCAAGTCCTTTTTTGACTCGATAATTTTTTTACCGTATTCTCTAACGGCATCTTTTGAAGCACACTCAATTATGATATCTAGATTGGAATAAGTTTGAGAATTATAGAATTCATCGAAATCTGAAAATAAATGTACATCACTATTTTCAATCTCAACCGAATTAATAACTTGAGATGCTTTATCAAATACTGCTACAATCCTGGCATTTGGAATCTCATGTCTTCTTGCTGATGCAATAATCTCCTTACCAATGCTGCCGTAGCCAATTACCGCAACTTTTTTCTCCATGTTGTAATAATTTTCACTTTGTCAATATTTGGATTTACGTATTGCCAAGCTATGAAGGATGTTTAAAATAAGATAAGAAAGATTAAGAAATTCAGATTAACGTCTTCTACCCATACGTTCTGGCTTTTTTTGTCCAGGTTGGCGCCTTTTTTCAAATCTCTTTACAAAGTTTATCTTGTTTCTTAATTTTGATATTGGACTCACCCTCTTCTTTCCCTCAATTTTAGGTGTTTGACCTCTTACTTTTCCCGCCTTTGTTAACGATCCATGTGTTGGCATTTGATATAGGGTTGACTACGATATAATATATCTATTACTGCTTAATTTTTCATGTTTTCTCAATGTTACATCAAAGTGGCAAGTATTGCCCTTATCATAGATGAAATAGGCAATGTTATCCTAAATTATACTACTTTAAATCTATAATTATGTAAAACAAGCGCATCAGATGACATTAGTCCAATCAATGCATTCCGATCAGATAAATCAACTAAAGAAAGAGCGTAACGCCATCATTTTGGCACACAATTACCAAGTTCCCGAGGTTCAAGATGTAGCTGATATTGTTGGTGATTCCCTAGCATTATCAAGAGAAGCTGCCAAAACAGATGCCGATATTATTGTATTTTGCGGTGTTCATTTTATGGCAGAAACTGCTTCAATACTATGCCCTGAAAAGACCGTATTGATTCCCGATCTAGAGGCAGGTTGTTCTCTTGCATCAACTATTAATTCATACGAATTAAAGAAATGGAAACAAGAACACCCTCATGCTGTCGTGGTTAGTTATGTTAATACCAGTGCGGAGGTAAAAGCTCTTTCTGATTATTGTTGCACTTCATCCAATGCAGTCAAGGTTGTAAACAGTATTCCCCGCGATACTGAAATCTTATTCCTACCTGACATGTTTTTGGGTTCATACGTAGGTCGAGTCACTGGTAGGAAGAACTTGTATGTATGGCCAGGAGAATGTCATGTTCACGCGGGTATCACTGCAGCTGACATTAATAATATTTTTCAAAAATACAATAATGCAGAATTCATGATCCATCCTGAGTGTGGCTGTACTTCTTCAACTCTATACGGTCTAGCATCTGGTGATATAACTAGGAAAGCTCACATATTGTCTACTGAAGGGATGATGCAGCACGCTAAAAAATCAGAGAGTAGTCAATTTGTTGTTGCAACAGAAACAGGGATCATGTATAGAATGAAGAAAGAAAATCCAGACAAAATGTTCATACCAGTTAAGGAAAACGCTGTCTGTAAATATATGAAAAAGATAACAATCGAAAAAGTAGTCGACTCACTTGTACATAAACAGTATGAGGTCAAAGTTCCAAAGCATGTTGCGGATAAGGCTAGGATTGCTATCGAGCGTATGTTAACGATATCCTAATCAAATAGTCAATAGATATCTTTAGTAGTAACCCAAGTTGATAGTAACTAACAAATCAATCCAGTTCCATTTCCATCGAAAAATCAACTGATTTACTAGAATGGGTTAAGGAGCCTACTGATATCATGTCTGGTAAAGCATATGCATATTCTTTGATATTTGAAAGATTGACACCCCCTGAAATTTCTACCAAAATTTTTTTTCGTAAACCGGATTTCTTCAAATACGAAATGGTTTCCTGAGCCTGTTGAGGGGAAAAATTATCTAACATGATGATGTCTGCACCACTTTTAATCGCCTCTACTGATGATTTTGTATCACTAACCTCGCATTCTATCATGATATTCTTGCCAACCTTCTGTCTAGCCATTGATATAGCTTCCCGAATAGAATTGGTTACTGCAAGATGATTATCCTTTATTAGGATCATTTCATCCAAAGTATTTCTATGTGCATATCCACCGCCTAATTCTATTGATTTCTTATCAAAGAACCTTAATCCAGGTGCTGTCTTTCTAGTACCTGTTATTCTTATATCTTTTGAGACCGTTCTTACTATATCCACAAATTTCTTTGTATCGGTTGCAATCCCGCTCATACGCATTATCAAGTTTAAGGCAGTTCTTTCGGCTTTTAGAATGGGTCTAGTTCTTCCTTTTATAGTCATTACCTTGCAACCATTTTTTACAACATCACCATCTTTGACTAGAACCTTTGAATCACATTTGCACATATCAAAGATTATTTGGGCTTCTTCGAGTCCTGCAACTACCGCAAGTTCAGATTTACAAATAATGAAAGAGGAAGATTTCAGCTCCTTATCGACTACGTACTCGCTAGTCAGATCCCCTTGGCCTATATCTTCTCTGAGAAATCTAATGAGGGATTCTCGTAAACTAAAATATTGATTTAGATCTTTTGATTTCTTTTTAAAAGTCAAGTTACTTTTAATGCATATTTATGCGGAGTTGATATTTGAAGTGTTGATGCAACCATAGAATTCTTTGAATCAAATATTACTATTGTACCGGACCAGTCAGATGAAAGTTCAGTCGACCTGCAGACAGGACATACCTTTCCAATAGTAATGGCTCTACATTTTTTGCATGCAAGTTCCTTCGCCATTAAGCTGGCACTGTCCCTTTCTTTTCTTTTTGGTTATTTGCAACTGGGTTTTTGGCCTTCTTTATCTCTTCTTCAATCCATTCAAGAGCTCCAAGAAAAGGCTGTCTACAGGTAATCCCTATTTTGCCCATTGCCGAGCCTTTTCCTAAACTAATCGCGGTAACTCTAGCTCTAAGCTTTGATCCAATCTTAAGGGATTTGGCTGATTGATTTGCAACTATTACCCCTTGCTTGACATCGCTTTTTAGATAATCATCGGTTATTTGAGAAAGGTGTAACAGCGCATCAGTTGGCCCTATTCTTACGAACGCACCAAAATCAGTAATTTCGACAATTTCCCCTTCCACAATTTCCTGCATTTTTGGATAAAATGTCAAGGCCTTAAAAGACACCTTGTGGAAGGTGGCACCGTCACCGGAAACCAATTTTCCGACCTTATTTGTTTTTGCATCAATAATCATAATAACATACCCCAATTCAGGATTTATCATACTCTCATATTTTTCCTTGAGAATTTCCATTGTGGTCTCATTGAGAGATTTTTTCATCATATTGGGAGGTATTCTTACAACATCATCCATGTGTATTATCGCAAACATTACTTATTGTGAATTGGTTTAAATTATCAATTTATGAACCTTTTCATTATTTCTTAATTTGTAGTATCAAGATGCCTGATATTGTATGATTTAAATATTCTTTGGAAGAGTACGATAAATATGGTCTCAATAGAGCAAATCATGGCAAAATTACAGACTATAGAAGATCCCGAATTGCATAAAGACATCGTTTCAATGGGCATGATTAAAGACCTTGCAATTAACGATGGAAAAGTTGGATTTACATTAGAGCTTACTACCCCTGCTTGTCCTTTCAATAGTGAGATAGAAGAGTCGGTTCGCAATTCTATGATGGATTTGGGGATTAAGGATCTAGATCTTAAAGTAACTGCCAGGGTCATGGAAGGACGTTCTATTTCAATGGACGAATTGCTACCCGGTGTCAAAAATATACTTGCCATTGCAAGCGGTAAAGGTGGAGTGGGAAAAACAACAGTATCTGTCAACCTCGCCTTGGCATTATCAAAGACCGGTGCAAAGGTAGGTTTATTGGATGCTGATATTTACGGCCCAAGTATTCCTCTGATGCTGGGACTCAAAAATGCACCTGAAGTAGTTAATAATAAAATAGAACCCATTTTGGCTCAAGGAGTAAAAGTCATTTCAATGGGATTCTTTTATGAACAATCACAACAAGCAGGAATCTATAGAGGTCCTATAGTGGCTGGAATTGTAAAACAATTTCTAACTGATGTAAATTGGGGTGATCTTGATTACTTAATAATTGATTTACCACCCGGTACTGGAGATGCACCTCTAACTTTGGCACAAACAATACCAATAACTGGGATAATTATAGTTACGACTCCTCAAGACGTGGCAATGAATGTGGCAGTAAAAGCTGTAGGCATGTTTAACAAACTGAACGTACCTATCATAGGAGTTATAGAAAATATGAGTTATCTAGAATGTCAACATTGTAATAATAAGATCAATATTTTTGGTACTGGTGGCGGTCAGAAAATTAGTGATCAGTTTAATGTTCCTTTTATTGGAGAAATACCTCTCCATCAACAGATAATGTCAGCAAGTGATAGCGGTAATCCAGTAACAATTGCAGAACCAAATGATAATCAGGCAGTCATATTTGACAAAATTTCTCGAACTGTTGCTGGAAGAATCAGCATAATTGCTTCAGAATTACAAGAGCAAGAAAAAACAGCAAACGAACAATCAAAAGAACATCAAAGTGTCAATACCTCCTGATGTTCTTGCAGAACTAAAAAAACCATTAGGAAAGTTAATTCCAGATAGCGATATCACAGAAAGAAAAATTAGAAAAGAAATTGCAGGCATTAAACACAAAATAATAACGGTAGGTGACCGTTCTACGGAGAGACTTATTTCCTTTGATATATATCCTGACTTGGCGATAATTGACGGAGTTGAGAGAAGGCAAGAAAAAGGTACTAATTTGGTTGATAGAATGATTGGTTTGAAAGCTAAAGATGTAATTAGAATTTCATGTATTAATCCTGCAGGAACCATTACACAGGAAGCAATTACTAAAATTAGATTTGCCCTTTCAAGTGAGAAGAATTTTATCTTGCAGGTTGTCGGGGAGGAGGATTTATTGACACTTCCCGTATGTTTTTTTGCACCTACTAACTCACTAGTGTGTTATGGTCAACCATTGGAAGGGCTAGTTCTTATCAAGGTTAATAATTCTATGAGGCGAAAAGCTAAAGAATTAATGAAATCAATAAATAATAAACTATCAACGGGGTATGATGACGTGGTGGCTGTTTGAAATAGAAGTGATCGAAAAAACCATAATTTTCTGACCCCGGTAAGTTCATTTTTGTGAAATTTTTATGGAAGTTTCAAAATTCTAAAAGCTAGTTTATCACACGACACAATCATCGCTCAACCATGACAGGAGCACTCGCATTTCGACATTTTCACATCAAAAGAGCAGTCATGGTCCGAACCACATGACTCGCCCATTGGCCATTCACCTGGACATTCCGTATGGCGATTCCTCTTACAAAAGAAAGTTAGTGTCATTTGAAATCAACAGCAATATTGTTGTTTCAATATTTGAATTTTTATATTCTTAGAAACCATCAAATCAACACAAAGTATATTATTTGAATAAATTTTATAAAGTAATGCATGAGCAGCAAGGTTGCTATTGTTTGTATTACTAAAAATGGAATCAATATATCAAAAAGAATAAAAGAAAAAATTCCATCGGCATCTATTTATGCCCAATCAAAACATAAAGATTCTTCTGATGGGATTATCTGGTTTGAAAAAAATACAAAACTCATGGTTGAAGAGATTTTCAAAGAGTACGATAGTATTATTTGCATTTTTTCATTGGGTGCTGTCATCCGTTTAATATCAAATCTTTTGGTAAACAAAAAGACAGACCCCGCCGTTATCGTTATAGATGATAAAGCAAACTTTGTCATAAGTGCGCTTTCAGGACATCTGGGAGGTGCCAACTCTCTATCCAAACACATTGCAGATATCTTGAATTCAACAGCCGTAATCACCACAGCTGCTGACGTTAATGAAACAATAGCAGTAGATCTTTTAGGCAACGATTTTAAATGGTGTATCGAAAATTTTGAAAACGTTACTAAGGTTAGTGCACATATGGTAAATGAAGAAAAAATAGGGGTTTATCAAGATACCGGTGAAACAAAATGGTGGAATAAAGAATTACCAAAAAATGTAACAATTGTAGATGATATTGATGAATTGAAATCAGATAATTTCAGGGCCGGTCTAATCATTTCTGATAAGATTATAACCGACCAACTTCTGATTGGTAAATCTGTAATTTATAGACCAAAGAGCCTTGTCGTAGGACTGGGATTTCACTGGGATACGACTCAGAAGGACTTAGAGGATGGTATAATGAAAGTGTTGAAGAAAAATGGTTTGTCTTTTCTTAGCATCAGAAATCTCTCGACCATAGATAGGGGTAAATCTCCTGCCTCATTGGGATCCTTTTCAGATAAACATGGAATCCCTTTAGAGTTTTTTGAGAAAGAGAAATTAAATAAGATCATGGTCCCAAATCCTTCAGACGTGGTAAAAAAATACGAAGGTACATCAAGTGTGTCAGAAGCCTCATCAATACTTAGCTCAGGTGGTGAGCTTATAATCACAAAGCAAAAGTTCCCTCCTAACCTCACAGTTGCAGTGTGTAGGATAAATTACCCCAAGGCCGGTATTTAGTATGAATAGGGCTCTGTTACTAATTGATAGAGGCAGCAGGGAACCTGAGGCCAAAGAGGAGCTTGCCCAATTGTGCACTATGATTAAGGATGAAAGTGAATATGTCTATGTAGATCATTGTTTCCTTGAAGTTATACCACCATTCATTGAGGAGGGGATTAACAGGTGCATTTCCAATAAAGTGGATTCTATTACTGTCATGCCATATTTCCTGTATCCCGGGATGAAGCTGAAAGATTCTGTAAAAAAGACAGCTAGAATTTGTTACGATCT
>Ga0105092_10001184_pt1 | contig 13923 bp, 24 predicted proteins | sample PPLLak2March2015_FD_87021 | JGI IMG/M metagenome (GOLD analysis project Ga0105092, IMG submission 87021) | Freshwater sediment microbial communities from Prairie Pothole Lake near Jamestown, North Dakota, USA - PPLs Lake P7 Core (1) Depth... | ecosystem: Environmental > Aquatic > Freshwater >... | reverse complement strand
TCGTCGCTCGTCAACGCCATCGCTGACATCGTCACGACCCTCGTCGGTGCTCTCGTCGGGTTCCTGGCCGGCAAAGGGCAGGGCCACGTCGAGGCACGCGAGGCGCAGGACGCCGCCGAGGAACGGCGACGGGAACAGGTGCACGAGTGACGCCGCGGCAGGGGATGTGGGCGGTGGTGACGATCTCCGCGGTCATCGGCATCGGGGTCGCGTCGAGCGTGCTGACCGAGGTGGCGTCATCGCAGTCGCCACCGTCGACGACGGTCGTCGAGCCGGGGCCACCGGGGCCACCGGGGCAACCGGGGCCGGCCGGGCCGGCGGGCCCGCGAGGCGAGCAAGGGTTCCAAGGGTTCACCGGGCTCCCCGGCGAGGACGGCCAGCCGGGCGAGCAAGGACCGCCGGGTCCGCTGGGACCGGTCGGTCCGCAGGGACCATCGGGAGGTGTCGGTGCGCAAGGCGTGGCGGGTGCTGACGGTGTTGACGGCAGCGATGGTGCTCCTGGCGTGGCTGGGCCGGCGGGACCGGCGGGGCCGACTGGCCCGGCTGGACCCGTGGGTGCCCCTGGACTGGCCGGAGATGCTGGACCCGTAGGTCCGCCCGGCGAGGACGGTGCCGATGGCGCGGACGGTGCGGATGGTGCGGATGGCGCGCCCGGCCCGCTGTGCCCGGACGGGTTCCACGACGAGATCGTGTCCGTTCACCAGCGCGAGCCCGTCGACGCCAACCGCGAGATCGTCGCTTGCGTTGCTGACTGACGTCGTTGCTGACAGCGTTGCTGACAGCGGCTCGGCCCGGAGGCGGAAATGGCCTCTGACCTGGTGGGCGTTGAGGGATTCGAACCCCCCACTTCCACGGTGTGAACGAGGTTCACCAGGCACTTTGGGGGATACGGTGGTGAGCGCAGGATCTACAAATACGGGTGTTGACCTGGTCTGTGCAACGGTTTGTTGCATCCGCCCTGGTAGTGATTTCCGGGGGTCGTTGCTGACAGCCGTTGCTGACAGCAGACGCGACAGAGCCCCGGCGGTGGGGGGCCGGGGCTCTGTCCGCAGGTGTCAGGTTGTGTCGTCTCAGGCGCCGAGGATGCGCTCCCATGCGCTCGCGCCGGGTGTGCCCGAGATCGGGTCGACCTTGTGCCGGTAGTGCTTGTAGAACATGCGGTCATCGGCCCATCCGAGTTGGCTGATGATCTCGTTCACCGGCACGCCGTGATCGTCGAGCACGCTGGCGCAGGTGTGGCGCAGCTCGTACGGGTCGAGGTCGTCGACGTCGACGTCGAGGCCGGCGTCGGCGACGATCGCCCGCAGAGTGCGACGCAAGTTGCTCGCGCTCGGCGGGACACCGGTGGAGCCGAGGAACACGAGCCCGTCCCACTCGATCGACCACTCCGGGCCGGCGGCGAGGCGAAGCTCGGCTTGCACCTTGCGCTCGTGACGCAGCGCGTCGAGCAGAATCGTGGGAGCGGTGATCGACCGCTGCTTCTTTGTCTTGGTCGCGCCGATCCCGATGGGTACTCCCCCGCTGCGCCGCTTCAACGCTTGGCGGTAGTGGATGACACCGGCGTCGAAGTCGATGTTGGCCCACGGCAGGCCGGCGACCTCACCGGGCCGGGCACCTTGCAGCAGGACGGTCATCACGAGCGCGCCGTAGCGGCGGTTCGTGCCGGCGCATTCGCGCAACAGGTGGGCCGCCTGGTCGGGCGTGAGGCTGCGCTTCTCGGCGCTCGCCTCGACCTGGATCGCGTCGATGTGGCGCACCGGGTTCCAGTCGATCTTGCGCCGGCCGACCGCCCATCCCATGATCTGTGACAGGTCGAGGCGAAAGTCTCGGATCGACGAGGGCGAGTACGAGCTGCGCTTCGTGCCGCGGACGTAGCCGGTGTCGACCTTGTGCTGGAGCCACCGCTCGACGTGCTCGGGTTTCACCTTGTCGGCGAGCAGACTGCCGATTCGCGGGTCGTCGATGATGTGCTTCGTCACCCGCTCTGCGCGGATCGACCGGGTCGACGCTTCGGCGTGCCCACGGTCGTAGTTGTCGAGCCATTGGCGGGCGAGCTGTGCGATGGTCGGCATCTTCGTTGTCAGGTCGAGGATGTCGGCGCGCTCCTTCAGGGCGTGCAGCTTCTTCCAGCAGTCGCTCTCGCTCGTGGCGCTAACGAACCGGCGTTGCGGTTTGCCTCCGTCGATGGCGACGGTGATCGCTCCGACCCACCGCCCGCGCTTGTCGACCCAGTACACCGATCCGTCACCGTTCGCCCGCTTGTCAGGTTTGGCGGCGGGCCGACCGCGCTTACGTGGTGCGCTCATGCCGTGGCTGCCTTACGAGCGGACTGCTTCTTGACCTTCGGCGGCCGGTAGTCGGAGTTCTCCTCGACCCAAGCCATGAGCCTCGATGGTGAGTCCAGCCATAGCGCTTCGGGCTCGACGTGGAGCGCCGCAGCGAGGCGTGCCATGTCCTCTAGGTCGATCGGTGTTCTGCCACTCAGGCGATTACAAACGAGCTGTCGACTGGTGTAACCGCCGTGCTTCGCAAGATCCTCGTCGCTGAGTTTCTTCCACAGCTTTAGGAGGCGGATGTTCTCGCGAACGCGAGCCGTCACTCCCTCAGGTGTGTTGGGATGTGGTGTCATAGTGCGGACTGTAGCAGATTGCATCGGCTGTAACGACCTGTTGCACTCTGTCCCCCGTTGTGGTTACGGTGTGCGGATGCCGTTGACGAAGTCCTACGACGTCACCGCCCGCCAGGCGGCGACACGGCTCGGCGTCCACATCGAGACGGTCAAGCGGTGGGCACGGGACGGGAAAGTCCCTGCTCGCAAGACGATCTCGGGGCAGTGGGTGTTCGACGAGGACGACCTCGACCGGCTGCCGGTGCATTCGGTGGTCGACGATGGGCGTTGGCGGTGATCGGCGCGGTTGGTGGCGTGCCGGGCCTCGTGGCGGCACTGGTTGGGGGTGGCTACGTTGTCCTCGTTGTCTCTGCGGTGATCGTGCGGCGCGCCGGGCGGCGGGCACTCGAAATCGACTACGCCAACAAGCAGGTCCGCAGGGAACTCGCTCGCCATGACCAGTGACCGTCATGGTGCAACGGAATGAGGTACCCCCGTGTCCATGCTCGGGTTTCATGCTTGGTTCGTGACCGGCGATCACCTGGAAGGGGCGATCGTTGCGACCGTGGTGGTCATCGTCATCGGCCGGCGACTGTGGCGGTGGGCGCGCAACGCCGACTACCGGCTGCGGCTGACCGTGCTGCGGATGATCGTCCGGCGCAGACGGGTGACGGTCACCGACATCGACTTCGCCTGCACGGCGCCCCAGGTCGAGCTGGTGCGGTACTTGGAGCAGGTCGGTGACGGTCGCGCCGCTTGACGCCGTGCCCCGCCGGTCGACGGTGCCCAAGCCTGTCGACCGTGACGAGTGGCTGGCGGTGCGCCGGCCGTACTTCAACGCCAGCGCGGCGGCGATCCTCTACGACCGGCACCCGTACCAGTCGCCCGGCGACTACGCCACCGTCAAGCTGTCCGGCGAGGAGCAGGCACCGACACGGGCGATGGACCGGGGCCGGCGGATGGAGGACGTCATCGCCCGCTGGTGGGCCGACGACCATCACGTCGAGGTCGTCGAGTCCGACGTCCTGTTCGTCGCCGACTGCATCATGGCAACCGTCGACCGCATCGTCATCGGGTCGGACGGCACGCCGCTGTCGCCGTTGGAGATCAAGTCGACGAACCATCGCACCGCCGAGCCCGAGCCGTACTGGCTCGACCAATGCCAAGCGATCATGTTGACCACCGACGCCCCGTACATCGAGCTGGTGTGGCTCGACTCGTCGCTCGACATCCACGAGGCCACCGTTCAGGCCGACCACGCCATGCAGGCCGACATGTTGCGGCGGGCGGAACGGTTCATGGCGGCGATCGAGCTGGGCATCGTGCCCGACTGGATCAGCCTGTCCTACGACAACGTCGTCCGCTTGTATCCCGAGCCGGCCGGCGGTGAGGAGATCGGCGACGACGGGCTCGACCTCGTGCGTGAGCTGGCCGCCGTGCGGCAGGTTCGCCTCGACGCCGAGAAGGATGAGAAGCGGCTGCGTGACCGGCTCGCCGATCTGCTCGGGGAGAAAGAGGCGGGGCTGTGGAACGGGATCGAGATTCTGTCGTTCCGGGCGGCGAAGGGGGCGACGGTGTTCGACCGGGCGATGTTCGCCGCCGACCACCCGGACCTCGCCGAGAAGTACATGGTGACCAAGCCGGGGACGCGGAGGATGCTGACCAAGCTGTACGTCGGGAGCGATCAGTGATCCCGATGCGCCGAGGCCGGCCGGCTGGGCCGGCGATCACGAACCGTCGCCGAGGTTCGGTCACTGTCATCCACCATCCGACGCTGCCGCCGCCGGAGGGCACGCCGCTGTACTGGTGCCAGACATGCGAGCGGTACTTCGCCACCCGCGAGCACGACCATCGGGCGTGGACCCGATGGAGGCGTCCGCGGCCATGAGCATGGAACTGGTGACGCGCACGCCGACCGTGCCGGCGAACGAGTGGCTGCTGATCTCCAAGCAGGCCGACATGTTGGCGATGTCGGACATCATCCCTGTCGCCTACCGCCGCAAGCCGGCGAACATCGTCGTCGCCGCGTTGACGGGGCGGACGCACGGGTGGGATGTGCTCACCGCGATGCGCAACGGTCACGTCATCGAGGGGCAGTGGGGCATGAAGCCCGAAGCGATGCTCGGCCTGGTCCGCGCTGCCGGCCATCACGTCGACATCGAGCTGATCGAGGACGGGCCGATCCCCGAACGGGGGGCTGTCGTCACCGCCCATCGCGAGGGTGAGGCACCGATGGTCGTGCGGTTCACGATCGCGATGGCCGCCGACAAGGGGCTCGTCCAGTTGAAGGACGGCAAGCCGTGGGCGCGGTCGTCGACCGGCAAGCGTCTGCCGTGGGAGCTGTACCCGGTCGACATGTGCATGTGGCGGGCGGTGGGCAAGGCGTGTCGCGCCAAGTACAGCGACATCACGCTCGGCATCTACTCGACGGAGGAGCTGGGCGCGATCGTCGACGCCGAAGGTGAGATCGTCGAGGCCGAGGTCGTCGACCGCGGGCCGACCGAGCCGACGCCGCTGTCACCCGAGGCGTTGGAGAAGTTCATGGAGGCGTGCGGTACCGAGGGGATCACGGCGGGCGACGTGTTGGTCAAGGCGTTCGGCGACGACGTGCCCGATCCGCTGACCGATGAGCACTTGCCGGCGATGCGTGATGCGTTCCGCCTGGTCGTCGAGGCTTCATTACATCATGACGTAATAGAGGGTGGTGGTGAGGGTGCGGGCGATTCGTCCTCGACCGACCCTGACTCGGTGAGGCCGGCGACGAAGGCGATGGTCGGCAAGATCAAGGGCGAGTACGAGCGGCTCGGCGTGATCGATCGGGACCGGCAGCTCGCCTCGACGGCCGGCGTCATCGGTCGACAGGTCAGTACGCACAACGACTTGACGATCGACGAGGCGGGCATGGTGCTCGACCACCTGGCCGGGCTGTGAGTGACGTCGACGAGTTCCAGGTCTACGACGACGAGCTGGCCGCCGAGATCGTCGAGATCGTTGAGGTCAAGCCGAAGTCGAAGCCGAGGCGGACGAAGCGCCGCAGACCGGAGGAGTTGCTGGCCGAGTACGAGCGTGCGTGCGCGGCACGGATCGAGGCGAGCAAGGCGCTCGATCGGACCGTGTCGGCGTGGCACATCACGAACGACGCGCACGAGAAGGCGAAGCGTGACCTAGCCGCGGCCGAGGGCACGATGGCGCAGGCGGTCGACGCGGCCCGTGCCGCCAGCTTGGCGTACGAGCGCGTCCAGGCGCGGAGCCGGAAGTGAAGCGTGTCCTCGGCGTCGACCCTGGCATGGCGGGGGCGATCGCCTTGGTGTCTGAAGATGGCCGGTCGCTGCTCGGTGTCTACGACATGGAGTCGGTCGACGGCCGGCTGATCGCGGGCGAGCTGGTCGACGTCATCGACGACTGGCGGCCGGACGTGGCAGTGATCGAAGGCGTCCACTCGATGCCCGGTCAGGGAGTGTCGACGACCTTCAAGTTCGGGCGAGCGTTCGGCACCGTTGAGGGCATCGTCGCTGCGCTCGGGATTCCGAGTGAGCTGATCGCACCCCACACCTGGAAGCAGAAGGTCGGGGTGTCGAAAGAGAAGGCGTCTAGCCGTGCCCTCGCGGCTCGGCTATGGCCGGCGCAGCGCGATCTGTTCCGACGTGTGAAGGACGACGGGCGGGCCGAGGCTGCGCTGATCGCGGTCGCCTGGATCGCCAAGCGCGCAAGCTAGTACGAGCTTGTGCAACACTTCGCTACATGACATCACCTAAAGGCAGGCGGGGGAAACTGAGGGCAGTCAACATGGCACCATCCGAACCTTTGCTGTACGCGCAGTGTCGGGCGCTCGGTCACGAGTGGAGACATAAGGGGCCGGTGACTGACGACTCGACCCGTCGCCCGTTCGGCGCTAAGACCGGGATGATCGGACTTCAGTCGCAATGCTCGGACTGCAAGACGTGGCGCACAAAGTGGATCACCCGTTCCGGTGAGGTCGTCAACCGTTACGACTATCCCGATGGGTACTCGCGTCGCGGTGAGGATCGTCTCACGTCGAAGCAGTGGCGTTCCTCGTGGGCGGTCACGCTGTTCGATGACATGGCGGTGACGGCATGAGGCAGCTCGTGACGGTGGTCGACGGGACTCAGGTCCGTCTGCTGTTGGCCGATGGGAAACGGCTGACGGAGGTCGGCAAGTTCATGCGGCCGGAGGCGTGGGATGTCGCTGACATCGCAACGTTCGGACTCGACACGATTGAGCGGATGCACCTCAACAACGAGGAGCCAGCGGCGCCGGCCAAGCGTGCGGTGAAGCAGCTAGGGCAGCGAGGGCCAGGCCGACCGATGGGCGGCTCGTTGATCGACCTGCCGCACGAGCGCATCCTCGATTACGTGCGAGAGCATCCAGGCACGGGTAGCGGCGGGATCGCTGCCGCCCTGCTGCCGAACGTCGAGCACCGCCGCGCAACTAAGACGGTGTCCAACCGAATCGCTTACCTCGTCAAGCTGGGGAGGATGCGCAACACGACGGGCGGTGTGTCTGGCAGGCGGGCTCAGTGGATCGCCGTTGAGTCTGGCAGGCGGGCTCAGTGGATCGCCGTTGAGTCAGGCGAGGCTGAGGGCGGGCTGCCCGATGGGCAGGAGGCAGGGGGCGACGACACTGCCCCGCTCGATAGCTCGGGCGTGGGTCCGCTGTAGTTCCTGCGCAGTCCACGCCGCGCCGTTCCGCTTGACGTGCCTTGCAGCGTTCAGTTCGGCGGCGATCGTGCGCCACGGCCGGCCGGCCTGACGGGCGGCGGCGACGTGGCCGAGCACGGCCCGCTCGGCGTCGCATTCCCACCCGTAGGGCACCGGCCCTCCGGCCCAGCCTTGCGCGTCGAGGAGGCGGCGTCGGCCGCGGGTCATGCGCAGTCGGATCATCGCCCGTTCGTAGGCGGCGACGGCGCCGAGCACCTGGCGGATCAGGGTTCGGGCCGGGTCGTCGGGTGAGTCCGGCCGGCAGTAGGTCCGTTCCGTCTCGGAGCAGGACAGGACGACGGCGCCGAGCTTCCACGCGTCGGCGAGTACCGACTCCTGCACCATGAGGTCGCGGGCGAGACGGTCGAGCCGCGGGATGATGAGGGTGGTGCCGGGATGCTCGGCGAGGTAGTCGAGTGCCTTAGCGAGCCCGACGCGGGCGCCGATGTCCTCTTTGCCTGACACCCCGTCATCGCTGAACATCGTGACGAGGTTGAGGGTTTCGGTGTCGGCGAGCTGGATGATGGCGTCGCGCTGGATGGGTAGCCCGAACCCTTCGGTCTGCGTCTCGGTGCTGACGCGGGTGTACCCGATGGCTGCCTTGCAGTGTTCGATTTCCGGGTGGAACAGGTCGGTCATCATGATTCCACGATGTGTCTGATGTGGGCCGGTGCTCGCTCAACCCCTTCCCAGAACCCGTCACACGGGGGGTTGGGGTCGCCTTGCTTGTTCATCGCGCAGAACCCACCGTCAAGCGTGCGTAGGCCGGAGCCTTCGCACATTTTCTGGAGCATCCCGAGGCCGTGCTCGGCGAGGGCGGCGGTGTACTCCGCTCGGAGCTGGTCGGCTTGGGCGGTTGCCTTGTAGCGGGCGCGGTGGCGGCCAACGGTGACGGTGGCGGTGCCGCGCACGAGGCGGACGCGCCACTCGTCGCGGTGCTGCTCGACGATGACGGTTGTACGGTCGGGTGGGTTGGTGTCGGTCATGGTGTGGTGTCTCCTGTCGTGGTGGTCGGTAGTGTCCGGCGTGGGTGACATCTCCTGTCGACCCACGGCCGGCCCTCGATGTGGTGTCGGGGGCCGGCCATCCGGGGGTTAGTCGTCGTGTCCCTCGGCGATGTGTCGGGCGAGGTCGACGCGGACGTCGGCGATGGCGTCGGTCAGGGTGTCGAGGCGGTCGAGAATGTGGGTCAGTAGCGCTGTTAGGCGTGTCTCCATCGCGTCGAATCGTGCGTCCATCGCGTCGAGTCGTCCGTCGATGTGGGCGAATCGACCGTCTAGATGGGCGATCAATGCGGCGTCTCGTCGGTTCATGGTGCTCCAATCGTAGCGGTGTGTTGCGGTGTGTTGCGGTGGGGGTGCTGTGTGGCGTTCTAAGCGACGCGATCGGGCCGGCCGGTGTCGTGGTACCGGCCGGCCCGCGTTCGCGCTGCGTGCGTCATCGTGGCCGGCGATGCGCTGGCTTTAGCGGGCTGCCTGAGGGCGCTCGATCTCGTCACTGTCGGCGATGACGGCGGGCAGCTCGTGGCCGGCGTCGATCAGGGCGCGGCGCATGTCCCACACGAGGGAGGTGCGCTCGGTCACGGTGTCGTAGGCGTCGCGGGCGGTGAAGCCGATCACGTCGCTGCCGATCGGTGGGCGCTGGCGGCGGTCGTCGCGCATGGCGACGAGACGCCAGGCGATGCCGTTGGTGCGGCTGCCTTTCTCGACGGCGAAGCGGGGTGCTTCGATCCCGAGCGCGGCGAGGGCGTGGGTGTGCGCTCGTGCTGCGCGTTCGACGTCGGCGCGGGTGGGTCGGTCTGCGGTCATGGTGTGGTGTCTCCTGTCTTGGGTCACGGCATCGGTACCGTGCGAGCTGCGCCCACGGTGGGCGGGCGCAGTCGGTAGGGCCGATGCTGCCTTACGGCGTCAGTCCTGCTCGGCGAGGTGGTCGGCGACGATGCTGGCGGCGTCGGCGTGGGTGTGCGGCGTGCCAGTCATGAGGTCGGAACCTTCGGCGTGGTAGTCGCGTCGGCTGTAGCTGTAGTGCCAGGCGCCGGAGTAGTAGCGGCCGAGCGTGCCTCCTCCGACCTTGGACACGAGGACGGTTGCCCCATCGGGGGTGACGCATTGGTACTCCCAGTCCTGAGGGTGCAAGGGGTTGGGCCGGTCGTGGTCGAACGGACTCGTGCTCGGGCCGGCGTCGGCGTCGTCAAGCTCGGGGCGTAGCTCGGCGACGGTGTCGATGATGTCGGCGCGCTCGGGGATCGGGTCGGCGTGGCCGGCGAGGTCGGACGTCACGAGCCAGTGGCGCAGAGTCTCGGCGTTGTCGCGGATGCGGGCGGCTGCGGCTGCCTGCTTCGGCGAGCGGCCGGCGGCGAGCGCTTCGGCTTGGTCGGCGAGGGCGTGGGCTAGCTCGGCGATCTGCTCGGGGGTGGGTGTGGTGGTCATGGTGGTGTCTCCTGTCTTGGTGGGTGGTAGGTGGCGTGGGCCGGTCATGCGAGGATACGGGCGGCGATGCGGGCGACGGCGAGCGCGGTGCAGACTGCGGCGGCGTAGCGGTCGTCGGCTTGCCAGACTCGGGCGGCGAGGCGTCGGCCGGCGTTCATGCGGCGACGCTCGCGAGGTCTAGGGCGCGCTCGGTGAGGTAGCGGGCGGCTGTCTCGGCGCGGCTGGCAACGGTCCACAGCGCATCCGGTCGGGCGCGCAGCACGCGCAGCCATGAGGCGAGGTAGTGGGCGTGATCGGGGCGGGGTTCGGTGCTGCGCCCGCGTGCGGCGAGCGTGAACGCTGCGCCCAGCTCGGCGCACAGCTCCTCCGCTGCGTAGGCGTCGTCGCCGAACTTGCGCCCGAACGTGCGAGCGAGTCGGGACTCGTGGCCGGTCCAGTGTGTGCACTCGTGGGCCATCGTCGACCATGCTCCGTGGCCATCGGTGAAGCGGTCGCGGTCTGGCATCTGCACGCGGTCTAGCTGCGGGGAGTACGAGGCGCCCGCGTGGGGTGACTCCTCGACGCGTACCCCGATCGTCGCGGCCCATCGGTAGGCGGCGTCGATGTCGTCGCGGTCGGTGGGCACGGGGCGGGGCGCGGCCGGGGCCGGTGTCTCCCATCCAACCTGATCCGCGCTCCATACGGCGTGCGCTCGCATCCCTACCGTGCGGTAGGTGGGGTCGGTGCCGTCGTCGTGTTCGATCTTCTTCGTCAGGGGGCGCAGCACGTAGGCGCCCGCGCTGCATCCTTTCGGCACGGGGTGGGCGAGGTCGCGCCATTGGTTGAACGTGGCCCAGTAGGGGGCGGCGCCAGTGGTGGCGGCGAGCATGTACAGATTGAGTCGGTTGCCTCCTTGGTACTCGGCGCCGGTCGCCGCGTTGCGGGGGATCATGGCGTCGGGGTCGGCGCGGTGCCAGGGTGCGCACCATTCGGCGGGGTCGGCTGCGCCGCGCTCGATGGCGTCGACGATGGCGGCGGTGGTGCGCTGCATCGTCTCGGCGACGCGGTCGACGCGTTCGCCGCGGGGGCGGGGCGTCGGGTCGTGCGGCTGTTCGGCGAGCCGTTCGGCGTGCTCGATCTCGGGGGTATCGGCAACGGTGGGCATGGTGTCTGCTCCTGTCTCGGGTGCCGGCGTCGGGGTGGTGTGCCGGTCGTGCGTGCGTCGGTCGTGGGCCGGCGGGGTCGTACCCGCGCACGCGTTGGGGTGTCAGATCATCCGCCCGCGTGCGTCGTAGGTCTGGCCTACGTAGCTGCGTGCCTCTCCGTCGATCTCGTCGCGCTCGACGGCGCGAAGGTCGCGGTCGTAGCTGCATCCGATGGCGTGGGCCATGATGCGGGCGAGGGCGACGGCGTCGGCGTGCTGCATGGCGTAGCGGCCGGTGCTGCCGGCTGCGGCCCATTGGGCCAGTGTCTCGACGGCGCGGGCGTGCATGGCGTCGGCGTCGTCGGCGGTGATCCTGCTCTGCTCCATGCGGTGCGGGTAGGCGGGGTGTGTGGTGGTGTCCATCAGTCGACCGGTTCCCCGGTGTGACACGGGCACGTGCACACATCATCGGGCGGCGGGAGTGTGACGGTGCCGGCGCAGTAGGTGTGGGCGTGGGTGCCGTCCATCTCCTGCCATGCTCCGCACGCGCTCGATCGGTTGCGGGGCGTGCCGTCTGGTTCGTGTGTTGGGCGTGGCTGTCTCATGGTGTGGTGTCTCCTGTGTCGGTGGTGGTGGGTGGGTGACCGGGGCAAGCTCGGCGGTGCGAGCCGATGGCGATGCCGCTGCCCCAGTAGCGCAGCTCGCAACGGGTGCACGCGACTCGGTACACACTGGGTGTCGGGCGGGTCGGGTGCTTGGCGCGCCACGCGTCGATCTCGTCGCGGGTGGGTGTCACGCGTCGGTAGTCGGCGTCGGGCCGGCGTCGGGTGCTCATTGGTGTGGTGTCTCCTGTGTTGAGGGTGAGGGCGATGCCGAGCGGGCATCGGGTGGTGGTGTGGTCGGTGCTGGTGCACGCGGCGCACGGGGCCGGCGCCATCGGGTCGGCGTCGGTGAACAGTGCGAGCTGTGCTCGTCGTGCCTCGACGCGGGCGGCGTTGCGCTCGCGTCGGGTGGGCACGGCTGCGTAGTCGGGGAGTAGGCGTGGCTGCGTCATGGTCAGTACGTACCGCAGCATCCGCAGCACGGGGCATCTTCGCAACGGCCGCGGTAGCGGGGGCCGGCGCCGTAGAAGCGGCCATAGCTTGCGCTCGACGGGCGGGGCCGGCGTCCACCTCGGGCCGGCGTGCGGGCTGCCATCTCGGCGATGTACTCGGGGCCTTCTGCGGTGAGCTGGGCGGCGCACGGGCCGGCGTGCGTGGTCACCTTGGGGGCGTGCTGGGCGATCTCGTCGCCAGGGCGCACGGGGTCGGCGCACATCAGGCACGAACCGCGGTAGCGGGCCGTCATGAGGCGGGGTGTGTTCATGGTGTGGTGTCTCCTGTCTGCTGCTGGTGGCGGGTCGTCCGTCTCCATGCGGCGCAGCTCCACGCGGGGCGGAGCTGGCCGGTAGGGGCGGGCGTCAGGCGACGGGGCGGGGTTCGGCGTCGATCGTGATGGCGGCGATGGCGGTGCGCTCGACGTCGCGGACGTCGTCCAGCATCTCGACGATGGCCGGGTGCGGGGCGGACGGGGCCGGCGTGCGCCAGCTCGGGCGCTGGAACTCGATCGCTAGGACGGCGTCGTGCCAGCGCACGAGGTCGTGAGACTCGGCGGGGGCGGTGTCGTTGCCGGCGTAGGTGAGGCGGTAGCGGTCGGCGTCGGTGGTGCTGCGCTCGATCGTCAACGGGCGGGGGGTGTGCTCGGTGGTGGGCATGGTGTCTGTCTCCTGTCGTGGGCCGTGCTGCCTGGGTGGCGGCGATGTGGTGGGCCGGCGCTCGGTCTATCTACGGGCGGGAAGGTGGTGCAACCTGAGGGATAGATTGGTACATGATTGTAACATACAGCTACGACGGGTTGCGTCGTGTGCAACGTTCGGCGACGCTCGACGGCGTGACAGTCGACAACCTGCGGCCGTTCGTCAAAGGTGACGAACGAGCACGAGCGGCGGCGCAACGGTCGGCCGAGGTGCGACGGGCCAAGCGAGACGTACAACGGGCGACGAACGAGGACGTAGCGGCGCAGCTCCGACGGCTCGCCACCTCGCACGAGCGTGCCGACCTGGGGCCGATCGCTGCGGCTGCTGCGCTCGATGCCATCGGACGCGTGCAACGTGGGGAGTGGAAGGTTCGCGACCCTGCGGACTGGGTGCGGGTGCTCGTCGACATCGCACGGCTTGAAGCGGGCGAGCCGACGTCGGCATCGGCGGTGCTTCACCTCGGCGCGTCGGCAGTGGAACGGGTGCGAGCGCTGCAACGTGAGGCGGCGCAGCTCGGGCCGTCATCCTCGGCGCTAGCGGCGGATGATCCCCCGGTGTGCGACGGGCCGGCGCCGGAGGTGGTAGGGGGTGGGGCACCTCCCCCCGGTGGTGGCGGGGAGTAGGAGGAGCACTCCCCCTCCCCCCCGACGAATTCCGACGACGACGAGCGACGTCGACGACCCCACCCCCCCGGTGGCGCCACCCCACGCATATATAGATACTGTCGGCTCCTAGTCCGCAGCTCCGTCAGGGTCTCGTGAGCGTGGTGTCGGGGCCGTCACGCTCCCCGAGGTTGCGCCGGCACCGGTGACGCTGGTGTGTGGTCCGGCTGTTCTGCGCCCTGGCCTGGCTCATCGCTGGTTCTGTGGGCTCCGAGTGTCATCCCCGACACCGTGTCCATTGTTGCGTGCGGGCAAGCGAGCGGAGCGAGTGCGGCAGCGAGGAGCGGAGCGACGAGGTCTTGTGACGCGGTCCGGTAGGTGGTGGCGGTCGTCTGGCCGCGCCCAACGTTCAGCCTTCGGCCGGCGGTTCTGCTCCTCTCCCAGTCCCCCGGCCCGTTTACCCGTAACGGCTGCTGCTTCGTCGAACAGGCAGGGGGGGTTGGCCCCCTCTGACGGGTGTTCGATCCGGCGGTGAGCCGGGAGGCCGTGCGGCTCGCACTCTGGTTGCCTCCGGGTGCGAGGGTTCCGATCGATTTGAGTGTCGGGAACCTTGGCATACGGATTGCGCACGGCGCAACAGTGGGTTGC
>Ga0105092_10001183_pt1 | contig 13924 bp, 16 predicted proteins | sample PPLLak2March2015_FD_87021 | JGI IMG/M metagenome (GOLD analysis project Ga0105092, IMG submission 87021) | Freshwater sediment microbial communities from Prairie Pothole Lake near Jamestown, North Dakota, USA - PPLs Lake P7 Core (1) Depth... | ecosystem: Environmental > Aquatic > Freshwater >... | reverse complement strand
TCCCGGTTCCACCACCGACATCCAGGGCCCGGAGGCCCGCAGCCGGGGCAGGCAGGAAGGTCCGAAGATTGATCCATCCCAGGTCGGTGCGCAACCTGCCCTGAATTGTCTGGAGATAAGAGGCGTATCTGTCCGCGTCCAGAAACCGCTCAGCGCCCGATCGCTTCACCTGTCCCTCCTTGCAAATGCAGGGATGTCGACTGCGGATCCTCTTCCAACCTGATGGGATTCTACGTCCAACCTATGCCCGCTTCAAACTCCAGTCAATCCCGACGCCGAGCGCGTGGAGACGGGAGACCGTCAACCGCCCCATCCGATGGTGTTTCCGCAGGCGCCCGACGGAGGTGGTATCAGGAGCGAGTTCATCTTCATCACTTTCCACGGGGAAGCGGTGGTTACCGTAGTGATTTCGACTCTCCTTGCCATAGCCTCGGCTTATGCCGCAGAATGCTTTCATGGCAGCGCCTGAAACCCGCAGCCGATCATCAGGTTCCGGTCTGTCTCGGGACGCTATCTTGAATGCCCTGGAGAACGTCGCCGACGCGCTTCGTCGACGCAACGTGACCGGGGAGCTGTGCCTTTTTGGCGGTTCAGTCATGGTGCTCGCCTTCAACCCACGGCCCAGTACCAAGGACGTGGACGCCATTTTCGAACCGGTCAACGACATCGTTTTCCTGGTGCGCTGGCTTGGTATCAAGACTGCCGGTGAAGTACTCGATCTTGTCGCCAGGTACTACCCGGAGAACCGGATTCCTGTTAAGACTCAGTTCCTCGTCGAAGGTCTTTTTGAAGAGGGGAAAATATGAGGCCGACCACGCTTGCAGAAGTCGCGCGGCAAACCCTCTCCGGCGATTCGTTTGACCGGTGCCTCGCTAACTTTTTGGACGAGTTCTACGCTTTTCCGGACAGCAGCTTGCTGGAGGAAATGCCTCCGTCTCTTGCTCCAACGGCCGGCAAGCTCGGGCGCGTCCAAGACGCTTACCTGGCCGCCGTTGCCGAAGAGCTTGCTAACAGTTTCAGGCTAACCGTTCCGTCCTGGACAAGCACTAGCACGCGCGCACTGCACGAACCCTGGTTTGCCTCGCCGCTTGCCTCCCTTCGGGCGGTTCTGATCCTCGAAAGCCCTCCTGCTTTTCGAGCCAGGAACCTGTTCGTCAGCGAAAACGCCCTTTCGCGCGCCTAAGCGGTGGAGTTGTGCCCAGATGCCCTCCTGAAACGACCAGTCGAAAGCGCAGGGCTTACAATCACGCCCCCATTATGAAGACCGTGACGGCGGCCCCTTTACGGATTTCAAGAGTTGCAGGAGAATGTCCGTGCACAACCGGATTGCAATTTCGCTCTAGAAGTGATGCCGCGGCAAAGGGAGACTCGATGGCATCCTGCACACATTGCGGAACTCAGCTGGAAGACGGCCAGCTTTTTTGCACCGAGTGTGGTGCCCAGGGAGCCCAAGGCACACCTGCGGATGTCAAAGGACATGGGCGCCTTAAGGTCATTCTGATCGTCGTCTGCCTTCTTGTGTTCCTCGGAGTCACTGTTGTAGGAGTCATCACTTACGCTGTTTATCGAATCACCACCGGCACGCCTGCTGACGGGAGCGGCACGACAGCTTCAGCAGTCACCGGGGGCAGGACTATGACCACGCAGGAGGCATCTGCAGAGCCAGCCGAGACAATTCCCAGCGGTTGGAAAGTCAGTCGGGACCCCAACGGGTCGTTTGAAGTGGCCACGCCACCCGACTGGCAGCAGGGACGCGAGTTCTTCCTAGAGCGGCAGAAAGCAGAAACGCGAAAGATCGGAGAAATGTCCGTGCAAGCTCCCCCGAGCGGGCTCGCGATGTGGGGAATCGAAGGGCGCAACCGCGAGAAGATGTCCCAGTTGCCCCAGGGCAAACGGTTCCAGATCCGTTGTTCGTTGGTGCGCGGCGATGCCGTGTGCTCCGTTCGGCGGATCAAGGGACCGGACGACTTCACGGCGGAGGAGAAGAACACCATGAAGCAGGTCGGCAAGACGTTGCGGTGGGTCGAGTGATGCGCGCGCCGAAGATGACTGGGCGTCCCGGCCGAGCAGTCTGGATTTCGGCGGCGGTGGTCCTGATCGCGACGGCAGGATTACTAAGCCGGGCAACAGCTGGCACGGGAGCCGGGGTGAGCTGGTACGGTGAAGGCTCAATCGAGGACCGCCAGTCCGGCGACACCCAAGACGTGCGGACCACATCCGAGCAGCACTCCAGCGATTGCCAGGATCTTTACAGAGAGCAGACGAACCACGCCAACGGGAAGTCATCTCAGGACAGCGACGACATAGACTGGTCGAATGACAAGGGCGACAGCGCGTACCAGGAAGTCACCTGGGGCACGGACGCGGACGGGAATGTGACACGGCATACCGTGACTAGCTGGACGTTTCCGAACGGGGACCGGACTACAATTTGGACCGACGAGGTCTACGACCCTGCTTCCGGAACATACAAGTGGAAGAACGGCGGCAGCAAGCGGGACAAGGTCCAGCCGCTGAGCGAGCCGCATTGGTCGGGCGCGATCACCGTCACCGAAACTCTGACCGAAATCCTAAGCAAAGTCAACAGCGGCGGGGACTGCGCGGCTGTGGCGAACGTCTCTAATCTGCAATGCGCGGGAACGGACTCTGAAACCATTCAGGGGTTGATCACGGCTAGATTGCGGCCGACCGGTTCCGAGGCACTGATCACACGCAAGTATCAGCACACCACTGCAACTGAGAACAGCATTACCGGAGGAGTCCGGTGTAATCAAACGTGGCATAGCTTCAAGCACGAGTGGAAATCGAGAGCGACCGAAGAAGGCCAAATGTCAACACGTGGTGGCGTGTCGGTCTCTGTTAATGCAGACGGGCGATACGAGATTAAGTTTAGTGCGCCTGAGCTTCAGGGGATCAGTACCCGGTCTGGGACGGATTCAGTTGAGAACCCGTGCATGCACGTCAATAACTCCAGTTCTGACCCGCCCTTCAAGATTCCGACGTCGTGGCCATCTTACTTCGTCGAAGTGAACGGTCAGGTGGATCCCAAGCATGCAGACAGCCTGAGCGGTCAGCAGATCAGGCAGATGGGCAAGATGACGGAGACCATCGCATGGAGTTTTACCCAACGGTCGCGCTGCCCAACCCCGCAGAGTCCGTAGTCTGTTGCGGGGCAAACAAATACATGAAAACGCGGCCATCCGTCTCAGGCTGCTCCCCCGTCCGAGCCTGCTTATTGAGCTCAAGGCGGGTGATCAGGTTGAGGCTCCATGAGCCCAGGCCAGGGGCTTCGAGGCGTGTTGCCCAAATCAGCGTGGAGGCACCAGACCAATTTGGAGTGCGGCGGCAACGAGAGGCCGACGCTTTATCAGGCCTGGAGGCGACGCCGCTTTGGTCTATGCAGAATCGAGCCAAACGGCATCAGAATTGAATCGGAACGATGTTGCATAGACCAAAGCGGCGTCGCCTCGAGGCCTGATAAAGCGTCGGCCTCTCGTTGCCGCCGCACTCCAAATTGGTCTGGTGCCTCCACGCTGATTTGGGCAACACGTCCTTCGATTTTCTTGCATCTCGGAAACTTTGCGCGTGATTTCGGGCAGCCGCTCGCGCTCCCAGTAATCCCGAAAACCCTGCTTCTGCAGCTCTTCGATGATCGGAGCCAAGGCCTGGGAATCGCCGAATCCATCCAATAAACGAACCGGGTCCGCTTCGTCAAAATGCCATGGAACAGGGGACAGTCTACTTAACCATTACGATTTGATTCTCGCGCGGCTCAACCCTGACGGCAGCATCGACTCGTCTTTCGGAGCCGGAGGAGTGTCACAATGGGATGTCACCCCGTTTGATGTTCTCGAAGACCTGGCCGTCCAGGCCGATGGCAAGATTCTAGCTGTCGGCACGATTTATCGCGACCCGATGCTCCCGGTAGGGCAATTCTTCATTCAGCGCTACAACCCCGACGGCAGCCCGGATTCCGCTTTCGGCAGCCCGTTACTTCTCGTCGATCGATCCCGGCGCGGCACTCGCCGCTCTTGCCTCGAGCCTCGAGATAATCTCCCCGCCTCCTGACAACCTGCTTAATCTGGTCAGCAAAGCGGCCAGGCAAATCGATCGGGGAAAGTGGCGGGGAGCACTTAACAGTTTGTGGAATCTGGAGCGACGGGTCGGCTGGCTTACCCGAAGCGGGAGTCTGCCGCCCGAGCATACCCGACGATTGCTCGACGCCATCGCCGCAATTACACTGAGCATCACGCCACCGAGTCAGAACGCACCGTCTTCCGTCCGAAGGAGCGGGCTAACGACAGGCGCATCGTAACTGGGGGCCGTCTCTAACGGGCGTGTTGCCTAAATCGGCTGAGCGGGCACCAGATTAATTTGGAGTGCGGCGGCAGAAGGATTCCGATGCTTTATCAGGAGGCCTGGCGACGCCGCTTTGGCTCCCCCGCGGAGCGGGAGGATGGGCTGAGATCAAGGTTCGAGCGGTGATCGGTTGGCGATCAACTGGGCACTTTCGATTTTCGCCAATCCTCCCGCTCCGCGGGGGAGCCAAAGCGGCGTCGCCCGGCCTCCTGATAAAGCATCGGAGTCCTTCTGCCGCCGCACTCCAAATTAGATCCCGGCTCGACGCGAGATACGTATAAAGATCAGGGCAGAGGGAGTCCGACGGTTCATCAGGACTCACGGCGACGCCGCTCCGGCTCCCACCGGAGGGGCGATGTCTGCAGGAATCAGGCGGGAGAGGCTGTTGCAGCCACCTCCGCTCTGCGGGGAGCGGCGTCGCCGGTAGCCTGATAAAACAGCGGCCTCCCTCTGCCGCGCTGTGCTCTTCAACAAGAGGATCCCGAGCAAGAGCGGCACGGACCTGCGGCTCGCCAAAAAGCGAGACGCCAGGACCATTAGCAGTTATTACCTATGCGAGATCAGGCCCGCTATCCCGCCGGTATTCTCCTGACGCCGAATCTGATATAAGCACTGGACCATGCAACCAAAAAGCAGATTCGCGCTTTTTTTCGGCAATCGCGGTTTCTTTCCGGGTTCGCTCATCGCTGAAGCCCGCGAAGAGATCGTGCGCGACCTGAGATGCATGGGGCATGAGGTTCTGGTGCCGGATCCGGACGCGACCCGCTACGGAGCGGTCGAGACCCCGGGGGAGGGGCAGCTTTTTTCTAACTTCCTTCACGCCAACCGGGGCATGTTCGATGGTGTGATCGTCAGCCTGCCCAACTTCGGAGACGAAACCGGGGCCGTGGCGGCTCTCGGGCAGGCGGATGTCCCGATCTGGATTCAGGCCTATCCCGACGACTTGGACCGCATGGGCCCGGCTCTTCGTCGCGACTCCTTCTGCGGCAAGATCTCGATCATGGACGTTTTCCGGCAGTACGGGATCAAGTATACGGCCCTCAAACCACACACAGTGCGGCCCGGCACCGACCGCTTCAAGTCAAATGTGGATGAGTTCGATCGAATCTGCAGGGTGGTGAAAGGGATAAAAGGGATGGCAGTTGGCGCCATCGGCGCCCGCACCACTCCCTTCAAGACGGTCCGGATCGACGAAGTGACTTTGCAGCGCCATGGCGTCACAGTAGAGACTTTCGATTTGTCGGACATTTTCAAACGGGTCAGGGCAGTGCAGCCGAACGATAGGAGTTACACCGAAAAAGCCGAGGCGCTACGCGCTTTTACGTCGTGGGAAAGCGTCCCTGGCACCGCTTTCGACAACATCGCGCGCCTCGAGGTGGTGCTCGATCGGCTCGCCGCGGAGGCCAGGCTTGACGCGATTGCCGTCCGCTGCTGGATCGAGATGCAGCAAGAGTTGGGCATATCCCCGTGCGTCGCGATGGGGCTGTTGAACGAAACCGGTCTGGCTTCCGCCTGTGAAGTGGACATCGGCAACGCTGTGATGATGCGAGCGTTGCACCTGGCCTCCTATGGCCCGGCTGCGCTCATGGATTGGAACAACAACTACGGTGACGAGGACGACAAGTGCATCCTCTTCCATTGTGGACCCGCGCCCGCGAGCCTGATGGACGGCCGGGGCCGCGTAACAAATCATTCCATCCTCGCGAATGCGGTTGGCGATGGCCGCGGGTACGGCTGTAACGTCGGCCGGCTCAAGCCCGGCGATTTCACCTTCGGCAGTCTCATGACCGATGAAGGGAAGGTCAAGGTGTACCTCGGAGAAGGCCGGATCACGCACGACCCGATTCCCGCTGATTTCTTCGGCGTGGCCGGGGTGGCCGAAATCCGAAACCTCCAGGATGTCTTGCTCCATGTCGGTTCCGAGGGCCACCGCCACCACGTCAGCCTCACGGCCGGTCGGGTCCAAGCGCCGGTGCTCGAGGCGCTCGGCCACTACCTGAATTTCCAGGTCAACCTGCCTCAGCAGTAACACCGGAACGTGACTATGGTCAGCTCAGCCGAAATCATGCGCAGGGCCCTCGCGTGCGGTATTGTCGTGCCGGCCTTCAACGTCCCTTACTTGCCGATGATGGAGCCCGTTATTCGGGCGGTCGCCGACCAGGATGTCTTCGCCTTGATCGAAACCGCCCGGCTGGAATGGATCAAGTTTGAGAGTCGTGGACCCGTGGAAGTGGCGGCGGAATTCAATCGCTGGGCTAATCCGGCTCACGTCAGGCTGCATCTCGATCACGTTCCGGTGATCGACGAGGACGGCAATCAAATCGATTATCTCCCCCTTTTCCGGCAGGCGGTCGAGCTTGGTTATGACTCTGTCATGATCGATGGCTCTCGTCTTCCCTTGGAGGAGAATATCCGCGCCACAGGCGAGGTCGTAAAAGTGGCCCACCGGGCGAACATCGCAGTCGAGGCCGAGCTTGGTGCGGTTTGGGGGCACGAGTCAGGGCCGGCACCCCCTTACGAACAGCTTTTTTCCTCCGGGCTCGGTTTTACCGACCCGGACGAAGCGAAGCACTTCGTCGCGGCTACGGGTTGTGACTGGCTCTCGGTTGCGATCGGGAACATCCACGGCGCGATCGCCGAAGGGTTGAAGGATCAGAGAAAGCCAGAGGCACGCCTGAGCCTCGAGCGACTTGACAGGATTGTCGAGGCGACGGGCATTCCGCTTGTCCTGCATGGCGGTTCCGGTATTCAGCAGTCCTATGTCCGGGAAGCGATCAAGCACGGTGTCGCGAAGATCAATATTGCGACCGAGATCCGACAGCCCTATGAAAAGACGTTGAGAGAGACGGGCAGTCTCGAGAAAGCGCAGCAGACAGTGTACGAGCGCACCGTTTGGGTTCTGCGCGATCACCTGAGGATCACCGGGACGGCAAGGAAGCCGGGGCCATTCACGTAACGGTTGGAGCAGAAGACCATCAATGAGCCTTCTGGGCATCGACATCGGTACAACCGGCTGCAAAGCCGGCCTCTTCTCGGAGACCGGGCGGCTGCTCGCAGCAAGCTATCGAGAATACGATTACGCGAGGCCCAGGCCGGGCTGGGCGGAACTGGACACGCGACAGGCCTGGGAGATGATCGTCGAGACCGTCGGCGAAGCGGCCGGCGGGGGATCTCGGGATCCGGTCACAGCCTTGAGTGTCTCGTCCCTGGGGGAAGCTGTAGTGCCCGTTTCGCGGGATCGCTCTCCGCTTGGCCCCTCGCTTCTGAACTTCGACGCCCGCGGGTCTGAATACCTGCCCCGCCTGCGGGAGCGACTGGACGACGTCGGGTTGTACAGTATTAACGGCAATACCCTCGGTAATCACTATTCGCTGACAAAGCTCCTCTGGCTGAAAGAGCATCAGCCGGACCTTTACCGGCAGACCTATAAGTTCCTGCACTGGAGCGGGTTTGTCTCCTTCATGCTGGGCGCCGATCCGGTCGTTGACTACTCACTCGCCAACCGCACCCTGCTGTTCGATCTGGAAAGTCGAGAGTGGTCGGACCATCTGTTGGAGTGGGCGGGACTGGATCGAGACAAGCTGCCGGATACGGTCCCTTCCGGCGCCGTGATTGGACAGCTGTCGCCCGGGATCGCCCGAAAGCTCGGCTTGCCTGACGGCATCCCAATCGTGAGCGGCGGCCACGATCAGTGCTGCAACGGAGTCGGCTGCGGAGTAGTCAAGCCGGGGAGCGCCATGTACGGCATGGGCACTTATCTGTGCATGATGCCCGTCTATACACGGCGGCCCGAAGCGGCGGCCATGATCGATCGCGGATTGAACACCGAGCATCACGCGGTTCCGGGGCAATTCGTGAGTTTCATCTACAACCAGGGAGGGGCGCTGGTCAAATGGTTCCGTGACACTTTCGCGGCGGCGGACAGAGATAAAGCGCGGCTGACCGGCGAAAGCATCTACTCATGGTTGTTGGCCGAGTTGCCGAAATCGCCGAGCCGGATAATGGTTCTGCCGCACTTTGCCCCGACGGGCCCGCCTCGCTTCATCGATGATTCCGCCGGAGTCATTGCCGGGCTGAAACTGGAAACGTCGCGAGGCGAAATCCTGAAAGCGATACTCGAAGGGATGACCTTCTACTTGCGCGAGTCCCTGGAAGCGTTGCCGGGAACGGGGATCGAAATCACCGATTTCCGGGCAGTGGGCGGTGGGAGCCGGTCCGACACCTGGATCCAGATCTGTGCCGACATCCTCAACCGGCCGTTCGTGCGTCCGAAGACGAGCGAAGCCGGGGTTTTGGGGGCGGCAATCCTGGCCGGTCTTGGTTCGGGTGTTTTCCCCTCACTCGAGGCGGGCGTAAGCAGCATGGTCGAACTGGACAAATCGTTTTTCCCGGACGAGGCAGCAACGCGCCGCTACGATGAATCCTTCGCCCTGTATCGTCGTCTGTGGCCGCTTTTGCAGGAGTATCTACGAACCTTGGCGCGGTGCTAACGCTCCTGGCCAGTTCAACGGTCGCGCTGTCTCCTTGTCTCCTTCTCCCCCCGACCGAGGGCAAAAAGAAGTAAGCTGGCACGAACGATATTGCGAGCTAACGAACTGGGAGGCGGAAGAGCACAACCGATGAAGTCGGCAAATCAATACGGGAATATCGATTGGGAGAGGATTCGCAAGGTTCTGGTCGTGCGGGAAGGACAACTCCGTCGAATCGCAGAGCGGGTAGTGGACGAGACAACGCCCGACGAGTTGGCGTCCGAAGTCATCAGGGAGTTTTTCAACCATCGCAACCGTCTTGGCTGGGACCCCAAAAAGGGAGCGCTCGAGTGGTTCCTTGTGCGGCTGCTGGATCGAAAATGGATTGATTGCCCCGGCCGGGAAGCGACGCCCGGCGCATCCTCCAACAACAGGCATGCGGCCTCAGAGCCGGGTCAGAAGGCCGAGAATCGGCTCGAGGAACTTGACCCTCATGAATTGCTGAAGAGAGTCAGAGATCTGGCCGCGAATGATTCTGAGCTCGTGGAAATAATCGATGCTGTCGAGCTCCTGGACGGCGACTCTCACCAAGCCAACCAGCAGGTGTCCGAACTCATAGGGACCAGCGTCAAAGATGTGGAGAAAAGGAAGAAGCGACTGCGCAGAACGCTGAGCGAGCTTCGGGTATGAACGACAAAGACGAAAGAGCATTGAAGAGAAAGAAGCTGCTGGAGCTCATCGACGCCCTCCTCGAAGGCCCTGACCAACTGCCCGATGATGAGCTCGATGATCTGTTCAGCCAGGTCAACCCAGGGGAAGACCCGAGAGATTGGGTCAGGACCGCTGCTTTTACGGCGGCCCAGTCGTACCGCATCGCAGGAGAAAAGGTCCCCTATCATGTCCAAGCGGCGCTGGAAGCTACCAAGCCGACAATTGAGGATTCGAGCCCTGGCGGGGTGATGAAACTCATCGACTCACTGCTGAACCCGGCCGTCGCGTCACGCCGACCTCCGTCGCCGGCTGGGTTGACTGAGAGGCCGGATAACGGTGTATCTAAAAGGGACTCGGCCATCTTGCAGGGGCTGTCGGACGAGATCAGCCACCCGAAAAGCGCCGAACAGGAAGACGATTTATAGATGGAAAATAGCGAAGTGCTCGCGGGCGTCCTGATCGAACGGCTTGGGGTACGAGGAAAGCCAGATCTACCGGCCCTGGCGAGCAAGTTCGGACTGAGGATCCGAGAAGTTGATTCCGAAGGATTCGACGGTGCCTTGGTGAGAGTACCCGGGCAGCGGGGCGGGATCATTGCCGTAAAGGCGTCCATTCCAGAAACGACCCGGAAGCGGTTCACCATTGCGCACGAGATTGGACATTACGTGGTATCCGGGGGTGAAAGGCTCGACGTGTGTTCGCCAACAACGATTGAGACGTGGGGTTTGGCTGTGCAGAAGCCAGAGGTCGAAGCGAACGAATTTGCGGTGGAATTACTGCTCCCCACAAAGTACGTGCGTTCAATGCTGGTCCAGGACTTTCCTGATTTTCCAGCAATTAGTCGTACGGCTAGCGAGTATGAAACAAGTCTGACCGCTACGGTACGGAAGTTCCTGCGATTAACAGACCACGCTTGCGCCATGGTTTGGAGCAAAGACGGGCAGATTGTCTGGTCGAAGCGTTCCGAAACCTTCACGCTGCCTATCCGGCGCGGGAAACTGGATCTTTCCACCCGGGCGTCGGAGCTCTTTCTCCATAGCAGTCAGCAGGAAGAGCCGGAATTCCAAGAGCGACCGTCTCGTCTCTGGCTGAAGTCCCATGGCAAGGCGGCGGTCACTCAGATCCTGGAATGCTCCGTCCTCATGCAAAACTACGACTCAGTCCTCACTCTGCTATGGATTGAGGACATGCACGCGCTGGCAATGAATACGGACGAGGCGGGAAGTTGAACCCAGTGGGCCGGCGTGGCCCCACGCGATCGAACCCCGAAAGGCAGGTAAAGGACCTCAAGGACGTCAACGACATCAAGGACTAGGAAGTCTTCCCTGGGGTCCTTGAGGTCCTTGGGGTCCCTGAGGTTCTTGAGGTGCGCCATGGGCGCTGCTGTCGTTCAACCGGCCCGCGTCACGTTTGTTCGCCTGACTCGGTTCCCGTCGGGCCGAACGAGTCACGGCGCGACCTTAATGCGAAATCGGAAATCCGTCCCATCAGTCCGATCCCGTGACTCGCAGCGCCGGCCCGTCTATACTGAAGACAACTCAGCCCTCAATTGCGGCTTTGAAAATCGAAGTCAATTATTACGATTCGCGGAGGTATTTCGTCCATTCGGCTTGGCGCGTGCCGGCCAATAAGCGGAAGCAGTGGACGAATTCGACGACGTGGACAAAACCTGGCTGTCCACTTCGTCCATTGTCCCACCCCTCCCCGTCGGGGCAAGAAAGATGATCCGTCTTGAAGATGTCAGCAAGGTTTTCGGGGAGACCGTCCGAGCCGTCGACCGGGTAAGCTTCACCGTGGAACGGGGTGAGCTGATGGTCCTGGTGGGGGAATCAGGAAGCGGCAAGACCACGACCCTGAAAATGATAAACCGTCTGATTGAGCCTACGGGGGGGCGTGTCTTCGTTGCCGGTCGGGAGACCCGCCTCCAGGATCCCGTTCTGCTCCGCCGCAACGTCGGATACGTATTTCAGAAGATCGGACTGTTCCCGCATATGACGGTGGCTCGGAATGTTGGAATCGTCCTCGCGCTTGACGGGTCAAGGAACCAATCCTCGGTGAGCCGGCGCGTTGACGAGGTCCTGGAACTGGTCGGCCTTGATCCGATCCTGTATCGCGATCGTTACCCGAAGGAGCTGTCCGGAGGCCAACAGCAGAGGGTCGGGGTGGCGAGGGCCCTGGCTGCGAAGCCCGCGGTGGTCCTGATGGACGAGCCTTTTGGAGCGCTCGACGCCATAACCCGGTCTCGTCTGCAGAAAGAGTACCTTCGGCTGCACAAGTCCCTGGGATTGACCACCCTGATGGTAACTCACGATCTCACGGAAGCCTTTCTCCTTGGAGACCGCGTCGCGGTCATGAAAGACGGCCGGCTTTTGCAGTTGGATTCCCCTGCGCAACTCGTGCGGTTTCCGGCCGATGCCTACGTCGAAAGTCTTCTCGAAACGACCCTCAGCCAGCTCACTCGGCTGGAGGCGATCGCCGCGAAACTGCGAACGTCATGATGACATCCCGTCTGGCGGAACAACTCGCGCTGCTTCCCGATTACCTCGGCAATCACATGGTCCTGACCCTGACCGCGCTGGCTCTGGGCATTGCGATCAGCCTGCCGGTCGGACTGATGGCAACCCGGCTCAGGTGGCTCGAGTGGCCGGTACTGACCTTCGCCGGGGTGATGCAGACGGTGCCGGCCCTGGCTTTGCTGGCCCTGATGGTTCCTCTGCTGGGGCGCATCGGTTTCACCCCTGCCCTCGCTGGCCTGATCCTCTACAGCATGTTCCCAGTGCTACGTAACACGGTGACTGGTGTCAAGGGCGTAGACGCGGCTTATGTTGAGGCAGCCCGGGCGATCGGGATGACGGACCGGCAGCTGTTGTGGCATGTTCAATTACCGCTGGCCGCGCCAGTTATCCTGGCAGGGATCCGCATCGCTTCCGTCTGGGTAGTCGGCGTTGCTACGCTTTCCACGCCGGTCGGCTCGCCCAGCCTCGGCAACTACATCTTTAGCGGACTGCAGACCCAAAACTTCACCGCGGTTCTGGTGGGGGTCGTCGCCGCCGCCGCTCTAGCCATCGTCCTTGATCTTCTGATCCGTTTAATCGAGATCGCGATCTCCCGGCGCAACCGCACCTTAGGCCTGGCTGCAACCCTCGGTCTCGCCCTCCTCGCCCTGCCTGCGCTGATGCCTGCGCTCGCCTGGTCGGAAGGAAGCAGCGCGAGACCGCCTGTTGTCATTGGAGCCAAGACCTTTACAGAGCAATACATCCTGGCCGAGTTACTCAAGAAGCGCGTTCGCCAGGGCGGCTATTCGGTCGCCGACCTTCAGAGTCTCGGGTCCACCGTCGTGTTCGATGCACTGAAGGCGAGCCGTATCGACTGTTATGTCGACTACTCGGGGACCATTTGGGCCAATCACATGAAACGGCAAGACCATCCCGGTCGGCAATCGGTCCTGAGGATCATGTCTGACTGGCTGCAGGAGAGATACGGCATCGTATGCATCGGGAGCCTGGGTTTTGAGAACGCCTATGCCCTGGCCATGCGAAAAGACCGGGCGGCGGCGCTCGACGTTCGGACGGTCGGTGACCTGGCCCGCCACTCACGGAACCTGTCGGTCGGCGGGGACTACGAGTTTTTCATCAGACCCGAATGGCGAGCGCTGCGTGAGAATTACCGCTTGAATTTCTCGGCCCGGCGAAGCTTCGATTCCACGCTGATGTACTCGGCCGTTCAGCAGGGAGTCGTGGATGTCATCTCCGCGTTCACAACGGACGGGCGGATTCCGGCTTTCGGGCTTGTGCTTCTTCGCGACGATTTGGAGGTACTGCCGCCCTACGACGCCGTTCTGCTTCTGTCTCCGAAAGCCGCAAGCAATCCGGGGTTGAGGCAAGCGCTTGAGCCTCTCGTGGGTGCGATCAGTGACGAACAGATGCGACGGGCGAACATGATGGTGGACGTGAAGAGGACCTCGGTCCGGGATGCAGCCGAATGGCTCAACACGGCCGTCGCCTCAAAATCGAGATAGGACAGGGAGGGAGGGATCTCTCCAGGGCTTCGGGCGGGAGGAGGGCGTGTTGGCCCAAATCCAGCGCTGGGCGCCGGACCAATATGGAGTGCGGCGTCGCCGGTAGTCCTGATAAAGCGTCGGACTCCCCCTCTGCCCTGCACTTTATACGTATTTCTGAAGCACCCGACACGCGCGGGCAACCGACCGCTTTTTTGGAGTCCGGTGGCAACGGGAGAGGCCGATGCCTTATCAGGTCTCGGACGCGACACCGCTTTGGTCTGTGCACCAGTTTGCCGCTGTGGAAAACAGCCATGAACCAGCGAATGCCCACAGACCAAAGCGGTGTCGCCTTCGAGGCCTGATAAGGCATCGGCCTCTCCCGTTG
>Ga0105092_10001182_pt1 | contig 13929 bp, 12 predicted proteins | sample PPLLak2March2015_FD_87021 | JGI IMG/M metagenome (GOLD analysis project Ga0105092, IMG submission 87021) | Freshwater sediment microbial communities from Prairie Pothole Lake near Jamestown, North Dakota, USA - PPLs Lake P7 Core (1) Depth... | ecosystem: Environmental > Aquatic > Freshwater >... | reverse complement strand
TTCCGCGCGGGCAGCTCGCCGAGCGGCTCGGCGCGGCGAGGGAACGATGAGCCCCCGTCAAAAGGCGGGAGAGCTGCGCGCCGCCGACGCTGGCAAGGCCGTCCTCCTCAAGGGCTGGGTCGGCCGGCGGCGGGATCTCGGCGAGCTGATCTTCCTGTCGGTCCGCGACCGGAGCGGGCTCGTGCAGGCCGTCTTCGACGGCGCGCGCTGCCCGGCCGAAGCCGTCGCGGCCGCGTCGGAGGCGCGCAGCGAGGACGTCGTCGAAATCGAGGGGGAGGTCGTCCTCCGGGGCGAGGGCCAGCGCAACAAGGAGCTCCCGACCGGAGAGATCGAGGTCGTCGCGAAGCGCCTGTCCTTCCTGGCGAGGTCCGAAACGCCGCCCTTCGTCGTCGAGGACCGCACCAACGCGACCGAGGAGCTCCGGCTCGAGTACCGCTACCTCGACCTGCGCCGCCCGGCCATGCTCCAGAATTTCGTCCTGCGCGACGAGATCGCGTTCCGCGTGAGGAAGGTGCTGCACGAGCGGGGCTTTCTCGAAGTCGAGACTCCCATGCTGACGCGCTCGACCCCGGAGGGCGCCCGCGACTTCCTGGTCCCCTCGCGCGTCCACCGCGGCAAGTTCTACGCGCTGCCTCAGTCGCCTCAGCTCTTCAAGCAGATCCTGATGATGTCGGGCTTCGAGAAGTACTTCCAGATCGCCCGCTGTTTTCGCGACGAGGACCTCCGCGCGGACCGCCAGTTCGAGTTCACGCAGATCGACCTCGAGATGTCCTTCCCGACGGAGGAGGAGGTCTTCGAGACGGTCGAAGCCTTCCTCGTCGAGGCCTTCGCCGCGGCCGGCATCGCCGCGGTGCGGCCGTTCCCGCGGCTGACGTTTCGGGAGGCGATGGAGAAGTACGGGACCGACCGGCCCGACCTCCGCTACGCGCTCCCGCTCTGCGACCTCTCGGCGGCGGCCGCGGGGTCCGGCTTCGCGCCGTTCGAAAAGGCCCTGGGAGGCGGCGGCACCGTCCGCGGCCTGCGCGTCCCCGGCGGCGCCGGGTTCTCGCGGAAGCGCCTCGACGAGCTGACCGAGAAGGCCCGCGAGCACGGCGCGGCGGGTTTGTTGTGGATGAAGCGCGCCGGCGGAGAAACCTCCTCGCCGGCCAAGAAGGCTCTCTCGGAAGCGAAGCTCTCGGAGCTCCTCGCGGCGGGCGGGGTCGAGGAGGGGGACCTTCTCCTCGTCGTGGCGGACCGCGAGAGCGCGGCGTTTGCGGCCCTCGCCGCGCTGCGCGCCGAGGCGGCTCGAGAGCTCAAGCTCGTCGACCAGTCCAAGTACGCATTCTGCTGGGTGACCGAATTCCCCCTCCTCGGCAAGGACGAGACGACCGGCCAGTGGTTCCCGATGAACCATCCCTTCACCGGGCCTCGGGAGGAGGATGTCGACCGGCTCGAGTCCGATCCCGGCAGCGTGCGCGCCCGCGCGTACGACGTCGTCGTCAACGGCTGGGAGCTCGGCTCGGGCTCGATCCGGATCCACCGCGGAGACCTCCAGCAACGCGTCTTCCGGGTGCTCGGGATCTCCGCCGAAGAGGGCCATGAGCGCTTCGGCTTCCTCCTCGAGGCCCTGAAGTACGGGGCGCCTCCCCACGGGGGCATCGCGCTCGGCCTCGACCGCATCTGCGCGATCGCCGCCGGCGCCACGTCTCTGCGCGACGTGATCGCGTTTCCCAAGACGACCTCGGGCATCGACCTGATGACGAAGGCCCCGGCCGACGTCCTGCCCGGGCAACTCGGCGAGCTCGGCCTGGATCCGCCACGCCGGTCGCCGTGAGTCCGCCGAGCGCGACGCCGGCGCCACCCCGGGTCGAGCAGATTCCCGCCGGCGACGGGACGATATGGGTGGGGGAGGGCCTTCTCCGCGACGCCTCCCGTTATCTCGTGTCGCCCTCGGGGCGGTTCCTGCTCGTCGCCCCGGCCTCCGCGCGAGCCGCCTCCGACCCCATTCGCGCGGCCCTCGGCCGCGCGGTTCTCCTGGACTTCGAGATCGAGGACGGCGAGGCCGCGAAGTCCCTGGCCACCGTCGAGAAGATCACCGAGGCCGCGCTCGCGGCGGGCCTGCGGCGCGACGACGCCTTCGTCGCGGTCGGCGGAGGCGTCGCGACCGACGTCACGGGCTTTGCCGCCGCGATCCTGCTCCGCGGGGTCGCGTGGAACGCCGTGCCGACGACGACCGCGGGCATGGCCGACGCCGCGATCGGAGGCAAAACGGCCGTCAACCACCCGCGTGGAAAGAACCTGCTCGGCGCGTTCCATCCTCCGCGGGCCGTTCTCGCCGATCCCGCGTGCCTCGCGACGCTGCCCGAGCGGGACTTTCGCGCCGGCCTCGTCGAGGCTTACAAGGCGGCCTGGGTTGCGGACGCGGATCTCGCCGCGCGGGCCGCGGACAGCCTCCCGGCCGTCCTCGCGCGCGAGAGCACGGCCCTCGTCACGCTCGTCGCGGGCGCCGCGCGCGTGAAGGTGGCGATCGTTGCGGCGGATCCCCGGGACGCGGGGCGGCGGCATCTCCTCAACTTCGGCCACACCCTGGGTCACGCGCTCGAGGCGGCGGCGTGGGGAACCCTGAAGCACGGCGAGGCGGTGGCATGGGGCATCGCCGCGGCGCTCGAGATCTCGAAGCGGCGCTCCGGCCTGGCGGAAGCCGAGGCCTCGGCGATCGCCCGGGTCCTCTCGAGGCTCGGCCCATTCCCGGAGCCGGAGCGCGATCCCGCGAAGCTCGCGCCGCTTCTCGCCCTCGACAAGAAGGCGACAGCCTCCGGGACAGCAGGGGTAGTGCTCGAGGGGATCGGGCGCGGGCGGGTCGAGAGGTCCATTCCATCCGAGGAGTGGCTCGACGCGGCCGCTATAATGTCCTTATCGTGAGCGGGCGTTCCGGTCGTCGTCGGATCCGCCTCTTCGTCCTGCTCTCCGGTGCCCTCATCCTCGCCTCCCTCGTGCCTCTGCTGGTCGCCGAGGCGGTCCTCATCCGGCGAAACCGCCGCACGCTCGAGACGCTGGAAGAGAAGTACCTGACGCGCTCGTCCGCGGCCATCGCGGACCACATCTCGACCTACTACGGTGCCGCCGGACAGCAGCTGACGAAGGCCGCCGACGCCATACGCCTGGCCGTCCGGCTCACCGGCAAGGACCCCTTCGGCTCGGTCGAGGGAGCCGAGATCCTGGGCGGGGTCCTCCAGGGGCAGAGCGCTCTCGTGGCGCTGCGGGCCGTGAATCTGGAGGGGAGCGGGAGCTTCGTGGGGCCGGATCTGCACTCCGCGGAGATGGATTTCGAGTTCCGCAAGGGCTTCGAGACCGCTCGGGACGGCCTCCGCTACGCCGGCGAACCCGTCGGCGTTCCCGAGATCGGGATCGTGGCCGTGCTCGCGACTCCGGTCGTCGATGGCAAGGGTCAGCGGATCGGCGTCGTCGAGGCCCTGGCCTCCTGGCAGCCCATCGTTCGCGAGTTCCAGGATGAGGCCCGGCGAGAAGTGCGAGCCACCCTCATCGACCGGACCGGGCGGATCCTGTTTCCTCCGGCGACCGGAGGCCAGGCGGCCACGCACGCCTCGACCCTGGTCGCCGATTTCATCCGGTTTCCGGCGCGCCTCACCCGTTCGGAATCGACGCCGTCGGGCAGCGTCCTCGCGTCGATCTCGCCGGTGGGGGATCCGCCCTGGGGCGTGCTCGTCGAACGCGACCGGGATCTGGCGTTCGCCTCGGTGGACCGCATGGTCCGCGACACGGTGGTCTGGAGCGCCGTCTGCCTCGCGGGCGCGCTGCTTCTGGGTCTTCTCTTCGCGCGGCGGCTCTCGCGTCCGATCGCCCAGCTCGCCGAGTCGACGCGGGCGGTGACGCAGGGCGAGTACGGCACGAGCGTCGAGGTCGCCGGCACGGCCGAGATCGCAGACCTCTCCGAGAACTTCAACCGCATGAGCGAATCCATTCGTGACGCTTTCGAGAAGGTCCAGAAGGCGGCGCGCGAGAATCAGGAGCTCTTCATCGCCGCGATCCGCGCTCTGGCGGCGGCGATCGACGCGAAGGATCCCTACACCCGGGGCCACTCCGAGCGGGTCGCGCGCTACGCCTCCGCGATCGCCAAGGAGATGGGCCTGCCCGCCGACGAGGTTCGCAAGACGCGTCTCTCGGCGCTTCTCCACGACGTGGGCAAGATCGGAATCGACGACCGCATCATTCGCAAGCCGACGGCCCTCACCGACGAGGAGTTCGAGCTGATGAAGGCGCATCCCGTCAAGGGCGCCGCCATCATGGAGGCAATCCCGCAGATGGCCGATATCATCCCGGGCATGAAGTATCACCATGAGAAGTGGGAAGGCGGCGGTTACCCCGACGGCCTCAAGGGCGAGGAGATTCCGCTACAGGCGCGCATCGTAGCGGTCGCCGACGCGTTCGACGCCATGACGACGACGCGCCCCTACCAGAAGGCCATGGAGGTTTCCTACGTGCTCGAGCGTCTCCGGGACATGTCGCAGAAGCGCTTCGACGGCGCGGTCGTGGAGGCGCTCGCGCGATCGCACGCGAAGGGCGGCCTCATTCCGACCGAGGCGGCCCACGGCGCGGCGGCGTCGCGTGCCCAGGCGGCCCGATGATGTCGCGCCGCGGCGCCGCCCTTCTCCTCGTGGCGGCGCTCGCCGCCCCGGCCTGCCAGCCCAAGAAGCCGAAGACCTCGGCCGAGATGCTGCTCACCGAGCGGATGGCTCAGGTGCTCCTGCGCGAGAACCGGCCCGCCGAAGCCGAGAAGGCGTTTCGCGAGGTGATCAAGGAGGACCCGAAGAATCCCGAGGTCCAGGACGGTCTCGGGCTCTCCCTGCTGATGCAGAGCCGCTTCGAGGAGTCCGTCCCGTACTTCGACAAGGCGGTGGATCTCGCTCCCCACAACGCGTCCTACCGAAACAACCGCGGCGTCGCCCTGATGGAGCTCGGCCGGTACAAGGAGGCGGCGGCGGACTTCGAGGCCGCGGAGCACTCGGTGAACGCGGACGATCGCCTTTCGGCGACCATCAATCAGGGCCGCCTGCTGCAGCGCCAGGGGAACCACGTCGCCGCCGAGCAGGCCTTCACGAACGCCCTGGCGCGCGACCCCAATTCCTTCGCGGCGATGTTCGGCCGGGCGTCGGCGCGCGAGAGCACGGGCGACCTCGAGGGAGCCGCCGAAGACTACCTGGCCGCGATCAAGCTCAACCCGTCGAGCGCAGAGGCCAATCTGCGGCTGGGGCTCTGCCTCGTGACGCTGAAGCAGAACGACCTCGGCCGCCGCTACCTCCAGCGCGCGATCGACCTCGACCCCATGGGGGATACCGGCGCCAAGGCGCGCCTGCTTCTCGAGAGCTCCAGGAAGACTTCGTAGAAAAGTCGACAGCCCACGGCTCACCGTCGACAGGAGCGGGCGACCGTCGACCGTCGACTTCCCCTGATATCTTCCCCTCCCCATGGCCGACGAGCCGCGATCCTCCGAAAAGCCGCCCGAAAAAGCGTCCCGCGGCGGCTTTTTTGCGAAGGTGCGCCGGGGGCTCTTCATGACGCATACCGAGATCCTCGAGAAGCTCGGGACGGCGGTCAAAGAGGGCCTGGGCATCGACGAATCGGTTCTCGAGGCCCTCGAGGAGGCCCTCCTCGCCGCCGATGTCGGCGCCGACACGGCGGCGGCGCTGACCGGGGCGGTCCGGGAGCGCGCGAGCGTCTCCGAGCGCAAGGACGTCGACTACGTCCGCACGCTGCTCGCCGCCGAGATCGAGAAGCTCCTCGCGTCGGCGCCCCGCCCCGCGAACCGCGCCGACGTGCCGCTCTTCGTGACCTTTCTCGTCGGCGTCAACGGTTCGGGCAAGACGACCACGACCGCCAAGCTCGCCGCTCGAGAGAAGGCGGCGGGCCGGAGCGTCCTGCTGGCGGCCGCCGACACGTTTCGCGCCGGCGCCATCGATCAGCTCCAGACGTGGGCCGACCGGCTGGATCTGCCGGTTGTGCGGCACCGCGAGGGGGCGGATCCCTCGGCCGTGCTCTTCGATGCTCTGGGCGCCGCCCGGGCGCGGGGCGTCGCGGCGCTGCTCGTCGACACCGCGGGCCGTCTCCACACGAAGAAGAACCTCATGGAGGAGCTGGCCAAGATGCGGCGCGTGGCGGCGCGGGAGGTCCCGGGCGCTCCCCACGAGACCCTGCTCGTGCTCGACGCGACGACCGGAGTCAACGGCCTGGTCCAGGCCCGGAAATTCGTCGAGGCGGCCGGGGCGACCGGGGTGGTGCTCACCAAGCTCGACGGCAGTGCCAAGGGAGGCGTCGTGCTCGCGATCTACCGCGAGCTCCAGCTGCCCGTTCTCTACGTCGGCGTGGGGGAGGCGGTCGACGACCTCGTCCCGTTCGACCCTGCCGACTATGCGAAGGCCCTCCTCGAGGACGATGCCGCCCATTGATCCGGCCTGGCTCGATCGGGCGTTCGCGCTCGCCGAGCGAGGCCGCTACTCCACCTCTCCCAATCCGATGGTCGGCGCGGTCGTCGTCCGCAACGGGCGCGTGGTCGGCGAGGCCTTCCACCGCCGCGCGGGTGAGCCGCACGCCGAGGTCATCGCCCTCGCGCGCGCCGGCCGCGCGGCCCACGGCGCCGACCTCTACCTGACCCTCGAGCCGTGCACGTACGAAGGCCGCACGCCGCCATGCGCGCCGGCGGTCGTCTCCTCCGGGGTGGCCCGTGTCGTGGTCGCGTCGACCGATGCGAACCCGAAGGTCTCCGGCCGCGGCCTCGCGGCGCTGCGCCGGGCCGGCCTCGGCGTGGTTCTGGCTCCGGTCGCCTGGCGCCGCCGCGCGGCTGAGCAGAACGAGCGCTTCCGGGCCTGGATCGTCTCCGGGAGGCCATTCGTGCTCGCCAAGTGGGCCGAAAGTCTCGACGGAAAAATCGCCGCGGCGACGGGACAGAGCCGCTGGATCACCGGAGAGGCCGCCCGCAAGCGGTCGATGCGGCTGCGAGAGGAGTATGACGCCGTGCTGGTCGGCTGCGGCACGGTGACCGCGGACGACCCGCGGCTGACCCGGCGGCTGGGCCGCAACCGCTCGACCGAGCAATGGAGGATCGTTCTCGACGGGCGCCTTCGCGTCCCGGAGAGCGCGAAAGTCTTGCGCGGCCGGGGCCGCCGGGTCGTCGTGACGGCGGCGCATCTCTCCCACCCCAAGGTCGCGCGCCTCTCGGCCCGCGGCGTCGAGGTGTGGAGCCTGCCGGCCCGTTCGGGGAAGGGGAGCGGCCGGGTCGATCTCCCGCGGCTTCTTTCGGAGCTCGGTGGGCGCGGGGTGACCGGTCTCATGGTCGAAGGCGGCGCCGAAACCCTCTGGTCCTTCTTCGCGGAGGGCCTCGTCGATCGGGTCATGGTGTTTCTCGCGCCGCGCATCCTGGGCGGGCGGGAGGCGCCGGGCGGAGTCGCGGGAGAGGGCTTCCAGCTCGCAAAGACCCCGCGACTCTCGGACATCCGTCAGGAGACCCTCGGCGACGACCTGTGCATCACCGGCCGCCTGGCTCCAAGGGCCGGGAGCCCCCAGGCATAGACTCGCCCGGATGTTCACGGGCATCGTGACGCACATCGGCCGCGTGGAGGCGGTCGAAGACCGGGGAGGCGGCGCGAGGGTCGCGATCGCGCCGTTCCGCGGCGCGACGTTTCGCGCAGGAGAGAGCGTCTGCGTCTCGGGCGTCTGCCTTACGGCCGTGCGGAACGGGCGGCGTCTCGTCGCGGACCTCTCCTCCGAGACGCTCCGGCGCTCGACGCTCGGGACGCTCGAGCCGGGAGACCGGGTCAACCTCGAACGGGCGCTCCGGTGGGGCGACCGGCTGTCGGGCCACTTCGTGATGGGTCACGTCGACGGCCTCTCGCGGATCCTCTCGATCCGCCAGGCCGGAAACTCCCGCCAGCTCCGCTTCTCGGTCCCACGGGGCCTCTCGCGGCTCGTCGCCGAGAAGGGCTCCGTCGCGCTCGATGGCGTGAGCCTCACCGTCGCGTCGCGGAGCGGCCGCTCGTTCTCGGTCTCCGTGATTCCCGAGACGTCGCGCCGGACGACGCTCGGGACACGCCGGGTCGGGGAGGCGGTCAACTTCGAGGCGGATGTCTTCGCGCGCTACTCGCGAACCGGAGCGCTCCGCCGGGTCCGTCCGCCGCGCCGGAAACGATGATCGTCTACGAGGCCGGGTCGTCTCCGGTCGTGCGGGCGGGCGAGGCGATCCTCGCCGGGCGGCGGGTCGCCGGCCGCCTCGCGCCCTACGGTGCCGAGGCCTCGAGCCTGTGGTTCGATCCGCTCGAGCGCCGCTTCCTGTTTCCCCGCGACGAGCCCTCGCCGCGGCCGGGTTCGTTTCGGATCGAACCGTGGCGCGACGCCATCTCCCGGATCCCTGCGGGGCCGCTGCTCGTCGGCCCGCCGGCGCCCGCCGACACCGGCGGCGAGCCCCTGTGGGGCGCGGGCCGGGCCGCGGCCGAAGCGGCGATCGAGGTGGGTCGGCCGGTCTACCTGCTCGACCCGGAGCCGGAGGCGGTGCCCGCGGCAGCCGGAACGGCCGCCGTAGTGCTCTGCTCCTGGAGGCCGGGCAGGCCCGAGCGGGCTTTTGCGGGGCTCGATCGATTCCGGCGGGCGGGCGTTCGCTGTGCCGCGTTGTTTCCTCTGATCCCGGGCTGGACCGCCGAAGACGAGGCCATCGCGGGTCTCGCGGACGCGGCGGCCGCAGGCGGAGCGGCCTCGCTCACGGCGCTCGTCCCGGCGGCCGATGGCGAGGGGCGCCGGGCCATCGTCGCGGCCCGGTCGCGCTTCGAGCCCGACGAGGCGGATCGCTTCTTCGAGGTGATCCACCACGGCGACTGGCCCGGGAGGCTGGCCGGACGTCTCGCCGCCGCGCGAAGGGCCGCTTCCGACCGGGGGCTCCTCGTTTTGCCGCCGCGTCCCGACGGGCGGGGGGAGTTACCCGGCAACCGAGCGGCGGCGGCACGACTCGAGGAGAGGGCCGAGCTGGAGGATCCGGGCGAGCATCGCGGCGCGCTCCTCTACGCGGCCATACGCTGGATCGACGAGTTCCCGCGCGATCTCTCGGCCGTCGAGCGCGAGGGAAACTTTCGGAAGGTCTTTCCTTTCGGCGGAGATGTCGGGGAGTGGGCCGAGGCGGCGCTGGCCGCGAGGGAGGCCGGACGGTGAGCCCCCACGGTGGAATCTACGTCCACCTCCCGTATTGCGCCTCCCGCTGCGGTTACTGCGCGTTCGTGGTCACGACGGACGGGTCGAGCCGCGACCGCTACCTGGACGCGCTGGAGCGTGAGATGACGATCCTCGCACCCGAGACGGAGCGCTCGGTCTTCGACACGGTGTATCTGGGCGGAGGGACGCCGTCGCTCCTCCCGCCGGCGGCGGTGCACCGGCTCGTCGGTGCGCTCGAGAAGACGTTCCGGCTCGAGCCGGGCGCCGAGGTCACACTCGAGGCAAACCCCGAGGACGTGAACCCGGAGGCGGCGAGCGCCTGGAGGGCCGCCGGCGTCAACCGCGTTTCCGTCGGGGTCCAGTCCTTCGAGGATGCGGAGCTTTCCGCCGTCGGCCGACGACACGACGCCTCACGCGCGGCGTCGGCCCTCGAGATCCTCGCGGCTGCGGGCCTCCGGGTTTCGGGGGACCTCATCCTCGGGCTCCCCGAGCAGACCCCCGAGAGTTTCCGCCGAAGCGTCCTCCGATTGCTGGGCTCGGGCGCGACGCATGCCTCCGTGTACCTCCTCGAGGTTGAGAAATCGAAGACGTTGGAGGAAGACCGGAAGCTCAACCCCGAGCGCTATCCCTCCGACGACGAACAGGCGGACATGTGGCTCGAGATGGGGGAGGCCTTCGCCGCCGCAGGGCTGGGCCACTACGAGATCTCCAACTGGGCCGCTCCGGGCCGCGAAGCCCGCCACAACCTGAAGTATTGGACCCGCACGGCCACGCTCGGGCTCGGAGTCTCGGCGCACGAGCTCTGGGCGGAGCGGCGCCGCGCCAACGTCTCGACGCTCGAGGCCTACATGGGACGGCTCGCTGGCGGCGAGCGGCCGTTCGCTCTCGATCGCTCGATCGACCCCTCCGAGGCGGCCCGGGAGGAGGTCTTCCTCGGCCTGCGGCTCGCGCGGGGCGTCGAGGAGGACGCCATCCGAAGGCAGATCTTGGCGGCTTCGGACGCGCGGCTGGCCGAGGACTATGGGGACTGGCTCGCGTCGCGCATCCTCGAGAAAGACGAAAGCCGCGTCCGTTTCACGGAACGCGGCTTTCTGGTCTCGAACGAGGTCTTGAGCCGGTTCGTCTGACGGAAGGGGCGGTCGCCAGGGCCGCCCCTAGAACGGGTCGTAGGGGCGGGCTTGTCCCCGCCCCGATCCGCCGGGGCGAAGCTAGATGAACAGCGGCGCCAGGACCAGCGTGATCGTCGCCAGCAGCTTGATCAGCACGTGCAGCGACGGGCCCGCGGTGTCCTTGAACGGGTCGCCGACCGTGTCGCCCACGACCGCCGCCTTGTGCGTCGGGGAGCCCTTGCCCCCGAAGGCCCCCGTCTCGATGAACTTCTTGGCGTTGTCCCAGGCGCCGCCGCCGTTGTTGAGGAACGTGGCCATGATGATGCCGGTGATGGTACCGACCATCAGCAGCGCGGCCACCGCCTCGGCGCCGACGCCGAACTGTTTGAAGATCAGGCCGACGACGATCGGCGTGCCCACGGCCACGAGGCCGGGCGCGATCATCTGCCGGAGCGCGCCCCGCGTCACGATGTCCACCGTGCGCCCGTAGTCGGGCTTCTCCGTGCCCTGCATGATGCCCGGGTGCTCCTTGAACTGGGCGCGCACGTCCTGGATGACGACGTAGGCCGCCTTGCCCACCGCCTTGATGGCGAGACCGGAGAAGAAGAAGACGAGCATCGCGCCGATGAGTGCCCCGACGAAGACCTCCGGCTTGGCCAGGTTCACCGCGGTCAGCTCCGCTCCGTAATTCTTGAGCTCGTCGAGATACGCCGAAAAGAGGAGGAACGCCGCGAGGGCGGCGGAGCCGATCGCATAGCCCTTCGTCAGGGCCTTCGTCGTGTTGCCGACCGCGTCGAGCCGGTCCGTCTTTTTCCGGATCTCCTCGGGCTGCTGCGACATCTCGACGATGCCGCCCGCGTTGTCCGTGATCGGGCCGAACGTGTCCATCGCAAGGATGTAGGCGGCCGTGCCGAGCATGCCCATCGTGGCGACGGCCGTTCCGAAGAGGCCGCCTCCCGGCAGCGCCGAGACGCCGATCTTGTACGAGGCCAGGATCGCGGCCGAGATCGCGATGACGGGCGCGAGGGTGCACTCCAGTCCGATCGAGATGCCCGCGATGATGTTGGTCGCGGGGCCGGTCTGGGAGGCCTCGGCGATCTCGCGGACCGGCCGGTACTTGTACTCGGTGTAGTACTGCGTGATGAAGACGAAGACGACCGATGTGAGAACCCCGATGATGCCGCAGAGGAAGTACTTCCACCATGCCGCGGGATGTGTCGGGTTGAAGAGCAGCCACTTGGTGGCCACGAAGAATCCGGCGATCGCCAGCACCGAGGTGATGTAGTAGCCGCGGTTCAGGGCCGCCATGGGATCGGCGTCCTCGCGCGTCTTGACGAGGAAGATGCCGACGATGGAGGCGAGCAGTCCGAAGGCGCGGGCGACGAGGGGGAAGAGCATGACGCCGACGATGCCGGCGGAGAAAGCCATGCCCTGCTTCTCGAGCGCCGCCGCGAGCGTGGCGCCGAGGATCATCGCTCCGATGTTCTCGGCGGCCGTCGACTCGAAGAGGTCGGCCCCGCGGCCGGCGCAGTCGCCGACGTTGTCGCCGACGAGGTCCGCGATGACGGCCGGGTTGCGCGGATCGTCCTCGGGAATGCCGGCTTCGACCTTGCCGACGAGATCGGCGCCGACGTCGGCGGCCTTCGTGTAGATGCCGCCGCCGAGCTGGGCGAAGAGAGCCACGAACGAGGCTCCGAATCCGTAGCCGACGATCAGAAGCGGGATATGCGCCGGCGAGACGGCGGTGAACTTGCTGACGAGCCAGTAGAGGCCGCCGACCCCGAAAAGGGACATCGCGACGACGAAGAGGCCCGAGACCGCTCCGCCCCGGAGCGCCGTGCGGAGGGCATCGTTCAGGGAGGTCCGCGCGGCCGAGGCCGTGCGGATGTTCGCCCGGATCGAGATCCACATGCCGACGTAGCCCGCGACGACCGAGCACGCGGCGCCCAGAACGAAGGAGAGGGTAGTCCAGAAGGCGAGCCCCAGAGCCGTGGGAACCGGGTCGAAGTCGTGGTGGTCCCGGACGAAGGCGTACAGGATGAAGATCACGGCGGCCAGAACGAGAGCCAGGAGCGTGATGGTCGTGTTCTGGCGGCGCAAGAAGGCCTCGGCCCCCTCCTTGATGGCGTTCGAGATCGCCTGCATGGCCGAAGTCCCGGTGTCCCGCTTGAGGACCCACTTCATGAGGTAGCCGGCGACGAAGAGCGATCCGACGGAGAAGACCAGGATCAGGGGCAGGGCAAGCTCGTGAGACATTCGTCCAACTCCTGTTTTGCGTGATTCGAAGGCCGCCGGCGATCCCCGGCGAGCCGGCGGGGGAGGATATCAGAAGGCCCGACCGGGCGTGGCCGGGTCGGGCCTCGGGCGAGGCTTGGAAGCGGGTGCGGCTCTACGGGCCGATCGGCACGGCCTCCATGACGATGCCGATGTTTTTGGCGCCGGCGTTGCGGCAACGATCCATGATCTGGATCACCTCGCCGTAGTTCGCGGCGTCGTCGCCCGAGAAGAAGATCGTCTTGTTCGCCCGGTTCTTCAGAATCTCCGTCAGGCGGAGGGAGAGGACCTGCGGCGTGACCTCCTCCTTGTTCAGGTAGATCTTGTTCGCCGGCGTCAGCGAGACGATGAGCAGATCCGGCGGCGGAGCCGAGTCCGGCGGCAGCTGGCTCTTCGGCGGCACCTTCACGTCATAGCCCATCTGGAGCAGGGGCGTGATGACCATGAAGATGATGAGGAGCACGAGCACCACGTCGACGAGCGGCGTGATGTTGATGTCGCTCTTGTATTCGCCGGCGCCGCCTCCTCCCATGGCCATGCGGGTTCTCTCCTTCGGTCGAGCGGGCTAGCCGCCGACGCCTTTCTGTTTCTTCTCGGCGATGAGGCCCACGTCCTGGAAGCCGGCGTCCTTGGTCATCTTGAAGACTTCCTTGACGTCGCCGTACTTGAGGCGCTGGTCAGCCTTGATGACGAGCTCCGCCGACGGGTTGCGCTGGTAGAGCTCGTCGAGAACGTTCTGGAACTCCGCCTTGGACATCGCCTTTCTCGGGTCGTCGAGGTAGTAGCCGGGAGGACTCGTATAGGAGACCGAAATCAACTTCTGCTTGCTGGACTCCGGCTTCTTGTCCGGATTGTCGGCCTGCGGGATCTGGACGCTGACGCCCTTCTGCAACATGGGCGTGACCACCATGAAGATGATCAGAAGGACGAGACAGACGTCGACCAGAGGCGTGACGTTGATGTCGCTCTGAAGCTTGTCGCGAGACGAGCCGCCGCCCATACTCATGACCGGTCTCCTACGCGGAAAGCTGCGCGCCCGCGCCGCGGCGCTTGATGAAGTAGTCGATGAGCTCGTTGGCCGAGTTGGACATCTCGACCTGGAACCGTTCGATGTTGTTCATGAAGATGTTGAACATCCACACCGCCGGGATCGCGACGAAGAGCCCGAGGGCCGTCGTGACGAGGGCCTCGGCGATGCCGGCGGAGACGGCCGCGATGCCGCCCGAGCCGCTCATGGCCATTCCGCGGAACGCGTTGATGATGCCGATGACCGTACCGAAGAGGCCGATGAAGGGAGCGGTCGTGCCGATCGTGGCCAGGCCGGAGAGGCCCTTCTTCATGTCGGCGGTCGTGACCA
>Ga0105092_10001181_pt1 | contig 13930 bp, 12 predicted proteins | sample PPLLak2March2015_FD_87021 | JGI IMG/M metagenome (GOLD analysis project Ga0105092, IMG submission 87021) | Freshwater sediment microbial communities from Prairie Pothole Lake near Jamestown, North Dakota, USA - PPLs Lake P7 Core (1) Depth... | ecosystem: Environmental > Aquatic > Freshwater >... | reverse complement strand
GCAAGGAAAAAGGGGAGAAGCAGGAAGAAGCGTGAGAAGTCGGATGATGCACGGGGCTTTTATGAGGGGTCGGTGGTTGGAGGAAAAGACCTCAAGGACCTCAAGGACGAGGAGTCTTTGAGGTCCTTGAGGTCTTTGAGGTCTTTGAGGTCTTTTCCTCCGGCCACCGTCCCCCCTCAACCCAACCGTCTCTGCAATAATAAGTCTCATGGCCCAATCCTGCCGGATAGTTGAAATCCCGATTCAGGGCATGGACTGTGCGGAATGCACCCGGCATGTCCGCAAAGCAATTGAGAAGGTGCCCGGTGTCGAGTCGGTCGAAGTGTTCCTGGCATCCGAAAAGGCACTGGTCCGACTCGACCCTCAACGGGCCGATTACGAAGGAATACGTGCGGCGGTGTCGCGGGCCGGCTATGTCGCCGTAACGCCTGAACCGCGGGCAGACGAGCAGACATCGGCCGGCGCCACCCGAGCTCTGACTGTTTTCGGCCTGGTCTGCGGGGCTGTCCTCTTCGTCATCGTGCTGGGCGAATGGTTCGGCCTGCTTGAGGCGGCCGTCTCGCGCGTACCCTGGTGGGCTTCCTTACTCGTCATTGTCACGGCCGGTTACCCCGTCTTCCGGGAGGTCTTTTACGCGACTCTCGATCAACGTGTTATTTCTCACACCTTGATGACGCTCGGCGTACTCGCGGCCCTGGTGGTTGGCGAATGGGCCACGGCCGCGGTCGTTGTTTTCTTCATGCGGCTGGGCGCCTTCTCCGAGAGGTTTACTGCCGATCGCACGCGCGGCGCGCTCAAGGACCTTTTGGGCTTGAGCCCGCAGCAGGCCCGGATCGAGCGAGGCGGCGAAGAAGTTGACATTCCCGTTCAGGACGTTCGCCCAGGCGACGTTGTCGTGGTCCGGCCTGGTGAGAAGATTCCAGTCGACGGACAAGTAATTTCCGGTTTTTCGACCATCGATCAGTCCCTGATTACGGGCGAGGGGCTTCCGGTGGAGGTGGGCCCAGGCTCCCGGGTTTTTGCTGCAACTCTCGCCCAGGGCGGAGCGATCCGCGTCGCTGCCGAACGAATCGGCCGGGACACGACGTTTGGACAGGTTGTCACGATCGTAGAACAGGCGGAATCTCGCCCGGCCCGAGTCCAGCGGTTCGCCGACAGGTTCACCGCCTACTTCCTGCCCGTGGTTGGTGGGGCTGCGGCACTGACCTTCCTCTTGCGCCGCGACCCGATGGCGACTGTCGCCGTCCTGGTTGTCGCCTGCTCGTGCTCCGTCGCCCTGGCAACGCCTATAGCCGTACTGGCCTCGGTAGGCGCAGCCGCCAGGCGGGGCCTGCTGCTGAAGGGCGGCCGGACCCTCGAAGTCCTGGCCGCAGTGGATACGGTCCTGCTCGACAAGACCGGCACTCTCACATTCGGCCGCCCCCGAATCACGCAGGTCGTGACTCTTCCCCCTTTCGACGAGAAAGTTCTCCTCGGCCTGGCGGCGAGCGCGGAAAGATATTCCGAACACCCGCTGGCGGAAGCCGTGCGGCGAGCGGCGTTTGAAAAAGGGGAGCGGCTTGAAGAACCCCGGGACTTCAGAGCCCTGCCGGGAGCGGGAGTTCAAGCTGTGATAAAAGGCCGGACGGTCATCGTGGGCAAACGAACAAGCCTGCCTGACACTCTTCCTCCAAACCTCGAAGCCGTTGTCACCGAGCTCGAGAACCGGGGAGCGAGCCTGATGTTTGTATCGGTCGACGGGCAGCCGGCCGGCGTCATGGCGGCCGAGGATGCACTCCGGCCCGAAATTTCGCCCGCCATCGATCAGTTGCGCCAACTGGGAATCGAGCGGGTAGAGCTTCTGACCGGCGACAATGCGGGGAGCGCGAGCCATGTCGCCGGCGCTCTCTTCATAGACTTTCAGGCCAACCTGTTGCCTGAAGACAAGATCCGCATCGTTGAGGAGCACCAGGCGAAAGGGCGGATCGTCGCCATGGTGGGCGACGGCGTGAACGACGCGCCGGCATTGAAGCGGGCAGACGTGGGGATCGCAATGGGCGTAGCCGGATCGGAGATCGCCCTTGAGGCCGCCGATCTTGCTCTGATGACCGAGAACTGGCTCTTGGTCCCGGCAGCCTTTCGACTGGCGCGTAGAACCACGAGGGTGGTTCGCACCAATCTCCTGTTTACGGCCGCCTACAACCTGGTTGGAATCCTCTTAGCGGCCTTCGGGCTGCTCCCCCCGATCCTCGCCGCCGCAGCCCAGTCACTGCCGGACCTCGGCATCCTTGCAAACTCCTCACGCCTGCTGCACTGGAAGCCGTGAGGCAGGCCGCACTGAACAGAGCCGCCAGCGCAGCGCTTTTTCGCTCCGCAAAAAGGCGCTGCGCTGGCGGCTCTGTTCGGTACGGCTATTTGCGTTATAGTAACGCCCATGAAACGCCTGTTGACGATCGCCTGTGTACTGATTGCCTTCAGCATTCTAACCCTGTCCGCGACCGACCTTTCTCCCTTCTTTCGGCCCGACGCCGTCCGCGTCCTGATCCTCTCCGGAAGAAACAATCACGACTGGCGAACGACCACGCCATACCTGAAAGAACTCCTCCTGAGGACCGGCCGTTTTGACGTCCGGGTTTGCGAGGAGCCGGCAGGGATGACCTCCGAAAGCCTCGCTCCTTACCACGTCCTGGTGCTTGATTACTGCGGACCAAGCTGGGGCTCCACCGCCGAACAAGCGGTCGCTCAGTTCGTCAAAGGCGGGAAGGGTTTGGTCGTGGTTCACGGTGCGATCTATGGATTCTCCGGCCTCGAGGTTCTGGGAGACGGTCACAAACCGACAGGGATCAAGGAATCGCCATGGGGAGAGTTCCGGCAAATGGTGGGCGGGGGATGGAAGACAACGCCGCCCAAACGTTTCCATGGCGACCGGCACTCGTTCACGGTTAAAATCGCCGACTCCAGTCATCCCATCACCAAAGACTTGGGCGCGAGCTTCGCGGCGACCGATGAGCTGTACCACCAGATGGAGCTATTGCCCGACACCAAAGTCCTGGCAACCGCTTTTGACGATCCAAAGCGTGGAGGCACCGGACAGCCGGAGCCGATGCTTTGGGTGAACCAGCACGGTCAGGGCCGCGTTTTCTACACCGCACTGGGCCACGAAGTCCCGGCTATGCAGGAAAGTGGCTTTATTGCGACCTTTGTTCGAGGAACCGAGTGGGCCGCAACGGGGAAGACTGCTCTGCCCCCTGACGCGGGGTGTAACGCGCAGGTGTCGAAACCCCTCCGCCTGCTGGTCGTCACAGGCGGGCACGCCTATGAATCGTCTTTTTACTCGCTTTTCGACGGCTACCGCGATCTCGCCTGGGACCACGCGGCGACCAACCAGGAGGCATTCAAGAACGACATCACCGGGAAATACGATGTCGTCCTGATGTATGACATGTCCCAGAACCTTGATGACAAAGGCCGTAAAAACCTCCAGGCCTTCGTGGAAGCGGGAAAGGGACTCGTGGTGCTCCACCATGCGATCGCGAACTACCAGACGTGGGCCTGGTGGTCCAAAGAAGTGGTTGGCGGCCGCTACCTGCTTCAGAAGGAGGGGGATACTCCCGGTTCGACCTACAAGCACGACGAAGAACTGGTTGTCGAAAACGCGGCGCAGCATGCAATTACCGCCGGACTCGCGCCTATTCACATTTGGGACGAGACCTACAAGGGAATGTGGATTTCACCGACCGTGAAGGTCCTGCTTAAAACCGGGAATCCAACCAGCGACGGGCCGGTCGCCTGGATCAGCCCCTATGAGAAGTCCCGGGTGGTCTGCGTGCAGCTCGGCCACGACGGCAAGGCCTACCGCCACCCGGCCTTTCGCGAGCTGGTTCGGAGAACTATCTTCTGGACGGCGGGGAGGCTGGGGAAGTGAAGCCAAGATCAGGGGCAAAGGGAAAAGAGTCCAGCTCAGTTCCTATCCCTTTGCCCCTCTGCCCCTTTGTTCCTTTGCCCCTCCGTTTGTCTTTTCCGCTCTTATCTGTAAAGCTCGACATATGAAGCAGTACGCAGAGATCCCGGGGATCGGGGTGATCCGAGAAGAGTATCAGCAGGATTTCGTAGACCTCGAAGCGAGCGGCGATGGCTCATGGCGGGTCGGGCAGGACGGCGTCTGGCGGATTGTGGCGCCCCTCGACCGCAAAGTCGAGTTTGTCGTTTTCGAAGACAAGACGCTCGGCTTGGTCAAGTCCTCCCTGGGACCTCATGCTTACTATCCGCTTTTGGAAGATACGTTCAGCCCACCCGCGGAAGCCGTATTGATGGATCTGGACGGGACCAGCGTCCGAAGCGAGCACTTCTGGATGTGGATAATCGAGCAGTCGATCGCCCGCCTGAAGCGGGATCCCGGTTTTCGGCTGGCTCCAGAGGACGAGCCGCACGTTTCGGGGCATTCCGTGTCGGAGCATCTCCAGTACTGCATCGACAAGTACGCGCCGGGCGGCAGCCTGGAAGAGGCGCGCCGCCATTACTTCGAGAAGACCTCGTTCGAGATGAAAGAGATCTCGCACGGGCGCGGCCGGTATGACGCCTTCCATCCGAGTCCCGGCCTGAAGGAATTCCTCATGGAGCTGAAGGGTCGGGGCATCAAGATCGGCCTGGTCACTTCCGGGCTTTATGAAAAGGCGTGGCCCGAAATTCTGTCAGCCTTCAAAACGCTCAACATGGGGGATCCGCTCAACTTCTATGACGCGATTATCACGGCAGGGCACCGGCTGACCAAAGGGCAGACGGGGACCCTTGGGGAGTTGGCTCCCAAACCTCACCCCTGGCTCTACGCCGAGACAGCCTACGTCGGCCTGGGTGTTGATCGTTCACGCCGCCACAAAGTCATCGGGCTCGAGGACTCGGGTGCGGGCGTGGTTTCAATCCGGCTCGCTGGATTCGCCGCTATCGGCATATCGGACGGTAACATCGAGCGAAGCGGAGTCCGCCCGCTCCTGCGTGCCTATTGTCGTTCACTGCTGGATGCGCTGCCCCTGATTCTGGGATAGTGTCTAAGACACTATGCGCACCAAGGCCGAGAACCCAGCCTCCCTGCTGGCCGGAAAACCGGTTTCCGCGATCGTCCGACTCTATTTTGACCTCGCCCATCTCAAGCAGGTTTACCGGAGAGGATGGCTGGAACGTGACATCCCGCCTGAGCGCTGCGAGAGCGTCGCGGAGCACTCGTATGCGGTCGCGATCCTGGCCTTGCTTTTGTCCGATCATTTCCCCCACCTGGACCTCCTGCGCGTGCTCGAGCTGGCTCTACTCCATGACTTCGGCGAGATCGACGCCGGGGACATCACTCCAGCCGACGGTGTCAGTCGTGAGGAAAAGCAGCGGCGCGAACTCGCTTCTCTCAGGAGAGTCCTCGAACAGTGGCCGGGCCGCGACCGCTACCTCGCGCTTTACGACGAGTACTTGCAGGGAAAGTCAGCCGAAGCAGAGTTCGTCCATCAACTGGAAAAGCTGGAAATGGCGCTGCAGGCGGCGGTGTATCAGCGCCAGGGGCTTGCCGTCCTCGGCGAATTCTTAGCATCTGCGGAACAGGCCGTCGAGGATGACCGTCTGAAACTGGTACTGGCTGACCTTCGCCAACTTTTTGAAGAATGATTCGAGGCAAAGAAAAAGGGCGCTGGAGGCGCCCTTTTCTTTTTTCCTATCGCGTACGCTCTGACGATTTATCGTCTCTAATTAAACTTAGTGTACGCTCTTCCTCCGCCGCCGAGCTAGTCGGACTGGTCTGTTTGTTTTGCCGGGATTTGTCTGACATGCCGGCTCTATAAAAAGACCTCGGACTTTCCACGAACCGGCCCTCCGCCGCATCATAGTGTTCAAAAGGAGACAGTCGTGAACCGAAAACTGAAAATCATCATCCTCGTTCCCGTCGTCTTGGCCCTGCTCTATGTTGGCTGGGCGGCGCAAACCGCCCCTGATCGGACGCCCAGGCAACGATGGCTTCGAGTGATAGAGACCGAGATGGTGCTGGCGCCGAGGTTGACCAGAACGTTCCAGCCCAACCCCTATCAGTCTGTCGAGGTGGTAATCGGGGCAGGGGAGTTTGCTCCGAGGACCACCGGATCTTTCGCCCGGAAAGCAGCGCCGAGCGGCAACCTGGCGACGGTGCGCCTGGATACCTCCGATGATGAATTCCTGGTCCTCGCCCTCGGCGGAACGGACAATCTCGGCAAATGGAGAAACCAGGTTGTGCACTACATCCCTTGGGACAAGATCGTCGACATCTATTTCGAGACGTCACCGGTAGCAGGCGGAGTCGTGCGGTAAGGCGCCGGCAAAGTGGTCGAACGGCGTCGGGCCGCTGCCTTGACAAGGCGGCCACCCTCTCGATATGCTCGGCTTACGACGGTAAACCGTTCTAATCCAGTCACTTTGGTCTAAACGGGAGGGAACTATGCCATTCGAACTACCACCTTTGCCTTACGATGCCGGGGCACTCGAGCCTTACCTGACACGCGAAAACATGGAGCTGCATCACGACAAGCACCACCAGGCCTACGTCACGAATCTGAACAAGTTCATCGAGCAGGGGAAAGTCGACGGGACAAAGTCGCTTGAAGAGATCATCCTTGCGTCCGACGGACCGGTTTTCAACAACGCCGCCCAAGTGTGGAACCATACGTTTTTCTGGAACTGCATGAAGCCTGGCGGGGGCGGCCAGCCGCTCAAAGATCTGGCTCAGGCCATTGAAAGGGACTTAGGTTCCTTTGAGCGTTTCCGTCAGGAATTCACCGACGCGGCCGTATCTCAGTTCGGTTCCGGATGGGCCTGGCTGGTCCTCGCCGGAGGCAAGCTGCAGGTGGTTAAGACGTCCAATGCCGACCTGCCGATGAAGCACGGCCAGGTCGCCCTTCTCACCTGTGACGTCTGGGAACACGCCTACTATCCAACGTACAAGAATGTCCGGCCTAAGTACGTCGAGGTCTTCTTAAACAACCTTGTCAATTGGGGATTCGTCGCCTCGAACTTTTCCAAAGCAGGCAAGTAGTTCCAAAATCCCGGCAAGTGTCCTTAGTCGTGGATACGTCACAGTGGAAAATCGAGGGTGCCGGCACCCTCGATTTTTCCGCTGTGAACGCAGCCATGACTCGGGAGGCTGACCCGCCCGACGGAAGTAACGCCTGTCACTTGATGCAGACCCTTCCCTGTGATGAACTAACCAAGGCTTGTTTTGTCCTGGTCCGGCGAGCGGAAAACGCTAACCGGTCGGGTTCATACTGCGGAAACTGCAATCTTGGGGAGGGTAGAAATGAGGGAGGTTTCCCATAAGGTCGTCGTGCTGTTTGTATTACTGACTCTGGGGAATATGCCCGGAAACCTCTGGGGAGGGGCAGACGACAGACTGGTACCGCTGAGGCTTTCGCACACGATAGCGGCGGACGAGTCGCGAAATCAGGCAAATCCCGCCCTGTCCCGCAGCCGGTTTGCCGCAGGTGAGCGCCGCCAGGGAATCAAGGATTCCAGCTCTGGACCCCAGGCGCTTCCCGCCGACGCCAACTGGTCAGACGTGTTCCGATTCCCAGGACCAGGTTTCACCCGCCCTGTTACTGCTCTGGCCGCAGACGCATCGGGCCAGCTCTATGCCGGCGGCGATTTTTTCGAGGCCGGAAGCCCCAGGCTGAACGGAATCGCGAAGTGGAATGGTTCCTCCTGGTCGCCGCTTGGAACTGGAATCTCCGGAGCAGTTTTCACCCTCGTCGCCCGCCCGGACGGGGCGCTTCTCGTCGGAGGATCCTTCACGGACGCAGGCGGAGTGACTGTCAACAACGTCGCGCTGTGGAACGGTAGCAGTTGGTCTGCGCTTGCAACCGGGTTGAACGGCTTGGTTAGTGCTCTCGCCATCCACCCAAATGGCAGCCTCTTTGCTGCCGGATGGTTATGGGAGGGAGAAGGAAACCGGATCGCCAGGTGGGACGGCTCTGCCTGGTCTTTGCTGCCAGGCGCGTTTGACGGCTACATAATGACCCTTGGTGTCGATTCGGCTGGAAACCTTTACGCCGGCGGGGCGTTCTCCGCAGTTGACAGCCTGACCGTCAGCGGTATTGCCAAATGGAATGGAACCAACTGGTCGCCGGTCGGGACGGGCTTGCCCGGAAGCGTTCGAACTCTGGCCTTCGACCCGGCAGGCAGCCTCGTCGCCGGGGGCGATTTTTTTGCCGGCGGGGTCATTTCTCTAAACTTCGTCTCCAAGTGGAACGGAACCAGCTGGACAGCGCTCGGCGATGGCGTGCCGGCGCCAGTCAGCACTTTGGCCTTCGACTCTCAAGGGAACCTCTAAGCGGGTGGTGACATTTACAACAACGGCTACCTTGTCATGAAGTGGAACGGGCAGGCGTGGTCAGCCGTGGGGCTGAAGTTCAACGCCCCCGTAGGTGCCTTGGTGTGCAGAGGCGCGAAGGTGTATGCAGGCGGGGCGTTCTCCGATATAGGAAGTTCCGGAGTCAACTTCGTCGCCCAGCTTGAGTCGGGCTCCTGGTCTCCGCTTGGCGTTGGAAGGCCGGGTTGCGGGGCCAACGCGTATGTCGACGCCTTGGTTGTCGATAAGGCAGGAAACGTCTACGTCGACGGCTTGCTGAAAAATGCCGGAGGCGTATCAAACACTGATCAAGGAGTCCTGAGATGGGACGGAAAGACCTGGACGGCCATCGGACTGCCCGGAACCGTTTACTCTTTCGCGGTCGACTCGGCGAATCGTGTCTATGCAGGTGGCTCGATCGTTCAGGGATTGTACCGGGTCGCGCGCTGGGATGGCGTCTCCTGGTCGTATCTGCCCGGATCGTTCGATTACGCGATAACCAGTCTTGCTATAGACGCGACCGGGAACCTGTACGCGGGCGGTGACTTCAGCCAGGTGGATGGGAAGACAATAAATCGTATTGCGAAATGGAATGGCTCGTCTTGGTCCTCGCTGGGCACAGGGATTCTGGGATCCGTCTACGCTCTGGCTTCTGATCCGGCCGGGAATCTGTACGTCGGCGGCTATTTTTCTTCAGCCGGCGGAGTGAGCGCGCAGAATATCGCAAGGTGGAACGGATCCTCCTGGTCGGCCCTGGACTCTGGCATCGACGGCTTCCTCTCGGCACTGGCCTGCGATTCAGCGGGGGGCCTCTATGCCGGCGGCGGGTTCTCAAGTGCCGGCGGCTTAGATGTTTCGGGGATTGCCCGGTGGGATGGGACGAGTTGGTCAGGCCTGGGCGGAGGAGTGAGGCTGGAGGGAGCGAGCGGCAGTGTCGAAGCCCTGACCTTTGATTCGGCGGGCAACCTCTATGTCACTGGAGTCTTCGATCAAGCAGGCCTGGTTCCCGCCAAAAATATCGCGAAGTGGAACGGAACGAGCTGGTCGAGCCTGGGCAGCGGGCTGGGAGGCGCCGGTTTCGCTCTCGCTTGCAGCTCCGAAGGCCACCTGTATGTGGGTGGTGACTTCGTGGAGGCAGGTGGCAAATCGTCCTCGTTCATCGCGGAATGGTCCCAGAGCTCACCTACGGTCATGCCCCTGAATCTGGCGCGATTCAAAGCGGAAATTGTCTGGCGCGCAAGTGGGGTTTCGGGTGCTGCACAACCAGTGTCGCTCTCCTCTGATTCCGGCTTCTTCTGGTTCTTTGGACCGACTAATCTCGAGATTCTGGTCAAGGTTCTCGACGGAAGAGGCGTGAACGGTTGTTTCTGGGTCTTCTTTGGCGCCCTGACCGATGTTCAATTTGATCTGGTCATAACGGATACCGCAACCGGGGCGGTTCGCACCTATAGCAATCCGGCAGGCGTTCAGGCGGGAAAGAATGACACGACGGCGTTCTCGGACTCGGCGTCAACGCCGGCAAGCGCGCCGGATCTTGATCAGGAAACGCGGGCCTTTGACCTCGTGCTTGAGCTGGTGCGACGCGAAGGGTTCGCATCACCGCTCTCCCTGGCCCCAGCGTCGGTTCTTCAAGTCCACAATGGCCGGTTCACGATCGATGTCGAGTGGATCACGCCTAACGGCGCGACCGGAAGTGCGACCGGGGTGCCTCTCACGTCGGACTCCGGGTACTTCTGGTTCTTTGAGCCCGGTAATATCGAGTTGGCCGCCAAGGTCCTGGACGCCCGTGGCGTGAACGGCCACTTCTGGTTTTTCTACGGTGCTCTAACCGATCTCAATTACAACATCCGGGTCACTGATACCCTTACCGGAACCGTGAAGCTGTACCAAGGCGAACAGGGAAAGCAAAAGAGCGGCCGCGACCTGGCCGCATTCTGAAGACCATTGAGGATGCCCGGCCACGTGGCGTAGGTTTTGAAGCCTCCCCACGTGGCCGCATCTCCACGCTGTACGTTTTTGCTAAGTCCCGTTCCAATTTCGAACAGGTTTCCATCGAAGATTCCACCTCAAGGATCCCGCCTGCTTGCAGTGCAATACCAGCATTTACGAGGTCTTCAGCCGGTTGTCCCCGTGATTGGCATATTCCTTGCTAACATACCGACGCGGTAAGCGGTCGGCGGTCGGAAGCGTGAACGTGCTGTAAAACCGGCGACCAACGTAAACAGTAGCCCGGGCGACACAAACAACAGGCTTTGCAAGTGAAAGTGGAGGCTCATTATGAAGAAGACTATCCTTCTGTCGCTCGTGGTTTTGAATCTGGTCTGTGCCGTGTCGTCCGGTGGCTATACGACTGGCGCCGTGGCCGTTGACGTCCCGTTTGCCTTTGTGGCCGGTGGCAAGACTCTCCCGCCTGGGCATTATGTGATCGAGAAAATGTCTGCGGGTGGGCAAGGGGTCCTGGTGATCCGCAATTCCCAAGGCGCGGTCATTCTGACTGCGCTCTGCACGTCGAACGGGGTGGGCGTGTCGACTCCCCGAATCGAGTTCATCAAATCCGGAGCGAATTACGTTCTGGCGGTGGTGAAGACGCGGGAAACTGCGTCTCATGTGGCTCGAGCGAGCGAGACAGCCCGAAAGCTCTAGCTCGCGGCCCAGTAGTTTGCGAGCCGCGAGCTCCCGAGCAATCCCAGGCCATGGCGGAGCGCAGGCCTCTTGCCTGCGCTCCAATTCGTCCCCTACGACAGGCTCTGCGAGCCGCTGTATACTGCCAGCATGCGATTAGCCGAAGGCCGCAACTCGGCAGACGTCGAGTCCCGCAAAGAGCGGGCTTACCGCTATATCAGGTCCCGCATTTTGTCGGGCGCCTTGCCCGGTGGAGAAGTACTCTCTGAGCTCTCCCTTTCCAAAGAAGTCGGTAGACCCAATACCACAAGGAATTGTAATGCAAGGAATTGAACTGAGCGGCATTATCCCTCCCCTGGCGACACCCCTTACTGAACAGGCCGACCTTGACTGTGCCGCACTCGAGCGGCTGGTTGAGCATGTCATACAGGGGGGGGTGTCGGGGATGTTTTTGCTCGGAACCACCGGCGAAGGACCACACCTTGATCCCGGTATTCGGTTCCGGATGATCAAGGCTGTCTGCAAGCTGGCTGCGGGCCGGGTCCCCGTGCTCGTCGGGCTGTGCGATTCAAGTACCTCCGCCTGCCTCCGCATTGCCGACCAGGCGGCCGCCGAAGGGGCCTCTGCCCTGGTGCTCACACCCCCTTTCTATTTCCCGCTGAGCCAGGAAGAACTGCTTCACTACCTGGAACGGCTGGTGCCGCAGCTCCCCCTCCCGGTCTTTCTGTACAACATCCCTTCGCTGACCAAAATCTGGGTCCAGCCGCCCACACTCTTGAAGATCGTGGCGAACCTGCCCATCTCGGGACTCAAAGACAGTTCCGGCGATATGGAGTACTTCGCAGAGGTGCGGAGGGCACTCCCGAGAGCAACCGGTTTTCAGCTCTTTTGCGGCCCGGAGGAAAAGCTGATGGAGGCGGTTCGGCTCGGCGCCGACGGCGGGGTTTGCGGCGGGGCCAACCTGTTCCCGCGACTCTACGTTGAGCTGTTTCGGTCGGCTTGCGCCGGCTTTGATGATCGGGCCGAGCATTTGCAGTCGGAGGTCAGGAAAATGTCCGAAGTCGTCTACTCGCAGACGCCGGACGGATCCAGTTACCTGCGAGGGCTGAAAAGCGCCCTGGAAATCGTCGGAATATGCGATGGTTGGCTCGCTGAGCCGCTCGCCCCCTTGGATTCCCCTCTGCGCGAAAACATCCGGCGTTTTCTGGAGACTTTCGCCTGGCGGAACAACGGATCACCGGCTGACTGAGACCGTGACATCAGCACGCCCGCACCAGGAGCGGCCTGTCCTGACGCGGCGGAATGACGACTTCATCTGATCTGGAGCAGCCAATGCGGACTGCAAAAATCCTTGCCCTTATAAGCTTCGTTCTCCTCGGGTTCGTAAAAGGGGCTGATGCCCCGGAGCGTTTCGAGCGCGTCAAACAGAACAACCCCGGCCTTATTGTCGACCTCGGGGTTGGGCTTTGGGGATGGCCGGTCCCCTGCGACCGCAATGGCGACGGCCTAAGCGACCTGATCGTGATAGCGGGCTCTTCACCGTACCGAGGCACGTACTATTTCGAGAACACCGGGCGGCGAGACCCAAAAACGGGAATCGAGGTCTTCAAAGCCGCGGTTCAGCTGAGCGACGGGCGCAATGATCTCACCCCTTCCTACACGCCCACCGGGCTGCGCGTTCTCTCCCCGGGCCTCGAACATCCCGACTTCGCCAACAAGGGGATCGGCGAGGCCGTGAAGCTCCCGGTCGACCCCGCCAAGATCCATGCCGCGAGCGGTCGGATTCGAGGCAATCAGTGGAGTTATGTCGATTACGACGGGAACGGCGCCCTGGATCTTATCGTGGGTATCGGCGACTGGACCGACTACGGCTGGGACAACGCGTACGACGACAACGGCCGTTGGGTGAACGGGCCTCTGCACGGCTTCGTGTACCTGCTCAGGAACGAGGGCACCAATGACAAACCGGTTTACCGCGAACCCGAGCGACTGCAGGCCGACGGGCGGCCGGTCGATGTCTTTGGCATGCCTTCCCCTGTCTTTGCCGATTTCCGAGGAGCAGGAAAACTGGATCTGATTTGCGGCGAGTTTGTGGACGGGCTGACCTTTTTCCAGAACACCGGGACCCGGCAGCAGCCCCGATTTGCGCCCGGCCGGCGGCTGAGGTGGGAGGGCAGGCCGATCACCATGCCCTTGGCTATGATTGTAGTAACGGCTTACGACTGGAATCGAGACGGACGGACAGATCTTGTCGTTGCCCAGGAGGACGGCCGCGTCGCCTGGCTTGAGAACACCGGCCGCGTTACCGACGGCGTCCCGGACTTTTCTCCTCCTCGGTTCTTCCTTCAAGAGGCCGACAATCTTAAATTCGGCGTTCTGACCACCCCTGTCTCCTTCGACTGGGATGGAGACGGGAGACCGGACATCCTGACAGGGAACACCGCCGGCGAGATGGCGTTTATTAAGAATTTCGGGGGAACACCCCCGAGGTGGGGGGCACCGCTTCTCTTGGAGGCCGATGGTCAGACCATTCACATCCTCGCCGGCTACAACGGCTCTATTCAAGGGCCGGCGGAGGCGAAGTGGGGCTACCCGAACATCGGAGTCGGCGACTGGGATGGGGACGGGTTACCGGATATCCTGACCAACACGATTATCGGGAAGATCCTGTGGTACAAGAACATTGGAACCCGCCAGGCGCCACGGCTGGCGGCCGCGCAGCCGGTTCGGGTCGCCTGGCCGGGGCCGGTGCCCAAACCCGCCTGGAACTGGTGGGACCCGGCGCCGGACGAGCTTGTGGTGCAATGGCGGTGCACTCCTTACGTGTTCGACCGCGATCGTTGACTGGAATTCGAATGGCGTTCCCGACCTGCTGGTCGGGGCGGAGGACGGTTTCTTCTACTATCTGGAAAACCCGAGGTCCAAAAAGTGACTGGTCATTTTACAGCCTTAGACGGTATCGTCCTGGCCGCCTACTTCATC
>Ga0105092_10001180_pt1 | contig 13930 bp, 1 predicted proteins | sample PPLLak2March2015_FD_87021 | JGI IMG/M metagenome (GOLD analysis project Ga0105092, IMG submission 87021) | Freshwater sediment microbial communities from Prairie Pothole Lake near Jamestown, North Dakota, USA - PPLs Lake P7 Core (1) Depth... | ecosystem: Environmental > Aquatic > Freshwater >... | reverse complement strand
TTACAACTACGCTGGAGATACAACCTTCACCAACACAACCATCAGTGGCAATCAGAGTAGTGGCACAGCTGGTAGTGCCATTAGTGATATCAATGGAACGGTCCGCATTCAATACACGACCATCACCAACAATATCGGCTCCTACGGGATCTACAGCCTGGGCAATGCACACATCATCATCGGAGATAGTATTCTGGCGGGAAACCCTGTTGCAGATTGTTACATTGGAAGCACAAATATGACCTCCACAGGTCATAATATCTTTGGCCGGTCGCCAGCTTGTTCGGGTTCCACCGGTTTCGTTCCGGATCCCACCGATCAGGTGGGAGTGGATCCTCAGTTGTTGCCTTTATTTCTATTGGGCTATCATCCCCTTTCGCCGAGCAGTCCGGCAGTGGATCATGCCGATCCGGCCACCTGCCCTGTCACCGATCAGCGCGGGGTAGTGCGTCCACAAGGTGCAGCCTGTGACATTGGAGCCTTCGAGTATACCGCAGCGGGCCCGGCCGCCGCCTTTGGAAATGCATCCGGATCCAACCAACATGCGGGTCCATCGCTGCCCTTCATACAGCCGTTGGCGGTCTATGTGATGGATGCCTTCGGCAGTCCGGTCAGCGGCATAACCGTTACATTCACGGCACCTACCTCCGGTCCAAGTGGTACCTTTGCCGATACGGGTACAAATACGACCAGTGCCGTCACCACAGAGGGCATTGCCACTTCATCAGTGTTCACTGCTAATTCGCAACTAGGCAACTACAATGTCGTCGCCACGGTGGCTGACCTGCCCGGTTCAGTGAGTTTTGCGCTGACGAACGCTATCTGGTTCGTGGCTTCCACTGGCAGCGATGCCAATTCCTGTAGTTCATCCACCTCTCCCTGTCTGACGCTCAACAGTGCGATCGGGAAAGCTGCAAATGGGGATGCGATCAAGATCGCAGTGGGAACCTATGGGTTGGCAAGCATTACCAAAAGCCTGACGCTTCTGGGAGGTTGGGATAGTACCTTCACGGCGCAGACAGGCTACTCGACCATTCAGGGCAGCGCGACGGTGGACGCCATTTCGACCAGTGGCGCCAATGTCTCCATTTCCAGGTTCGTGGTCCAGAATAGTAAGTATGGCATTTATCATAACGGGGGCACCCTAAGTTTTGACCAGGGGGCATTGATCAACAACAAGAATGGGATCTACAACTACAGTGGAAATACGACCTTTACGAATACGACCATCAGTGGCAATCAGAGCAGTGGTACGGTTGGCAGCGCCATTAGTGATGTCAATGGAACGATCCGCATTCAATATTCTACGATCAGTAATAATGGTGGATCGGAGGCGATTCGGGCTACGAACGGCGGTTCATCCATTATCATCGGAGACAGCATTCTAGCTGGAAATACCGATGGGGACTGTTATGTCGGAAGCCTGAATATGACCTCCACCGGTCATAACGTCTTTGGGCATTCTCCTGTCTGTTCCGGTTCCACCGGTTTTGTTCCGGATCCCACCGATCAGGTTGGGGTCAATCCTCAGTTGTTGCCCTTATTCCCGGTGGGTTATCATCCTGTTTTGCCCACCAGTCCGGCGGTGGATCATGCCGATCCGGCCACCTGCCCTGCCGCCGATCAGCGTGGTGTGACGCGCCCCCAAGGTGCAGCCTGTGACACTGGAGCCTTCGAATACTCCATAGCGGGTCCAGCCGCCTCCTTTGGAATTGCATCCGGATCCAACCAGCATACGGGTCCATCGCTGCCCTTCCAATTTCCTTTGGTCGTCTATGTGACCGATGCCTTCGGCAATCCGGTCAGCGGCATAACCGTTACATTCACAGCGCCTGCCTCCGGTCCGAGCGGAACCTTCGCTGATACGCAGACCAACACGACTGTTGCAACTACCAATGATAGTGGTACTGCCACTTCCTCAATGTTCATAGCCAGTTCGCAGATGGGCAGCTACAATGTCGTTGCCACGGTGGCTGACTTATCTGGTTCAGTGAGCTTTGCCTTGACGAACGCCGCCTGGTACGTCTCTCCTACCGGAAGTGATGCAAATTCCTGTAGCGTGCCCACCTCCCCCTGCCTTACGATCAGTGGCGCGATGGCGAAGGCCTCCAGCGGAGACTCCATCCTGGTCGCGGCTGGAACATATCCATCGATCAGCGTCAGCAAAAGCCTGACGCTCCTGGGAGGCTGGGATACCACCTTCACGTTGCAAACCGGTTACTCAATTGTTCAGGGCAGCGCGACGGTGGACGCCATTTCGACCAGTGGTGCCAGTGTCTCCATTTCCAGGTTCGTGGCCCAGAACAGTAAGTATGGCATTTATCATAATGGAGGCGCCTTGAGCTTTGACCAGGGGGCATTGATCAATAACAAGAATGGGATCTACAACTACGCTGGGGATGCAAACTTCACCAACACGACGATTAGCGGCAATCAGAACAGTAGCACAGCCGGCAGTGCCATTAGTAATTCCAATGGTACGATCCGTATTCGATACTCAACGATCACGAACAATAGTGGATCGCAAGCGATTTGGAGTACTAACGGCAGTACGCGCCTCATAATCGGGGACAGCATTCTGGCGGGAAATACTGACGGGGACTGTTATGTCGGAAGTACAACTATGACCTCCACAGGTCATAATATCTTTGGGCGTTCTCCTGTCTGTTCCGGCTCAACTGGTTTTGTTCCGGATCCGACTGATCAGGTGGGCACCAATCCTCAACTCATTGTATTGCAGCCGTTAGGTTACCATCCTACTTTGCCTACCAGTCCGGCGGTGGATCATGCCGATCCGGCCACCTGCCCCGCTACCGATCAACGTGGCGTGACGCGTCCACAAGGTGCAGCCTGTGACATTGGGGCCTACGAATATATGCCAGCGGGTCCAGCGACCTCTTTTGGTGTGGCATCGGGATCCAATCAGCGAGCCAGTGCGTCTCAGCCGTTCTTGTTACCGTTAACAGTCTATGTGGTAGACGCTGATGGTGATCCGGTCAGCGGCGCGACCGTTACATTCACCGCGCCCGCCTCCGGCCCGAGCGGGGCTTTCGCGGACACAGGCACAAATACGACCAGCGCAGTCAGCAGCGCGGGCCTGGCTACTTCACCGGTCTTCACAGCCAACTCGCAGCTGGGCATGTACAATGTTGTCGCCACGGTCGCGGGCTTAGCTGGTTCGGTGAACTTTAGCTTGAGTAATATTGCCTGGTTCGTGGCCTCTACCGGCAGCGACACGAATTCCTGCAGTGCGCCAACCTCCCCCTGCCTCACCATCAGCGGTGCAATGACAAAAGCCGCCATTGGGGAAACCATTCTGGTGGCGGCGGGAACGTATCCGCCGATCAGCATTACCAAAAGCCTGACGCTTCTGGGAGGTTGGGATAGTACCTTCACAGCGCGGACTGGCTACTCGACCATTCAGGGCGACATGAGTTCGAATGGTATTTCGACAAGCGCCCCAATCGTCTCCATTTCAGGATTTATTGTTCAACACAATCATTACGGTATTAGGAATAACGCGGGCACATTGAGCTTTGAGCGGGGTGCGTTGGTCGATAACAATAATGGCCTTTACAACTACGGCGGGAATACCAACTTCACCAACACGACGATCAGCGGCAATCATACCCTCGGCACGGTTGGCAGCGCCATTAGTAATCCCAGTGGAACAGTCCGCATTCGATATTCTACGATCAGCAATAATGGCGGATCAGAGGCGATTTGGAGTCAGAACGGCAGTGCGCGCATAGAAATTGGCGACAGTATTCTGGCGGGAAATCCTGATGGAGACTGTTACGTTGGAAGCACGAATATGACCTCCACCGGCCATAATATTTTTGGACGATCACCTGTCTGTTCCAGCACATATAGTGTTGTTCCAGATCCTACCGATCGGGTTGGGGTTAATCCTCAGCTGTTGCCCCTATTCCTCCTGGGCTATCATCCCATTTTGGCCACAAGTCCGGCGGTGGATCATGCCAATCCGGCTACTTGCCCCGCCACCGATCAACGCGGCGTGGCACGCCCACAGGGTGCAGCCTGCGACATTGGAGCCTTCGAATATACGCCGGCGGGCCCAGCCGCCTCCTTCGGGATCATATCCGGGTCGAACCAGCGGACGGGTCCATCCCTGCCCTTCATACTGCCGTTGGCGCTCTACGTCATCGACGCCGATGGTAATCCGGTCGACGGCGCGACCGTCACATTTAGTGCGCCTGCCTCCGGTCCGAGCGGGACCTTCACCGATGCGGGCACTAATACGACCAGCGCAGTCAGCATCACGGGTATTGCCACTTCACCGGTTTTCACAGCCAACTCGCAAATGGGTACCTACAGTGTTACCGCCACGGTCGCCGGAGTTTCGGGTTCGCTGAACTTTACCCTGACCAATGTTGCCTGGTTCGTTGCAGCCACCGGCAGCGACACGAATTCCTGCAACGTGTCGACCTCTCCCTGCCTCACCATCAGCGGCGCAATGACAAAAGCCGCAAGCGGGGATGCCATCATGGTTGCGGCGGGTACATACCCGCCGATCACGATCAGCAAAAGTCTATCGCTTTGGGGAGGCTGGGATAACGCCTTCGCATCACGAACCGGCTACTCGACGATCAACGGAAATCTGACCTCTACTGGCATTTCGGTCACTGGCAGCGATGTCTTCCTTTCAAGATTTGTCACTCAAAACAATTATTTCGGTATTCACCATAGCGGTGGAGGCATGTTGCGCTTTGACCAGGGCGCGTCCATCAACAACAGCAATGGCTTGTACAACTTGTCTGGAGACATGATCTTCACGAACACGACCCTCAGCGGCAACTATGTCCGTACCACGCAGGGTATTTACTACGCCGGCAGCGCCATCAGCAATATCGATGGGCTGATTCGAATTCAGTACTCAACGATCACCAACAACGGCGGGTCGGAAGCGATTCATAGTGCGAACGGCAGGGCACAGATCGAAATAGGAAACAGCATTCTGGCTGGTAATCCAGGTGGTGACTGCCCTGCGTACGGGATCAATATCGCTTCTGTTGGCCATAACATCTTCGGGTCCTCTCCAGCTTGCGGTGATGATTTTGTACCTCATGCAACGGACCAGGTTGGGGTGGATCCGAAATTACTCCCATTATTCGCAAAGGGTTATCACCCGCTTCTGGCGGTCAGCCCGGCCATCGATGCAGCGGATCCATTCAGCTGTCCGGCGGGCGATCAACGCGGTGTTGCACGGCCCGTTGGAACAGCTTGTGATATCGGGGCGGTTGAATATACCCCAACCGGGACAACGCCCAAATATATTCTGGCCTATCAGGGCTCACCGCAAATCATCCTGATTAACAGCCAGGCTGCCTCCAGACTCGTTGCTGTTGTTTTCGACGAAAACGGGAACGCCGTCCAGGGACAGACAGTTACGTTCACGGCTCCCGAGCAGGGAGCGAGTGTGATCTTTGCCGATACCGGGACGAACACTGCCACCGCCGTGACAGAGGGCAATGGATTGGCGACTTCATCTGTATTTGCCGCGAACGACCTGACAGGCAGTTATGTTGTCGTTGCCAGCGTAGATGGCGCCGATACACCGGCCAGTTTTTCTCTGAGCAATTCGACCATTGCGATGGGCGCCGAAATCCGGACCTATACCGCCAATAACAATACCACGTTGCCTGGCACCTTCTTATGTGACCAGACCAAGCCCGGCTGTACAGATGGACGGGATGTGCATGCGGATGCTGCCCACAAATATGCAATTGGTACGTACGCCTTCTATGCAGCTCAATACAATCGGTACAGCATCGATAACACCGGAATGACGATCGTCTCGAGTGTTCATGTCTCTTCCGGATACGCAAATGCGGGCTGGACCGGTTCTCAAATGGTTTACGGCGATGCCTATGGCTTCGCACTGGCAGACGATGTTGTTGGCCATGAACTCACGCATGGTGTCACTCAATATGAATCCAATCTGTTTTACTATTATCAATCCGGTGCCATCAACGAGTCGTTCTCGGATCTGTGGGGCGAATACTACGACCAGACCAATGGCATGGGAAATGACGACGCTTCCGTCCAATGGCTGATGGGAGAGGACGTGACCGGCCTGGGTGCTATTCGCAGTATGAGCAACCCCCCTGCGTACAGCAATCCGGATCGGATGACCAGCACATATTATTACACAGGCGCAGTTGACAACGGCGGCGTCCATACCAACAGCGGCGTTAACAACAAAGCCGTTTTTCTGATGGTAGCTGGAGGCACGTTCAATGGCAAGACCGTGACAGCCCTCGGCTGGGAAAAGACCGCTGCCATCTATTACGAAGCAAATACCAATTTGCTGTCCTCAGGGGCCGATTATTCGGATCTGTATTATGCCCTCCAGCAAGCCTGCACGAACCTGATCGGACAAAAAGGAATTATTGCGGGCGATTGCGCCGAAGTTAAGAATGCTGCCGACGCCGTGGAAATGAATGGGCAGCCAGTGGCGAACTTCAATCCAGAGGCACCGTACTGTGCCCAGGGATACTCCCCGGCCATCTTCTTCTCCGATGGCCTGGAATCGGGGACAGGCAACTGGACGTTCAGCAATGGATCTACTCTTCGCTGGCAGCTTGATTCAATCTATGGAACCTATGCACACTCTGGCAGTCATTCCCTGTATGCCGATGATTATCCGCCCGCAGTGACGGACGCGAGTGCACGACTGGCTTCTACTGTCATTCCTGATAATGCCTACTTGCATTTTGCCCATGCCTATGATTTTCAAGCCGGTGCTGATGGCGGCGTCCTGGAATATAGCGTGGATGGCGGCACCACCTGGCAGGACGCTGGTTCATTGATCGACTTTAATGGATACAAAGCCACGATCAACAGCACTGGAACCAACCCTCTGAAAGGCAGGGCTGCTTTTACCGGCAGCAGTCATGGCTATCTCAGTACTCGCCTGAACCTGGCCCCTCTGGCTGGACAAACAGTTATGTTCCGCTGGCGGATGGGTCTGGATTCATCCGGGTACATGTGGGGCTGGTGGCTGGATGATGTCAAGATTTATCAATGCCATCTCCCAAATGCAACTTCTGTTCACTACGTCAAATGGAATGCCACCGGAGCAAATGATGGCATATCCTGGGCCAATGCCCATACTGATCTACAGTCTGCTCTGGCGGCCGCCTCGAGCGGGGACGAAATCTGGGTCGCGGCCGGAACGTACAAACCAGCGACGGGGACGGATCGTTCTGCTACCTTCCCGCTCAAGAACGGTGTGGCCATCTACGGCGGATTCGTTGGGACGGAGACCAGGCGCGATCAGCGCAACCCCACAGCGAATGTCACAGTCCTGAGCGGGGATATCGACAGCAATGATAGCCAAACACCGATCATCACCGATCCCTTGAGCGTGACTGGTACTACGACGAATAGTTATCATGTGGTTACCGGCGCGACAGGCGGGACGCTGGATGGTTTTACCATCACGGCGGGCTATGCCAACGGTACCTCTCCTAACGATAATGGTGGCGGGTTATACAACAATGGCGCCGCTCCAACCTTGAAAAATATTGCCTTCATTGGCAACTTTGCAACCAATTCGGGCGGCGGGATGATGAACTCTGCGGATAGTAACCCCGCGTTGATGGATGTTACTTTTCTCGGCAACCTGGCGAACTCGAATGGCGGTGGGATGTATAACACCGCGAGCAGCCCGACGTTGATGGGTGTCACTTTCGCCACAAACATGGCGGCGCAGGGTGGTGGGCTGGCAAATAGTTCCGGTAGCAGTCCGATCTTAACGAACGCTACCTTTAATTCCAACCGGTCGAGCTATGGCGCTGGGATCTACAATGATTCCAACAGCAATCCCACATTGACGAACGTCACCATTAGTGGCAACGCGGCAACCTATGGTGGTGGGCTGGCAAATAATGACGGCAGCAGTCCGTCGATCCGCAACACGATTTTCTGGGGGAATAATGCTGGGAGTGGTGGGGCACAAATTTACAACAGCAGCAGTACTCCCGCTATAAGCAACAGCGTTGTGCAGAGTGGATGTCCTTCAGGGAGCACTTGTACGAATATCATCACTGCTGATCCCAAGCTCGGCACATTAGGGAATTATGGCGGCAGTACACAGACCATACCGCTCTTATCGGGATCGTCTGCTGTAGATTCTGGCGACGATGCGAATTGCCCGGCTATCGATCAGCGAGGAGTGGCGCGCCCACAAGGCAGTCATTGTGATGTTGGGGCATATGAGTCTATGTGGTACGCCATCTCCGGAAATGTTGATGTGGCTGGGGTCACCTTGTCTTACACAGGCGGAACAACGATCTCAGATGCGACCGGTAATTACTCTTTTCCTGTTTCTTTTGCCTGGAGCGGAACAGTGACGCCTTCCAAATCGGGCTATCGCTTCATACCGACAAACAAGACTTATAACAACGTTCAATCCGACCAGGCAGACCAAGACTTCACAGCTCAGCGTGTGTACACCATTTCCGGAAATGTTGGTATAGGGGGAGCAACTCTCAGCTATACAGAAAACGGCACGCTCAAAACCGTGACATCCTTAAGTAATGGCGATTACTCTTTCCCGATAGATGAAAACTGGTCCGGCACCGTAACGCCTGCCAAGTCAGGATATGTTTTCACACCTTCGAGCAGAGACTATACCGATGTCACGAGTGACCTGGCCTCACAGAATTATCTTGTTACAGTAGCCTATACGATTACAGGAAATGCGGGGGTGGCGGGCGCAATAATGAACTACATGGACGGCACAGCGAAGAGTGTTACTGCTAACAGCAATGGCAGTTATACGATTGTTGTGCCGGAAGGCTGGTCCGGCACTGTCACGCCAAGCAAACCCAACGTGACTTTTGAGCCTGCCAACCGGATCTATAACCCGGTAAACCAAAACCAGACTGCGCAGGATTATGTTGCCACGATTACCGTTACGGCTACGGCAGATAATGGCGCCGGTTCCCTGCGGCAGGCAGTCATCGATGCCACTTCGGGCGCGACGATCAAGTTTGCTCCAGCCCTTTCCGGGCAAACCATTCTTCTTGCTTCTGAAATCGCCGTTGACAAAAGTTTGACCATTGATGGGTCTGTGTTAAATCCGCGGGTGGAAATTAGTGGTGGGGACGCCGTCAAAATCTTTGTCATTGGAGGAGGATATGGAATTCACGATCTTAATGTTATATTGCGTTCTCTCCTATTAAAAAATGCCAGGGGGCTGGGAACGAGTTATTTCAACACGGGAGCCGCAATACTTATGTATGATTCCTCACATACATTGACAGTGGAAGACTTGACCTTCATGGCAAATTCCGCGGTAGGGGAAGGCGCAGCGATCAACTCAGGCGGGACTATAACGGTTCTTGATAGTGAGTTCATTTCAAATTCTTCTCAAAGCAGTGGCGGTGCAATATCTATAAGTGCAACTGGCAGACTGACAGTCAAGAATAGCAGCTTTGGGAATAACAGCGCTCGCTATGGTGGTGGAGCTATTGCTGTGCATGCGAATTGGTTGCTGGCGGTTGAAAATACTACTTTTGACAGCAATACAGCCATGTATGGAGGCGCGATCGCCGTAACGAACTCCTCTGGTTCTGGGACCGTTGTAAATATTCGGGAGAGTTTGTTCTCCAGAAACACAGCTTCAAGTTCAGGCGGCTCGAGCGCAGGCGGCGCTATTCGTCTCGTCTATGGCACTTCTCAAGCACCGGATGTAGTGCTTGAGAACAATACGTTTTTTGCTAATCATTCAACTGGACTCGGTGGGGCAATCGAGACAGAAATGAGCATAATCCTTAGGAATAATACTTTCTCAGAAAATGTGGCGGACAACACAGGGACCCCAGGCGCAAGTCTTTTCCTGGACGGTCCTGAAGCAGATGCCAATATCTACAACAATATTTTTGCCAACAATACTGGTGGTGGTGAATGTGGTAAGTCTTCTGCCCCTGATTTGGCTGTTACGGGGACTGGAAACCTGGTTGAAGACGGCTCGCCAGTTTGTATGCCAACAATCATAAGCGATCCTGCACTTGGTCTGCTGGCAGATAATGGTGGTCCAACCCAAACGTTGGCATTACTTCCCGATTCTTCCGCGCTTGACGCGGGGGATGGTACCAATTGTCCAGCCACCGATCAACGCGGGGTGGTACGCCCGCAAGGTACGGGTTGTGACATCGGCGCCTATGAGTATGTAGATACCACTGCCCCCACGGTGACGATGAATTCCACCGCGCCGGATCCAACCAACCTCTCACCGATCCCGGTCACCGTGCAGTTCAGCGAGGTGGTCACGGGCTTTGTAGCAACCGATATCGCGGTCACCCACGGCACGGCGGATAATTTCACTGCCGTGGATGGCGATACCTATACCTTCGATTTGACTCCCAGCGGACAGGGCCTCGTCACTGCGGACATCGCCCAGGACGCGGCGACCGATGCATCCGGGAATGGCAATCTGGCGGCAGCTCCCTTCAGCCGCATGTACGATACGATCAGCCCGACCGTTACGATCAGCCGAGCCGCGGGAGCCGACAACCCGACTCACGCTGCTAGTGTGGACTTTGCACTGACCTTCTCCGAGCCGGTCACAGATGTGGACGCGAATGATTTCGTGTTGAACATGACAGGAAATATTGTCGGCGCAACTATCACCAATATCACTGGCTCCGCCTCGACCTGGACCGTTGTCGTCGATACCGGCTCCGGCGATGGTACATTCGGATTGAAAGTGCCTGTCGGTGCAGATATCAAAGATGCAGCCGGGAATTCACTTGGGAATCTGCCATTCAGCAGCAGTGAACATTACACCATCGACAAGACCGCACCGACTGTCTCTTCCATTGTCCGTGCCAGTGCAGAGCACACTTCCGCTGCCAGTGTAGACTTCACGGTGACTTTTTCGGAGGAGGTTACCGGCGTGGATACGGTCACGCCGTTCAATGACTTTACTCTGAGCGCAACCGGTGTAACAGGCACAGCGATCACCGATGTCAGCGGTTCCGGCGCGACATGGACCGTGACGGTCAACACTGGCTCCGAAGATGGCACACTTGGACTGGATTTGACTGTTGGCGCAAGTATCACTGACCCGGCTGGAAATCTGCTCGAACAAGTGCCCTTTGCACCTGACGAAGAATACACGATCGATAAGACTCATGCTTTCCTGGTCGCACCTGCTAATGGAGAACTGCTGCTGTACAGACGTCCCACCTTTGATTGGTCAGATGTCCCGGATGCCAGCGGCTACAGGATCACGGCCTCGAGGAGCAGTTCGTTCAGCACAATGCTTTGGGAAGTGGACGCCGTTGACAGCACCTACACCCCCAGCGCGGATCTGCCAGGTGGGCAGGTGATCTACTGGCGGGTACGTGCCCAGTTGAATGATGCCTGGGGTCCCTGGTCGGAGACATGGAGCTTCACAACCGGCAATCCGCCTTCCGTCCCGGGATTGTCCTCTCCCGCCAACGCCTCCCTCACCCGGGACTACACTCCTCTGCTGAACTGGAACAACTCCACCGTCCCGAGCGGGGCAGCCGCTTTCGACCACTATGAAGTGCAGGTGGCGACAGATACACTCTTTACCGATCCCCTGCTGATCGATGAGGCTACGCCTACCGGCCAGATCAGTGACTCTTCCTACACGCCAACCACAGATCTGGCAGCCAACACCACGTATTTCTGGCGAGTGCGTTCCTACAATGTGAGTGGACAGTACTCCAGCTGGTCGACGGTGCGGTCGTTCCGGACGGCGCTCCTGCCGCCGAGCGATCTCACGCCGGATGACGGAGTGACCGTGGACAGCCGTAAGCCGGCCCTGGATTGGGCCGTGGTGGATGGAGCCGAAGGCTACAACATTCAGATCTCCACCAGCAGCAGTTTTGGGTCGCTGCTGGTCAATACCAGCACGACGACGGATACCTTCACGCCAACTTCGAATCTGCCGGCCCATAGGACGATCTATTGGCGAGTGCGGACCACCGGCGCCAATGGACCGAGCAGCTGGAGTACTGGTTCTTTCAATACACCGTAATTCGACATTTCCGTAGTCAGTACTAAAACGACAGCATGGAGGAATTCCGTGCTGTCGTTTTCGATAGATCGGTCGCGGCTGTCAATTCAATAGTGTATACAGTGTGAGTATTTGATGACTGCCATTAAGATGATACATCTGAAATAGCGAACAAGTGTTCCGGCGTGCTACGATACTCCTATATTGATTGACACGAATAGCAATCTCATCCGGATTGGATGAGGGAAAAGGGTATATTCCATGAAAGATAAAGCGGAACAAACCAGGTTGTTGCTCACTGGTGGTGTACTGGCTGGGCCCATTTATATCATTGTCGGTATTGCTCAGATATTAACCCGCGCAGGGTTTGATATAACCCGCCACCCTTTGAGCTTCATGAGTCTTGGGGATCTCGGCTGGATTCAGATTGCCAACTTCATCGTTACGGGTCTGCTGGTCATTGCGGGCGCGATCGGCCTGCTCCGATTGGCTCTGGCTGACAAACGCTTAAGGCGGGGTGCGCTCCTTCTTGGAATCTATGGGCTGGGAGTTGTTGGCGGCGGTGTATTTGTGAGCGATCCCGCTCTGGGGTTTCCACCCGGGACGCCTGATACGTACCCGCAGACCATGAGCTGGCACGGATTGCTCCATTTTATTTTTGGTCAAATCGGATTTTTGGCTTTGATTGTGGCCAGCTTTGTCTACGCGCGTTATTTTGCAGCAAACGATTTGCCTGGTTGGGCGATATTTTCGGCTCTCACTGGGGCAATATTCCTTTTTGCCATTATTGCCTCGGTAGCAACTTCTGCGGGCGATGGTTCAGCATGGGGCTTGTTGGCATTGTATGCAGCAGTCACACTGGCCTGGATATGGCTCGCTGCACTTTCGTACCACATGCGGAGCGAGTTGGCTCCTTGAGAAAAAAGCATGTCAGCGAGTGATCACTCAGGTCCCAAAACAAGCCGTCCAACGTACGGCAGCCGGGTCAGTCATCGTACAGTCATCCTATAGTCATCCTATAGCGCGCCTTACTTTGCCCAAAACGGTCCGTGATTGCGTGTAGCGCGGCTTGCACAGACGTGTCTCTTCCTAGCGACGTCTGCCGATATAAGCGTAGTAGTTGCTGCTCCCAAAAAAGATACCTGCTTCGGAATCACTGCGCAGGGCAGCCGCCCAGGCATTCGCCTCCTCCTCGGTCATCGCCCCGGCCTTAACGACCAGCTTTCGATACGCCTCGATGGCTGAGGACCAGAAGTTCGCCGTACCTGTTTCCGACAGGACATAGGAGAATGATGTGACCAGTTCCAGCCCGGCTGCACGCAGCAACCGCGGCATCTGACGCATAACACGGGGATTGGTGACCAGGGCGTCGATCAGCGTTTTGTCGTAGACCTGCCCCCTGGCTGGATCTGTGTGGTCGAACGTCAGGGATGCATAATCGCCATCGAAGATGCCGATGGCTCCACCCGGCTTCACTACCCTTGCCGCCTCTTTGAGCACAGATAAAGGATCGTCGACATGGCTCAGGAGAGTATGTGCCACAAGGGCGTCGAAACTGCTGTCGGCGAAGTCGAGCTTGTGAACGTCTCCTGCCTGAAAATCCAGATATTCAGCCACCCCCTCCTCTGCACTCAGGCGCTGCGCAGCTGCAATGAGGTAAGGACTGAGATCAACACCTGTAATTCTTCCAGCGAATCCAGACTGGTGGGCAATGGCTCGAGCCGCCAGGCCGGTTCCGCAGCCGATATCGAGGACCCTGGCTGTATTCGCGAGGTTCATCGCCTCGACGTACTCCCGCAGCATCTCGGAGAACCGGGGATGCTTGCCACGCGCCTCGAACCGCAGGACGAGTGCCTCGAGCATGGTATCGTCAAGTTGGTCTGTTCTTCCGAATGGATCGAATGAAGTCAT
>Ga0105092_10001179_pt1 | contig 13934 bp, 13 predicted proteins | sample PPLLak2March2015_FD_87021 | JGI IMG/M metagenome (GOLD analysis project Ga0105092, IMG submission 87021) | Freshwater sediment microbial communities from Prairie Pothole Lake near Jamestown, North Dakota, USA - PPLs Lake P7 Core (1) Depth... | ecosystem: Environmental > Aquatic > Freshwater >... | reverse complement strand
TCCGTCAGCACACCGGTTGTGGAAGGCGAAGTGATAGCATAAAAAAGTGACAGTCACCTCTCAGGTGACTGTCACTTTTATTATCTATATTTCCCGTTGCCATTGTTTCGCAGCTTTTTGATCAGCCTCGTGGAGACAATTCCCACACCAACCACACCGAGAAGCAGCGCCAAACCCTGCAGGAGATAAATTGGGACCTTCTTTGGTTCCGGGGGAACCAAGCCCTGCGGTCCCGCCACTCTGCGAACCCGCCAGAGAGTCCCAGTGCTGATCTGCTGGCGGATGGCGCCGCGTTCCGGCGCGATATGAATGATCCCAAAGTCAACAATATAGAGATTCCCATCCGGTCCGAATTGGCAGTGGGAGGGGCGCTCGAACCCGCCGTGAAAAAGCTTGGAGGCGGGACCGGTCGACTTGTTGACGGCAAAGTCGAAGACCTGCCCGGTCTTCATATCCACCCGCAGCACCTTGAAGCCAGCCGGCGTGACGGCTTTTGTGATCGTCGTGATCGGTGCCAGGTCGCCAAAGCAGGCGACAAAGGCGTCGCCTTTGAATCCAAAGTCGGCATCGCGGCAGAAGTCAAATCCATTGGACGCTACATGAGTTTGGAAAGAGGCAAATGGCTTGGGCGGATTGGGGTTGGGGAATTCAGCCAGCACCGGTTCACGGCCGTGACCTGCCTCGCCCCAGTATGGGTCGTCCAGGCGAATGCCCGAGGCGAAGTCGGGCCAGCCATACCATTCACCTTCCTGGATTTCATAGAAGTCGTCCGGGTCATCGACGATGTAGCGCGCCCCGCGCTCATCCATGCCGTGCTCGGTGGCGAACAACTGGCCATCCTCCCGGAACGCAAGTCCGTATGGATTGCGCAAGCCCCAGGCGACTACCTCCAGGTTGCTGCCATCAAGATCGCAACGCAGAATGGAACCATTGCATTTCACATTGCCCCTGATCACCTGGCCCGGCTGGGTGGGCGTGCCGAATGGGACATACGCGCCGGTTTCGACAGTCTCGCGAATATCCCCCAGCACATTCCGAGCCTTGTAGTTCCGTCCAACCAACTTTAGATCCTTGGCGGGCACATCAGACACTTCGGGAGATTTGGTCAGCCATTCGAATCCAAAGTTATCTGCGCCGACCACGCCGCAGTTCGTCGCGCAACCCTGTCCGAAATAGATCTTTTCATCGGGACCAATAATCGGATGGTTCGACTGGTGATCGCCCCGGCCTGCCAGACCGGTTAAGATTTCCTCAGCGTTTTCATCGCGTCCAACGCGCATCAGTGTGTCGGTGTTCATGACATAAAGATAACCCTTGTGCCAGCAGGCGCCGGTGACCGCGGCGCCCTTGATCCATTTGTCTTCCGGCAGGGTATAGAACGGCTCCCAGGCGCCGGTCTGAGGATCAACTTTCAGGATGCGCGGAACGGCATCGATCTTGTGGCCTGATTCGACCACATAGCAATAGCCCTCCTCATCAAAGCAGCAATGGACAGGCGTATTGAAACCGCTCGCCACCACTTCGGCAACGTATCCCTCCGGCAGGAGGATATCTTCCGGCTTATAGCCGCGCGGTCCTTCCCTGTGGATCTTGATCTTCTTTAGCAGCGGCAGGATCGGCTGATACAGATACGACAGCCAATCCGGGATCATGGGTGCGTTTTTTTCTTTTGTTTCCATGGTCTTTTTCTCCAACTTCTTTCATCAATTTGCCTTTAAGCGGTAAGGCGCTGGCGAGAAACGCCAGCGCGGCTGCAGCGAACAATACCGAAAATCCCATCCCCGGGGCGATACGCTCCACCCCATCAATGACGGGACCAAACAAACCTGCGACGGCGGCTGAGCCGGCGGTGCTAAAATTTGCCAGCCCAAAAAAGCGCGCCGACTCATTTTTGGGGACCAGGTCTGCTAGCAATGCCCAGCTGCCTCCGGCAAAGGCTGCTGAGCCGAGTGACATCAATCCGCCGAACAGGAGGATCTGACCTGTACTGTCTGCCCAGATCAGCATCAACGCGCTGACGGCGCTGAAGATCGCGCCGGCAACCATGAGCGGCACCCGACCGAACCGGTCGGCGAGCCAGCCGGTCAGAGGAGAAGCCAGAATGCTGATGAATGCCAGACCTGCCAGCAGGCTGCCAGCCTGTTCCGCGGCCTGGTTCTCGGATAGTCCCAGGCGATTCGCAACAAATAAAAGCAGGAAACGGCCTGTGCCGTAGATGCCGAGCAAAAAAAGGAAGCGCGCCACGACCAGGCGGACGAACGCTGTATGCTCGCTCAAGTCGAGGCGGAATATCTCACGCAAAGGTATGGCAGTCGTTCTGACCGTGGCACCCTGGTTTGGCTTGTCTTCTGGTGTCAGTAGTGTTGCCAATAGATAGGCCGCAAGGAGAATTCCCCCGATCGCTCCGATGGCAAGGACCAGCTTACCCGAACCCAGGAACTGCCCGAGGATCACGAAGCCGAGCATTGCCCCCGTTAAATCCATGAAGCCTTTCAAGCCAGAAGCGAGACCACGGCGTTTTTCGTCCACCAGGTCAGGGATCAAAGCCTGTTGTCCTGCTTGAGCGATGCTGGCTGAAATTTGAATGGCGAGATAACTTACCAGGATACCTGTAATGCTCTGGAAGGTGGCAAAAATGAATAGGGATGTCAGGCTGAGAACCAGCCCAATCCCTATAAATCCTTTACGGCCAAGGTAAGGTTGGAATCGATCAGAAAGTGCACCTGCTACTGGCTGGATCAGCGCTCCCGCCAACAAGCCAACAAACGTGAGCAATCCCAGAAGAGTTGCTTGATTGTTCGGGCCGGCGAGTGTACTCAACTGGAGCGGTAGTACAAGAGTATTGACTCCATCGAAGAGTACACTCAGTGCCAGCCAAAAAACGCTGATCCCGAACAGCAGGCGTATTTGCCTGCCCATATATTTACTTGCCTATCGATTTGCGGTTCGTTTTGTTCCGGTTGCGCTCGCAGATCCTTCGGTGAGCGAGTTCGGAGCGTTCACATTCGCACCCGGGTCCACCCCGACACCGAGACGGTATACCAGCTCGCCACCGATCCAGGCGGTGACCAATGCCAGTGCAATTCCCGAAAACGACAGGAGCAACGCCAGCCCGCCGGGGACGAAATTTTCGTTGTTGCCGCGCATCAGCCAGCTGACCGCAAACAGTACCACGACCACAACGTTGCCGATGCCGTGCCAGCCGCCGATCGTCTTTGCGCGTGAAGTGGGCAATGCCAGCCAGTCAATAAACCCGAAAATGGCTGCCAGTAGTCCGCCAGCGGCACCGGCGGCGATCATGTAGTAATGAAACTGTTGCCAGGATCGGGTTGCGGGTTACCAAATAGATGATATCGAAGATCACCGCCGTCGCGAGCAACCCGACGGGGAATACAATCAACATGGGGTGAAGCGGATGCCCAAGAACCTTGGTTTTGCTTTCCATATTTATCTCCTTACTTCTTTTGTCTTTTAATACTAACGAAAATATGCTGCCTCAACACTCGGGAGATTCCCTATGGTAGAGTAGGGATTAGCCACTGCCATAAATCAATTCCAGACCGTAAACTCAACTTAATCCTGATTAAGTGCCGCAACATCCCATTGTCTTGCCTCTGCTATAATCATCAGCATGATTCTAGTTACCGGCGCGACAGGGTTTATTGGACGAGCCCTGGTTCGACATCTTTCCGAGACGGGCCAGCAAGTCCGTGTGTTGTTGCGGTCTTCCCCAAAATCCCCGCGTTTACCGCGCGGGGTTCCCGTGGAAGTGGCGGTCGCCAGTTTGAACGATGAGCGGGCGGTCCGGGCGGCGTTGCGCGGCGTGGATGAGATCTATCACCTCGCCAGCGCAGCCACAGAGGGCCGGCGCGGCAGCCTGTTCAAGACCGATATCGAAGGTACGCGTACGCTGGCGCAGGTTGCAGCCGAGGCGGATATCAAAAGACTGATCTTTTTAAGCCACATCGGTGCAGACCGCGCCTCGGCATTTCCCGTGCAAAAAGCCAAAGGGATTGCCGAGGAACACATCCGCAAAAGTGGCGTGCGTTATACGATCATTCGGTCATCGGTTGTATTCGGTCCCGAAGATCGCTTTACCAACAGCCTGTCGCAGCTTCTGCGTGTCGCGCCCGGCCTCTTCCCCATTCCAAGTGATGGGCGGACGTTGCTGCAACCGCTCTGGGTCGAAGACCTGGTTACCTGTTTGATCTGGTCTTTGGAGAATCCCGAAATGGTCAATCAGACCTACGAGATCGGCGGCGGTGAATATTTCACCCTGCGTCAGGTACTCGAGATCCTGATGAATATTACCCACGCGCCTCGGCTGCTGGTGCCTCTGCCTGCGCCCTATATGCGTGCCCTGCTGGTCACGCTGGATACCTTCATTCCGGACTTCAACGTCTCGACCTACTGGCTCGACTATGTTGCCGTCAATCGGACCTGCCCTGTGGATAACATGCCGCGCACGTTCGGCTTGATGCCGGCACGCTTTGGCTATCGCCTCGACTACCTGGCGCGCAAGCCCTGGTATTCAAACTTGTCGGAAAAAATCCAAAAGGTGTTACACCTGCCGCGTTAGTGATTATGCCTGCCCCTCTGATCAGAGTACTCGAATCCCCTGAAGATATGACTTCCGTCGAAGACCTGCAACGTGCCGTGTGGCCCGGCAGTGAAACCGACGTGGTCCCCGCGCACCTGTTGATCACGGCCGTGCATAACGGCGGTCTTGTGATCGGCGCGTTCGTCGGCGATCAACTCGTGGGCTTCGTGTTCGGGTTTCCGGGTCTTGAGTCCACGCCCGATGGACCCCGGCCGAAACACTGTTCGCACATGCTGGGCATCCGCCCCGATCAACGGGATGCAGGCATCGGCTTCGCGTTGAAGCGTGCCCAATGGCAGATGGTTCGCCATCAGGGCCTCGACCACATCACGTGGACGTACGACCCATTGCTCAGCCGGAATGCCTATCTCAATATTGCCAAGCTCGGCGCGGTCTGCGACACCTATCGCCGCTCTGAATATGGGGATCTGCGCGATGGGTTGAACGCGGGTCTGCCCTCCGACCGCTTTCTGGTGGACTGGTGGGTCCATACCCGCCGCGTGGAACGCCGGCTTGGAAAACGTCCCCGCCGCCCGTTGAGACTGGAAAGCTTTTCAAAAGCGGCCCTGCAACCCCTGTACTCCCTGCATGATGCCGAGGCGCACTCAGCCGGCAGCTGGCTCCGCCCGCCTGAGCATTTTTCTCCCCTGAACGGGAAGCTGGCGCTCGCGGAGGTCCCTTCGGATTTCCTTGCCTTGAAGGATGCGGATCTTGCCCTGGCGCGCGACTGGCGCTTCTTCTCACGTGAACTCTTCGAGACCGCCTTTGCCGCGGGCTATATCGTGACCGATTTCGTGTATGACCAAGCGCGCAGTTTTTATGTGCTGACACATGGGGAAAGCACGTTGGAACCATAGAATTTCGCGCGGAACAAAGACGAATACGAAGTGTAATATAAATACACCACGTGCGTGGTGTATTTATATGTTGGATATTCATTTGATCGGGGAGGACGAGTATTTGGGAAGATTAAGGGCTGATTCACCTCCGCACATTGGATTTATCACTGTGCTCCTGCGCGCTCATGCCAACAGGGTGATATGTCGGCTCGTTATAGAGCGGCCGCGAAGCCGCGGCGGGCGTTGGCTTGGGCGCAGGGCGCGGGAACGCGGGTGAGTTATTCGGCGTGCGAAGGCTTTCAGGCTGGGAGTAAGAGGGTTGTCTCTGGTATTGTGAAGTCCGATCACCGGCAAATGAGAAGATGCGCTCTCCGGCAATGGAGAAGGTATTGATCAGTAAAACACGGATGATCAGGACCATGGCGGCGACAAAAACCGGCACGATCTTGGTCATGGCTGATGTGCCGACAAGGACCCCTCCCAATGCATTGTGCTGAAGGACTGCTACAGAGACCCCCCACCAGGTCAGGGTTTCGTTAAAGGCAGCCGCCAGGAGCCAGGCGCCAAAGAGATACCAGACTTCGGCAGGTTCCTCACGTCCCTTTTCGGGGGTAAATATACGGGCAATGCCGGCAAAATCGATGGCACAAAAGGCAAGCGCCAACATGGTTGCCCAGCGGATGGGACCAAACGTCAGGTCACCAAGGATGTCACGCAGGGCGAACAGGGTGCTGGAGTAGTTGAACAATTCGAACGCCAGCAGGGCGCCAAGAATGATGAATCCAAAGATCGCCCCTCGTTTAAGAGCAGTTCCCTGCAAAAAGGGAACCAGGTTGAAGGAACGTGAACGGTTCATGGGAGCCTCCGTGGTGGAATACCACTATACAAATCAGACACAATCAGCGATGTCTAAATAATAGAACACATGTTCTAAATTGTCAAGAGGCAATCGTTGGATTTGTATTGCAGACTTCCCACTTGCCCTGGAAGTAAGTGCAGCCACTTGCAAAGTGACTGCACTTACTTTTTACTCGGTCAATCCCCTGCGGACCACATCCAGGGTTTGTAATGCAGTGAGATTCCGCCAGGGCCAGGCACTCTTCATGCGGACGGGATCGTCAAAAAAGTTGCGCGCAAACGTGAGATGGAAATTGTCGGAGCTGAGCCCATGGTTGGGTAAGGGTTGCACAGCCGCCCAGAAGTTCCAAAGCGGGATGTCATAGTCATAGGCGATCTGCGCGATCGTCGCATTGATGCTGTGGTCGCCTTCGAGGTTGTCCGCTTTGGTGGCAAGGATTGGCACCACACCCTTTTCGAGGATCCGCTCGACCACGCGGCGCATATATTTGTCATATTCCTCTTCGGGCTTTTCAGACCACCAGGTCTCCATGCTGACGAAGACCACAGACGGCTTCCAAGCCCGCAGCTCACAATCGAGCGGCGATTCATCGTTGTTGCAGGATTTGGGGTCCGCGCGCACAGGCGCCAGGATCGCGGCAACGTTGAAGCCGCCTTTGACTGCCAGGCTCTGACGGGAGTAGGAACCTTCGTAATAATCAATGGTGGGTTGGAGATAAGCATACTCCTCGCCGAGGCTGAACTCACCAGGCTTTTCGAACACCGCCAGAAAATAGGACGAGACATTCTGGCAATCTCCGATGACCGAGAAATGTTTTGGGTTGTTGCCCATTTCCAGTCCGCGCTGATAAACCTCGCGCATCGCATCACTGATGCCCATTGGCACAGCCGGCATTTGCATCCAGGCGCCATCTTCAAGGCGAGGCTTGGGTGTATTCGTTGCCGCGTTGGTTTCCACATCGGCGGGAGTGGAGAGCTCGTCTGTAAGACTTGCTGTAGCCACACTGGATACGACAGAAGCAGGTTCCGGCGAGGATGGACTCTCCAGCGTGGAAGTCGGGGACGGGGTTAAATCTGCAGATAAGGAACAGCCTGTTAATAGGGTAAAAATCAAAATCACGGTAAAGAACTTGTTCATCACTACTCCTGCACTGCTGTACGCATGGCTTCGAGGATCTGCAGGGCAGTGAGATTTCTCATTGCCCAGGCACCTTTAAGGTTTTCAGGGTTATTGAAAAAGTTGGATCCAAATGTAAGATGCGCGCCATCCTCCTGAAGTCCATGCCCGGGCAGCGGCTGAACCGCCGCCCAGAAATTCCAGACGGGCAGCTGGTATTCAGCCGCCATCCGGGCAATTGTGGCGTTAATCTGATCATCGCCTTCCAGGTTATCGGCTTTGGTGACCAGGATCGGCACGATCCCCTGCTCCAGGGTGTAATTAATGATCTCGCGCATCTTCGGTTCGAATTGATCGATCTTGTGAATATCGTTGGTGCCCAGCGCAATAAAAGCGAAGGCAGGGTTGTGCAGGCGGTATTCACAAGCCAGGGGGGTCTCATTCGGTGCGCAGGCTTTTGAGTCGGCCCAGAGAGGAGACAGCACTGTCGACGCGGTTGCACCGCGCAGGGCAGCATAACTCATGTAGCCGAGCGAGGCGTTGAAGTGGTCAATGGTCGCCTGCAGATCGGCATAGGGTCCGAGGTCGTAGTAGCGCGTGCCCTTCGAAAATTCCTTCAAAAACCAGTCTGAGGAGCTTTCGCAATCCCCGACCACCGAAACGACATGGACATCGCGCCCCAGAGCTTGTCCGTTGGCATACACATTAAGCATTTCCGGGCGGAGGGTGGGGACGACGCTCCAATTTTTCCAGTCGGCAGCATCCATTGGGATGGGTGTGAACGTGGCTGTCGGAGCCGGAACGGTCATTGTAAGGGTAGGAGCTACAGCGATTTGAGGTTCCGTGGCCATTGCCAGCACTTCTGCGGTGGGAACAGGCACAGTGGAGGTGGGCATTCCCTGGCTTGCAGAGCACGCGCTAAGCAATATCACCATTAAGAGAAGAAAGAGACTATGTTTCATTTCCTATTTGCACGTAGTTTGAATGACTTCAGCGATCTGATTGGTAAGCATGGACTCACCTTGCGGAGTGAGGTGGACACCGCTGTTCGTGAACTCCTCCATCGGGGCGAGATCCCAGAAGTCGAAATAGTTCCATCCATGTTCTGCGCTGCGCTCCCGAAGCATCTGGCGATACTCATCGTACGCCCAGCGAGGGTAGAAAAAATTATAGCGAAGGTCGCTGTTCAGTCCGTTGCTGATCAGGATCGGTTCGTTGACCAGGAGCGTCGGCACAGGCGCCGCGGACATGCCTGCTTCGAGTACATCGAATGCGAGCGCCTCCTCCAGCGAAGCACGGTCCGCGGAGGTGAGTCCATGAAATTCATCGCTGGGCTCGAGGTCGATCTGGGCACGCGCATAGTCTTCCGGATAGACCTGGTCGATGCCTGTGGAAGCCCACAGCGCGCCATACATTTGCAGGCGCAGGATATCCGCGACTGCCCGCCTCTGCCCCACGAACGTCTGGTCCCATTTTGACAGGTTCACCAACTCCGGGTCATTCGGGTCCGCCGACAGGTGGTAGCGCTCTATCAACTCACGGACGCGCTCCGCATTGTTGGCAACCAGAGGCGATGTAAGTTGTCTCTCCCTGGGAAAGGATTCGAGCGTTGTCAGCCAGATGACCATGTCCGGCTGGTATTGAAGAGCGTGATCCAGCAGCATCAATTCCTTGAGAAGGGAGAGCGTCGGATACCCCAGGTTGTAGGCATGCACCATTTTGCCGCAAGCCTCCACCGGATTTGCGTTGAGTTGCCCGGTGAGAGTTTCCTCAGGCTGGAGCAGTGTACCCCACACAGATGAATCGCCGATGAGCAAAACGCGATACTCCCCTGGAGCCTTCTCTGCTCCTGCAATGACATGTGATGCAAACATGGCATCCACACTCGAAGGGCTCAGGCTATAGGATTCAGGAACGTCACCGTAGGGCAGACGTTCACGTCCAGGGAAAATGGAGTTATATAAGGAGAGCTTTCCGAGAGGAATGTCCTGTAGGAATACAAATGCAAAATTAAACAACACAAAGAGCAGGGATGCTTTCAGGAGAACTGCAAAAAGTCGGATGCGGGGTTTGGTTGGGTCCATAACTTAAGTGCTCCAGGCGGTGTCCCTCGCGGAGCATCCCGTGGGACGCCGTTGAGTACCGCTGGGCGGCACGCTTCGCGCGAGACGGCGGTTAGAGTAAGCTGAAGAATTACATTCCAAATAATTTCAAAAACACCTGCCAGGACCGTATTGGCTCGCTCAGTGCAAAAAAGACCCAGCCGAGTGCAACGAAATGAAAGGTCAGCATAATACCACCGATCTGCAGCACGGGTTGCAGACGCGGGTTTTGCTGCAGGTTCGGATAGCGTGTGCGGACAAAGTCATTCCAGCGGTTATGGGTGAAGAGTCCCAACCCGTGCCACAGCCCCCAAAGGACAAAGTTAAGAGTGACACCGTGCCATAAACCGATCAATGCCATGGTCGCCACCTGGCCGATCAGGATCATCATCCAGGCGGGAATGCTTTTCGACCTGCGCATCCAGCGGTTGAACGGATTAAAGAAATAATTGCGGATCCACTGCGTCAGTGTGATGTGCCAGCTGTTCCAGAACTGGGTAATGTTGGGCTTGAGATAGGGTCCCGCGAAATTTTCAGGAAGTTTGATGCCAGTCAGGCGGGCGATGCCGATGGCGATATCGGTGTAGCCGCTGAAGTCGAAATAGATTTGAAATGCGTACGCGTACACGATGACCCACATCCAGCCTGCCGTCCGGATCTGCGTGGCAAGCAGGTCGTTGACTGCGATCAACGCCAGCGTATCTGCCACCACGAATTTCTTGAATAATCCGATGGCAATGCGCTGACCCGCGAAAAGGGTTTCGCCCCGGGTGAGGACAAATTCCTTTCGCAGGTCTCCCGCAAAACGTTCGGCGCGGTCGATGGGACCGGCTGCCAGGGCCGGGAAGAAGACGACGTAAGTCGCGAACTCCGCCAGCGATAACTCGGGCAGGCGCCCCGCTTGTTGATCGCGCAGGACATGGATGAGACGAAATGCGATGTAGGAAAAGCCCAGCCAGCGCAGGTCTGTGGAGGCGGCAGTGTCAATCGAACGATTTGTAAGTGTCCGCAGCAGGATGCTTGTTTGCAGGGAAAGTGCCGGAGTTTTGAGGATCAGGAGAACGATGATCAGGAAAACGATCGCCGCGGAGAGTACCCACAAAGAACGGCGTGACAGCCAGGTGATCAATGGGACGGCAATTGCCAGGGCGATGACAAAGAACAGAAAAAGAATGAACCGCGGCGGTGGCGCGGCAGTAAAGATGGGGTCCGGGAGAAAATAACGGGAAAGATCGATGAGTGCCGGCAACCCAACGATCAGTACCAGTGCAATTAAATTCTGAGGCGAGCGCCACGTCGACGCTGCCGCAGGCGGGTCCGCATTGGTGCCGTTCGAGGAGGTGATAAACCAGGTGATGACAACAAGTGCAAGCGTGAGAGAGGGAAGCCAGAAATCAAAGGAACGCAGTGGAACAAGAGGTTGAAACCAGTAAACGGCAAGGATGCTGAACGCCAGCAGGAGGTACGTCCGCGCGGTTTGCGCGAAACGCGTCAGTCCGCCGATCAACAACGAGGTCAGGATGGAAGCGCCGACTTGAAGAAATCCCATGGGCAGCCTTGCTAGTTCCGTGCGGGAAGGATGTCAGTTGTAAAAACGATCAACTTCTTTAACGGACCCCGCATACCAGCCACTCTCCGCCCTCCTGCACGACCTGATAGGTCCGCACAGAAAGGTCGAGGTCCTGGTCTTCATCGTTATAGGTGGCGATGATCTTGCCATTGCAAAGCACAAGGGCTGTATCGCCATCGGTTCCCGTTTGTTCGCAGGCAACCCCATCGAGCCGGGCGGTGACCGCCTGGAATGAATCGAGCTCGAGGAGTGCATCATCCTCCCATTCCCCGCAGGAAAGTGTGGAAAGCCGGTCAGCATCCTTGGCGACCAGGGCATCAAGATAATCTTCAACCGCTTTTGCAGAGGCATCACTGTTGCCAGAGGCACATGCTGCCAGTGCCAGGGTGGAAAGGATGATAACGAGAACGATCAGGAAAAATTTGCGCACAAAAGCCTCCAGTTTGATGAGTCCGAACGGTGATTATATTCGCAGCAATATGATTGTGCAAGCAAGGGAATGAGAAACGGTCCTCTCAGGTTCGAAAGTGAGCCCGCGAATTCATGCTAATCACCGCGAATTGTTTATGAAGGAGCGACAATTCGCGGTGATCAGTGGATAAGATGAGTGCTCGCCTGGACTTTGAGAAAACCATAATGAGCAACGCCAGGGATTCCCTGGCGTTGGCTGTTCTTTACTATGAATTGCCGATAACGGGTTAGTGACAGTCCGTACTTCCGCTATCTGTAAACGTGCTGCCCGCAACAGGGACAAATTCCCAGTCGTAGCCGTTGGGGCGCAGGGTTAACTTCAATACGCCGAAACTGGTATCGTCACGAGCCTCACTGGCAGGCAGGGCTCTACCGAAATCATAGAGATCCTTGCCGCCTGTCCCTACCACGAATTCGCGCAACCCCAGTGGATCGGCTTCGCCCGCAGCATTCATCGGCGCGAAGCGCTCATAGCTGTGTTCATGGCCGTTGAGCACCACTTCCGCGCCTGCCTCATAGAAGATTTGCCACAATGTTTGAAACTCCGGGTCGCTGCCATGATGATCTCCAGATGACCAGCGCGGTTTATGCCAGTAGGCGAGGATGCACTGGCGCGGGTTGGCAAGCAGGTCGGCTTGCAGCCATAGGACCTGTACACTGGCTTCCGAGACATCGATCTCGGAATTCAGGGCGTAAATGCGCCAGCTGCCAAGGTCGTAGGCATAATAGGAAGGGATGTTATTGAAATACTGGAAATAGCCGGATGCATCCGAGGTGCGGTAATCATGGTTGCCAGGGATGGGCTTGGTGCGATCCTTGTGGCGACCCCAGGTTGGGTCATAGCATTCTGCAAATTGGGCGCTTGTGCCACTGCTATAAACGTTGTCGCCGGTCGTGAACACGGTGCCAGGGATCGCGTCCAGTAGTTGAGCCGTCGATTCATCATTGTCATTATCACAGTCGGAGATATCGCCCGCCCCGACAAAGACTACACTGTCCTCTGGCAGTGCCGGAGTTGGTGTGGTTGGCGCGTCACTTCCGAATGTGATCACCAATTGAGGCGGCTGGCTGCTCTGGCGGGAGGAAAAAACGGTCGAATCGTTACTGTCCGCGGCGAGCAGGAAACTGAATGTCCCGTTTCCGGTCACCAGGGATGTGACATCATACTCCACCCAGGTTTCGGGAGGAATACTTTCTTTATTATCCACTGCCTCGCTCGTGCGGGCTGGACGGGTGTTCCATGTAATTTCATTTTCCGACCACGAAGTATCTGTTGAGTAAACAGCAGGACCATTTTCGGACCCGTTATCTGTGACATACAGACGTAGTCGCACACTTTGGATCGCATCCACAATTCCCGTGACGGTGAAGCGCAGGAGGCTTTCCACATCAGGATCGTCCCCGCCGTCGGCCCGTAGCGTGGTACCGTTCCCGAAATTTTTGTCCGGATCCGCCTCTTCCACGCGCGCATCCGCCTCTGTGATGAAGGTGAGAGGAGTACCGGGTCCCTGTGTATTGACAGGGGTCGGTGTTTCCGCTGTGACGGTGACTCCGGGCGTTGCCGCCGTGGGGGTGCTCGATTCAAACGTGGGTGTCGAAACAGTTGCAGTGGAAGTTATAGAAGTAACCGGGATCTGGGGCGTGCAAGCCGCCAGAGACAGAACCATAATAAAAACAAGCGTAAAAATAATAGGGAGAGCGGTTTTTGCTTTTCGTACCTTTGTATGCACTAGCCATTTCCTGCGAACATTCATTCATCCTCCAAATAACGTAGCCTATAAAGTCGACAGAATCCAGGATCGAACAGTAGCAGTTTTGAATAATTCGTTGAGGGGAAGTCAGCTTTGAAGAAAAGGGGATGGGAGGGCGAGCTGAAATACCTGTCCCTGGATATGTCGCATTGAGTTTAGCGAGGCTGGATTAAACCATAATTAATGCAAGTGATCTACCGTCAGAATCAGATCGAAGTGCCATACTTCACATGGATAACACAGGCATGACGGTGCCAGGGACAATAAAGTTACTAGTTCTTTTGGTCATATCCCCTGTCGCTGGGTAATTCTTGTCATGGTAGTTACCTATGTAAAAGACTGTTTATGAAAGAATACAGTTCATCCCCGCACAAAATAAATAATGGAGATAACTATACCGATGATCACCACCGTCCAGCGCAGCGTGGAGGGCTTGATGCGGCCCGCCAGCCGCCCGCCCAGGACTCCGCCAACCAGGGCGCCCACTGCCATGACGAGTGCCGCTGGCCAGAGGACGTGGCCTGCGAACAGAAAGAAAATCGCGGCAGCTACATTAACGCTGAAGGCAACCGCCTGCTGGCGGGCATTGAGGCGCGTCAACGTAACTTCCAGAGTGACGCCCAATG